>Ga0105053_10002433_pt1 | contig 28913 bp, 30 predicted proteins | sample BON01_FD_78093 | JGI IMG/M metagenome (GOLD analysis project Ga0105053, IMG submission 78093) | Freshwater microbial communities from Lake Bonney liftoff mats and glacier meltwater in Antarctica - BON-01 | ecosystem: Environmental > Aquatic > Freshwater > Ice > Glacier meltwater | place: Lake...
ACCTCGCTTGGCCGGTGGGATGAGTGGACCGACCAACGACCATTCCTCGTCCGTCAGATCGCTGGGGTAGCGGAGCTGGTCACGGTTGTAGCGGTCGCGAGTCTCAGCGGTCCACATCGAGGGTCTCCCAACTTGAGCGGCCTTCCTTGAATCACATCAGATTCGTATGACACAAGGAGTTTTCGGACGGACACTAACGTGAAAAGCTCAGTCTGTGCCGAGATCTGGCTCGGTTTCTCGCTACAGCGTTTTGGTCCCGCTAAGTGGATCGCCTGCCGGTTGATACGTACGTTTTGCCGCTGCCGTGGTGTCGCGCAGGGCGGGCGTAGCCCAACCGGAGCGGCACCACGGCAGCGGCAGTTCTCTCATGCTGCCACCCTCTGCGGCAGATGGTCGAGATAGGCCTGTTCCGGCGTCCACGCCCCCAGGCTCGAATGCGGCCGGCGGGCGTTGTAGAAATCCAGATGCCGCCCGAGCGAGGCACGCCCATCGCTCACGCTGTCATACCAACCGCCCTATTGATTGACCGATGTACAAAGGCAAGGCCAGGGCTTTGCCCTGGACCCATCAAAGGCCGGCGGCCTATGGAAACCATTTTATTATCATATAGTTAAGGTTCAGGGGCTTGGCCCCTGGTGGGTCCAGGGCGAAGCCCTGGCCTTGCCTAACGAAGGATCGTTCTTGATGGCGGTTGGTATCATAGGCCCGCAGATACACCTCCTCGTATTTCACCATCCGCCACAGCCGCTCGACGAACACGTTGTCCCGCCAGGCGCCGCGGTCATCCATGCTGATCGCGATCTTCTGCTCCAGCAGCAGCCCCGTGAAGGCCACGCTGGTGAACTGACTGCCCTGATCGGTATTGAAGATCTCCGGCTTGCCGTGCTGGGCCAGCGCCTCGTTCACCGCCTCCAGGCAGAACTCGGTCTCCAGCGTGATCGACAGCCGCCAGGCCAGAACCCGACGGTCGAACCAATCCACCGCCAGACCGCGCAGCAGATATGGTTAGATCTTGTGCCCAGGCGCGGGTTCGGACGTGTTCGGCCGGCGATACAGCGCCTCGATCCCCATCCGCCGCATCAGCGTGGCCACCGCCAGCCGGCCGATCGCGATACCCTCCGCGCGCAGCAGGTCGCGTAGCATCTGGCTGCCCGCGAAGGGGTGCTCGAGATGCAGCGCATCGATCCGGTGCATGATCGCCAGCCGCGCCGGGGCCACCGGGCGAGGCAGGTAGTAGACGTTGCTCCGGCTCAGCCGCAGCAACGACGCCTGCTGCGTGAGCGGCAGGGCATGCACGCGGTCGATCATCGTTTTGCGCTCAGCAGGCCGGCCTTGCTGAGCGCGCCGGACAAAAAATCCTTCTCCAGCGTCAGCTCCCCGATCTTCGCATGCAACAGTTTCAGGTCGACCAAGGGCGTGGTCTCGGCGGCCGTAGGGCCGGAACCGAAGACGCCGGCCGCCCCCTCCTGCAACTGCGCCTTCCAGGCCGTGATCTGGTGCGGGTGCACGTCAAACAGCTTGGCCAGTTCGGCAAGCGTCTTCTCGCCCTTGATCGCCGCCAGAGCCACCTTCGCCTTGAAGCCGGGGCTGTGTGTCCGCCGTGTGCGTCTCGTCATGTTCGCTCCTGATCCGCGGCAACATCGCCGCTGTCAGGCAGGAAATCCACCTATCGCACTGTCCGAATTTCCCGGGCCACCTCTCCTCATGCCCTGCTCTGTGCCGCGCGGTCACCAATGGGCAGGGAGAAAATAGCAGGACACCAACAAAAGGCTGTTCAATCTTATCCGTGTCATTGCCCTTGCCCGGTCGGCCGTAGCGGTCCTGGATCACATAATGCGACAGGAACCCGCTGAACAGCCGGGTCCGGCTGCGCGTGCCATCCGGCAGAATGCGCGCCACCAGGCATTTGTCATTGTCATAGAGTACCGACAGCGGCACCCGGCCAAAGAAAGCAAAGGCGTGAATGTGGCCATCGACCCAGGCCCCCGCCGTCGCAGGCCGATTGGCTCGAATGAAGCTCGCATCGCTGTGCGGCAGGTCAAAGGCAAAGAAGTAGGCCTTCTGCTCGATCCCGCCGATCACCGCCATCGCTTCGCCAAAATCCGCCTGGGCGCGATCGGCCGCGTGGTGCAGCGGCACAAACATCTCCCGACCACGGCGCTGCTGCTCGCGCACGTAGTCCTTCACGATCGTGTAGCCACCGGTGAACCCGTGCTCGTCGCGCAGCCGATCAAAAACCCGCTTGGCTGTGCGACGCTGCTTGCGCGGACGGCCAACATCTTCGACCAGCCACCGCTCGATAATCTCCCTGAACCCGTCCAGCTTCGGCCGCCGGATCGGCGCCGTCCGCCGATACCCCGGAGGAACCGAAAAACTCATGATCTTCCGAACGCTCTCGCGCGATATCCGAAAGTGACGCGCCGCCTCTCGCCCGCTCATGCCATCACGGCACGCAAGGCGGACCGTCCGATACAGCTCCGCGGTGAAAATGCTCCCGCCCTCCCTGAAAACAGAAAGGGCAAAAATGGACGACTTTTACGCCGCCCGAAGCGGGAATATCCCGCCGCTACCGTGGCCCTGATGGCGGCGCTCGACCTGGTGATCAGCGTGGACACCGCGCCGGTCCATCTGGCCGGTGCGCTGGGGCGGCCGGTGTGGCTGCTGAACCGCTACGACTCGTGCTGGCGCTGGCTGAGGGGCCGTGACGACAGCCCCTGGTACCCGACGCTGCGCCAGTTCCGCCAACTGGTACCCGGCGACTGGGGCGAGGTGGCCGCCCGTGTCGCCGCGAACCTTAGGCGGGTGGCAGCCACGGCGTCGGCACCAGGAAGCGGCTGCCCATCGTCTTGAAGCCATTGTTGGGGCTGGCAATGGCTGCATTGCGCAAGGCCACGAGCAGGCGCCCCGTCATGGTCTGGCGGTAGAGCCACGTGTTGATCTGGTCGGGCGGCAGCATTGGCCCCTCCGCCAGCGCGGCCTCGGCGATGAAGGCGCGCAGGTCATCGGCGAGGAAGCGCAGGCCCAGGGCTGGCGAGGTCAGCGGGTCGGGTGCGGCCGGCAGGTCGCCCGCCAGGAACGAAGCGGCGTAACCGGGCCATGCCTCGGGCGGCTGGAACGACACACCCACGGCACTGCGGCCGCTGCGTGCCCGCGCGCGCTCCCATAATGGTCGCGCCAACGCGATCTCGTTGGCCAGCGCCTCGGCCCAGGCGGCGGGCGTGGTCGGTTCGCTCAGCCGCGGCGTGAAGGGTGGCACCCAACCGGGCACCGGGCTCTGGCTCGGTGCATCCTCGGTGAAATCCTCCAGCACCACCGGGCCATCGGCACGCTCCAGAAGGCGCAGCGCCCCCAGCAGCACGCGGCGCTGGAAGGCCGCATCGCCGGGCTCGCCCAGGGGCCGGCCGAGCGGGAACGGCACGAACAAGCCGCGCGGATTGGCGCTGCGCTCCATGTGCGGCCGTACCAGGCCGATCACCGTGGTCGCCAGGCCCCGATCTTCCAACATCTGCGCCAGCGCGCACACGGCGCGCGTGCAGAAGGGTCAGACGGGGCTCAGCACGACGGCGGTGACGCCCTCGGCATGCATGGCGGCGGCCATGCCATCGGCACTTTCGGCCATGGCGCGCGGATCGGTGGAGCCCATCACGCTGTAATGGGCGTCGGCAACCGACCCGATCATACCTTCGGCCGCCAATTCGTGCAGCCGGTCGATCGGGTAGGCGACGTTGTGGTCGCGCTGCCAGCCGGTCCGGTCGAAGTTGATCGAGACATGGCTCATGACGATGTCGTCGGCCGCCAGCGACGATGCCAGGGTGCGGAATTCGCCGCTGCCGTGCGGGAAGGGCGCGTCGCCACGGCGGTTCAGCGCGGCGGAACTGACAATCGCCACGCGGCGCGCGGCCAGCTTCGGGCCGGTTACGAAGGGCTTGGTATCGGCCACCGGCACCTCAAGTGCCAGGATCGCCGATCGTGTTGGTTCGGGGATGTCGTCGATTCGCGCCATGTCCTCAGCTTCCTCTGCCTCACGACCATGACATGTCGGGGTGGCCGGGCGTTACAGGAACTTCACCAGTTTTCCACGCGGCGCACCGAGCACCTCGTCCTCGCGCATCACCGCCTGGCCGCGAATGATGGTGGCAACCGGCCAGCCGGTGATCTGCATGCCGGCAAACGGCGTCCAGCCGCAGGGCGAGACGATCCAGGAATCCTCGATAGTGCGCTGCCGGCGCATGTCCACCAGGGTGAAATCGGCATCGTAGCCCGCCGCCAGCCGGCCCTTGCCGACCACGCCATAAACCCGCGCAGGACCGGCGCACAGCAGGTCGACCATGCGCATCAGGCTCAGCCGTCCGGCATTCACGTGGTTGAGCATCACCGGCACCAGGGTCTGCACGCCGGTGAGCCCCGCCGGGCAGTCCGGCCATGGCTTCAGCTTGGCGGCGCGCGGGTGGGGGGCGTGGTCGGAGCCGATGGTGTCCACCGTGCCGTCGCGCACCGCGGCCCAGGCGGCGTCCAGGTGGCGCTGGCCGCGGATCGGCGGGTTCATCACGCCGAAGCCCTTCAGCGTGTCGTAGACGTCCGGCGCCACCTGCGTCAGGTGGTTGACCAGCACCTCCACCGTGGCGACGTCGCGGTAGTCCTTCATGTAGTCCAGTTCCTGCGCGGTGGAGACATGCAGGATATGCGCGGGCCGGCCGGTCTTGCGGGCCAGCGCCATCAGGCGGCGGGTGCCGAGGAATGCGGTTTCCTCGTCGCGCCACTCCATGTGGCTGGCGTAGGGGTCGCCCGACTTGAACAGCGGCTTGCGCGCCTGCAGGCGGTATTCATCCTCGCTGTGGTAGGAGATGCGGCGGCGCCCGGCGCGCATCACCCGCTCCAGGCTCTCGTCGTCCTCCACCATGAGGTCGCCGGTGGAGGAGCCCGCGAACACCTTGATGCCGCAGACGCCGGCGCCGGTTTCGAGTTCGGCGAGATGAGGAATGTTGCTGCGGGTGCCACCGACATACAGGCCCATGTCGCACCAGGCCGCCTCCTCGACATAGCCCTGCTTCCAGGCCAGCCGCTCGGCATTGGTGATCGATGGGGTGGTGTTCGGCATGTCGAACACGGCAGCCAGCCCCCCCAGCACGGCGGCCTTCGTGCCGGTGGGGATGCTCTCCACGGCTGTATCGCCCGGGTCGCGCAGATGGACATGCGGGTCGATCAGGCCGGGCAGCACGTGCAGGCCGGTGGCGTCGATGACCTCCTCGGCGGTGGCATCGCTGCCCACACCCAACGCGACGATGCGGCCGTGGCGCACCCCCACGCTGGTCTGCTCCATGCCCCAGGGCAGCACGCAGGTGCCGCCGCGGATCAGCAGGTCGAAATGTGCCATGTCATGCCCCCAAGCTGTCGCCCAGCGTTTCGGGCAGGATAGTGCGGGATGCAAGCCCTCTTGCCGCCGGCCGGGTGCGCAACCACTTCGATGACATGACACAAATCGCGCATCTGCCAAGCCGTGGCGTCGTCGCCGTCGAGGGGCCGGACCGGGTGGCCTTCCTCCAGGGCCTGGTTTCCAACGACGTGGCGCTGGCCGTGCCAGGAACCGCCGTATGGGCGGCGCTGCTGACCCCGCAGGGCAAGTGGCTGGCTGACTTCTTCATCCTGGCCGATGGCGAGCGCCTGCTGCTGGAGATGGAGCGGGCGCACGCCGCGATGGTTGTCCAGAAGCTGAGCCGCTTCCGCCTGCGCTCTCGTGTTGCGCTGGCCGACCTGGCGGAGGCCTGGCACGTCCATGTCGCATGGGACGGGACGCCCGAAATTCCGCCGGGCGTGGTTGCCGCGCCCGATCCGCGCTTGCCAGGGGCCGGGTGGCGGCTGCTGGCTCCGCAACCGCTGCGCACCAACGCCACTGTCGAGGACTGGGATGTCCATCGCCTCGCGCTCGGCCTGCCCGAGGGGTCGCTTGACCTGGAATCCGACAAATCCGTGCTGCTGGAGGCGGGCTTTGACGAGTTAAACGGCGTCTCGTGGACCAAGGGCTGCTACATGGGACAGGAACTTACCGCGCGCACCCACTACCGCGGCCTCATCAAGCGCCGTCTGGTAAGGGTGACGATCGACGGCGAACTGCCCCCGCCTGGCACGCCCATCCTGCGCGATGACGGGGTGGAGGTCGGGACGCTGCGCTCCGGCCGCGGCGACGTGGCGTTGGCGACGCTGCGGGTGGATGCGCTGGCGGCGCCGCTTGCCTGCGGAACGGCGCGGCTCCTTCCTGCCCCGGCGCCCTGGATGCGGCTTTCCGAGCGCGCGGGATAAGAGATTAGGGTGAAGTGCGTCGGTTGAGCCCCGGACCATCCACAGGATCTCCGCTGCCGGCGGCAAGCTGCCGCGTCAGTGCAGCCACACCACGTGGTCGGCATGCTGCCAGCGCGAGGGGGTGACGAGCTTCACCGAACCGACCCGCACCGAATGCAGCTTGCCCTCGATCTCTCGTGTCCAGAAATCGAGGAACTTGTGCAACTCCGGATAGCCCGGCGCGATGTCGAGCAGCTGCCAAATATAGCTCTGCAGCACGCCCGGATGGTCAGGCATGTGGTAGAGGATCTCGGCTGTCGTCAGGCGGTAGCCCTGCAATTGCCGGGCAATGTGCGTCTGCATCTGCATGTGCGCCTCCGTCATCCGCTGCTCGAACAATGCCGTGCAGCCGCCGTTCTCATTGTTCCGGCACCGCGACTGCCGCACGGTCACCCGAGCATGCCACGCAGCCCACCGGGAAGCGCAAGAAAAAACTCCGCTATTTCAGCATTTTAGCACTCTCCCAGCGAGATTGCTGCCGATCCCTTGACTCCGTTCCGCCAAGGGCCTAGATCGCTGGCACTCTCCGGTGGGGAGTGCTAACAACCTGACCGTCCCGCCGGCGCCGCAATGCGCGAGGTGGCGCGGCCATCAATATCCAGGAGCGATCCGCATGAAGTTCCGTCCCCTGCACGACCGGGTCGTGGTCCGTCGGCTGACTGCCGAAGAGAAGACGAAGGGTGGCATCATCATCCCCGACACGGCTCAGGAAAAGCCGATGGAGGGCGAGGTGATCGCCGCGGGCACCGGCGCGCGCAACGAGGCCGGCGCCATCGTGGCGCTGGACGTCAAGGCCGGCGACCGTGTGCTGTTCGGCAAGTGGTCGGGCACCGAGGTCAAGATCGACGGGGAAGAGCTGTTGATCATGAAGGAGTCCGACATCATGGGCATCATCGAGGGCACCGCCAGCAAGAAGAAGGCGGCCTGACCCGGAACGGCTTCGGCGCGGCGATTGCCCGCGCCGGCTTTTCCTGCCCCGACTGACCCGACTTAGGAAGGATTACGAATATGGCTGCCAAGGAAGTACGTTTCGGCAGTGATGCCCGTGCGCGCATGCTGCGCGGCGTGGACATTCTCGCCGATGCCGTGAAGGTGACGCTCGGCCCAAAGGGCCGCAACGTCGTGATCGACAAGAGCTTCGGCGCCCCGCGCATCACCAAGGACGGCGTCACCGTTGCCAAGGAGATCGAGCTGGCCGACAAGTTCGAGAACATGGGCGCCCAGATGGTGCGCGAAGTGGCCTCGAAGACCAACGACACCGCCGGTGACGGCACCACCACCGCGACCGTGCTGGCCCAGGCCATCGTGCGCGAGGGCGCCAAGTCGGTGGCCGCCGGCATGAATCCGATGGACCTGAAGCGCGGCATCGACAAGGCGGTGGCCGCCGTGGTCGACGAATTGAAGAAGCGCAGCCGCAAGATCACCACCCCGGCCGAGACGGCCCAGGTCGGCCAGGTCGCCGCCAATGGCGAGACCGAGATCGGCAAGATGATCTCGGATGCCATGCAGAAGGTGGGCAACGAGGGTGTGATCACGGTTGAGGAAGCCAAGGGCATCCAGACCGAGCTCGAAGTTGTTGAGGGCATGCAATTCGACCGCGGCTATATCTCGCCGTACTTCATCACCAATGCCGAGAAGATGGTCGTCGATCTCGAGCAGCCCTACATCCTGATCCACGAGAAGAAGCTGTCCGGCCTGCAGCCGATGCTGCCGCTGCTGGAGAGCATCGTGCAATCCGGCCGTCCGCTGCTGATCATCGCCGAGGACATTGAGGGCGAGGCGCTTGCCACCCTGGTGGTGAACAAGCTGCGCGGCGGGCTGAAGGTTGCCGCCGTGAAGGCGCCGGGCTTCGGCGATCGTCGCAAGGCGATGCTGGAAGACCTCGCGATCCTGACCGGTGGCCAGGTGATCAGCGAAGACCTTGGCATCAAGCTCGAGTCCGTGACGCTTGCCATGCTCGGCAAGGCCAAGAAGATCCTGATCGAGAAGGAGAACACTACGATCGTCGAGGGTGCCGGCAAGAAGGCTGACATCACCGGCCGCTGCAACCAGATCCGCGCGCAGGTCGAGGAAACCACCTCGGACTACGACCGCGAGAAGCTGCAGGAGCGTCTGGCGAAGCTGGCTGGCGGCGTGGCCGTCATCCGCGTCGGCGGTTCGACCGAGGTTGAGGTGAAGGAGCGCAAGGACCGCGTGGACGACGCCCTGCATGCGACCCGTGCGGCGGTTGAGGAAGGCATTGTTCCCGGCGGCGGCGTGGCCCTGGCCCGTTCCTCGATGGTGCTGGCCAAGCTGAAGGCCGACAACGACGACCAGCGTGTGGGCATCGAAATCGTGCGCCGTGCGCTGCTGTCCCCGCTGCGCCAGATTGCCGAGAACGCCGGCGAAGACGGCGCGGTAATCAGCGGCAAGGTGCTGGACAAGGACGACTACAACTGGGGCTTTGACGCGCAGAACGGCGAGTTCAAGGACATGGTCAAGGCCGGCATCATCGACCCGACCAAGGTCGTGCGAACGGCGCTGCAGGATGCGGCCTCGGTCGCCGGCCTGCTGGTGACCACCGAGGCGATGATTGCCGAGAGGCCGGAGCGCAAGGGCCCGGCCGGTGGTCCTCCGGGCGGCGGCATGGGCGGCATGGGCGACATGGACTTCTGATCTCCCCCCGGCGCGCGCCGCGAACATCGTCGCGCGCCGGAACAGACGGATGGTCCAAGCCTATTCCATTGATACGCCTCAAAGGATCGGCTCCGGCGGCAACGCCGGGGCCGATTTCCTGTGAGCATGCTCAACCTGCCGCGCGCAGGTTGGCGACGTGTACATCTGTTGCAGTGGCACTGCCGTTGTCGCGTTTGCATCCTTGTGACCGACATGCGATACAGCGCGTGCGGTAATGATTGACTCTACCCGGCGTTTCTGCGCCAAATTGCTGCCGCAATCGTATTTTGGCTACGCTTGGTGCGCTTCCGGTTCGCGATATTGCTGTGCTGCAGGGGGTTTCCTCCAAGGCCAGGTCCGTCGGGTGCCTTCAAGACGACCAAATGTCCGGTTGTCTTCAACTGCTGCGCTTGATCGCGCAGTTACCTGTACGGAGTTCGACGCAGCTATGGCTATCGGGACGGTAAAGTGGTTCAACACCACAAAAGGCTTCGGTTTCATCATGCCCCAGGATGGCGGTAAGGACGTGTTCGTCCATATCACCGCAGTCCAGGCAGCTGGTCTTCGCGGCCTCGATGAGGGCCAGAAGGTCAGCTATGAAGTGGCGATGGAGCGCGGTAAGGCAGCCGCGACCAATCTCAAACTGGCCTGATCCGCCATCGCTCCGGCCGACAGCGCCCGTTCGCTTCCGAATTCCGTGAGTCGTGCGAAAAGCACGCTTGCGGAATTTGTGCACCTGCCTTCATGCGCGTGCGTTGCGACAGTTCTGCCTTGGCCTCGCCAGATCGCTGATCGGCGAACACGGCGGCTTGCGCCGACCCGTCATGCCCCGCGCTGGGCATGAGTCCGGTTCGGCCCCGGGCTTCCCCCACTACCCCACCAACGCAACATACGCAGGCGCGCATACGCGCATCTGAACGCAGGAGTTTTCCGCAATGTCTATCGGCACCGTGAAGTGGTTCAACGCCACCAAGGGCTTCGGCTTCATCATGCCCCAGGATGGCGGCAAGGACGTGTTCGTGCACATCACGGCCGTGCAAGCCGCTGGCCTCAAGGGCCTGAATGACGGGCAGAAGGTCAGCTACGACGTGGTCATGGAGCGCGGCAAGGCCGCCGCCACCAACCTGAAGCTCGCCTGAAGCCAGCCGGCTACCCGTAAAGGGCCGCCGCGGAACCCCGCGGCGGTCTTTTTCCGTTCGGGCCTGTTGCCGCCCATTCGCCACCGCCGCCTCCCCGCCACCCGGCTCTCCACCGATGGAGACTGATCCGATGTTCTCCCTGCACGAGCTCGAGGCTGCGACCGACCTCGTTCACGCTGCCTTTCCCGCTACCCCGTCCGTCGCCTGGCCGCTGCTCGCCCAGCGTACCGGGTGCGAGGTGTGGGTGAAGCACGAGAACCATACGCCGACCGGTGCCTTCAAGGTTCGCGGCGGCCTCACCTTCTTCGACCGCCTGAAGCGCCGCGGCATCACCGTGCGCGGCGTCGTATCGGCCACCCGCGGCAACCATGGCCAATCGCTCGCCTATGCCGGCCGGCGCGCCGGCGTGCCGGTGACCATCGTGGTGCCGCACGGCAACAGCACCGAGAAGAATGCCGCCATGAAGGCCTTCGGCGCCACCCTGGTGGAGCATGGCGCGGATTTCGACGAGGCTCGCGTCCATGCCCGCGCCCTTGCCGACAGCGAGGGGCTGCTGTTCGCCCCAAGCTTCCATGCCGACCTCGTCGTCGGCGTCGCCACCTGGGCGCTGGAACTGTTCCGCGAAGTCTCCCGTGCCGGGCCGCCGCTCGATGCCCTGTATGTGCCGATCGGCCTCGGTTCGGGCATATGCGGCGCCATCCTGGCCCGCGACCTGCTGGGCCTATCCACCGAGATCGTTGGCGTGCAGAGCACCGGGGCGCCCTCCTATGCACTGTCCTTCGCCGCCGGCCACGTGGTGGAGACCCCAAGCGCCAACACCCTGGCCGACGGCATGGCCACCCGCCAGCCGGACGCCGAGGCGCTGGCGATCATCCGCGCCGGGGCCGCGCGCATTGTCACTGTTACGGATGACGAAGTGGCCGCGGCGATCCGTGCCTACTGGACCGATACCCACAACCTGGCCGAAGGTGCCGGCGCCGCCCCGCTCGCCGCCCTATTGCAGGAGGCGGGGCGCCATCCGGGCCGGCGTGTGGGCTTGGTGCTGTGCGGCGGCAACATCGACCTCGAACTGTTCCGCCGATGGGTGCTCGCCTGAGCCCCATTTCCGACCCCATCCTGTCACGATCGGGCGATCAGCCCCCGACATGCCCGCGCCGGCGATGAAGCGGCTGGCTTTTCCGCCAGCCGGTCAGGCACACTGACGTCATGTCGCGACGTGCGATTGAGATCACGCCGGAGCTTCTAGTGCGCGCGTATCGAGCCGGGTTCTTCCCGATGGCCGAGACGCGCGACGGCGACCGGCTGTATTGGCTCGACCCGGAGCAACGCGGGGTGCTGCCGCTGGATGGATTCCATGTGCCGCGCCGCCTGCTGCGCACGGTCGAAGCGGGCGCCTTCGCCGTCACGGTGGACCAGGATTTCGCGGGGGTCATCGCCGGCTGTGCCGAGCCACGGCCAGGGCGCGAGGATACCTGGATCAATCCGCTGATCGAGCAGCTGTTTGTCGAGCTGCATCGCCGCGGCATCGCCCATTCCGTCGAGTCGTGGCAGGAGGGGCGGCTGGTCGGCGGGCTGTATGGCGTGGCGATGGGCGGCGTCTTCTTTGGCGAAAGCATGTTCAGCCGCGCCAACGACGCCTCAAAGGTGGCCCTGGTGCATCTGGTGGCCCGGCTCAGGCTCGGCGGTTTCGCGCTGCTCGACACCCAGTTCGTCACCAGCCACCTGACGCGGTTCGGCGCCATGGAGATCCCCCGCGACTTGTACAAGCAACGCCTCGCTGCGGCGCTGGACGTCCCGGCGCACTGGCCCGCCACCCTCCCCCAGGCCGATCTGGAGGCCGAGATTCGCGTGCTGGCCAAGGGCCAGGTTGATGACGCCGCAGCCGGATGATTCCTGGCGGCACTTCGGGGTTTCCCCGCGCCCCGTTTCCGGAGTAGATCGCGGAATGCACAGCAGTGGTCTGGCGGCACTGATGGTGGCCGCTTCCCTGGCCTCGGCCCTTCCCGCTGCGGCACAGGATCGTCCGCCCTCGGCGCCCACCCGCGACGTGGCAATCAGCTACCGTACTTTCGGCCCTGTTCGGGGCGCGCAGAAGCAACAGGACATTCGCGTGGCAATGACTGCCGGCGGGGCGCTCATGCGCGTTGAGGGGATGGGGGGTGCGACCGGCGTCGGCTACGTCATCGTCGATCGCAACGCCCAGCGCATGACGATGGTGATGCCCCAGGACCGCCGCTTCCTCGATATGCCGGCCAACGAAGTGTTTGCTGGCGGCTTCCTGTTGGACGATCGCATGACGTTCGCGCGCCGCGGCAGCGCCACCGTGGCGGGATTGAAGTGCACGACGTGGGACGTCACATCGGCGGAAGGCAAAGGCACCGTGTGCGTCACCGCCGATGGCGTGATGCTGCGGGGCCAAGGTGCCGGCGGCCGCGGCGGCATCGAGGCCACGTCAGTCAAATTCGGCCCCCAGCCCGCCGCCTTGTTCCACCCGCCAGCCGGCTTCTCCAAGCTGGAGATGCCCGCTGGGGCCCTGCCGGGGGCGCGCCCGCCAGGGAGGTGACCCGTGCCGCGAGGCGAATTCGGTGCTAAGTGCCGAAGCGACGGCCGCCAGGGCTGTCACGCCCCGCCGGCACTGGAGTACCTGGTAAATCCCAGGAGCGACCAGGCCATGCCCCAGGTTTCGTGCCGCACCGCCATGCCCTCCCGCCCTCTGTTGCCCGGAGCGCGTTGCCGATGAGCCGCGTGCTGGCCGCCATGCCGTGGAACGACCACGCGCATCGCTTCTCGCCGCTCAAGGCGGCGGCCCTGCTGCTGGTGCTGTACCCCGCCGCCTTGCTGCTGTTGCGCTGGGCCTCCGGCGACCTGGGTGGCCGACCTATCACCGAGGCGATCCACCGGAGCGGCGACTGGTCCGTGCGCTTTCTGGTGCTGGCCTTGGCCGTCACTCCGGCGCGGGCCGTGCTGGACTGGCCGCGGGTGCTATTGCTGCGCCGCATGCTGGGCGTGGCTGCGGCCTTCTATGCCGGGCTGCACCTGCTGCTCTACGTCGCCGACCAGAAATGGAACCTCTGGACGGTTGGCAGCGAGATCGTGCTGCGGTTCTACCTGACCATCGGCTTCGTCACCCTGCTGGGGCTGGGGGCGCTCGCCGTCACCTCCACCGATGCCTGGCAGAAGCGGCTGCGCCAGCGCTGGACAAAGCTGCACCTTCTGGCCTATCCGCTGACGGCGCTCGCGCTGTTCCACTATGCTCTTCAGTCCAAGATCAGCGTCACCGATGCGCTATTTTACGCCGGAATCTTCGTGTGGCTGATGCTCTGGCGGGCGCTCCCGCGTCCAAGGCAGGCCCGGCTCGGCGCCCTTGCCCTGTTGGCGCCGGCGACCATGCTGGCGACGGCGGCGATCGAGGTGGCGTGGTACGGGCTGGCGACGAAAGTGAGCGCCTTGCGGGTGGCTGAGGCCAACTTCGGCTTCGATCTGGCGGTGCGCCCGGCGTCGCAGGTCGTGGTGCTTGCCCTGGCCGTGGTGCTGCTGGCGGCCTTGCGCCGGATCAGGTGGCGCCGTACCACGCCGGCCAGGCGCCATCCGCCCTCCGACAAGCTGGAGCGCCCGGCCGCTACGTGAGTGCGCGCGCCGCCGCCATCACCTCGGCCGCATGCCCGTCCACCTTTACCTTGTGCCAGGCCCGGGCGATCCGGCCCTGACCATCAACCAGGAACGTCGAGCGCTCGATGCCCATGTATTTCTTGCCGTACATCGATTTCTCCACCCACACGCCATAGGCCTCGGCGGCATGTTTTTCCGTGTCGGAGGCGAGGGGGAAGGTCAGCGCGTATTTCGCCGCGAACTTCTCGATCGGCGCCATCGGGTCCGGTGACACGCCGATGACAGGGATGTCCCTGAACTGCGGCAGTGCCTCCTGGAAGGCACAGGCCTCCTTGGTGCAGCCCGAGGTATCGGCCTTGGGGTAGAAATATAGCACGAACGGCCGGCCCTTCTGGCCCGCGAGGCTGACGATGCGCCCGCCGCTGGCCGGCAGGGTGAAATCCGGTGCCAGGTCGCCTTCGCCCACGCTCATCCCGCGTTCTCCCCTACCGTGCGCACGAACACCGCATGCACCTGTTCCGCCAGTGACGCCAACGTGGCGTGCAATCCCGCCAAGTCAACCGCCGGCACTCCCGCGGCGGTGACAGCACGCAGCATTGTCGCCGCGGCCGCCTTGGACAAGGTGGCGGCGGGTGCCCGGCCATAGGTGATGCGCAGCAATCCCTGCACCGTGCGCCACACCCGGTCGGCGTGGATCAGCAGTTCGGCGTCGGCGGGCAGCAGCACCCCCTCGTCGCGCAGCCGCGCCAGGGCCTCGCGGGTGGTGGGGCTGCACCGCACCCTTTCGGCATGCACCAGCTGCAAAACCTGCGCGACAAACTCCACCTCGATCTGCCCGCCGACGCGCAGCTTCACGTCCCACGGCCCGCCGGGCGGCAGGTCGCGCAGCAGGCGAGTGCGCATCGCGGCGGCATCGGCACGGATGCGCGCCGCCTCGCCTGCCCCGGCGATTGCCACCTGGATCGCCGAACCGACGCGCGCGCGCAGCTTTGGCGGGCCGGCGATCACCCGCGCCCGGGTCAGCGCCATCCGCTCCCACGTCCAGGCGCCGCCTTCCGTCTGTCCCGCAACCCCGTGGTAGCGCTCGAAGGCGGCCAGCGACACGGCAACCGGGCCCTTGTTGCCGGATGGGCGCAGCCGCATGTCCACCGCGAACATCGGGCCCTCGGCATCCGGTGCGGTCACCACGGCGACATAGGCATGCACGGCACGGATGAACCACTGGCTGGCCGGCAGCGGGCGCGCCGGCGCGCGGGCGGTGCTTTGCGTTGCGCTCTCCGGATGGTCATAGATCAGCATCATGTCGAGGTCGGAGCCGGCCATCATCTCCCGCCCGCCGGCCTTGCCCAGCACCACCAGGGCCATGCTGCCGCCGCGCACCCGCCCGAAACGGCGCTCGAAATCCTCCAGCACCAGCGGCAGCAGCGCGGCCAGCGCGGCCTCGGCCAGCGCGGTGCGCTGCAGGCCGGCCTCATCGGCATCGAGCCGGCCCTCCATGGTCGCGACGGCCAGCGAGAATTCCTCCTCGCGCACCATGGCGCGGATGATGGTGATGGCGTCCTCCAGCACCCGCGCATCGCCCAGGCGCATGCGCAGCATCCGCGCATAGTCGGGGGTCATCACCGGATCCAGCAGACCCTCCAGCGCCGCTGGCGTGCGCGCGAGGTAGTCGGCCAGCAGCGGCGCCGCACCCAGCACCCCAGCCACGCGGTCGAGCAGCAGCGGGTTGCGCTGGAACAGCGACAGCAGCTGCACCCCGGCGGGCAGGCGGGCGAGGAAGCTGTCCCAGCGCGCGAAGGCGGCATCGGGCTGCGCCTGGCGCGCCAGGGCCGCCAGCAGCGCGGGCAGCACCTGGTCCATCAACTCCTGCGCCCGCAGCGAGCGCAGCGCCCGCACCCGCCCGGCCTTCCAGGCGCGGACCGCGGCGACGATCCGGTCGATCTCCTTGAAGCCCAGTCCGGCGAGGCTGGCGGTGGTCTCGGGCGGCGGGTCGCCGACCCCGCGGAAATCCAGCATCAGCCCCGCGGCGGCGGGCGCCAGCTCCGGGATTTGCTCGAACACCGCGCCATAGCCGGCGCGAACCCGCGCCATGTGGCGCAGCAGCACGGTGGCGAAGGCTGTCGCGTCGGCATAGCCCATGAACACCGCGAACGCCGCCATTTGGTCAGCGCGTTCGTGCAGCGAGTGGGTCTGCCGGTCGTGGACCATCTGCAGCCGGTGCTCCACCCGGCGCAGGAAGCGGTAGGCGCTGGCCAGTTCGCCCGCGGTCCGACGCGGCACATGCCCGGCGCGCACCAGCAGGCGCAGTGCCTCAAGCGTGCGCAGCACCCGCAGCGACGGGTCGCGCCCGCCCCATACCAGTTGCAGCGTCTGGGCGAGGAACTCGATCTCGCGGATGCCGCCCTGGCCCAGCTTCACGTTGTAGCCGGCGATGCGCGCCTCCGGGCCGGTCTCCACGCCCTCATGCCCCTGGTCGCGGTGGTTCGCCTGCTTGTCCAGGCGGTGCCCATCGATGCGGCGCTTCATCGCGTGGATGTCGGCGACCGCGGCGAAATCGAGGTGGCGGCGCCAGATGAAGGGACGAATCGCCTCCAAAAAGCCATGTCCCAGCGCGATGTCCCCAGCTACAGGGCGCGCCTTGAGCATGGCAGCACGCTCCCAGTTCTGACCCATGCTCTCATAGTAGGCAATCGCCGCCGGCAGCGCGATGCAGGGGGGCGTGGCCGCCGGATCGGGGCGCAGGCGCAGGTCGGTACGAAATACATAGCCGTCGGAATCCCGCGCTTCCATCAGCGTCACGAGTGCGCGTGCCATACGGGTGTAGAATGCAACCGGCGCGTCGCCGTGATAGACTTCGGCGCCCGGGTCGTGGATCAGGATGATGTCGATATCGCTGGAATAGTTCAGTTCGCGGGCGCCGAGTTTCCCCATACCCAGGACGGTGAAGCCGCAATCCTGGGTCGGCGATGCGCGGTCGGGCAGGCACAGTTCCCCTGCGTCATGAGCGGCGCGCAGCAGGTGGGCGACCGACAGGCCCAGCGTGACTTCGGCCAGGCCGGACAGCGCCGCGGTCACGCGGTCCAGGTTCCACAGCCCGCCAATGTCGGCCAGCGCCACGCTCAATGCGACCACGCGCTTGGCCGAGCGCAACGCGGCGGCGAGCGGCGCGCGCGCCATGCCGGGCGCCAGGGCGGCCAGGCCTGCCATGGTGCGGGCCACCACCGCATCGGGGCCTGCGCGCAGCAGCAGCCGTACCGTGGCCGCCTCCCGCAGCGCGAGATCGGCGAGGAAGGGCGCGTTGCCGCCCATCGCCATCAGCATCGCGCGCATCGCCGGGTCGCGGGCCAGCCGTGCCTCGGTGCGCCCCAGTTCGGTGAACCGCTCGACCAGGCGCGCCGCGGCCGGTGCATCGGCCGGCAGCGGCCATTCGCCCGACAACAACGGGCGGTGAGGCGCCGCGGCTGGCGGCTCGGAGGCAGGGGCAGGCATGGCTGGGACCGTCTGCATGATCGCGAAGGCTGGCCATGCGCCACGAGATAGGTCAAGCCACTGGACGCCTCGGGCGCCTGCTGCATCGCCTGTCACAGCTGGCGCTGCTGGCGGTTGTCCTGGCCGCCTTGGGGCTGGCCGGGCTCGCCTGGCGGTTGGACCAGGGACCGCTCACCCTGCCCTGGCTCTCGCGCGAGATCGCCGCAGCTGTCAACCGTCAGATTGCACCGATGCGGCTCGAGATCTCCGAGGCCTCGTTGGTGTGGGAAGGGTTCAGCCGCGGCGTTGACCGGCCGCTCGATATACGCGCCACAAGGCTGGCGATCCACGACGTCGAGGGGCGGCGCGTCGCCTTCGTACCCGCAATGGACCTGTCGTTGTCGCTGCGCGCCCTGCTGACCGGGCAGATCGCGGCGCGCGCGCTGGCGGTGCAGGGGGCGCGGCTGCGTGCGGTGCGTCGCCAGGACGGCACCCTGGCGCTGGATTTCGTCGGCGACAGCGCCACGGCATCGGACGCCCCTGGGCCAGACCGGCCGTTGCTCGCCGGGGTGTTCGAGGTCCTGGCCAACCCGCCAGGCACCGATCTGGGCCCCCAGGCCACGCTGTTGAGCCAACTTCGTCGCTTGCAGCTGCGCGACACCGTGGTGGTGGTGCATGACCGCGCGCTCGGCGTTGTGTGGCACGTACCGCGGCTGGAGCTTGATGTCCGCCGCGGCGCCGTGGGCGGGGTGGAAGGGGTCGCGACGCTGGAACTGGTGGTCGATGGCCGGCAACTGGCGGCGACCGCGCAGGTTTCATTGCCGTCGACCCATCACATGCCCGGCGGCATCGAGGGCGAGAGCCCGGCGCTGACGGTGGAGGCGCAAATACAGACCGTGGTGCCGGCGGTTTTCGCGGGCATCACTCCCGCCTTCGCGCCGCTGTCAGCGTTGCAGGCCCCGGTGGCGCTGACCGCGATAGGCCGCCTCGGCCCCGACCTGGTGCCGCACGCGGTTCGGCTGCGGGCTGTCATGGCCGCCGGATTTCTGCGCATCGGCGCCGGGACCATTCCAGTGCTTGAAGGCAATGCCGAGATCGAGGCCACGGCCGACGCGGTGCGGGTGACGCTGAATCGGCTGGCGCTGCCCGGCAGCCACGGCGCGGCCCCCTCGGTGCTGACTGGCGTGGCGGTCGTGGAGCCAAGGGCGGGGAAGCTGGCCGGCACCTTCGACCTGCGGCTGGACCAGGTGGCGTTCGCCGATCTTGCGACCCTATGGCCCGGCGGGATGGGGGGGGAGGGCGCCAGGGCGTGGGTTACCGAGAACATCACCGGCGGTACGGCCCACGACCTGAACCTGCGGATGCAGGTTCTCGCCACGCGCGACCTGTCGGACGGCGAGGTCACGAGCCTCAGCGGCGCGGTCGAGGGCCGCGACTTGGTGGTGCACTGGCTGCGCCCGGTGCCGCCGGTGGAGGGCGTGGTGGCGCACCTGACCTTTGCCTCGCCCGACCAGATCGACATCGCGGTGCGCGGCGGCGCCCAGGCGGGGCTGACGGTCGCGGGAGGGCAGGTCAAGCTGTCCGGCCTTGCCGGGCCTGAACAGTTCGCCACCATCGAGGTGGAGCTTGGCGGGCCGGTGGTGGACCTGCTCGCCGTGCTGAACCATCCGCGCGTGAACCTGCTGAGCCGCCGGCCGATCCCGATGCGCAACCCGTCCGGGCGCGTGGAGGGCCGGCTGGTGGTGACCGCCCTGCCGCTGATCAGCGACCTGAAGCTGGAGGAGGTGCGCCTGTCGTCCAGCGGCCGGCTGTCCGCGCTCAACTTGGGCGGCATCGCGGCGGGCCACGATCTGACCGAGGGCGCGCTGAGTTTCGAGGCTGGCAACGACGGGCTGGCAATGCGCGGCACTGCCGCCCTGGCGGGCATTCCCGCGCAATTGCAGGTCGCGATGGACTTCACCGAAGGACCGCCGAGCCAGGTGATCCAGACGGTCGGCGTCAGCGGCAATGCCGACGCCGCGCAGGTGGCCGCGCTGGGGCTCGGCCTGCCCGAACTCGCGATGGATGGCGTGGCCGGGCTGAAGCTGGACCTGGTGGAGCGGCGCAACGGCCGCTCGGAACTCACCGTGCGCGCCGACTTGGCGAAGATGGCCTTGCGGGCGGACCTGCTCAACTGGCGCAAGCCGGCTGGCAGCCCGGCGGTGGCCGAGGCGCTGATCAGGCTCGACAAGGACCGGCTGGCGGGCGTGGAGCGCATCCACGTTGATGGCGACGGCGTCACCCTGCGCGCCGCGCTTGAGGCATCCGGCGGTGCACCGCGCCGGCTGCGCCTCGCCCGCGCCCGATTGGCGCCCGCGACCGACGTGCAGGGTGAGATCCTGTGGCCGCAGACCCCCGGCGGGCCGTGGGTGGTGCGGCTGGTCGGGCCGAGCCTGGATGCCGCCGGCATCATGGCCGAAATTGACAAGGCCCCGGCAGTCCCGGAACGGCGCGGCCCGCCCTGGCATGTCGAGGCACGGCTGGACCGGGCGGTGCTTGGCCCCGGCCGCGCCCTTGGCAGCCTCAACCTGCGCGCGCAGAGCGACGGGCGGGTGGTGCGCTCGGCGGCGGCAGCCGGGCAGGCGGGGACAGGGCCATTCGAGGTGGCGATCGTGCCGGTCAGCGGCGCCCGGGCAGGCCGGCGCCTGACGGTGGTGGCGCAGGACGCGGGCGCGCTGCTGCGGGCACTCGACGTGATGGACGATCTGCGCGGCGGCCGGCTGGTATTGGACGCCAGCTACGACGATACTAGGCCGGACCGGCCGCTGTCGGGCAGTCTGGATGTCACCAATTTCGGCGTCCGCAATGCACCGGTGATCGGCAAGTTGTTGCAGTCAATGACCTTGTATGGCGCCATCGAGGCGATGAGCGGGCCCGACCTGCAGTTCACCCGGCTGATCGCTCCGTTCAGCTATGCCGGCGACGTGATCAGCCTGACCGACGCGCGCGCCTTCAGCGCCTCGCTCGGCCTCACCGCGAAAGGCCGGATCGACGTGGCGCGCCGCCAGTACGACCTGCACGGCACGGTGGTGCCGGCGTATTTCCTCAACTCGCTGCTGGGGCGGGTGCCCCTGCTGGGCAAGCTGGTCAGCCCCGAGGCCGGCGGCGGGTTATTCGCCATGTCGTTTGCCGTTCGCGGACCGTTCGCGGACCCGGCGGTGGCGGTGAACCCGCTGTCCGCGGTCACCCCCGGCTTTCTGCGCGGCTTGTTCGGCGTCTTCGAGGGCACGCCTGGCGGCGGGGCGGACGCACCGTCCACCCCCCGCCCGCTTCCGCCTACCGGGGCCATGCCGAACGGCGGCTGAGGCGATTACTGGCCGGCACAGCGCATCAACCACTCTGGCCTTGCATATGGCGGGAACGATGGGGGATGGTGGCGGTATGAACGCATCCGCAGATACCCCGGCTTCCCGGTCCCTCGGCGACGTCAAGGCTATCCTTTTCGACACGTTCGGCACCGTGGTGGATTGGCGCGGCAGCCTGATCGCCGATCTCGGCGGCTGGGCGGCGGCGCGTGGCATCGTGGGCGACTGGGCCGGACTGGTCGATGCCTGGCGGGCCGCCTACGCGCCGTCGATGGATCGGGTGCGCAAGGGCGAGCTGCCGTGGACCATCCTGGACGACTTGCACCGTGCCACGCTGGAGCGACTGGTCGGGGAGTTCGGGATTCATGGCCTGAGCGATATGGATATGGAGTATATCAATCGCGGCTGGCATCGGCTGAAGCCGTGGCCGGACGCGATCCCGGGCCTGACGCGGCTGCGCACGCGCTACGTCATCGGCCCGTTGTCCAACGGCAACGTGGCGCTGTTGGTGAACATGGCCAAGGCGGCGGGCCTGCCGTGGGACATGGTGTGTTCCACCGAACTGTTCGGCCACTACAAGCCGGACCCTGAGACATATCTCGGTGCGGCGCGCATCCTGGGGCTGGCGCCCGGGCAGGTGATGATGGCGGCGGCCCACAACAACGACCTGCATGCCGCCCGCGCCTGCGGCCTGCGCACCGCCTTCTTCGCGCGGCCGACCGAGTACGGGCCTTTGCAGAAGCGTGACTTTGCCGCCGACAGCGACTGGGACGTGGTGGTCGCCGATATCGAGGACATGGCCACCCGCCTGGGCGCATGAGGCGGCGGTCGGCCCGGCGCGTTTACCGGCCGTTCACGGTTGCGGCCTAGCCTTCCAGCTTTCGGGATGGTGGAACTGCCGATGAAGGAAACGCCCGCCAAGGTGGAGCAGGATGCCCAGGCCTCGCCCTCGCCGGCCATGCCGCCGACCGAGTATCCCAATGGAATGCGGGTGGCGGACAGGGTGCTGACCGCCTTCAACCATGCCTGCGCGGTCACCGACCTGGAGGCGGCGGAGGAACTCCTGGCGGTATTGGAGAAGATCGCCGAGCGCCGCATCCGCCGGTTCGGCGGCGACCGGCGGCGGGAGACCTTCACCGTCAGTCATGCCCGCGAACACCTGGAATGGCAGAAGGCGCGCCGGGCAGGGTGACGACGCGCCTCGTGGTTGACGGTGCATCACCCCCGCGGGGCTGCCCGTGCGGGCTACTCGGCGCGCACCAGACGGTGCAGCTTGCGGCCGACCGATAGCTTCACCCCATCGCTGAGTTGGCTGGCAGGGACCGGCTGCGCCTCGTCGGCCACCACCGTATCGTTTAGCCGCACGCCGCCGCCACGGATCAGGCGCCGGGCTTCGGCATTGCTGCCGGCCAGGCCGGCCAGGGTCACCAGCCGGAAGGCCGGCATTGCCTCGCCCACCTCGCCGCGCGGCACGGCCACGCTGGGTAGCGAATCGCTGCCGGTGCCTGTCTCGAACACGCGGCGCGCGGCCTCGGCGGCGGCCTGTGCCGCGGCGGTGCCGTGCGCGAGGGTGGTTGCTTCCGTCGCCAGGATTTTCTTGGCCTCGTTGATCTCCACGCCGCCCAGTTTCGCCAGGCGGGCGATCTCATCAAGCGGAAGGTCGGTGAACAGGCGCAGGAAGCGGCCGACATCGGCGTCCTCGGTGTTGCGCCAGAACTGCCAGTAGTCGAAGGGCGGCAGGCGGTCCGCGGTCAGCCACACCGCGCCCTGGGCGGTCTTGCCCATCTTGGCGCCGGAGGCGGTGGTGATTAGCGGGGTGGTAAGGCCGAACACCTGCCTGGCATCGGTGCGCCGCACCAGGTCCACGCCCGACACGATGTTGCCCCACTGGTCCGAGCCGCCCATCTGCAGCGTGACGCCGTGGCGGCGGTACAGCTCGCGGAAATCGTAGCTCTGCAGGATCGAGTAGTTGAACTCCAGGAAGGTCAGGCCCTGCTCGCGTTCCAGGCGCACCTTGACGCTGTCGAAGGACAGCATGCGGCTAATGCTGAAATGCGGCCCGATCTCGCGCAGCAACTGAATGTAGCCGAGCTTGTCGAGCCAGTCGGCATTGTTCGGCATGATCGCGTCGGTGGCCCCGTCGCCGAAGGTCAGGAACGGCTCGATATTGCGGCGGATGCCGGCCATGTTCACCGCTAGCTGGTCGTCCGTGAGCAGTTGGCGGGCCTCTTCGCGGAAGGACGGGTCGCCGATCTTGCTGGTGCCGCCGCCCACCAGGGCAACCGGGCGATGGCCGGTGCGCTGCAGGAGGCGCAGCAGCATGATCTGCACCATGTGGCCCACATGCAGGCTGTCGGCGGTTAGGTCGTAGCCGATATAGCCGCTGACCACGCCAGCCTTGAGCGCGGCATCGAGCGCCTCGCTGTCGGTGCACTGGAAGACGAAGCCGCGTTCGGTGGCCTCGTGCAGGAAGTCGCTGCTGGGCATATTCGAGATTCCGGGAGTGGCGACGCCTTCATAAGGCAATAACCGCCCGGAAGAAATCATCCGGGTGGAAGGTTTGCCTTCCTGAACAGCGGGCTAGGGCGATTCGCGTGGGCGTACGGGCCGGCGGCCTCGGTCCGGCTGCCGGCATGAAGAAGCCCCGCGCCTGAGAGGGTGCGGGGCTTCCTCATGCATGGATGGCCGCCAGGCTCAGTCGGCGGCGAGCGCCATGGTACGGCGGGCCATCGTCTTCCGCACGTGGTCCTCGATGGCGTCGCCCACCGACTCGGCATGGGTGGCCAGCACATGGTCGGCGCCGGCCAGGATGCGGTAGTCGACCTGCACGCCCTTCTGGGTGTTCAGCTTGTCGACCAGCTTGCGAACCGCAGGCTCGGGCACCAGTTCGTCGGAGTCGCCATGCAGCATCAGGCCGCCGCAGGGGCAGGGGGCAAGGAAGCCGAAATCGTAGTGATTGGCAGGCGGGGACACGCTCACCCAGCCCGAGATCTCCGGCCGGCGCATGAGAAGCTGCATGCCCACGAACGCGCCGAACGAGTAGCCCGAGATCCACAGCCCGCCATGGTTGGGGTTGACGGCCTGCATCCAGTCCAGTGCCGAGGCGGCGTCGCTGATCTCGCCGATACCGCCGTCGTAGCGGCCTTGGCTGCGGCCCACCCCGCGGAAGTTGAAGCGCATCACCGAGAAGCCCAGCTTCTGGAACGACTGGTACATCGTGTAGGCGATGCGGTTGTTCATGGTTCCGCCATGCAGCGGGTGCGGGTGAAGGATCAGAGCCAGCGGTGCGCCGGTCTCCTTGGAGTGGTGATAGCGACCTTCCAACCGACCATCCGGGCCGGCGAACATGACTTCAGGCATGATGTGCGGAAATCCGTTCCCTGTTTGCTGGCGGCCACGAGAGGCCAATACGCAGAAGCGTCACGTGTCGATCGGCCCGGCACCACCACGGTCTGGTTCCCCAGGAGAGGCGGAGGCTCGGGAGGTAGCGCTGAGCACGGCGGCAACACCCTCGCAAGACTGTCATAAAGTGCGCCCTAGATATGGGGCGATACCAACGCCAGAAAGGCATGCCTCCCTTGCAGGTCGCGTCAACGCCGGGATTGTTGACGCAGAGTTGATCGGATCGCTAAACTGAAAGACAAAATTCACACCGATTTGTGGGTGAGGGTCGGCGTAGGGAGCGGAATGCGGCCGGTAGGCTTCTTGCATTCTGATAACATCATATATCCTGTCGGGCCCTATTTCATCATTGAAGTGACATCGGCCACCAATTTCTCGCCGAATCGCGTGCGACCTGGCTGAAATTGGCATCGCCGCGCGGATCGCAAGGAGAAGCCTGATGACCTATTTCGACGCCAATGCAAGCGAGCCGCTTCGTCCCGCGGCGCGTGCGGCCGTGCTGTCGGCGCTTGATACCGTCGGCAACCCGTCCTCGGTGCATGCGGCCGGGCGGGCGGCACGGAGGCTGCTTGAGGACGCGCGCGAACAGGTCGCCGGCCATTTCGGCGCGGCGCCGGCCGGAGTGGTCTTCACCTCGGGGGGAACGGAGGCGAATGCGCTGGCCGTGCATGCCCTGCGGGCGGGCCGCCGCGTGATCGTCGGGGCCACGGAGCATGACGCCGTGCGCGCCGCCGCACCGGATGCCAAGGTCCTGCCGGTGGACGCACAGGGCGTGGCCGACCTGTCGGCGCTGCGGGCGCTGCTGGCGCAGGGCCCGGCGCTGGTCTGCCTGATGCTGGCGAACAACGAGACGGGCGTGCTGCACCCGATCGCCGAGGCGGCCCGGTTGTGCCGCCAGGCGGGCGCATTACTGCATGTCGATGCGGTCCAGGCGGCCGGGCGGATCGGCGTGGACCTGACGGCGCTGGGCGCGGACAGCCTGGCCCTGTCCGGCCACAAGCTCGGCGGGCCGCTCGGTGCCGGCGCGCTGCTGCTGGTGGGCGAACCGGCGCTGGCGCCGTTGATTGGTGGAGGTGGCCAGGAGCGCGGCCGCCGTGGGGGCACGCCGGCGCTTCCGGCCATCGCCGGTTTCGCGGCGGCAGCGCAGGCAGCGGTGGGCGAGCCTTCCGACCCGGCGGGATTGCGCGACATGATCGAGGCGTCCGCCTGTGCGGCTGGGGCGGTCGCTGTTGGTGCCGGGGCGCCGCGCCTGCCCAACACCACCTGCCTCGCCTTGCCGGGCGTGCGTGCGGATACCCAGGTGATCGCGCTCGACCTTGCGGGGTTCCGGGTGTCGGCCGGGGCGGCGTGTTCCTCCGGCCGGGTGTCGGCGAGCCCTGTGCTGGCCGCGATGGGGCTGGGATCCTTGGCGGGCGCGGCCGTGCGTGTGTCGCTGCCGTGGAATGCCACGGCGGAGGATGCGACGGCCTTCGTCAGTGCCTATGTGGAGATGGCCGGTCGCCTGTTGCGCCGCGCGGCGTGAGAGCGAGCACCAGCACCCAGCCATGTCCCAGCGTCCGAACCGTCCGATCTATCTCGACAACCAGGCCACCACCGCATGCGACCCGCGCGTGCTGCAGGTGATGCTGCCGTTCTTTGCCGAGCACTACGGCAACCCCCATTCGGCCGAACACGCCATGGGTCGCTTCGCCGAGGAAGCGGTGGAGGCGGCGCGCGGCCACGTGGCGGCGCTGATCGGCGCGGAGGCCCGCGAGGTGGTGTTCACCTCCGGCGCCACCGAGAGCAACAACATCGCCATCAAGGGGGCGGCACGCCACGCCCTGCACATGGGTTCGGACCGCCGTCGCGTCATCACCGTGGCCACCGAGCACAAATGCGTGCTGGAATCGGTGGCCCTGGCGGCGGAAGGCTTCGAGCCGGTGGTGCTGCCGGTTCGGCCCGATGGCATGCTGGACGCCGACGTGGTGCGCGCGGCGCTGGCGGTGCCGACCGTGCTGCTGAGCGTGATGGCGGTGAACAACGAGATCGGCGTGATCCAGGACATCGCCCTGCTAGCCGGCCTTGCGCGGGAGGCCGGTGCCCTTTTCCACACCGATGCCGCGCAGGCCGCCGGCAAGATCCCGATCAACGTGGTGGCGGCGCATATCGATCTGCTGTCGATCAGCGGCCACAAGCTGTACGGACCGAAGGGTATCGGCGCGCTGTATGTGCGTCGGCGGCCGCGCGTGCGCTTGGCGCCGCTGTTCTCCGGTGGCGGGCAGGAGCGCGGCATCCGTTCGGGCACCCTGCCCACACCGCTGATCGTCGGACTGGGCGAGGCGTGCCGCATTGCCGCTTTGGAGATGGCGGAGGACCATCGGCGCATCGCCGGGCTGCGCGACCGCTTCATGGAGCGGTTGCAGGTGCTGCTGCCGGGCGTGGTGCTGAATGCCAATCCCGCGCGGCGCATCCCCGGCAATCTGAACCTCACCTTTCCCGCGGCCAGCGCTCAGGCGCTTATGGAGGCGGCGCCGGAGCTTTGCGTCTCCACCGGCTCGGCCTGTTCGTCCGCTGAGGTGGAGCCGTCCTACGTGTTGCAGGCGCTTGGGCTGCCGGAGGATGCGGCGCGGCGCACCTTGCGCATCGGGATTGGACGCTTTACCTCCTCGGTTGATATCGATGCCGCTGCCGCCATGCTGGCGCGTGCCCACTCCCTCGCCGTATCCTGAACCGAGGCCTGATCCTGCCCATGCCGAAAATGACCTTTATCGAGCGTGATGGTACCCGCCGCGAGGTGGACGCGCCGCTGGGCCTGTCGGTGCTGGAGGTGGCGCACAAGCATGGCGTCGATATCGAGGGGGCCTGCGAGGGTTCGCTGGCCTGCTCCACCTGCCACGTGATCGTGGAGGGTGACTGGTTCGACAAGCTCGGCACGCCGACCGAGGACGAGGAGGACATGCTCGACCTCGCCTTCGGGCTTGAGAAGACATCGCGGCTGGGCTGCCAGATCGTGATGACCCCTGAACTCGACGGGCTGACGGTGCGCCTGCCGGCCGGCAGCCGTAACCTGCTGAACGGGTAGGGGCGCCCGGCTGCGTTGGCCCCACTGGAGAAGCCTATGCGCGTGGTGGTCGCAATGTCGGGCGGCGTGGACAGTTCGGTGGTGGCCGGGCTGTTGGCCGAGGCCGGCCATGAGGTGATCGGCGTCACCCTGCAGCTGTACGACCATGGCGCGGCGGTGGGGCGCAAGGGGGCGTGCTGCGCCGGGCAGGACATCCACGACGCGCGCCGCGTGGCCGACCACCTGGGCATCGCCCATTACGTCATCGACGCGCAGGCGCGCTTCCGCGCGGCGGTGATGGGCGATTTCGCCGATTCCTATGCGTCGGGGCAGACGCCGGTGCCCTGCGTGCGCTGCAACCAGAGTGTGAAGTTTGGCGACCTGCTGGCGATGGCCGGCGACCTCGGGGCGGCGCGGCTGGCCACCGGGCATTATGTGCAGCGGGTGGATGGGCCGGATGGCGCGGAACTGCATCGCGCCGTGGATGGTGGGCGGGACCAGAGCTGGTTCCTGTTCGCGACCACGCGCGACCAGTTGGAGCGCTCGATGTTCCCCGTGGGTGGCATGGCCGACAAAGCGGCGGTGCGGGCCGAGGCGGCGCGGCTGGGCTTGCCGGTGGCCGACAAGCCGGACAGCCAGGACATCTGCTTCGTGCCGTCCGGCAGCTATGCCGACGTGGTGGGCCGGCTGCGGCCGGATGCGGTGGCGGCGGGCGAGATCGTCACGGCCGATGGCGAAGTCGTCGGCGCGCATGGCGGCATCGCCCACTATACGGTCGGACAGGCAAAGCGGCTGGGCGCCGCGGTTCAGGGGCCAGGCGGGCGCCGCGTGGTGGTGGGATTGGACGCGGCGCGGCGGCGCGTGGTGGTCGGCCCGCCAGACGGCGGCACGCGGATGGTGGCGCTGCGCGAGGTGAACTGGCTGGTCCTCCCGGCGCGGCGGCGCTGCTCGGTAAAGCTGCGCGCGCGCGACATGCTGCGGCCCGCCGAGGTGGTGCCGACTGATGGTGGTGGCGCGCAGGTGTGGCTGGACGAGAAAGTGCTCGCCGCGCCCGGGCAGGCCTGCGTGTTCTACGACGGTGCCCGAGTGCTGGGCGGCGGATTCATCTCGCCGGCGCCGGCGTTGAACTGACGCTTTTGCGCCATTGCACAGGCGCGAAGGCTCAAAGCAGCTCCTGCTCCGGCAGGGTCGGCATGTCGCGCACCCTTTTGGCCGGTGGCGTGATACGCGGCGTTCGCAATCGCCGAGGCCACGTAATGCGGTCCAGGGTCTCGGACCGTCCGCGAGGTGATGCGTCGGACTTGGTGGGGCGTGGGGCAGCGCCCCGCATTCGCCTACAGCGAGGTCTCTTCTTCGAATTCAGGCGCTACCGCGTGATCAGCAACAGGGCGGTGTAGCCGGCGCACCCCATGGCGAAGGCCCATACTTGGCTTTCGCGGTACTCCGGCAATTCCTCCTTCAGGACGTTCAGCACCACGCTTCCCGCCAGGAAGGCGACCAACGCCAAGGTGGCAATCGATGGCAGGTCGCTCAGCCACCCTGCCAGCTAGCCCAGCGGTGGGGCGGCGGCGACTACCCGGCGGCCGGAGGTATGGTAGACCCTGCCATGTGCTGCCTCCAGCCCATGGTCGTTGACCACGAAATGCAGCGCCATCGCCACGGCAAAGATCATCAGGTCGCGGAGGTGCATGTCTTCGCGATGAAGCAGAAGGTAGCCTATCAGCGCGTTATACCAACCGCCCTATTGATTGACCGATGTACAAAGGCAAGGCCAGGGCTTTGCCCTTGTATCTTGTCATCCCCCGCTCCGGCTAAGCTGAAACGTCGTCAGCGTGTCGTGTCGGGTGTGCCAGGGAGCCCGTCTTGCCCTTGGGTGATCGAGCCCGCGGTCCAGCGCGGTGCCCCTGGCACGAATATGTC
>Ga0105053_10002434_pt1 | contig 28911 bp, 30 predicted proteins | sample BON01_FD_78093 | JGI IMG/M metagenome (GOLD analysis project Ga0105053, IMG submission 78093) | Freshwater microbial communities from Lake Bonney liftoff mats and glacier meltwater in Antarctica - BON-01 | ecosystem: Environmental > Aquatic > Freshwater > Ice > Glacier meltwater | place: Lake...
AAAAATACAAGAAGTGCCACGGCGCGGGCTAAGGGCGCCCTAATTGAAAAACCGCTGCAACGCCTGTGCAACCGCATCAGGTTGCTCTTCGGGTATGGAGGAGGGTTTTGGGGGTCAAACAATCAGATCGTCAATGCTGCACAAATTGCATTTGTGTACCTGCCAGCTCAAGCACATCGCCATTTTTGAGCGTCACGGGTTCTGTACCGATAGGGGTTCCGTTCAGTGACGGCCTGTCGACACCTTCTACGTGGGCCACTACAAAACCATGCTGTCTTTTGGTAATGGTCGCTACCGCGACACCCGGCTTGCCTATGGTTGTGACCGCCTTGACCAGCGCCACTTCCCGGCCAGCGGCAGCGCCGGACATGACCTTGATTGCCGCATTGAGGCCGGCACCCTCGGCCTGATTGATGTATTTGATCCTGTACTTGCCTATCTCAACCGTATCGCTGTTTTGCAATAGCTGCTTTTTGACCGCCTTGCCATTGACGTAAGTACCGTTGGTGCTGTTAAGGTCTTCCAGATACACCTCATCGCCCGACATCTGCAAAACGGCATGCTCGCCACTGACTGCCAGGTTGTCGATGACGATGTCGTTATAAGGACGCCGACCCAGGGAAGTACGATCCTTGGTTAACTGGATTTACTTAATCACAACACCGTCAATAGAGACGATCATTTTCGACATGGCCGACTCCTGTCTGTTTTTGATATTTCCATCAAATGGCGACGCTCAAGCTGGGGTGCCCGGTTTTTTCCGCATCTGCATGACTTTCGCGGTGGCAAACACCAGCAAGGCGCCTGCCGCTGCTGCCGCATAACCCCAAACAGCCGATTCAGGCAGATAAGCCTTGATTGCTGGGTCGGTAAAGGCCATCTGGCCTGCGATCCAGCCCAGCAGCATGGCGCCCAGGGTAATGATGGCGGGGAAACGTTGCATCAGCTTGAGCACCAACTGACTGCCGCCAATGATGATCGGGATACTGACCAGCAGGCCAAAAATAACCAGGGGCAACTGGTGATCCTGGTGAGCCCCCTGCGCCGCGCCCGCAATGGCCAGGACGTTATCGACGCTCATCACAAGGTCGGCAATGATCACGGTTTTGACAGCGCCCCAGAGCTTGTCGCTGGAGTTAATGTTGTGATCACCCTCATCTTCGGGTTGCAGCAGCTTCACGCCGATCCACAGCAGCAGGATGGCGCCCACAATCTTGAGGTAAGGAACGGCCAGCAAGGCCAGCGCAAACGCGATCAGGATCACGCGCAGCACGATAGCGCCCGCCGTGCCGTAAATAATGCCCTGCGTGCGCTGCTTGGGCGGCAGGCTGCGGCATGCCAGCGCGATCACCACCGCATTGTCGCCGCCGAGCAGGATGTCGATCATGATGATCTGGCCAACCGCAAGCCAGAAACTGGCCGTCATGAACTCTTCCATGGGAACCTCTCGGGGAAATCAAAATCCCCGATTTTCAGCGATGAGCCTAGTCGCGACAGTTGACCAAACTCAATATTTCGAAAATTAGAGCAGTGCCTTGAGCAGTTTGGCCATTTCGGATGGGTTGCGCGTGATGGTGAAACCGCAGGCTTCCATGATCTCCAGCTTGGCGTCTGCCGTGTCGGCACCACCCGAAATCAGCGCACCGGCGTGCCCCATGCGCTTGCCCGCAGGGGCCGTCACGCCAGCGATAAAGCCGACGATGGGCTTTTTCATATTGGCTTTGCACCACAGCGCCGCTTCAGCTTCGTCAGGGCCGCCAATTTCGCCAATCATGATGACCGCATCGGTGTCCGGGTCGTCGTTGAAAGCCTGCATCACGTCGATGTGCTTTAAGCCATTGATTGGGTCGCCGCCAATGCCGACGGCGCTGGATTGGCCCAAGCCAATTTCGGTCAATTGCGCGACGGCTTCATAGGTCAGCGTGCCGGAGCGGCTGACCACGCCAATACGGCCCTTGCGGTGGATGTGGCCGGGCATGATGCCGATCTTGATTTCGTCCGGCGTGATCAGGCCGGGGCAATTGGGGCCGAGCAGCAGGGTGTGCTTGCCACCAGCGGCTTCCTTGGCCTTCATACGGTTGCGCAGCATGAGCATGTCGCGCACGGGAATACCTTCGGTGATGCAGATAGCCAAATCAAGGTCAGCTTCAACCGCTTCCCAAATGGCCGCTGCTGCGCCTGCTGGCGGCACGTAGATCACGGAAACCGTGGCCTGTGTGGCGGCGGCGGCTTGCCTAACGCTGGCATAAATAGGGATATTGAAGATCGACTCGCCGGCTTTTTTCGGGTTCACGCCAGCCACGAAACAGGCTTTGCCGTTCGCGTATTCCTGACATTTTTCGGTGTGAAACTGACCCGTTTTACCGGTGATGCCCTGCGTGATAACGCGCGTATTTTTGTTAATATAAATTGACATGTTTATTTCCTTGGCGCTTAAGCCATTAGGCTTCGCGTGCTTTGAGTGCTTTGACAACGGCTTGTGCCGCATCGGCCATGCTGTCGGCGCTGATGATGGGCAGACCCGAATCGGCCAGCATCTTTTTACCCAGCTCTTCGTTGGTGCCCTTCATGCGCACCACCAGTGGGACGCTCAAATTGGTGGCTTTGCACGCGGTGATGATGCCCATGGCAATCGTGTCGCACTTCATGATGCCGCCGAAGATATTGACCAGTATGGCCTTGACTGCCGGGTTCTTCAGCATGATCTTGAAGGCTTCGGTCACCTTCTCGGGGGTTGCGCCGCCGCCCACATCCAGAAAGTTGGCGGGCTCCGCGCCAAACAGCTTGATGGTGTCCATCGTGGCCATGGCCAGGCCTGCGCCATTGACCAGGCAGCCGATGTTGCCGTCCAGGCTGATGTAGGCCAGGTCGAACTTGCTGGCTTCGACTTCAGCGGCATCTTCTTCGTCTAGGTCGCGGTAAGCCACGATCTCTGGGTGACGGAACAGCGCGTTCGGGTCAAAGTTAAACTTGGCATCCAGCGCCATGATCTGGCCCTTGCTGCTGCGGTTCAGTGGGTTGATTTCGACCAGCGACGCATCGGTTTCCATGTAGCACTTGTAGAGCTTCTGCAATACATCTACGGTCTGCGCTACTGAGTCAGCAGGCATGCCGATACCAGCCGCCAACTCTTTGCCCTGTGCGTCGGTCAAACCGACCAGCGGATCAACAAACAGCTTGATGATTTTTTCGGGCTGGCTGTGCGCCACTTCCTCGATGTCCATGCCGCCTTCGCTGGAGGCGATGAACGCGACCTTTTGCGTGGCGCGGTCGGTGACGACCGAGACGTAATATTCTTTTTGAATGTCGGCACCATCTTCAATGTAGAGGCGACGCACTTTTTGACCTTCAGGCCCGGTCTGATGGGTTTTGAGCTGCATCCCCAAGATTTCACCGGCGATGCGTTTCACGTCTGCTATGGTTTTGGCAACCCTCACACCGCCGCCTTTGCCGCGGCCACCGGCGTGAATTTGTGCCTTCACCACCCACACCGGGCCACCCAGTTTTTGTGCGGCTTCAACCGCTTCCTGCACCGTGAATGCCGAAATGCCACGCGGCACCGGCACACCAAACTGGCGCAAAATTTCCTTGCCTTGGTACTCGTGAATTTTCATGAAAGGCTCTCAGTATTCGGTAAAAATAAAATGTCGTTGTTTCCGGCCATCTGCCCCGCGCAAGCAACCCGGAACTGTATCATGTTGCAATGCACCAACCTAGGGTGTACCCGACCCGGCCAAATTGGAGGTTTTCATGGCACTCGCGACCTACAAAATTTTTATCGACGGAGAAGCCGGCACCACCGGCCTGCAAATTCGCGAGCGCCTGGCCAGCATGGCGCAAATTGAGCTGATCAGCATCGCACCCGAGCTGCGCAAAAACTCGGATGCCAAGCGTCAACTGATGGCCCAGGCCGATTTGGTTGTTCTTTGCCTGCATGACGACGCAGCGCGCGAATCGGTCGCCATGATTGACTCGCTGCCCGGCAAGAAACCAAAAATCGTTGATGCATCCACCGCCCACCGCACAGCGCCAGGCTGGGTTTATGGTTTTCCTGAACTCACACAGGCGCAGAGCGCGCTGGTTGCTGCGGCTGACCGCGTCGGCAACCCGGGTTGCTACGCCACCGGCGCGATTGCGCTGATTCGCCCCTTGGTAGACGCCGGCTTCATAGCGCCCGATTTGGCCTTGACCCTGCCCGCTGTGAGCGGTTACTCCGGCGGCGGCCGCCAAATGATGGAGGCCTACCACGCGGGTACAGCGCCCTTGTTTGAGATTTACGGCCTCGGCCTGGAACACAAACATCTGCCAGAGATCATGCGCTACACCGGCCTGAAGGCGCGGCCAGTCTTCATGCCGTCGGTCGGCAACTTCGAGCAAGGCATGCTGGTGCAGTTGCCGCTACACCTTGATCTGCTGCACGGCAAACCCACCGCCTCCCAGCTACAACACGCGCTGGCCCGACACTACGTTGGTAGCGAGTGGGTCACGGTTGAGGCCGCCCCCGAGTCCGGCAAGCTTGACGCGCTGGCCCTGAACAACACCAACAAGATGGAGCTGCGCGTCTTCAGCAACGCGGCCTATCGCCACGCCGTGCTGATTGCGCGGTTAGATAACTTGGGCAAGGGTGCGTCGGGCGCAGCGGTGCAAAACATGAAGTTGATGCTGGGTTTGTAAGGGTTATTGGGTCAGACACCAATTTTCAGTCGTCCTCCGCCCCTGACACCACTTTTCGAATCGTATCGCCAGAAAACCCCCGGGCTGCCAAAAACCGCATTTGCTTGGCGCGCCCTGCTGCGTCTGGCGACTGGCCATCGAACTTACGCCGCCATATCTCACGCGCCCGTTCGACCTCGGTGGCCTTTAGTTCGCTCATGGCCTTGGCCACCAGTTCTGCATCCAGCCCCTTGCCCAGCAACTCGTGCTTGACACGCGCCGCACCAAACTTTGCGGCCCGGCGATTGATGACGGACTCGACCACACGGGCTTCGCTAATGAAGTCTTTGGCCGTTAACTCGTCGAGCACCTGCGCCAGTTGCTCGACGCTTTCGGCGTGGGGTTTGAGCTTACGCTCCAGTTCCATGCGCGAATGCTCGCGTGTGGCCAGGTAGCGTAGCGCCCTGCCTTTGAGCGACAAGCCGAACCCAGCCTTGCTTGAGATTTTGTCGGAGACTGAGCGGATGTTGGCTTCGTCGGTCATCACACAAACCCGCCAAACCCAATCAGGCCTCTGCCTTCGGTACCTTCTCGGTTTTGTCAATTTTCTCGGTCTTGACAGCTTTCTCTGGCTTGTCGCTGCTGCCCGCTGCTGGCTGCATCGGCGCTATGCCAAGCGACTCGCGCACCTTGTTTTCAATCTCCATCGCCAATTCTGGGTTTTCTTTCAAAAACTCGCGTGAGTTGTCACGGCCCTGACCAATTTTTTCACCGTTGAAGGCATACCAGGCGCCGGCTTTTTCAACAATGTGCGCCGCAACACCCAGGTCCAGCACTTCGCCCAAGCGACTGATGCCTTCGCCGTAAAGAATGTCGAACTCGGCTATCTTGAAAGGCGATGCAACCTTGTTTTTAACCACCTTGACGCGGGTCTCATTGCCGATGACCTCGTCGCCTTTTTTGATCGAACCGATGCGGCGGATATCAAGCCGCACCGATGCGTAGAACTTCAGAGCATTGCCGCCGGTCGTCGTTTCGGGGCTACCAAACATCACGCCAATCTTCATGCGGATCTGGTTGATGAAAATCACCATGCAATTGGCTTTTTTGATGTGCGCTGTCAACTTGCGCAGCGCCTGGCTCATCAGCCTAGCCTGCAGGCCGGGCAGGGAGTCGCCCATTTCGCCTTCCAGTTCGGCCTTAGGGGTGAGCGCTGCGACCGAGTCAATCACGATCAGATCGACCGCGCCGGAGCGCACCAGCGCGTCAACAATTTCTAGCGCCTGCTCGCCGGTATCGGGCTGGCTAATCAGCAGATCCTGCAGGTTCACGCCGAGTTTTTGTGCGTACTGGATGTCGAGCGCGTGTTCGGCATCGACAAAGGCACAAGTACCACCGATTTTTTGCATTTCAGCGATGACCTGTAGCGTCAGCGTGGTTTTGCCCGAGCTTTCAGGGCCGTAGACTTCAACCACACGGCCACGCGGCAAGCCGCCAACGCCGAGGGCAATGTCCAGCCCCAGCGAGCCGGTAGAGACAACTTGGATGTCTTCAATCACCTCGCCGTCGCCCAGCTTCATGATGGTGCCTTTGCCAAACTGCTTTTCGATTTGGGCCAGCGCCGCTTGCAGGGCTTTGGCTTTTTCAGTGCTCAGGGCGGCAGACTGTGCAGGGTTTTGCGTGGGGTTGAGTTTACTGGTCAGGTCCATGAGAATCTCCTTTTAAATCAATGATGTATAAAACTATGGCTAACGTGAGGTTTGTCTTTTGAACTGCTGCAATTAACAACAGCGCTGGATACATGAACAGTACTTTATCGACTTATTTAAATAAGTAAACCATATTTTTAGTCAGTTTACTTGACTAAAATAAGTTACCCTCATGGAATGAGAAACTTAAGGATCCTCTGCATAACTCTGGCGAGGCTGTGGCGTGCGGATCGGGAAGGGCCGCAAGGCGTCTTTTTGCAGCCAATAGCACGGCTATTGGTAAGAAAAACAACGCAGTGGACTGCCCGAGCCCGCGCGATCACAGACCGCAGGGAGTTATGCAGAGGGTCCTAAGCACCTCAAACGATCACAGTTGGCGCGTGTCACACCTTGGCCGCCTGATGGGCAACGCGCTGCGCCGCTTTGATGAGCGCGTGTTACAGCTGATGGCCAAAGACGTGTTGGTACCCCTAGCGCTGTCAAACTTGGCGGCGCGCGACCAGGTGGGCGCGGCGCACATCCATATCACGCGGCACCTGGAAGTCGGTGGTTCGCGCTTGAGTGAGCTGGCCAGCAGCGCAGACATGAGCAAGCAAGCCATGGGCGATTTGGTCACGCAGTGCGAGGCCTGGGGGCTGGTGACGCGCGAGCCAAACCTGCTCGACAAACGCGCCCGGCAGGTGGTGTTTACGGCTTCGGGCCTGCTGTGGTTAGAGGCTTTCAAGCGGGCCGTAGCGCAGGCTGAGAGCGAATTTAAACAGGCGGTAGGCGCGGATATAGCGACGGTTGTGGCACTCGGGCTGGAGGCTTACGGAAGCGCTTGATGCAGATCTGCCCTAAAAGCCTAAAATTTGAGCAACATAGGTGCCACTCCGGAGACAGCCATGCGAATTTTGATTGCCGAAGACGACCAGGTACTTGCCGACGGCCTGCTGCGCACGCTGCGGGCATCGGGCGCCGCAGCAGACCACGTGGCCAGCGGTACCGAGGCCGAGGCCGCGCTGCTGACCAACACCGAGTTTGACCTGCTGATACTTGATCTCGGTCTGCCGCGTATGCACGGGCTTGAAGTGCTCAAGCGTTTGCGCGCGCGCGGCTCGGCCTTGCCGGTGCTGATACTCACCGCTGCAGACAGTGTTGAAGAACGCGTCAAAGGCCTCGATTACGGTGCCGATGACTACATGGCCAAACCGTTTTCATTGCATGAGCTTGAAGCGCGCGTACGAGCGCTGATACGCCGCGGCATGGGCGGAGCCAGCAGCACCATCAAGCACGGCCCGCTGGTGTATGACCAGGCAGGCCGCATGGCCACGATTGATGGCCAGATGGTCGAGCTGTCAGCGCGCGAGTTGGGCCTGCTTGAAGTGCTGCTACAGCGCGCCGGCCGCCTCGTCAGCAAAGACCAGTTTGTAGAACGGCTCTGCGAATGGGGCGAAGAAGTCAGCAACAACGCGATTGAGGTTTACATACATCGATTGCGCAAAAAGATTGAAAAAGGCCCGATACGAATTGCGACCGTGCGGGGCCTAGGTTATTGCCTAGAGAAAATTCCAGGCTAGTTGTTGCCCCCACGGTCATTCGCTTCGCGTAACTCCCTGCCCCCCGAGGGGGCTAATTTTTCTAGGGGCGGCCCGTCGAAAAATTGTCTCTTACGTTCTAGTCACTGAAAAACTATGGCTTTACGATTATTTCAGCGCGAACGCCGCAGCCTTTTCGGCGAGATCCTTGACTGGATGCTCACGCCGCTACTTCTGCTATGGCCGATCAGCCTGGCGCTGACCTGGCTGGTCGCGCAGAACATTGCTGGCAAGCCTTTTGACCGGGCGCTTGAGTACAACGTCCAGGCCCTAGCCAAACTAATTGTGGTGAAAAATCACCAGGTGCAGCTCAACCTGACCGGCCCGGCGCGCGAGATTTTGCGCGCTGACGACACCGACCTGGTGTACTACCAGGTGCTCGGCACGCGTGGCGAATTCCTCAGCGGCGAGCGCGACCTGCCGCTTCCATCCAACGAAGACATGGCCTTTGAAGGCGAAGTCCGGCTGCGCGAGGACGTCATGCAAGGGCAAGAGGTGCGTGTCGCCTATACCTGGATCAAGGTCGATGTACCGGGCGCCCGGCCGATGCTGGTGCAGGTGGCCGAAACGCTGGAAAAGCGAAAAACGCTGGCCACCGAAATTGTCAAGGGCGTGATGGTGCCGCAGTTCATCACGCTGCCGCTGGCCGTGCTGCTGGTGTGGCTGGCGCTGGTGCGCGGTATCAAGCCGCTGGCACAGCTTGAAAAACGCATTCGCGCACGCAAACCCAACGACATAAGTCCACTGGACGACACCGACGTGCCCGAAGAAGTCGCGCCACTGGTGTCCTCCGTCAATGATTTGCTGAGTCGGCTCAAGGTGTCGCTGACCACGCAAAGACGCTTTCTGGCCGATGCAGCGCACCAGCTCAAAACCCCGCTGGCCGGACTGCGTATGCAGGCTGATCTGGCGCAGCGTGAAACCGATGCAGAAGAACTTAAAAAGTCGCTCAAACACATCGGCCAGGCCAGCATTCGTGCAACCCATACCGTCAACCAGTTGCTGGCGCTGGCACGCGCCGAGACAACCGGCCGCAGCCTGGCCAAGCAGACCGTTGACATGGTGCTGATCGCCTCTGAGGTGATGGCCGACTCGGTGCCACGCGCGCTTGAAAAGAAGATCGACCTGGGCTACGACGGCCCCGCTGTCGGTGAGCAAAACACCACCCTCGAAGGCAACCCGACGCTGCTCAAAGAGATGGTGCGCAACCTGTTAGATAACGCAATTGCCTACACGCCTGAAAATGGTCGGGTCACGCTACGGCTGCTCACCGACCGCTTCAGCGGCGTGCTGGTGTTGCTGGTTGAAGACTCTGGGCCGGGCATCCCTGAGTCCGAGCGCGAGCTGGTGCTTCAGCCTTTTTACCGCGCCTTGGGCACCAACGTCGATGGCTCTGGCCTTGGGCTGGCGATTGTTTTAGAGATTGCCAACCAGCACGATGCCGCCATCAGCATTGAAGATGCCGAAGCACCGAATAGCCCCGGGACAAGAATTACCGTGCGCTTTGCCGCGAAAGACCTCGCGCGCCAAAGCTGAACCTTGAGGGTTTTTGGGGTCAGAGTCCAAATTCATCGTGCCCTTGGGGTTATTGGGGTCAGACACCAATTTCGCTGCGGTGCGCCGCACCGGCCCGCAGGGCAAGCCAAGGGCTTGGCGAATTTGGGCTCTGACCCCAAAAACCCTTTGCATCGTCATGAAATTGGCGTCTGACCCCAATAACCCTCCGGTGCGCTTGATACCACCTTCTGTTCAATAGCCCCAAAGACCGACTGCCCGTCTTTGCCTTTGGCTTCAATGCGAATGGTGTCGCCAAACTTCATGAACTCGGTTTTTGGCTGGCCGTCTTCAATGGTTTCGATGGCGCGCTTTTCTGCGATGCAGCTGTAGCCGTGGCGCCAGTCCTTGTTGCTCACGGTGCCTGAACCGATGACACTGCCAGCACGCACATTGCGGGTTTTGCAGATGTGGGCAATCAGCTGGCCGAAGTGAAAGGTCATCTCGTCGCCCGCATCGCACATGCCGACTTTGCGGCCGTTCCAGGTGCTTTGCAGCGTGAGGTGAAGGCGGCCACCCTTCCACACATCGCCGAGCTCATCCAGCGTGACCGCAACCGGGCTAAACGCCGTGGCGGGCTTGCTCTGGAAAAAACCAAAGCCCTTGACCATCTCATCGGGAATCAAATGGCGCAGCGACACATCGTTGGCCAGCATGACGAGGCGTATGCCTTCCAGTGCCTGGTTTGGGCTGGCACCCATGGGCACGTCGGCGGTGATAACGGCAACCTCGGCTTCAAAATCAATCCCAAAGGCTTCGCTGGCCACCACCACGTCGTCGCAAGGGCCGATGAAGTCGTCACTGCCGCCCTGGTACATCAGAGGGTCGGTGTAAAAAGTGAAGGGCAGTTCGGAGTTTTCGGAGATTGCGGAGTTGCGTGCCCTGCGAAGCAGCTCAACGTGGTTGATAAAAGCCGAGCCGTCGGCCCACTGGTAAGCGCGTGGCAGTGGTGCCATGCACTGGGCTGCAGCAAACGGAAAGGCATGACGCGCCTTGCCGTTGTTCAGCGTTTCATACAGGTCTTGCAGCTGCGGCGACATGAAGTTCCAGTCGTCCAGAACCTGCTGCAATTTGCTGGCGATACCAGTTGCATAATGCGCGGTAGATAGATCGCGTGAAACCACGACAAGCTGGCCGTCACGGGAGGCATCTTTGTAGGTGGCGAGCTTCATTAGTTTCCAGTGGTTTTTAAGATTACTCAAGATGACGATAGCATGAGCATGGCACAGCCCAACGGATCGCCGCCCTGGCCCCGGCTTGCAGTACTGGCAGGGCTGGTGGTGCTGGCGCACATACTATTGTTGCAGGCCGCCCCAGCGCGGCTGGGTGCCCGATTTGAGCGTGATGCCAGGGAAACCCGCAGCTTTGCAACGCGCAACATAGCGGTGCCGCCCGTGCGCCAAGCCCTGGCCGCAACACCTGCACCAGTCGCCCCCAGGGCTGTCCCTGTAAAGCGCATAAAAACTCAGGGCAATCCGGCTCCAGCTTTTCTAGATGTTGCACCGCAAACGGTTGATTCAATAGCCAATAACCCCCCTCAACTTGAAGTGGAAACCAGCGCAGCAATGGACACCACAGCCAGCAGCGCCGCGACTTCTGCTACCGCTACGGCACCAGCACCAGCACCAGAACCACCAGCAGGCCCGCAAACCACTCCCGTGACAGCTATCAACCTGCCCGGCTCGACGCTGTTGCTCTACGAAGTGACGGGCATATCTAAAGGCCTGACCTACCAAGCCAATGCCGAGCTGGGCTGGAACAACAGCGGCAGCCAGTACGAGGTCTACATGAAAGTCAGCGCGCTGTTTTTAGGTACGCGCAGTATGACCAGCGCCGGGCAGATCACCGCCAGCGGACTGGCACCGACGCGATTTGCAGACAAGTTCCGCAACGAGTTGGCCGCACACTTTCAGCCTGAAAAAGGAAAAATAACCTTTAGCGCTAACACTCCCGACGCGCCGTGGGTCGAAGGTGCGCAAGACCGCGTGAGCGTGTTTCTGCAACTAGGCGGAATGCTGGCCGCCAAACCCGATGCGTTTCCGGCCGGCAGCGAAATCACCCTGTACACCGTTGGGCCGCGCGATGCAGATACATGGACTTTTACGCTGGAAGCCGAAGAAAAACTTAACCTTCCCATAGGAGAAATGGCCGCCATCAAGCTCACCCGCAAGCCGCGCCGCGAATTCGACCAGAAGGTTGAAATCTGGTACGCCCCCTCGCTGGGCTACCTGCTGGTGCGCAACCGCATCACACAGCAAAACGGTGACTTGATCGATCAGCAGTTGAGCGGCATAGGCAGCAAGCTCTGAATAACCTCTGAATAGGCCCCGAATAGCCCCTGATTTACACTGCAAGTCTTGAACTTGGCAGCATCGTTGCTATCTGAGTAAAAAGGACACATCCATGCACATGCTCTACGACTCAGAATCATTTGTGGTGGTACAGATTCACGCCAACGCGCCTGACGAGTCGGCACCACCGCCGACCATCCCGCAACTGGCCAGAAACGGGTTCGAGATTGTCGACAAACGCTCGGGTAAAGAGGTTTACCTGGACGGCTCCTGGGCTGAAATGTTCCAGCTGCGACTGAGCGCATGGGCACAAAACACTCCCACGCAGCAGGAAATTGAAGACACGCTGGAAGGCTACAGCGGCTTGGCGACCACGCCGATTTCTCTCCATTAAACTTGTCTCCCCTGCGCGCCGTCAACAGCTTGAGGATTTTGCCGGCGCTTGTATCGGCAGCGCTTGTGACCTTGTTCTACGGGTGTACCGCACTGCCGGAGGCCCCTCTTGTCCAGCAGCTCAGTGCCAGCATTTCCAGTGCCACAGCAGTCCGGCTTGATCCCCTGTTACCAACTGAAGTACTGTTGCTGGGCGAACAGCACGACGCGCCGCAGCACCAGCAAATAGAGCAGCAGGTCATTGCCCTGCTGGCAGCGCGCGGCTTGCTGGCAGCAGTCGCTCTGGAGATGGCCGATGCGGGTGTCAGCACTGCCAATCTCAAACCCAGCAGCACCGAACAGCAGGTCAAGTCTGCCCTGAAATGGAACGACAAGGGCTGGCCTTGGGAAGCCTATGGGCCTGCCGTAATGACCGCTGTGCGCGCCGGTGTGCCGGTGCTGGGGGCCAACTTGCCGCGCGCACAAATGCCGGCCAGCATGGTTGATAACAAGCTGGACGGGCAGCTACCCGGCCCGGCACTGAAGGCACTGCAGCAACGGATTCGCATCGGTCACTGCAAGCTGCTGCCCGAAAGCCAGATCACACCGATGACACGCCTACAGATTGCAAAAGACATCAGCATGGCCAACACCCTGAGCCAAGCCGTGCTGCCTGGCAAGACCGTTGTAATGTTGTCCGGCAGCGGGCATGCCGACCGCAAGCTGGGCATACCGCAGCATCTCGCCAGCAGCATCAGCCGCAAGACTGTTCGACTGCTTGCGGGCAAGATTGAGGTTGAAAGCGCAGATCAATTTGACAGCATCTGGACAACGCCAGCCCTGCCTGAAAAAGATTACTGCGCTGATTTCAAAAAGCAGATGGGGCGCTAGGGCCTGACTTCCACCGGCGCCCGATGGCCCTCATTCCATTTTCAGATCGATAGGAGATTAGGCGCGAAGGAGTTATTGGGGTCAGACACCAATTTCGCTGCGGTGCATCGCACCGCGCCCTCCGGGCGAGCCGTAAGCTGGGCGAATTTGGGCTCTGACCCCAAAAACTCCGGCAAAGCGAAGCAACGCAGTTATCGTTTTTAATGCGGATTGGAATCAGCTCATGATTCCGATCTGCCAGGGTACAAACTCATGATCCCCCAGCCCCAGCACCTCGCTCTTGCTTGGTTCGCCTGAGGCCGTCCGCAGGAACAGCTCGAAGATCTGCTGGCCCATTTCCTCGACGGAGGCTGTGCCATCCAGGATTTCGCCACAGTTGATGTCCATGTCTTCTTCCAGCCGGTGGTACATCGGGCTGTTGGTGGCGAGCTTGATGCAGGGTGCGGGCTTGGAGCCGAACATCGAGCCCCGGCCGGTGGTGAAGGCAATCAGGTTGGCGCCGCCAGCGATCTGGCCGGTCGCGGACACGGGGTCAAAGCCCGGGGTGTCCATGAACACGAAACCCGGTGTCGTCACCGGTTCGGCGTAGCGGTACACCTCCATCAGCGGGCCGGTGCCGCCTTTCATCGACGAGCCGAGCGACTTTTCAAAGATGTTGGCGAGACCGCCGACCTGGTTGCCGGGACTCACCTGGCCGTTGATCTGCACATCGCGGCCGACCGAGTAAACGTCTTTCCACCAGCGGATGCGCTCAATCAGTTTTTCGCCGATGGTGCGGCTGGCGGCGCGGCGCGTCAGGGTGTGTTCCACACCATAGATTTCAGGCGTCTCCGACAAAATGCCGGTGCCGCCGTGGCGGGCCAGAATGTCTACTGCCGCACCCAGCGCCGGGTTCGCCGTGATCGACGAGAAGCCGTCGGAGCCGCCGCATTGAAGGCCAACCATCAGGTGACTGGCGCTCACCGTCTGGCGCCTGAACGCGTTGGCTGCGGGCAGCAGGGCACGCACAGCTGCAATGCCGGCTTCGATGGTTTGGCGGGTGCCGCCGGTCTCCTGCATGATGAAGGTGTGCAGCGTCGGGCTGGCTTCCAGCTCCTCCTGCGCCATCAGGCCCTTGAGCTGGTTGCGCTCGCAACCTAGGCCAATCACCATGGCCGCAGCCAGGTTCGGGTGGCGCGCATAACCGGCCATCGTGCGCCGCAGCAGCTGCATCGGCTCGCCCGTCATTTCCATGCCGCAGCCGATGGAGTGGCTGAAGGCCGCCACGCCGTCGACGTTGGGGAACTCCGCCAGTCGCTCTGGCGTGAACCATTCCGCGATCTTGTGCACCACCGTGGCCGAGCAGTTCACCGTGGACAGGATGCCGATGAAGTTGCGGGTGCCGACCTTGCCGTTGCTTCGGACGTAGCCCTGGAAGGTGGCGCGCTGGTCTTCGGGCAGCATCTGCACCGGCTTGAAGGCGCTGGCATGCGCGTAGTCCCGGTCGAACTCCCTGAACTCAGTATTGTGGCTATGCACCATGCTGCCGGCCTGAATGTCCACATTGGCAAAACCCACGGTCTCGCTGTACTTCAGGATCGGCTCGCCCTTCAATATCCTGCGCGCCGCGATCTTGTAGCCGGCCGGCACCTGGCTGCGACTGGTGAAGCCTTCGCTAGGCACGGCCGTGCCCAGCGGCACGTCCAGCCGCGCCACCACCACGTTGTCCCGCGGGTGCAGGCGAATGACGGGGCCGATCATGCGCTTGGTGGCGGTTGAAGTTGTCTCGGCGGCAGGGGCAGTGGTTTGCATGGTGTTAGCTGTGATCGCAGATCGGGTTGTTTTATGGATGGATGGACCTGATGTCCGAGCAGGCGAGACCCCACTCGGGCTCTGTCGCAATAGCGTGCAAGAGACGTAGAAGGCACTTCAAGGTCAAAGCGCCGGGCTGTAAAACTACTGTGCTACAGACAGGGATTGTCCTTTGGGCAGTGTAACTGGCTCTGTCGCGTTAAGCGAACTCCCCAAAATTGACCCAATACCTCGTCCATTCATTGAACACAAAAAAAACCGCCATCAATTTCCTTGAAGGCGGCTATTAGCGAGTGGCGCAGGCGAGCTAGTTCAGCATATCCTGGCGCTTGGCAGCCACATGATGGTGGTCTTGCGTTTTGGTTTTGTAGCGCGCGACCTGGCGGTCCAGTTTGTCCGTCAATTCGTCAACTGCAGCATACAAATCTGCATGGGAGCTTTCTGCAAACAGGTCACGGCCTTTGACGTGAACATTGCATTCGGCCCTCTGGCGTCGTTCCTTTTCTTTCATGTTGTCCACAGTCAGCAGGACTTTTACGTCCACTACTTGGTCAAAATGCCGGGTAATTCGACCCAGTTTGCTGGTTACGTAGCCGCGCAGCGCGGGGGTAACTTCAAGATGGTGGCCACTGATCGTCAAGTTCATACTAAAGACTCCTTGTTCACGGTTCGTCAAAGGCTGGAACCGGGTTGAGAAACACCGCTCTTCTCTATGAAATCTTTCCAATGAAGTTGTCAATCAGGGGGGAGCGGCAGACGGGGGACGCTCTCTTGCATTTACTATGCGCCTCATATAGGGTAATTGCAAGCTGGCAATGCAGAAAAAAATGAAACCTTCTGCAAAAATCCTTGATTCTTCTGGTTTTTTCTTTTCTGGCGCACCACGCGCTCGAAGGCCCGGACGCACTGGGCGCCAAGGGCAGCCCCGGTGCCATAATCGCGCCATATCCACTACGGAAAAATCCTTGGAAAGCAGCAGTACTTGCTAGCTTTCAACACCGCAGACTGACGATTTACCCACCATGGGTACGGTCAAGGCTAGGGGGTTGAAAGCGATGCACACCCCCCCTTGCTCCGTTACAGCCCGGCAACTATGTGTTGGGCGTTAACCTTTGATTCCGCCTCACATTCAAAAGGCCGTCAGCCATGCTCAATATTTTTACCCTCGCCAACGGGCGGCTCTTTCAGGAAGAAATCGAGTCGCTTGAAGAGCTGTCCAAGTTCCAGCCGATCTGGGTTGACCTGGAATCCCCCACGCCAGAGGAAAAACGCTGGATCAAGCAGCACTACGACCTGTCGATTCCTGAAGACGCGATGGACGAAGACATCGAGGAGTCTGCACGTTTTTACGAAGAAGACAACGGCGATCTGCATATTCGCTCCGACTTCTTGATTGCCGACGCGGACGATCCGCGCACGGTGCGCGTCGCCTTTATCCTAAACCTTGTCAACAACGACCTCAAAAGCAAGGGTGTACTGTTCTCCATCCACGATGAAGACGTACCGGTTTTCCGCCTGCTGCGGATGCGTGCCAGACGGGCGCCAGGGCTGATTGAAGATGCGAAAGAAGTGCTGCTCAAACTGTTCGATGCCGACGCTGAATATTCAGCCGACACCCTCGAAGGCATTTACGTAGAGCTGGAAAAAGTCAGCGCCCAGGTGCTGTCGGGCGACGTGACCGATGCACTGGCAGGCGAAGTGCTGGGCGCGATTGCCCGGCACGAAGACCTGAATGGCCGCATCCGCCGCAACATGATGGACACGCGCCGCGCCGTGAGCTTCATGATGCGCAGCAAAATGCTGAACGGCGAGCAATTTGAGGAAGCGCGGCTGATTTTGCGCGACATCGACTCACTCGACTCACACACTGCCTTCCTGTTCGACAAGATCAACTTTTTGATGGACGCAACGGTTGGTTTTATCAACATCAACCAGAACAAGATCATCAAGATATTCTCGGTCGCCAGCGTCGCGCTGCTGCCGCCGACGCTGATCGCCAGCATCTACGGCATGAACTTCAAGTACATGCCCGAGCTGGACTGGCAGGCAGGCTACCCGTTTGCCCTGGCGCTGATGATTGCGAGCGCCGTGGTGCCGATGTGGTACTTCCGGCGGCGGGGTTGGTTGAAATAGGCGGAGAGGACGGGCACGTCACCGCCCTCAAACGCCCTGAAACCGCCCGCGTAAATAGCCAATGATCTTGTCTGAGTCATACAGCCATTCGCTTTTGCCTGCGCCATCGGCGATCTTCAGACAAGGCACTTTAGCCTGCCCGCCCTGTTGCATCAACGCCTGCCTGCCAGTGCCTTCATGCTGTGCGTCGATGCGCGTGATGTTGAGTGAAAGGCGCGCCATTTCTTGCCGTACCTTTGCGCAAAACGGACAGGTTTTGTACTGGTACAACGCCAGTAGCTGGCATTGCTGGTCGACCGTATCTTGCGCGGCTTGCGGGCGAATTAAACCTTTGGGTCGGGTGATGGCTTCCTTGAGCAGCATGACTGGGCCAAGAACGATGCGCAGGGTTTTGAAGAAGAGGCGGATAAAAAATTTCATTTCATCAACGCCTCAATCTCATCCGCATCCACCGGCACGCCACGTGTCAGCAGCTCGCAGCCTGTGCTGGTGACCAGTGCATCGTCTTCAATCCGGATGCCGATGTTCCAGAACTCTTTCGGCACGCCCTTGGCGGGGCGCACGTAAATGCCGGGCTCAATCGTTAGCACCATGCCGGGCCGCAAGATGCGTGAGGGTTTGCGCATCACGCTTTGCCCTTGCGCATCTTTTTCTGCCCTTGGCTTGCTGCCTGGCTCTGTGTAGTCACCGCAATCATGCACATCCATACCCATCCAGTGGCTGGTGCGGTGCATGTAGAACTGGCGGTAAGCACCTGACTCAATCACGTCGCCCGCGCTGCCATGTTTGGCTTTTGACAGCAGTCCCACATCAAGCATGCCTTGCGCCAGCACGCGCACCGCTGCGTCGTGCGGGGCTATGAATCGTTTGCCGGGTTTAGTCACTTTGATGGCTGCGTACTGTGCCTGCAAAACAATGTCGTAGAGCAGTCGCTGGGCGGGTGTGAACTTGCCGTCAGCCGGAAAGGTACGCGTGATGTCGCTGGCATAGCCGCTCAGCTCGCAGCCCGCATCAATCAAACACAGCTCGCCGCGTTTGAGCTCTGCGTCAGCGGCGCGGTAGTGCAGCACACAGGCGTTGGCCCCTGCGGCGACGATGCTGGTGTAGGCCGGATATTCAGACCCATGGCGACGAAATTCGTGCAGCAGTTCGGCTTCAAGATGGTATTCACGCGGGGTCTCTTTTTTAGGCGCGCGCAGCATTGCAGCAGACAGCTGCATGGCGCGCACATGGGCCGCCGCAGAAATTTTCCCAGCACGCCGCAGGATGGCGATTTCATGCGCGTCTTTGGTCAGACGCATTTCATCGAGCAGCTTGCACAAATCGTGCTGACTTTGCGGGCACTCTGCCCCGCTGCGCACCAGGCCACGCACCTTGTTTAACCAGCCATCGACTTGCGTTTCAAGCCCCTTGTGCGTTGCAAAGGGGAACCACACGGCGTTTTGATTTGCCAGCAGGGCAGGCATTTTGTCGCCCAGCAGTTCAACGCTGAAGGCTTGCGTCACACCCAGAGTGCTAGGCGCCGCTTTGGGGCCGAGACGAATGCCGTCCCAGATTTCGCGCCCCAGGTCTTTCGGGCGACAGAACAAAGTGGTCTTGCCGCTGGCTTCAATCGCCAGCCAGCTGCCCGCCTCGGTAAAGCCGGTGAGGTAATAAAAGTAGCTGTCGTGTCGATACGGGAAGTCGCTATCGCGACTGCGTGGGGCCTCGGGCGCGGTCGGCAAGATCGCAATGCCGCCGCCTGCGGCTTTGAGGACTTTGGCTATGCTTGCTCGGCGCTTTTCGTAAACAGTGGTCATGTTAAGGGCACCTCTATAAATTCATTTTTCAGGCAAATTGCTGCGTTGCGCGGTGCTCGCAATCCTCATGTACCTGAAGTACATTCCGGTTGCTCCGCTCCGTGCGCCTTGCACTTTATCCTGAAAATCTGAATTTCTAGAAGTGCCCTTAATTACTTGAGTTGATCGCGTTAAGTTCAGCCAGCCGCGCTGGCGTGCCAACGTCCGTCCACGGGCCTTGGTACAGCTCAGCGCTGACCTGCTGATTGTCCATCGCCGCGCGCAGCAGTGGGGCCAGTGCGGCTTTTATACCTTGTGAGTTACCGAAAGGTAAGTCGTCAAAAAACGTTTTGCGGTACAAAGCGATGGTGCTGAAGGTGTAGCGCGGCTGATCCGAGTCGGCAGGCAGGTTGAGCGCAAGGCCCCCTCCAAGACCAAAGTCGCCTTTCGGGTTGTGCGCCGGGTTGGGCACCAGCCACACATGCGCCAGCTTGTTGCTGGCCGCAAACGCATCCACCGCGCTTTGCAAAAACGTGAACTCCGGCGCAAACACATCCCCCGCCAGCACCCAGAACATAGCCCCAAGCTGCGGCAAGGCACGCGCAATGCCGCCTGCGGTTTCCAGCGCAGCGCCGAAGTCACGGCCCTCATGGGAGTAGAAAATTGATAGCTGACGAGTGTCGAAAGGCCCGTCTTGTCCGTTTTGATGGGCTTGCAGCACTTTTTGTGCTTCAAAATGCGCGGGAATTTGCTGCCCCAGCCAGGCCGTGTTGATGAGCAGGTCTTTGAATCCGCCCTTGGCCAGCGCCTCGACATGCCAGTCAATCAATGCCTTGCCGCGCACAGTCAGCAGCGGTTTCGGGGTGATGGCTGTCAGTGGGCGCATACGCTCGCCACGCCCTGCAGCGAGGATCATGGCCTTTATGGGTTGCTCGCTTTGATTGGGAATTTGATGCGTCATAGAGGCTAAATTATCGCAACTACTCGGGTCTCGCTGATTCGTAGGGTGGGCACTGCCCACGCTGGTTTCATGAATTGAGTGGGGGTCAACGATCTTGATGCTCCGACAATCACGTCCGATGATGGTCGGCCACCCTGGGGGCCCGGCCAGTTACGACCAGAAGCGGTCATAGCTGAAATTGACACGCCCGTCAGTTGATGGCAGATTGCGGTCATTCGTCGAGGCACCGCCTATGCGTGCAATGGGCCCATAACAGCCCGTCAAAACACTTCGTTCCGCCTCCTGTTGCCGACCCCCGAAGTACAAGCGAAATTCGCTATTAATTCGATAGTCAACAAAAGTCAGATCGACGCGCTTGGCGTAGCCTTCAAATCCTGATAGATGTTTACCCTTGGTTTTAGAATCAAGTGGCGTTTTGACAGATGACTGACAGAAAGCGTTGACTATCATCCGGTCGACCCTGCTGCTTTTTGCCATGACCATGGCGGCAAGGACCGGACCCCGCTTGATGCGGGATCATCAGCGAAGCCCTTTGACTTCGCATTCATAACTGGAGCAAGCATGAAACACACTCACCTGACTACCCACCTGCTGCGCTGGGCCGCCCCTGTCGGCTTGGCCCTAGCCACATTGACCACGCCTGCCACGGCGTTTGAAGCCTCCAACACCGAGTGCATTGCACCCGCTGGCGCGGGCGGCGGCTGGGACTTCACTTGCCGCCAGGTCGGCAAAGCTCTGCAAGACCTGAAGCTGATTCCCGGCAGCATGCAAGTGGTGAACAAGGCCGGCGGTGGCGGCGGCGTGGCTTACGCCGAAGTGGTGAACAAGCGCAATGCGGAAAACAATGTGATCGTGGCCGCGTCTTCCGCCACCTCCACCCGTCTGGCGCAAGGCGCCTACCCCGGTAACACCATGACCCAGGTGCGCTGGCTGGCTGCGGTGGGCGCGGACTACGGCATCATTGCCGTGGCCAAAGACTCCCCCATCAAGACCCTACCTGACCTGATCAAGCGGATGAAGGCCGACCCCAAGTCGGTGTCTTTCGCAGGCGGCTCTGCCGTGGGCGGCTGGGACCACCTGAAGGTGCTGATCACCGCTAAAAAAGGTGGCATTGCTGATGTGCGCACCGTGAAATACGTGGCTTTTGACGGTGGTGGCGAAGCCGTGACCCAATTACTGGCTGGCAAAGTGCAGGCCTTCACGGGTGACGCTTCAGAAGTCAAAGGCTTTGTAGATGCGGGCAGCATCAAGGTGCTGGCCGTGCTGGCGCCCGAACGTCTAGGTGGTGATTTTTCTGCCTTCCCCACGGCCAAGGAGCAGGGTATCAATTCCATTGGTGCCAACTGGCGTGGTTTCTACGCACCTGGCGGCATGTCGGATGATGCGTACAAATTCTGGGTCAAGCAAATTGGCGCGGTGTATGACTCCGCCCAGTGGAAAGCCACCATGGCCAGCAACGGCCTGGCTCCTTTGAATTCCCGCGGCGCTGACTTCACGGCCTTTGTGAAAGCGTCTGTCGAAGAGATCCAGGGCATTTCCAAAGAAATCGGCCTGATCAAGTAAGTTGACAAGGTGCGGACCCGCAGCACACCGGTGCCGGGTCCGTTTTTTGCCTTTTGGGGCAAGCCCCAGCCCAAAAAATAAGAGAGGTTCACCATGAGTGACCGCCTATTTGGCTTGGCCGCGCTGTTGCTGGCCGGCCTGATGACCTGGGGTGCCAGCGTCATCGAAGAGAGCTTTATTCAAGACCCGTTGGGTCCCAAAGCGTTTCCCTGGGTGATTGCGGCTGTGCTCGCTATCACCGGCATCGCCATGATGCTCAAGCCCGACGACGAGCCCGAGTGGCCCGCTCGCGCCAAGCTCCTCAGAATCGTCTGGTCGGTGACCGCCATGGTGCTCTACGCCGAGCTGCTGCCCATCGTGGGTTTCGTCGTGACCACCGCCGCAATCGCGGCCTTTCTGTCCTGGCAACTGGGCGCCACTGTGCGCCAGGCGGCCATGGGAGGCGTCGCGATCTCGGGCGGTATCTACCTTGTATTTCACGTGGTGCTGGGCCTGTCATTGGCCCGTGGTCCCCTAGGCTTTTAAGCTCGCTCAACACGACTTCGAGTCATGGACACACTATCTTCCCTTGCCGATGGCTTTGCCATCGCCCTCACCTGGCAGAACCTGGCGTTGGCGCTGTTGGGCTGCTTTTTGGGCACCCTGATCGGCGCCTTGCCGGGCCTAGGGCCATCCAATGGCGTAGCCATTTTGATTCCGCTGGTGTTCAGCATCGGCCTCCCAGCCACACCGGCCTTGATTTTGCTCACCAGCGTGTACTACGGTGCCATGTACGGTGGGCGTATTTCCTCCATCTTGCTCAATATCCCAGGGGATGAGCCGGCCATGATGACCACGCTGGACGGCTACCCCATGGCCCAAAAAGGGCGGGCGGGTGAGGCCCTGAGCATCTCCGGTCTGGCGTCCTTTGTCGGGGCATTTTTTGCCACCTGGGGCTTGGTGTTTCTGGCGCCCCAGCTGGTGAAAGTGGCCTTGCTGTTCGGACCGGTCGAGTACTTTGCCTTGTTCACCCTGGCCTTCGCCACGCTGGGCGGTTTGTCCAGTAAGAATCAGGCCAAGTCGGCCATTGCCGCGGCATTGGGCCTAGCGATTGCCATGATCGGCGTGGATGGCCAGACTGGCGTGCCCCGCTTCACCTTCTCCAACGTGCACTTTTACGACGGCATCGACTTCCTGGTCGCCATCGTCGGCTTCTTTGCCGTGTCCGAGGTGCTGGTGTTCATCGAAAACCACGCCACCGGGCCCAGCGCCAAGCCTGCGCCCAAGCTGGGTCGCATCATCCCGTCTTTGTCCCTGATCAAGGAGACCTCGGGGGCCATGGGTCGCGGGACGATACTGGGCTTTATTGCCGGTATTTTGCCAGGGGCAGGCGCCTCGCTGGGCTCCTTCATTGCCTACGCGTTTGAGAAGAAAATCTCCAACAAGGGTGACACCTTTGGCAAGGGCGACCCCCGTGGCGTGGCCGCACCCGAAGCAGGCAACAACGCCGCGGCCGGTGGCGCGCTGGTGCCCATGCTGGCGCTGGGTGTGCCCGGCTCCGGCACCACGGCGGTGCTGCTGGCCATGCTGCTGGCACTGGACATCACACCTGGCCCGCTGCTGTTCACCAAGAACCCCGATGTGGTTTGGGGTCTGATTGCGGCCCTGTTCATTGGCAACTTCATGCTGCTGGTCATGAACATTCCGATGGTCGGCCTTTTTGTGCGCTTGTTGGCCATTCCCGCCAAGTACCTGATGCCCGCCGTGGCCATGATTTCCTTTGTGGGCATTTACGGCATCTCGGGTTCGACCTTTGACCTCGAAGTCATGATCGCCTTCGGTGTGGCCGGCTGGGTGCTGCGTAAACTGGACGTCCCTTTGGTGCCGGTCATTCTGGGCATCTTGCTAGGCAATCAGATGGAGAACAATCTGCGCCGCGCCATGACCATCTCCGACGGTAACCTCTGGGCCCTGGTGGAATCGCCACTGGCCGTTGGCTTGTGGATCATGGCCATCGTCGGGTTCATCCTGCCGCTGGTGGTGGGCCGCTTCGTGCGCATCGGCGCGCTGAAGAAGTCTAAGATCGACGCTGGCGACGTGGGAACCCCCGACTGAGCCTGAATCCCGGTCCACTCGTTGACGGTGGGCCGCATCACTCTACCGAGGAAGGTTCCACTGTGTATTTGCTGCTGGTTGAAGATGAAGTGGCGCTGGCCGAAAGCCTCAGCGGGGTGCTCACGGCGCGGGGCCACCGGGTGGACTGGGCCAGTGACGGCTTGATGGCCTTGAACCTGATTGCGCATCAGCAGTTCGATCTGGTGGTGCTCGACCTGGGTCTGCCCAAGCTGGACGGCATGCAGGTGCTCCAAAAGCTGCGCGAACAAAGCGTGGATCTGCCGGTGCTGGTTCTCTCGGCCCGGGATCAGGTGCAGGACAAGGTCGCAGCCATTCACGCCGGTGCCGACGACTACCTCAGTAAACCCTTTGACACCCATGAACTCGAAGCCCGCCTGTTTGGCCTGATGCGTCGCCGCCACGGCGTCGGCTCGGCCCGGCTGGAATGGGCTGGCGTGGCCTACGACGCTGGCCCGCGCAGCTTTGCTTGCGCCGGCCAGCCACTTCAGTTGAGCCCGCGCGAACATGCCACCCTGCTGGCACTGGTGGAGGCACAAGACAGCCCGTTGGCACGTCAGGCCCTGTTTGACCGGGTGTTTGTGGATGACGCCGACATTGCGCCGGACGCCATGGATGTGGTGCTGTACCGCCTGCGCAAACGCCTGGGCGAGCTGGGCGTGACCATTCGCAATGTGCGCGGCATCGGCTTCTATCTGGACCCGTCCCGCCCATGACGGACGGGACGGGTATGCGGCAGGCTTGGCGCTCTTTCTGGCGGGCGCAGTCGCTGCGCCGGCGCCTACTCACGCTGCTGCTGCCCTCGCTGGTCTTGATCACCCTGGTGGAGCTGACTCTCTCTTATCGACTGGCGCAAAGCACCATCGATGAAGCCTATGACCGCGGCTTGAAAGGCGCGGTGCAGGCACTGAGCCTGGCCACCCACATGGATGACAGCGGCTTCTCCGTGGATCGGCCTTTCAAACTGCTGAGCTACGTGCAAAGCAACTCACGCGGCACGGTGTTTTTTCATGTGCGCACCAGCGACGGTTTGATGGAATCCGGCTTTGCCGGATTGATCTTCCCCTGGCCACAAGAGGTCACCCCCGACACCGTGTACCTGGCGGAAGGCCTGTACTTTGACCAGAACCTGCGCATGGCTGCTATGCGCCGCGAAGTGAACCTTGGCGCGGACAACCTCGGATCGGGCGCGGCCTCCACTTATGTGGATTTACTGGTGGCCGAAGACCTGGCCCCGCGCCAGGCTTACCTGCGCAGTTTCTTGTGGCGCACTGCGCTGCGTGACGGCCTGTTTCTGCTCTTCACCATGGCCGTGCTGGTATGGATGGTGCGCCGCGGGCTAGCGCCGCTGGGCCACTGGTCACGCCTGGTGCGCGAGCGTTCGGTACACGACCTGACCCCGCTGCCCGCGGACCAGGGCTTGCCCGAAGAAGCGAGGCCGTTGGTGGAGGCGCTGAACTTTCACCTCTCTCGTAGCGCACAGGAGCAGGCCACTCGCCAGCGTTTTTTGGAAGACGCTTCCCACCAGTTGCGCACGCCCCTGGCCGTTCTAAAAACCCAGATTGCGTGGCGGCGTGAACAGCAAAAAAGCAATATCATCGAACCCGACTTTCTCACCAAACTGGAAGCTCAGGTGGACTCGGCCACGCGCCATACCCAGCAGATGCTGCAACTGGCGCGGGTGGAGCACCACAACACGATCCAGTCGGCGCCCGTGCCCCTGCTCGGTGCGGTGCAAGCCGTGGTGCTGAACCTGCAACCATTTTCCCAACGCCGCCACATGGACATGGGGCTGGCACAAGGCCCGGGCATTGACGCCAGCACCCACGTCTGGGCCGATGCCGGCCTTTTGCAGCAAGTGCTGGAGAACCTGCTGGACAACGCCATCAAATACGGACGCACCGAGGGCGTGATCACGGTCCACCTCGAACTCGGCCCGGACGCCGAAGGCAAACTCCCGGGTGTCTGGCTGGATGTGGAAGACGACGGCCCCGGCGTGAGCGACAAAACCCTGTCCCACCTCGGGGAGCGCTTTTACCGCGCCGACCAGGCCAGCCAGCGCGGCAGTGGACTGGGCCTGTCCATTGTGAGCGCCGTTTTGACGCGCCTAGGCAGCCACATCGAGTTCGCCCGGGGCGCCAACCAGCAAGGTCTTCGAGTGCGCTTCTGGCTGCCACTCAGCGCTCCGCCTGAACGCCAGACGAATCATTGACATGAAAGGGAAATGACTAATGTTCACTGCCAAGAACCTACTCACCCCGGGCGTGCTCGCCCTCAGTCTGCTTGCCCACCTACCCACCCAGGCCGAGCCCCTCAAACCCGTGTGCGTGGTGCCCGCCAAACCTGGCGGTGGCTTTGACCTCACCTGTCGCATTGCCGCCGCCGCCCTCGAAGGCACCCTGAAAACGCCAATGCAAGTCACCTACCTTCCGGGTGGCATTGGCGCGGCCGCCTACAGGCAGTTTGCGACCACTCGCAGCCGCGAGGGCAGCGCCCTGGTGGCCCATTCCTCGGGCTCGTTGCTAAATATTGCGGTGGGAAAATACGGTAACTTCACGGCTGACGATGTACGCTTTGTCGCCTCCGCCGGGGCCGACTATGGCGCCGTCGTGGTTCGCGCGGATTCCCGCTTTGACAACCTAGGCGCACTCATGCGGGCCCTCAAAACCGACCCCGGTCGCACCTTGATTGGCGCGGGCGGCTCCATCGGCAGCCAGGACTGGGTCAAAGGGGCGCTCTTGATGCAGGCCGCCGGTGGCCTGCCCAAAAGCATGCGCTACGTGGCTTTTGATGGCGGAGGAGAAGCCATCAGCAACCTGATCCACGGCAACATCGACGTCTATACCGGTGACATCTCCGAGCTGCGCGCCCACGTGAACGCGGGCAAGATGCGAGTGCTGGCCGTGCTGGCCGACAAGCGTCTGCCCGCCCCCTTTCAAAACGTACCCACCGCCAAAGAACAAGGCGTTGACGTGAACTGGACCCTGTTTCGAGGCTTCTACATGGGGAAAAACGTGAGCGATGCCGACTACCAGTTCTACGCAGACGCCTTCGCCAAAGCCTACAAAACCCCCGAGTTCGCCCGCATTCGTGAGGAGCACGGCCTCTACGAGTTCTCCCTGTCCGGCCAGGCGTTTCACGACCACGTCAGACGCCAGGTCAAGGTGCTTCACAACCTGGTGAATTCGGCTGGATTGGTGCGCTGACCAGTTTACAAAGATAATTGCCAAATGGCCTTAGAGGGGGTGCGGCTGGGCCGGTTGAATGGCAAGGTCAGTTCCCGAGGGTTCTTACGGACTTCGCTCCAGCACAGATCACCCTCGTTTTGGCCACTTTTTGCTCTCCGTAGGCCAATAGTCTCTGCGACAGGGGTGTCTCGGAAGACTGGAAGTCCGCAAGACAAAAAATGAAAACCTATATATATCAATGAGTTACACGCGGACTAATCAAGCAGGTTTTTTTCTGGCATTGGTAGGGGATTGCTGTATTTGTCGACCGGATTCAAACTGAGTATGGGAGGCTGCCTGATTGTTTGACAGTTCTCGCCCAGAAGCGGCTACACGTTTCTGTCTGGCGACGGTCGGCAGTTGGTCAGCTTCCAACTTATAGCCTTCCATGTTCACTGACCTCATTCGCAGCATTGCGGGTACAGGCAGTCGAACCCTCACTGTCAGCTTCGGGCGCCAAGGAGTCGGTGAAATTTCTCCGTCGGCGGCACGATGGGCCAGCAGCCAAGCATCACCGAGCGTGATTACGCTGAAAAAGCATAGGTTGCGACGCCGCCCATCACGTAACTTGATCGCCAAAGCCGAAAAACCCATCGCAATCAGTGAACACACTCAATGAATGGGGCCAAGTCGGGGATTACGTCTGGAGAGGGAATTAAACTTCTTCCCCTGGAAGGTTCGATGGCCATTCAAGCAGAACAATTAGGGCTGTCATTTTTTCGTCTGGCCCGGTGGTAGTGAAGCGTCCAGAACAGCGAGTTTTTGTACGAACTGCTTAAAATTATGCCACTGAGTGGCATAATCAAAAAATGAGAAGAGTTTTTAAGACGCGTCATTTCAGTCGCTGGATGCGAAAAACTGAGCTGACGGATAACGCACTGTGCAGCGCTGTAAGCGAAATGATGCAGGGACTTATCGATGCCAACCTGGGTGGCCATGTCGTCAAAAAGCGGGTTGGACTTGCGGGTCGAGGCAAGCGTGGAGGTGCCAGAACTCTTATTGCCACAAACCAGGGGAATCGGTGGTTTTTTGTTTATGAGTTTGAGAAAAATGATCGAACCAATATCGCTGACGACGAGCTTGAAGGACTGCAAGACATTGCAGGGCAACTGCTGGCGCTATCAGTTTCGCAACTTGACGAAGCGGTGCAAGACACATCCTTAAAGGAAATATGCCATGACCACAAAAACTAAAGCGAAGAGCCGTATTTTTGAAGCGGTGCATGACACGGCGAGTGATTTGCATCGGCTGGGCTTTATTGACAAACGCAAGATGCGCAAATTCGATGCCCTGTGCCTCGATCCGATTCCGCCTTACGACAGTGAAAAAATTCGTGCGTTGCGTGACCACCTGCAGTTGAGCCAATCGGTGCTTGCTAGCGTGTTGAACACCAGCTTGTCCACCGTGCGCAAATGGGAAGTCGGCGACAAGCACCCCAGCGGGCCTTCATTGAAGTTGCTGAACCTGCTTGATCGCAAGGGGCTGGAAGCGGTGCTTTGACAGCCCGTCGTCAGCCTATTTTTGACGTGGCTAAGGGTTATTGGGTTCAGAGTCCAAATTCATCGTGCCTTTGGCACGCCCTCCTGGTGCGATGCGCTGCATCGCAATGAAATTGGCGTCTAACCCCAATAACCCTGCGAGTACCGCCCAACGACGCAGTTCGTCCCGAAAAATGAATTTATAGAGGTGCCCTATAGCGCATCCCGTAAAATCGTAAGGGTTAACAGCAGGCCGCGCGCTTGGCTGGCTCTTCAAATTCTAAAACCCTCTGGACTCCACCTCATGGCTGCTACCTCCTCATCGCTCATGGCCAATTGCATACGCGCGCTCGCCATGGATGCCGTCCAGCAAGCCAACTCCGGCCACCCCGGCGCGCCCATGGGCATGGCCGACATGGCCGTCGCGCTATGGAGCAGCCACCTCAAGCACAGCCCACACAACCCCAACTGGTTCAACCGCGACCGTTTTGTCTTGAGCAATGGCCACGGCTCGATGCTGATTTATGCAGTGCTGCATTTGACGGGCTACGCCTTGAACATCAAGGAGCTCAAAAACTTTCGCCAGCTGCACAGCAAAACCCCTGGCCATCCTGAAATTGGCTACACACCCGGCATTGAAACCACCACCGGCCCGCTCGGCCAAGGCTTGAGCAACGCGGTTGGCATGGCGCTGGCTGAAAAGTTGCTAGCCAAGGAGTTCAACCGAAAAATTGGTGATGTTAGCCATGCTGTTGTTGACCACAACACCTACGTCTTCATGGGTGATGGCTGCCTGATGGAAGGCATCAGCCACGAGGCTG
>Ga0105053_10002436_pt1 | contig 28871 bp, 23 predicted proteins | sample BON01_FD_78093 | JGI IMG/M metagenome (GOLD analysis project Ga0105053, IMG submission 78093) | Freshwater microbial communities from Lake Bonney liftoff mats and glacier meltwater in Antarctica - BON-01 | ecosystem: Environmental > Aquatic > Freshwater > Ice > Glacier meltwater | place: Lake...
AGTCTTGAATGTTCTCAACGTCTTCAAAAGCTGCATTCTTGATTGCAATGAGAAGTTAGTGATGTGCGTAAATGCTTTGAACAAGGACAAGGGCCATTCTACTAAAGACAAGTCGAGGAAGGTGGCTTCCAATGTGGTGTCGGATGACGATGATAAGAAGAGCATGGCGATGAAAGCGGCCGCCGTTTATGTCAAGAAAAATACCAGTACCAAGCAGTCGGATATGGGCAGCGACAGCGACAGCGACGCTGACTTTCAGCCACCGTCCACCAAGGCTGTCAAGTCGAAGAAAGTTTTGTTGAAAAACACCGACGAGCAATCCAAGACGAGTGATGATGCTGTGGAATCCAAGCCTGCCTCCAAGGTCAAGGGCATGTTGGTTATGGGAAAAGCCGTGGGCAATGAGAATGAGATGAACACTACAAGCGACGTAGAGACGCAGGTCACTTCCCCTAAAAAAGAAAACTCCTTTATCAAATGTAATGATAAGGCAAAGGGGAAGCAGGTCGACAGCGACAATGAGATTGAAAATGAAAGCGACAGTCAGCTCAAGAAAAAAGACAAGCGCAAGCGTCGTGACAAGGCGCCTTTGAGTGGAAAAGGAAACAAAAAATCTGCCCAGGAAAAGAACGACGGCAAGGGCAGCTACGGTGAAGGCGGTAGTTCGTATAGGGATGCCAAAAAAGTCGGGAGTGATAATGAGGTAGAAAGCGAGAACGAGGACGATTTTCAAAGAATCAAAAAGAGCAAGATCAATGGAGAACTGTCAAAGAAGGAGAGTGCTCCTCTAGGACTGCCCATTCACGTTTCGACATTGAATAGGGAGAATGGGTTTCCTGCCGACAGCGACAGTGAGATCAGTGACGATGAAGTTGTATTGGCCGTTTCATAGACACGACATTTTTCCGTTGGAGATTTGTTTACTCGTAACATGCTTAAGCGTGTATGCAATGTCAGCACCGCTGGTCTATGTATCAAGTCCCATGTCCATGCATAAGCAAGTTTCAAATTTCCATGCATCCTGATTCATTGTTATTCATTTAATAAATACGATTCAAAACTCGGCGGCGTGATATTTCTTAGTATCAGATTGTTGATGCGTTTTCTGACGGGGGATTACAAGTGTTTTTGAAAAGCATGAAACAAAGGCGTTGACGCCCGACTCGGTCTTGCGAGTTCAAATGAGTTGATCTACGCCAACAGGGGAGAGTCGGAAAAAGTTTGCCGCATTCGTCGCCTGGATGTTTTTACACTGGAGGAGTTCATAGAGACACGTAGTGAGCATGCACGCCTCAATGCGGATATGCTTCCATTCGCCGCTTACAAATGACGTGTATGTGTAATCAGTGTCGACGGGAAATCCCTGCGTTAGATTGAAACTCTCCAACACGTCTCCAAGTGTATACGAAAGGCTCGTGAGAATGTCTTTGTACACGACGATGTCAATTTGGCAGATGTAAATCTCGACAGGAATTATTACATAGCAGTCAATGATTGTGGTGCATGCGTCGGTTCGCTGTAGCGTGCCTTCACACAACACAAAATCGTTCTTGTAATATCTGCTAATGTGTATATTTACGTCGGTGGAGCTCTGCTGCCAGAATGGGCAACCCTGATTTTCCACAAGATGGTCGGGCAGCGTCAGTCGCTTTTCCCTGTCAAGAGCTTGGACCCTGATTCCCAGGACTCGCTCAAAGGTTTTCAGGGTGTCGGCACGCTGCTTCTGGCTGTGCATTTCGTCTTGTAAATAGCACGGGTGTGTGAGTGGGCAAAATTCAGTCACGTGTTGGTGATAAACATCGCGCAACGCCCCTATGTCGATAAAGTTCTCATACACTTTGCACCCACGGCTTGTGCACAGACTTTCGGTTGGTGTAGAAGACATGCAGTCCTTCAAACAGGAGGTGCGGCGAATCTCCTGTTCTATTTTCAGAGTATCCACTTTACGAAACAATATTTATTTTTGCCAGGGAGATGCATTCAACACTCAGGTAGATATAGTCAAGGACAACCATTGAGAAATATCAGAAACAAGAAACATATGTACGTATAAGTATATGGCCTGAGACACTCGCGCTTGCCTGAAATCTTTCTTTTCTCAACGGTTATTTTTTGACCCTATGAATCAGAATCTTGTGTCTAGTATCGATATGCCTTCGAGCATTTTTGGAGAGCCTGTCAAACTTGACGCACCTGACAACCTTGCGAGAAAAAAAATTCACGACAATTGCATTTGCTCGTAACGAGGACAGTGTTATTTTAGGCGAAAATGTTTCGAAAATTGCCTTTGCTCGTGGTATTTCGGTCGATTCTGTCTTTAAAAGGCAGAATCCGACGCACAACGCCGTTTCAAAAACAATCGAGAGGACCGCGCACGCGACAGTGTATGTTTTGAAATGCTTCAGTTCTTGGCAGAAAACAAAACTCGCGCAGCTTACACTCTGGCAAGTCTTTCAAAGACTGGTTCGGTGCCTGGTACTGGGCAGCGCGTTTCTTTGCGTATCAACAAGGGTGTGTATGGCTCGAAGCCGCCAATGTCACTTGGTAAAGCTGGTCTCGGACAGTCGACATGTAGTGCGACGCAGGAGGCGCTGTCTTTGTCTGCTGGCGGACATGATGTGGCCAGCAAGAGCTACGTCTCGGACAGCGAACTTGGACACAGTTTCGACGTCTCGCCGTGTTACGGCGACGCTGTTGCCAGTATCGACCACATCTCTGAGAGTGAAGATGAACCGGTATGTTTTCCGGCTTGTGTGGGTAACGTGTGTTTGCATGAACAGTGTTGTAATGGGATTTTGAAATTTTTTCAGGACAACCCGAACCAAGAAGGTGTCACCACGTGCGGATCTAGAGCGAGGAAGGATCGCTTGGCGGCGGCGCGCAGGAAGAAGACTCAATTAAACAGGGAAAAAAAAACCTTAAATGAGAAGGAGCAGGCGGATCGTAACGAAGGGTGTGACGAAGCTGCTGGCAACAACAGCGGTGAAGGGCGTAGGAGACGCGATGGAAAAAAAGAGGACAAGGACAAGAAGGAGAAAGAAGGAAGTGCGCTGGAAGAAGAGGAAGACGAAGAGGAAGAGGAAGACGAAGAAGAAGACGAAGACGAAGAGGAAGAAGAAGGGGAAGGAGAAGGGGAAGGAGAAGGCGAAGGAGAAGAGGAAGAAGAAGAGGAAGAAGAAGAGGAAGAAGAACAGGAAGTCGCACAGAAAACAAAAAAGAAAGGAACAAACAAAGAAAAGGGGGGAAAACAATCAGTGGATGGCGAACAATCAGCGGTTGGCGAAGAGTCCGTAGAAGGCGGACAAGAAGTGCCGGACGAATCTGTGGAAGGAGAACAAGTGCAGCAGGGAGATGGGGAGCCTAGTGGTAGTCGTGCAATCAAAAGGCGCAGAAAGGCTGTCAAACGCGGTGGAAAAGAAGTTGCACACGACCAAGAAGGAGGCTCCAAACCAGTAGAAGGAGGTAACAATGCGGAAAAGTCGCAAAGTTCCGATGATTCTGGAACTAAAGGCAAAACAAGGAGGTCTGGTGGGAGCGCCAAGCAAAACGAAAAGGGCGGGAAAAACAAGGGCGGAGAAGAAATAGATGGAGAAAAGAATGAAGAGGAAAAAGAAGATGGAGAAGACGATGACGAGGAAGACTACAGCTCCACATACAAGCCCGGAACCATTTTCTGCAAGGCCTGCAACAGTACAACAAATGGACCATCAACACTGGCAGTTTTAAGAAGAGGAAGAACCAATACTATGAGAAATCTTGTGCAGTGTGTGACGAAGTCGTAAGTTCGATTGATGAGCAGAAGGCCAAGGCTGCCGAAAAAAGGAAAAAAGAAGCGCGCCGTGCCCCTACACGCTCCAGCGTGGAAGCAGACATCAGAAGCAAGTGGAAATTAACTCCCTACAAAGTGGGATAGCTTGGCATGCGCAGTGACAGTTTCACACTATATGGAGATTCCACTATATTGTATTGGAAGAATTCATGCAGTCGATATATATATAAGCGTGAGCTCGCGGGTCTGTAAAAAAATGTTTACAATTTTTGACCTCTCGCATGACATGCAGAGAGATCTGGTTCGCAAATTATATATGAAAACGAAATGTCTGCTTGCACACGCACAGGCAAACGTGGCAAGTATTGCTGTATATAATGTCAATATTGCTGATATAATTGAAACACCGACTTCGGCTTCAACCTGGGGGATAGTTAACCATGCAGATCACCACAAGAGCATCAACTATCACGAGTTTATTGACATGACAAATTATTATCCCTTTACATCTCATTTCGACGTCATCACACACTGCGTTGCTGAAATGGAGCAGCGGACAGAAGCGGCGAAAAATCACTTTGACATGGTCGCTTCTGTAGATATTTCGAGTTTGAGTGACACAAGGGCCTGGAATACTTACAACGACGATCTGGATTCCGCCCGGCTGATTTACTCTCAGTGCAAAACGGAGCTTAACTCGTGGAAGTGGGCTGCCAAGTGTATTAACATTCAAACCATCCAAGAAGCGCACGAACGAGTCTTGAATCTGAACAACTTGTGTGCACGATACCACATACAATTGCTCAAAATCAAGTTCACACAAGAGGAGATTGCCGGAATGGTATACGATGAGTATGTTTGAAACATAATAGACTTCTATCTAGACTGTGTATGTCGGTCTTATTCTGTAGATTTGACAGCAGGCTTTAATTTTTCAAAAAATAAATGGCGATTGACCTTTTTGTGTACTAAGGGGTTGTAGTATCACAGAAACTGTTGAGTACATCATCACAGCATGTGCCTATGCGGGCGAAAATGTATGTTTTTCGAAATTTGAGCACGGTATGTTATCTGCGGGAAAAATCAGACGCCAGTGCCGTCAAATCATATATAAAGATTCAAGCTCCCATTGACCATACAAGTATGGCCCCTAATTATGCCATTGTAAAGATTCCGCAAACTGATGTAGCACAAGCATTCATCGCAGAGCTCCAAGAATTTTTGCACGACTATGTCATAAATTGTGCAACTGAACCGCACGAATTCTACACGCCTGAAATGAGTCGCGACGACATTGCACGTGTAAGTGCTTTCGACCACTGTGAATTGGGTGTGGTCTTGTTTTTGATGGGAGGTGACAGCGAAAAATCGATTCGTGATCCAACGGAAATTAGCCGTTTCAAAGTAATGAACGTTCCTGTCTCCTTGCTAGACTATATCATTGGAGTACAAAAAACCGAAAATGAAACATTTCGTACCATCGTAGGTTTGCCTGTGCAAATAATAGCACGTCAGGATACATGGGAACAGTGGGAGCAGCGCCAAGCAAAGTGGCAACAGTATCATGAACGTGCGGAGGTCGGCGAAAGCAGGTTTCACACTCATTTGAAAGAATCTACCAATTTTCTCAGGAAACTCAAAGAATTCGTCGACGAATAACAGTAGGTTGTTACGCGTGACCACCAAGACAGCTGAGATGTCAGCCCAGCTCGATTCGTGGTTTGTGTTTTTATTACAAGCAATGAGAGAAGCGGCTTGTGTTCATTGTACACAATGCTGTGCGTTTATGCAACACATGTATTGTCCACTGGACTCGTAGGGGACGACATGTTGATCTTGTACAGAATATATAAAGCGAGAAAAATCTGTACGACATTGCTCGTGACAAGGGGCCAGTCTCTGCGTAAAACTCCGTAGACAAACCACAGGACTCCCGATATCAAAATTGAAATAAACGAAAGCACGCTGAGGTCATGTGTGTCTCCGCCATTGTGGATCTTCATCGCCTGCGGGACTAGGTTAAAGCACGACGCAAAAACTGCAAACAACCCTACAACTTGCACCACAAAGGCCATGCTGAAGTAACGATTGACACTGTGTAAATCTTTATAGGACTACATGCATTATTATACATATTGTAGAGGAGTTTTTAAAATATACACGTGTTCAGTGCACATTATCACGGGGATTGGTTTGTGTCGCGCTGGGCTTGGTCGCAAAAATACTGCTCAATGTCGTCCATCAGGAAAACGATTTCAGCGTGTTTGTCGTTTGGGCTGTTTTTCGCAATGTAGCGCTTGACAAGCGTTATCAGGTTACCGAAATGAATCACCTGGCAGGCTTCGGCAACCATCGCATCATCTACCTGGAGCAGTTCATGAAGATGACGCAGGTTGGTTTTGATATTTTCAAACGAGTGCATGCTGTCGTTTTTCATAAACGAAATAAGGTCGATCATAAAGATGCCCGCCGCACTCCTGTAGCTTGCGAGTTGCATAAAGTTGATTTCGGGGGACAACAGAGTCGCACTGTGGTTCGTTATGGTGCTGCAGTTGTCGTCCGAGTCTTCTGGCTCTGCTTCGCTTAGGGCATGTGTGATTCTGACGGATTCTATATGCGTAGTGCACACGGGCTTGGTAGCAAACTGAACCATTTTTTCTTCCGCGACTTCCGCGACTTCGGCGGCTTCGGCGGCTTCCGCGACTTCTGCGACTTCCGCGACTTCGGCAGCATTGGCTTCCTTTTCGCAGTGTGTGTTTGCTTTGGCATCCGTGTTTCCATCGTTTGATTCGGTGTCGGGAAACTCGGTCGGATCAATCGAAGATGGGGATGCTACGGTGGGTTGTAGTGCTAAGTCGAGAACATCTCCGACACTTTCCTCCAGTCGTGCAACGGGCTGAACAGTGTCCCCGGAGACGTTGTCTGTTTTGTCATTACAGATGTCGATTCTTACCGGCTGCACAGTATTCTGGCAGACGTGCTTTTTGCCGTCGCTTTCCACACCCACCGGGGACTTTGTATTTATTATTGGCTCAGCCAAGTCCTCTTCGATTTCACAGGACGCCTGTTTCTGCCCTGCGTTGATCACCTTGTTGTAGTTTGTCACTGAAAGGTCCAGAAGCAACTTGGCGTTTTCATAGACATTGTCGCTTTCCGCATAATTGTGCCCATACAGAGAGTCTTTGAGGAGGCGGGTGTAGCACAAGTTGAGCAGCTTGCTGTAGGAAAACTCGCTGTACATCTCGGCAATCTCAAGATGTTCCTGTCTTACCGGGTCAGTCTCCTCGTCCGTCTTCATTGCATTGTACCGCGCTTCCAAAGATTGGTGCAATTCACAACAAACCTTGGAGGTTTTGTTCGAGTACAACACACCCTGCGAGTAGCAATAGTGGGCCATCGCGATGTGCAAAGGATGCTCGTACGTAATCGAAGAGAAATCCAGAGAGTTGGTCATGATCAAGTCGGCATCGTCGGGCATGTTACAGGCGATCCAGGAGACGGTGGTGTCGAAAAATATTTTCGACACGGCCTCGTCCGTACATGCGACCTGTTCGTTGCGGCAGGTTTCGGAATTCTTGATGATTTCCTTGATGAGAGAAAGTATGACGGCTTCTTTGGCATGCATGATAGCTCGACGCGAATCGTCCGTGTTTTTCTCGACGTTCCATGTGGTGAAAAATGACATGGACGCAATGATGGAGTGTGTATTCACAATTTTGTCGTCGCTGATGGAGTCCTTTGCTATTTGGACTGTAGCCATTCCAAACGACGTTTTGATGTCTCCAGCTGGCATGCGACTTGTGTCGAGTGTCAAAGTGACGGGCAGCGGGGGAATTGGAAGAGTGGACAGCATGATGTGAAGCTGTGCAACATCCTTCTTGGACAGGGAAAGTTGCATTTTCCAAAAATACACAGCGTCGGTCTGAAAATCCACTTTGCATTTTTTTTCCTTTTTATTTTTTGGCAATGCGGTGGCGCGCACAAGTTGCGTGTGACACCGCAAATGAGAACGACGCTGTTCCTGTGTGGCGATGGCGTCAGTTGCACCCAATTTGTAAAAAATGGCAGAGCAGTCAGGGGGATACGGCGGTGAATGTATGGGTTTTTGCGTACTATCAGGCCACCATGTATAAGTGCCTATAGGGGTAAGCACGAGTACTTGGCAGTCCGCAATGTCGCATATGCCGGTGCAAGGCGTGCAAACAAGTGCTGGCGACACGGGAGACGACGGTCATGCCTACAGCAACGACAACATGCTGCAAACTGCAAACATTTTCCTAACCAAAACGGCGTCCATTGCGTTTCTGGAGTTGCAAGGAGCACATGGTCGCAAGTTTCATTTGCCCGAAAACACGATGAAGCAAATCTTGCTGCCCGACTATGCGTCACAGGCGCAGGGCAGCACTGCCGGCAACCAGCTGTTGAAGAGAATCCATCTGCAAAAGATTTTCATACAACCAGGCACACACAACGGATTTCCATTTCCAATAGGCATTCGAATAAACGGTATCAAAGCCAACGAGTACACGGCCACGGGAGAATGCTGGAACTACATTATTCCGCAAAAATGCACGATTTCCACTCCCGTGTGTATTTTCGAGTCGAAAGGGGACGAGTCCCTCATGGCAACATGGGAACAAGATTTTGCAAAGTGGAACTCCGACAACTTGGAAACATTGAGTGCCATGCCAGTGCCCGACAGTGACATCGTCATGGTACATCTGGACCATCCCGTGGTGGGTCTTTTGGACAAAAAGTTTGCCGAATTTGGCTGTGTGGCTCCCACCGACCAGCCTAGCCCAACTCCAAATTGGCGGCAAATCCCGCAGCGTTCCTTTTCACAGGCGTGCCAGTGGCTGCGCGACAACATTCTTAGTAAATCTACTAAAACATTTGATCTGTCGTCCTTGACTCTGCATATTTCAAAGGTGGACGGATCAAAGTTTATTGACCTGTCGGCAGGATGTTTCACCGACATGACCATCACAGGACGAGAGACCGTCACAGACATGAATAAGAAAAAGGCAGAGTATGCAAATGTTTTGGTGCAAATGCCTTTTAATGTGGACATCAAGCTATGTCTACAATACCGCCTTTCCATGACTACTGGAAGCTAACAATCCCCCCCTCCTCCCCTCCACATCATATTATCAACTCTATAAATTTAACAAGAACCATAGAGCTACACTCTGTCACGTAGACGTGCATCAGAAATACCAGCATGTGTTTCGTACTGTTGGAATTTCTTAATAGTCATTCACAACTACGAGTCAACACGTATTCTCAACTCGGCGTGAATGGTGATCCACAGGGAGACTGCCTACGACGCAGAAAAATTCACCCACCACTTGATGTGCTGTAGAGCGCTGATTGGCACTCCGGCACGGGGCCACTGGTTCCACGATGCCATTTTATGCTCCATAAAATCGCCAAACGCTTTGATTTGGTCTTGCTCTGTCATTTCGTCGCCGTCCTCGTCGTCCTGCTCGTCGCCGTCCTCGTCGTCTTCCTCCTCGCCGTTTTCGTCGTCCTGCTCGTCGCCGTCCTCGTCGTCCTCCTCGTCCTCTTGGCTGTCGTCTATTTTGTCCTGCTCGTCGTCGCTGTTGCTACCATTTTTGATTGGGCTGGAGACTCTTTTCATCTTCTTCACCGTCTTCCGACGTTTGTATTTATCGGTAGAGGACGGCTTTTCGTCGACGGTTTTTGGAGTCTTGGTCGACGCGAACTTGTGCACATGACCGACGAGCCCCTCGAACTCCTCGTCCGTGACATAAGGAAAGTGGGTCTTCTTCTTTTTATGCAAAAGCATCAATCGCTTGTACACGTAGGAATCCTTGTTGTCCTCGTTTGAAATGTCCACCATGTAGTGTACCAGTTCTGATGGCTCGCTCGAGTCGTTGATGAACAGATAAAATGGCACCCCATCAACGCTCTGCACCGACTGCGCCATAGACGGAGAGCTGGGTGGAGAGTCTGTCAGATCAATGTGGCAAGGACTTTTCCTCTTGTGCGTGGCAGCAGCACTCGACATGTTGTGAATAAAAATCTAAAGGCCTGTCTGTCGGTATTTAAAGGCAATTCCGCCGAAAATAGCATTTTCCTGCCCACCCCTTCGTGAAAAAAAAATCGATTTTTCCACCCCGAAATAGAATTTTGCGAAGGGTGTGCGGGGAAAATCCTCTTCTTAACAATGAGGAGCTGAGTAGAGAGTTGGCACGACTTATTTGCTACCTGCTGCCATGCTGCGCCAAATGTATTCGGATGTGAACGGATGGACGTCCATCAAGAACACTACACACAACCAATGTTTGCGCGCGATCATTAACAAGCACATTGACGAACTGCCACGGACAGTGGATCTGAGCGACGACGGATGTTGCTTTGCGGTGGGGACAGAGTCTTCAGAACACGTATACTTTAGTATTATTCGCGACTGCAAGGACAGGAACTCGGAGAATTGTCTGCGTTCCGAACACACTTACAGCGTGTGGAACTTCCGAAATTTCTGGATCTGGAAGGTGACGTGTGTATATGGAGAAAGCTATAATGAGTCCTCTTTTTACAGACAGGAGAAGACGCAGGGCGACGTGGTGGAGAAGGTGTGTCTAGGCAGCCTGTGGAAACGTGGCGGTATTTCCCGCATGTACGACGTCAATGCGTATGGTTGCTTGCAGCGTGATGTGAATTTTGTGGGCAGCATGCGACAGATCAGTATTGTGCTGCACATCTGCACAGAGACGATCGGCCTAAAGTTTGTCGAAGACTCGAAAAACGATCGCGTACAGGAACGAACCATCCCCCGTGCAGTAAACATCTGCTACACTGGCCGCCTCAAGGGAACCATCACAGAAGAAGCTTTGCAGAAAATCGTACGCACCGAGGTGGGCACTCGCCGGGGACCCTGCGGTAGTGAAATACACATTGACACAGCCATGGGTGTGGTGCAGATTTTCGGAAACAACAATTCTTTCCGACAGATCACCTGCAAGGCCTTTGTGAGCAAACAACAGGCCGACAGCGTGATTGAGTACATATGTAACATGGTGCGTGTGCATGTTTATTGAGAGGTGTCGGCTCCGAAACGCCAGCGTCGGGAAACATATAGTTCTAGTTGCAATATGTCTGCAGAAGTATATAGATAGGCATATGGGCTCCAGAAATCTGACGTCGAGTGGAAACAATTCTTTGTTAACTCGCATTGGTGACTGTATGTGAGTAACAGTGTCGTGTGTGTGTGGGTGTGCAGATGGGGCTGGAGTACGGGTCTCCTCTGGTGATGCACATGCTAGTGCTGTATGGCACCGTGGGATGCAAGCTCGACATTTCGAGAAACGGCTACATTGTCGACAAGATGGCGGTGCACTTTCCGGACTGCAAGTATGTGGCGCCGATTGAAGAGCACAACATACACGCGCTCTTCAAGTGGGACTGCATCTTGAGTATAGCAGTCGAGAAGACAGAGACACTCAAGGCAGATGTTTTGGCCTTTTTGGGGTACACGGAGCTGACGGTGAGTATTACGCGTCTCGGGACGTGCATCTACCGAATTGGTTCCAAGATCAAAATGGATTCCGAAAATGGCGAGTTTCTGAAACGAAACGTGGAATACTCGGACGAAACTGAAATGATTATCATCCGCGCATGTTGCCATGTTCACAACACGATTTCAGAGTTCTGATGTCCCTTTTCGTCACCATGTGGTGTTGTCCGTCGTTTTCCTGTATCGACTATGCTTTCCGTCGATTTCCTGTCTCGACTATGTTGTCCGTCGTTTTCCTGTTCGGTTAGACTGAGAGTACCATTTGGGTTGCGTTTGTAAATAAAGATGCATCGCGTCTACGCATTTTGTGTGGTGGCATTTGGTTGCAGTAATGGGTGGCCTTGGCATACCACAGCCACTTTCAATGGAAAGTGGTCAGGACTCGTGTGTACCGTCAAACCCGACACACATCTATTCGCAACGCTCTTGCAGAACTGCTAGTATGTTCAATATTTCAACCACCATGAACCCTTTTTGTTCCAAGATGTTTTGCCGCGTGATATCGAAGGCAGAATGGACACTTTGTTTATGTATGTCGATGTGGTACTTCGTGACATTTGTTTGGGCGATGTTGATCAAGATGCTAGACACGTAAAATGTTGTCAGACACTGCCGTTCGGTTTGCTGCGGGTTCGACTTCAGCACGTTGAACAGACAGTCGTCGATGTGTGTGTTGGAAATGAGGTAGAGCGAATATTCGGATGGACTATGCGTTTCCATGTATTCGCCGTTGTACACCGCAGGCGATTCGCTGGGGGCTTGTTTGTGTACACGAATGCCAAGTTTGTTCGAGATCTGGTACAACACATAACACGTGATTTCACACAATGCTGTGCTCGACCAGGTTGTGTCTGTCGTGCAGGAAACAGCAGAATTCGGCTTAGGCTGTATCTTTATCAAAATACACTCGACAAACTGAATCAAATACCTATAATCTTTAGATCCACCCGTACGACGCTGAACGTTCATGATTTGGTCCAACATGCTTTCGAAAAACTTCAGTGACATGTACATCATCCCCTGCTCGGAAGTGTCAATGGGCTCGTCACTGTGCAGACCACACAGATACAAAATCATATGTTCAAAGTAGTCGCATTTAAGTAGATCCTGCATGTTTACCGGCGCAACGGGTCGAAAATATTTGGAACCCAACTTGACAACGCCGTGGACAGACAACCCCCGTTGATACACACGAGAGTTGACAGGAACAAACAACCCCTGTTGCATTCTCATCGAGTTCCAGTCCTCAGCGCAGAACGTAAGACAGCCATTCTGTAGTCTATCCGCCAGCATCGTATTTTCACGGAGCGCTAAGGCGAGCAAACTATTTGCCTCTTTGTTGGCCTCGTCGGGCACATGCAGTGGTGGTATTTCAGTAGACGACCACTGCAAGCCGACAATGGGTGAAATGTGTTCCGACGTTTGCACCAAAAAAGGCATTATTCTGCAGCACACATTTTTAGCATCGTTGGAAACATTATCACCTTCCCATATACCAGTGAGAGCGGTGGCAATGTTGCAGATCCGGTACGTGTACCCGAGTATGTCGTGTTGGCCCTTGCTCACACAGCTTCCGCAGATCTGCTCCAAAATTTCGGTGGAAAGCACGCACGACATGCAGTCGCGGCCAGGATACACGGCATAATATTCGCGGATCTTTTTGTATGTACAGCCTTTATCGACAAAGAAAAATTCTCAGAGACAAACTGCATCGTAAATACCACGAAAGTGAATGTAATTGGTTTATCATTAAACACACAGTTGCATCCACAAACACGAGAGTCAGACGAGTACAGATTTCTCAAAGGAATATATCTGTGCGAGAGCACAGGTGCACGGTCATGGGTCACGGTGAAGACATTCCCGACGTTCATCCAGACATACTAGCATTTTATTTCTACAGACGTACATAGTCACTGCATTATGAAAAAACGAGTTTTTCTTACTGGGCGTCCACGGCTGTGGAACTCGTATTGCCAGACTTACAACATGAATATGTAGCCTATGTTTCTGAATGGTCGTCAACAACTTTATGCTCTGACTCTGGGAAGTACATCTATGGAGCAGGTTCGGGTGACATAGTCCTGCATCGGGGGTCGTACAGTTTCAGATATATGGGCTGCATTGCGTCTTGAGGATATGGCGAGCAGCTCCTGCCCGCCTCGACAGACATTTGTACATGGATGTGTGTGTCCCACCAAATCGGTTTGACCACTGAAAGCTGCTGCACGGGATTTGTGACGATAGCAACCCACTCGCAAAATTTGTCCCACGTTTGGCTTTTTTGGTCGACAAGAGACAGAATAGATACAGGTAGGATGTTATCGAGACCGTTTGGTCCGACGTTTACCAAATACTCTGCGTGTCGGCCGTTTTCAGAAATGCCACGGTCGATATCACGGGGAAGCGGAAATTTTTCGGTATCCACTACGTACTTCCGAGAACCCTGTCCCGGCGGCAAATCGACTTGAAGAAAAACAGTCTGTGTCTTGAAGTATTCGACATGAATGGTGTAGTCAATCTGTGCCAGGTCGTAGCCGGTGTTCCGGGTGGTGACATCGTGATTGCGATACACGGTCTCCAGCCATGCGTCGAACTGCTTGTATGTGGAAGAAGCCTCTATCTGGCCGTTCATTATGTCGGCGTCTTTGAATTTGAAATCGTCGAATCCGCGGAAAATGTCGGAAGGCGCTCCGATTTGCATGTTGACGTAGATTTCTGATTTGACGGGCAATTTTACAAGGGCTTTCATGAACTTGGGAGTAAGAATGGTGTAGCTGCGTGAGAGGTTGAAAAAACGTGTTTCGACGCTATTATTCACGAGCAGGATTCTGATTTGTTTGGGTGCTGACGAAGCACCCTTGTCATCAGTTTGGGAGTTACTCGAATGGGAGTCTGAATCGTCGCTTCCAGAGTCACTGGCCTTGGAGCTTGCATCGTCGCTTTCGCACTCCGTCTCTGTCAGACTTGAGCGATACGCGTAATAACCTGTCGCTGTATGCAAATCACCACTCGCGATGTCTTCTGATATGTCTTGCTGGACATTTTCTCTCATTCTGTCCAGATCATAGCGGTATCTCGCGTCATGCTCTGCTGCTCTCGTAGCTTGCACGGAGGCATCGTCGTGATTGACAGCAGGTGGCGCCACAGAAGCATATGGGGTCGGGGGAGTTAATATGCACGATTTGCAAAAGGTGCGCAATGCACTTTTCTGCGCGTTATTCGTGACATGAGTCCAGTTGTCCAAGCGCTGCAAGTCGACGCCGTGCAAAGGAGGAATATTTCCCAGGAAACAAAGGGATTTCAGGTACTCAGCAGTAGGGTTCTTGTTCGGTAGGGTGAGTAGTATGCGTTTCGAACTCGATTGTGCCAGAAGATGGTGACCCTGTCCGGGAAAATTCGACGACACACACATTTTATCAGCTTCGTCAACCACAAACAAGCCGTTTTCGGTGTTGAAAGGGAATGAAACAATCGCGCCGGAGCCGTCATCGCCAGGTGTGGAAACGTTGGAGTAGACCTCTTCAAGAGCGGTGTTGCTTGTAACAATGACACGATATGGGTAGTTCTCGCACAGCCGAAGAGTCTCAGCACACCTGGCTTGCATAATTACGATACCCAATCTATCAAAATCCTCTTTCAGCGCTTGTATCCAGCTCAAGATTTTGGTGGTGGATGTGGCAATAATCATTTTCGGCATGTTCTCAATTTCCATGCTGTGATTGCAGATATCGCGGTAGAGGCTGAAAACCATTGTTTTGCGTATAAACGGAGACTTGTGGTTCAGAACATAAAAACTAACATTGTTCTTTATGTTCTCCGTGACAACGTCCTGAACAAGCTGTGCTTGGTAAACGTAAGGATCTTTCTTAGCAGTGGGCTGTTTGTTCTGGCTGTTTTGAACACAGTCATGACACGGCATAGGTCGTACAGGAAGTTTTTCTTGCCACATGCTTATTTTGTTACTAACATCGTCAATTTTTGTCTGTCCATTGACATCATTCCGTCGGATAGCGTTTTCCTGTGCATATTTGAGGTTTTTCTCGAGCATCCCCAGTTCTCGGTACCAAGCCTTGTGCATGTCGAAGTATGCAGCCAAGTGTTTCTGACACTGTGCCTGGCACGCATTCGTGGACATTGTGTGAATACAAGAAAGATGTGCGGACTTATATACCCAACGGGTGCAAAAATTTCCCGAAATACCGCATGTTGCACACGTCCCACAGCGGGAGTTCCACACAAAATGACATATTGCCCGTTTTACAACCTATAAGTCGCGAATCCTGTGCCACCGGCATACACAGGAGCACTTGATACTGCCGAACAGCATTTGACGACCATGAATACCATTAAGTAACGCCAGCGTTCAGAAGCACACGGTAACATTTTTGTATGCGTATAGACGCACCGACAGGCCGAAATTCCCGTGTTTCGAAAGAGTCAACTGTGATGGTATTGGTTTGACAAACTCGGAGTGGGCGCAAGGACAGCATATCGCAATGGTCGTCTGCTGGTGTGCTGTCGGTGCGGGTATAGGGGCTTAGACGGGATGGGGTTCATTCTATCTTGTACCGCTGAATGTATTGCGGGTCGTAGTTCAAGAAGTTGGCGCATATCCACAGGAGAGTGGTGTCATACTCTTGTTGGGTCGTGCTTGTCTGTTTCGGGCGTGGCTCGTGTCGAATCGGACTTTGCACTTTTGGCACTATGCGCTGCCGCAAAGTTACCGCGGCCATGCAATCAAAACACAAGCATGGCATTCTTTATATATGGTGGAACAACAGGACATGCGCCGTTTGGCTCAAGAATAAAACAGGGAGTGGATTTTTGGTATATAAGCGCAGGAACCCCCCCCTCTCCTCAAAGGTACAGAATGTCTAAGAAAAAACAGGCCACGCATCCGACGGATTCGCTGCAGACCAACCGTACCGAGAGCCAGGATTTGAAGCGGTTTGCCGCCATTTACCTACCAAACTGCCGTTTTTCGGCAGTGGACCGATTCAAGACACACAAGAGACATAAGAAATAATAGGGTTTATTTTTTCTTGGCATAGGCCAGAAAGTCCTGGACGGTGAGGATATTTTTGCAAGCATGTTCGGGCAGTGAGTGTTTCACGCACACTTTGATACAAATCATGGCGCGGCTGTAGATGTCGAGCAGAAGGTACTTTTGATTGGCGCATGTCGAGCTTTGACAGATGCTGCATGGATGTGTTCGTATATTTTCATGGTAGAGCAGGTCAAAGTTTGGCTGCGTGTTTCCGTCCATACGGGCGCGCATGAATTGCCAAGTGGCCGTCTTGAATTCGATGGGCTTGACGTGTTCCACCGGAAACACATACTGTGAAATCGACATGCTGGAAATGAGCTGGTTAAAAGTGGCCGTGTTGGTGTTGTTGGTCCACTTGATGCACTTGCACGGAGCGTCCGAGGTGTGGAATTCGTTTCCAGTTCCGCTGTACACGACGATGTTACGGCAGCAGGTGGAGAACACAAGCGGAATATTGCATACGATGATCAAGCGCCCCATGACATTGACTTCAAACACGCTGCCGGTGATGTCGCACCGCGTGCACCTGTACTCGTTGTTGCGGACATTGTAGCGGAAGGTTGGGAAGATGTTTTTTTCGATGCACGAGATGCACACCAGGAGATTGCTTTGGCGGCGCATGTGTATTTCCGACGACGGGTTTTTATGATGTTCGATTTCGTTCTTCTGTCGGTCAAAGAGGTCCAATGAGAGCTCGTATATTTTGATGCGCTGCATTGTGTCCCACAGCACGTTGATGTGACCAGTGGCGATGTTTTTGCGCTGGCAATAATTGTCAAAAATCTGGAAGCAATTGGTGTACGGCACGCCAGACAGGTTGTGCAACGATATTTTGAGGATATTGAGGATGTTTTGCTTCTTTGTCTTGATGGAGCGCATGCGAAAGGACGTCGTGCTCTCTGCACTCAGATGCAGCGAGCCCAGGAACATATTCTTGTTGTAGCGCGACGTCCGTTCGTACATGACAAGGCATTTATGCCGAACACTGGCAAAAAGCTCCGGCATTTGAATTTTGGGGTTCTTGTCGAACTCGCTGTTGATTTCCACCCGCAACTGCTGCCCGATGTTGAAAATATTAGTTGCCATGGTTTTGATGTCAATCGACTGGATGTAGGGCGTCGCAGGCAGCGGACTGACGTGGTGAATAAAGTAGTAGACATACTCGATCAAGCACATTTTGATCAGGATTTTATTGCTGGTGTAAAAGGTATTGCGCATTTGAAACGTCCCCGTGAGAAGGTTGCGCAAAAAAACGAGGATTTTGGATCGACACTGGAAGCTCACGTCCTTGATGCAAATGCTTGGATAAATTGACAGTAGCGACGGTATGCAGCACTGGATCAGGATGACGAGCGTCTTGTCATTGTCGTACGGCCATGCGTGGTCCTGCTTCACACGTCGCGGGTTCTGGAAGAATGGGATGCACGACCGCAGCAAAATCACAATGTCGTCCTCGTAATACTGAGTGGGCATAATGCATTGGTGTAGGAAGATTGTAATGTCGGGCATATGTTGCATGTCGATGTAGGGCAAGTTGCAGTTGTCGATGTTTTGCAGCACGCGGTCCAAGTTCCGGTACGCTGATCGGTAGCTGTAAAACGGCAGTAGTTGGATGATTTGCGTGCGTGCTGTGATGTCTCCTCGGCGGACAGCGTCTTCCAATCGCTCGACCTCGGCCAGAATTGACTGTGTCTCGAGTGCATGTGCGGTGGGGGTGGTTCGGACGACGACGGCGACTTTGCCGTCGTTGCATAGCTCAGTGCTAGTGCTAGGGTGAGAACGCCTCTTGTATGCGATCTCCTCAAAGTGGTGATACTCGAGGAAAGACGAATGAATGTTGTTCTGAATACAGTATTTGACATTTTTGCCGCGTTTCCCGGGAACGCCCTGCGTAACCGACTTTTTCGGCTTTCCGAAAAAAGTTGAAAACGAGGTGAGGTCAATACTATTCACATACAAGAGGCTCATTGAAAATCCACATTAATCTGCTTCATGTAAAAGATCTTGTTTTCCTTGTACACCTTGTACAGGTTGCGTTGGTGCCGTAGGATCGGCATGGGCAGGTTCTCAATGGGTCCGTTGGGTGGGCACACGAGCATTTTCGAGAGCTTGTACTCTCCCTGTACGCTGTGCTTGTTATAGAAGCGCTGGATGATGCCGTTGACGGTGGCGCCCGAGTGTATAATGTCATAGAAAAGAATTTGCGTGGTGGCCCGCACACATGGAAGACACATGCCCGTCATGCCGTGTTTCTCGGTTTCCCACGGCAAAACGTATTCGACACCGACAAAAGGCTGTGTCTTGTCAATGTGCATGCACTCGCAGTCGGGTCCTCGCACACACTTTTTCTCCCCATCGTTGATGGGCTGCCGAAGATAGTTGTCTTCGTATGACTTGGACACGAAGCGAATGTCATTGGTGTAGGTCAGCTTGTTGTTTTTGTCGTCCTTGAGCACGGCGCGATAGTTGGTGCTCGATACGATCTGGTCCAGATTGTACGTCATTCCATGTAGCATTTTGTCCAGCTTTTCCACATTCATGGGCAGCTGCGAGATGTTGTGCTGAATGATTTTCTTGACGTCCAGCACCGCAATCTTGTCTTCGTTGGTGATGCGCTTCTGCATTTTTTTGTCGGGCTTGAGCACCACGGGAGCCAGGTAAGAGGCATCTTCGAAGAGGGAATTGTGTGTTTGCACTTCGACTTCGTCGGACAGGCTCCGGTGTGTAGTGGAAGGTTGTAGGTTCTGTGCGCTGCTCGATGTGGAGCGCTTGCGTTTCTTCCTGTCCGACACAACCACTGTTTCATTCACAGGCGGTCGCGTTTCCACATTGATGTTAATCTGACTCCACGACGAGGGAAGCTTGGCTTGCATCAGTATTAAGGGTGCCGCAATTGCATAGATTACAGTGGATGTCATATTTTTTCTTTCTTTCGTGACGCGAGTTCGTTTGCATGACGACCGTTGAGAAACACTGGCATGAAATCTCTGTTTTCTCAATGGCCATTCACGACTGGAATAAAGCCTTTCTCCCAAAATACTGCAAAAAATGTGTTGCACAGAATTCGTCCGAAATAGCGCCCCGAGTTTGCTATAAATAACAGTGACGCGCCGAAGATTGGCATTCGCTTCTTTACCATGAGTCAAGACACGAAACGCAAATTTCAGGCGAGCGATGGCGTCCAGCACGTCAGGGGTCCACTGGACCACGTTGACACCTACGTCGACAATGCCGAGCAGGATTCGTTTCCTTTCCGCCATCTTCCACAGGTGCTCAGCCTGTCGTGTGCTACCGAAGAAACATGGATCTCAGAGGGCAGAAAGCTTGTCGCGGACCGGGAGCCTTTGGTCAAGGCCACGATGCGTCAGGTGTTTGACAGGTACTTCTATACCAAAACGCCGTATACACACGAGATGGAGATGAGCAACAGTTTCAAGCGTCCGGTGGACTTTGAGATGGGTATGGTACAAATCAGTAATGTGATTCGGCTGATTCAAGCACGTGGCGGCTTTCTGCTCGTGTCTTTTAAGTTTGTCTACAATCCTCTGTTTGTCGGCAAACTCCTGGAAATGATCCGCAAGCCTACCTATGGACGGCACACTGGTGTGCAAACCATTGTTATAGTGACAAACTCTTATCACGACGTGGAAAACGTCATCAAAGGAAAACGCGAGTCTATGCGTCACGTACTCACCGGCACAGACGGCACGACACTTCTAGACAGCATCGAGTATGATGCCCTTGGACGCAAGTACATAATTGTGTGTGATGCGCTCGTGTCTTTCGAGCAGCTGCGCCGTCAAGACAATTCACACATTCTTTACATATGCCCCTACTATGTGGTTACGACGGAGTCGCGGGCTTTGCGCGAGATGCAGGACATCGTACTAGATCCGCCGCGACGGATCCACATTGTGGAGGGATTGCTGTATCCAGAATTTGCCTCTCCCAACGGTGATACTTTGACGCCAACCATGTTGACGGACTTGTACATGAATGTTAAGGTGAGTTATACGAAAAACATCGAGCTCCATGGCAAGATGATATCTCTGATAGCCATGGGCTCCAAAGTGATTTTGAACAACGACGACGAACACGTGTACACAATTGAGGAATTCCTTACTATCACCAACAAGGGTGTGTCGCACACTGTGACGGCCCTCAGCACCATAGACAACAAGAAGACGGCGCAAATCAAGACACACAATCAAAAAAATATCGACAAGTTGAGCAGCGCGTTGCTGCAGAAGATGCACATGAACTTTATGTACATCAGCGGAAATAACAAAATCACCATCGTTTTCGAGAAAGGCGACTGTGTTTATGTCACTGAGCAGAGTGGCAGCATCTGGGCCGGCAAGCGTGGCTCTCTGCGCGACATTTTGCACCCTGTGCTGGGTTCAAAGTACGACTACAAGACACACTTCCATCAGCTGGTGTACTTGATGGAACTTGGGAATGCCGAAGACACGGTGCTCGTTGTTGCCAACAACGTAGAAACAAATAAATCCCGCCTTCCGACCGATTCGACGCCCTTGTATCCCGTCACTTATTTGCAGCTAGCAATTTCTGACCTGTGCCACTGCAGACGCCCTGTTGTGTAATTACCCACACGACTGGCGTTTCAGCCAGTGTGTTTCTACGTTTGAATTAAAAACAGAGTGTACGACCGATTTGCGCAGTTTTTGCCTGATATGCTCGTCCGTGAGCATGCCTGATTCAAATAGGTCTTCGATGCATATAAAGTGTTCGCGGATTCTGAAGAGCATGGTCTTGAGGGTTTGTGGACAAATTTCCGTCTCGTCCTTATGATGGCAATCTATGAAAGCACAGGTGGAAAGTTGTGCCTCGCTCGCCATGAAAACGGGGAAGGCATCCGACATATTGTTATCCCTTCACTGCTGTGCTGCTTTTATATCCACTCCACACTCTGGTGCACATTTATAGCCACCGTATGCTGGCCCCCTCTAGCCGCTGTACGCCGAGTCTCTGTGTGTCTGTCGCGGTACAATACTCAAACATGTAGGCATACAAGATAGGTGTAATTGTATTGTTCTTACCTGTCACCCCTGACGGTACACGTCATGGAAAATAAATCCTGTATGGATATTTATTAATTAATAGAGCAACAAAGTTGCTGACGACTCGCTCCAACACTAATTTCCCAACGTTTTCTGTGCTCGACGGACGACTGGCCGCATGCTTGTCGTTGACGAATCGATGAATGTCATTGTCGAGCAAATCGGGCTTCAGTTCAATCGACTAGACAATTTCCCATTTCGACGCTTACTGATATGTTCACCACTGTCTCAATCTTCTACGTTTTCCTCTTTTCCGGCATCGGGCCTCAATGGATGCTTTTCATAAGGTTGGTCATTTTCCTCAGAATATTTGCCAGTTTCCTCATGATGTTTGCCAGTTTCCTTATGATGTTTCGATGTCTCAGAGGTATCGCTATGTCCACTCTTGTTGCATTGCCTACAGCAATAGACAATGCCGACTATAATAGCAATAAGACATAATCCGCCCACCGACGCCGAGATGATGCCAGCAGTGCCCAAGATGATCACATTCTCTTGGATTCCAGTACTGTCGTCGATGGCGATGAAAGCGCCGACAGGCACGGAAAGATTGGCAAGATACATATTGACCTTCTGTGCGTCGATGGTTCCATACATGCGATTCGGGGAGTGCAACGCGAAATCAATAATGATTGTCGTGATTGAAACCGAAATACTCGACAGCTGCAGTCGAGTTCTCAAGTCGTGAATCGTAGGAGGACTTGCATGAGACTGCCCAAAGTACTGTATCATTGCCAGCTCGAAATTGGCCTGGTGCATTCTCTTGAATTCGGGCAATGTTATCGGGGTTTTCATGTGGAAGGTGGCGTCGAGCACGTAGAGTTGACATCCTGACACGACTCCAAATCCCTCGCCATACGTGATGACGTTGCCGGGATTCGATAACATTTGCGTCGAGCAGATCGACGACTGTGCAAACACACAGTGCATTAGCGCGGCACAAATCAAGAGCATGAAGGCACTGCCATGCCCCATTTTCGTTGTGTACCAAGATTGTGTTGACGTCTTATATACATCTGAACAGGCCAAAATTGCAAATGATCCGACGAGCCTTATAAACATCCGAATTTCCCACGTACTTGTGGTTTTTTTGTTCATGTCGTTCCGTCGTTGCAAGTTCTACACAGCATAAACTAAGAATTTTTTTTTGTATATAAGACACATCGATAGCAACACCCATCGCAACAGAATGCCGGCTCCCCGCAAAAAAATCACAGACCTGAGTGTTAGCAGACAAACCCTGCCTACGTCTGTCGACGTGACTGCGATCGCTCAGGGCGGACCATGCGCGTACCTCGCATGTCCGACAAGCATGTTATGCATTCAACTTGCTCTGTGCACCCAAATCGACACCACGTTCGCACAAGTCATTGCCCGTGTCAAAGATAATCTAGCGAACTCGGTCTCGCGCATAGCGCAGAAATTCAACGACCGTTACGCCAATTACCGGCACACAACAAAAACGCAGAAAGCATTCGATACACACCAAGACGCAGTGGAAAGACAACAAAACGACAAGGCCAGACAGTGTGCGATGGTTGAATCTCTCAACAAATTCTACACATCCCGTGCCCGCGTGCATTTGAGCCAACGTGCGGTAAACTTTTGGACATCCATGAAAGACACCTTTGTTCAGGGAATAGCTATGAGCCAAGTGGGTTCCATACTCGGGGTTCACGATTATACGCCCCCTACGCTGTTGGAGAAGTGCAATCCTACAGGCATTCTGGAGCGCCAAATGCATATTTCCGACCTGCAAACATGCACTCGCGATACGACATGGGCCGCGACGGCGATAGAAGAATTTTTGAGAGCACGTGGACAGAAGTTGAATATGATGGCACTAAATGAGGCGAACCATATAATTGAATCGTGGATGCAGTACTCGTGTATTTACACATACTTGGGCTACATTGAAAATTTTTCTAATTTTGCAGACGTGGCCGCCGAAATTCACGGGAACACCAGTATGGATCTTCAACTGCTCAAGCAGCTCGTGGAATTGAAACCCGAGATCAAAGCAATGTTAGTAGAGATGGGGAAATACCACGGGCCCGACGACAATCCTCCTGTCGACAACGCACCGCCACTGAATCTGGACAACGTGACGGTGGAGTCGTACAGTGCGGCCGAGAAAACCATACGAAGCAATCCTGAGTTCCAGCCATTTCTCCAAGTCGCAACCCCGAGCGAGGTGTCGTGCGCCGCGTTTATTCTTGCAGCACAACCTGCGGGTCCTGCGCTCATAACTCTAGTTGTCGTCACATTTATGAAAAAGGAAGGCATTCCAATAGCACCACATGCTATTTCATCAGAGGACTCTGAGAGTCCACTGCAGACTTTCATACGTGCTTACACCGACGCGGAAAAAATGATCAACTCGTCTGTTTTCTGGTTGTACATTCAAATCGGCGGGCTGGTGTTGGGCTGTTCGGGTTTCGGAGGCCTGACCGGGCTCGCTGTCTCAAACCTATTTTACGTCGCGCTAACAAAAAGGAGTCTCGAAAACTTCGGAGAAAACATTGTGTCGGCGGTGACGACAAAATTTATAGCATCCATCGCCCCCGACGTCATCGGACACGTGCTCTGGTTTACGTCAGTGCAAACCCTGTACACTAGGATTTGCAGCGCCAACACTAAAATCGAAACCTCCCACCATCTAATTCAAAACCAAATATCGCGTCTTGAAGAAAAACTGGCACGCGTAAAAGATTGGTTATTTTCAGCCTCGGACAATTTTGAACATTATTCTAAACAAGGCAGTCGTCAATTCGATGAAAACAAGATAGCAATATACAACAACAACATATTATACTACAATCTCATAATAGAAGACATCAAGAGCGACATTGCGAAAGTCCGCCCTTTATCTAATGCTTTCATGGCAATAATCAGTTTCACCAAGAATTTTATCGGTGACATACGCGAGTGGATCCGCCGGTTGTTGCGATTCAATGATCGCCAACAGATCTGGGAAATGTGTTCGATGATAAAAATCATCTACGGAATGGTCAATGGCTATTCGTACTACATCAGGGCAGAATACAATGTCGTCCAGGTGGCGTTTGAAGTCTTGTTTTGCCAACTACCAATGTCGCACATTCAACCGGCGATCAACTCGCTCAGCATACTGGAAGCTGGTGCCGCCAACGCGGTGTGTATCATGACAGAATTGGCCGCAGAATTTGTCGCGCTCGTCCATTGTTATGTGCAGCCAGATGCCAATGAAGCAAGCCCGTTGGCGTCGGACCTCTGTAAAACAATACAAGCTGGAGCCATCGCGTGTTACGTCGCATATTTCTATGTTTCCCCCGCTGCCATAACTGTGGTACCACCTATCTACCGTTTTGTCGAAAAACGCTTTAATAGAATGACTACGAATTGTTTGAATAGAATTGCATTTTCAGATGAAGTGCGCGACGTCCAAAAATATGTGGGGAACAATGAGCCTAAGTGGCTGAAGGAACACTATCTTCGTTTTGGGTATGAATATTTGGCCAAGTTTGGAAGTTTGCCAGCAAGCATTCTTGAAAATTTAATTCCTGTCAATGACAGTGAGAAAGAAATTCTTAGCGGTATGAACAACGGACGTCTATCTTCGCTGTTAGATTCAGCATATCATGGCGATATTAGTGTTTCCAACTTCGACTTATTGAAAGAAAAGGGCGTTTCCTCGAGTCCCACTGTTTTATTTAAACTGGTAGACAGTGCTAGTCAAAATGAACGCACCGCACCACCTGTTCAGCTCGCATGGAAGAGATGCGACAGGGACACACTTCTATACGAGGACATATTCAATACAAATCCGGCGTTGTCGATTGAAGGATAGTAACTATGCACACGCACAGATGGATTCACGCTATGACCCGTAGTGTGATGCTATGCTGGCACTGTCGCCGGTCGCGTCGCTTTCAGCGTACGGAATGCCCCATGTCGAGCGGTGTCCCGGGAGGGGCGCCGCGGCGTTTTCGTCCCAATTTGTTACATTAAATGCCGAAAAACACGTAAAACGACTCGTGTGCTTCCTTGACGCGCAACGCGCGTGTCATGTAGAAAAAAAAATTTTGAAGAAATAATCTATACAAGTGCACAGGGCGACACACCGGAGGAACCGATGTCTGATTTCCCGGTCCAGAGGTAGAAAAATATACACATTCCTACAAGTAACAAAGACAGCGTCCATGTCTGCAGAGAAAATGATTCTCAAACACGCCGGCAAAATAAAGGCGTCCGACCACGCGTATTTTGCAATCCACAACTGCGACCCGCAGTTTGCCGACGATGTTATTGATCAAATAGTGGCGTTTGTGCGGGCCAGTGGCATGGAAACTATGCGGCGGCCAGTGGTCAGGAAGGACAAGTTTGCGCAAACCACTCAAGTTGTCATGTCGATTCACGTCGTCCTCCGCAACCACGCAGATCGTCAGACGGCCATCCATTTCGTCGAACACCATCTGAATCAAAAGTATGGGACGAATATGCGGTGTAAAGAAATGGGTCGCGACATCGTCACTTACACTTTGAGTCTAGAGACGACAGAGCTTCCTGAGATGGCGGAGCTCAAGCGTAATTTCGACGAGTTTGGTCGCAACGAAATCTTCTGCACCAGCGAACTGATTACGTACATTAACTACCGCTTTTTCCGGAGCGCCGTCGACGCCATGCTGGCTTTTTCGAGCAATGGCTCGCAATCTGAAGTACTTCCCTCGCATCCGAAACCCGTCCAGTACACTCGAATGATGTTAGATCTGGAAAACCAGCTGACGCAGAAGAGTTTTGGCGCCACGTCAGATGCCGTCGAAACCTCTTCAAGCTTTGCGGCGTTTGTGGAAGCCTATCACCATGATACGCCTGTGCGATTGAAGCAAGCGTGTGAAAAGTTTGTCCGGGACTATTTCGCTGACACCCAACCCACGGATCAGTTTCTCAACGCAAACGCCACATCGATTATTTCCAGTGTGCTTCAGGAGCTATACTCGACGCCTCCCGCAGCGTTTCGCGACTGCATTCAACACAAAAACCTGTCGACTTCAAACATTGCCCAGCTCCACTGCAAATATAATGACAACCAACTCGACAAATCAGTCCGCCTGATGGAAAGAAGCCATGCTCTCAAGGATTCTGCCCCCTCGAAGATTTTCGAGTTCAAAGCGCCTCCCGTACCGGTACGTTCATCTACACATGGTCATCAAGAAGACCAAAACATTCATCCTAGCATCCGCTTTTTCATGCCTTGTATCAAAATCTGTGGCTAGAATTCGTTGATGATAATGATTGATTTTATGAATATAAAAATTACCTTGATTTGAGATACCGGCGGTAAATCTTTATGTTGGCGTTCTTAATAGCCGTCTGTGACTATGCCTGGTGCATGTGCTTACAAATTAGAAACATTTGTGATTGCAGCCAAAGAGTTCGCACAACACAACTCCGTCGAAAACACCCAAGATGTTGACCGAGCCGAGCGTGCGCGAAGTCTGGAACAAGATCCTGCGCAGCGTGGAAACGCGTGTTTTTGGAGTTTCGGACAGCAACAGTCTTTACTGTCCAGACATACGACTGCGCGCTGTGGAAAGGTACATGCTTATCCCCATGACGACGACCTGCATCAAAGAGCGCATCAAGAATATTGATATCCAGATCAAGACTCTCCATGCCGTCGCACATACAGTGGATTGATGGAAACTCCCGATACACACACCGTTTTGTTTTTAATGCTTCAAAAAAAATCGTGTGTGGAATTTTCCTCGCGCTGCTCTTGGCCCCGGCGTTTTCATGTTTCAAAATAAATGCGTGTTGCAAATTCTCAACGCACTGTTGGCTCAGAACCAAGATTCCTCACACTGCTGTGTCTGGTATTGATTTTGGTACTCGGTGCATGTCGCAACGGGAAGGGACACACACTCGATGTTCCCGAGTCCGGGGGTTTTCCCTGCTCCGTATCCCGGAGTGCACTCGAAACGACAATGTTCGTCCATATCGTCAATCTCGCGGGAATCGGACAGAAAGTTGACGAGCACGCTGTTTCGAAACTTTACACAATCCTTTTCCAGAGCTCGGGAGCACGTTTGCATGTGGAACGCGGAAAATAGGTCGACTTGCGACAGCCGCAAAAACGAGACGCAAGAGTACAGCGTAAAGTCGGAATCATTCGTTGAAGAGAACTTGGTGTTGGGTGTGATGACTTGTGGCATGAGTTCTCTCTGAGGCACACAATCGATGTCGCGTGTTGCTTTGACAATCATTTTATAACCAACTCCGCACGACGGAGAGCACCCTGAACTCGTAACATAGTTTTCCATAAACCCTTCGTATTGTCGCTGCCAATAACATGGTGTGCAACCGCATACGCATCCTTTCCGTCCGGGGCTCGTGGTATTTTCACAAGTGTCGAAGAAAAATCCATCCACACATTCAACTTGCGACGCAAGACACCGCTCACACTCGGTGTCGTGTAGATAATGGTCGACTGGACACGAATAGCAGCTTTCAAACCCGTCGTGCAGCTGTCGTGTCTTCCCAGCCTCACACGCCAAGCACACGCTCTTGTTGGCGTTTGCATACGTCGTCAGACTACACTCGGTACAGCTCAGAGAGTGTGGTGTTGCAACCGCATTCTGCGCACATGGTCGACATTCTTCTGTCGCCATATCATAAAACATTCCCGCTCCACATCCGTCACACCCACCATCTCCGTCCATCGATTTTCGAACAAGGAACGCCGGACAAGGGACACACGATGTGCTGCCCAGGTCGTGTGTGAATTCGTCCAGCTTACATGGCTGGCAAACGTTTCCCGTGTGCCCCGACGAAAATGAATGCAGAGCACAAATTCGACACTCCATGCGTTGCGCATCCCAACCAAATCCATCCGTCGTGCACGTTTCTATCGACTGTGCGTTTTGAGGTGGCACACTTGCGCTTGCTCCGGTGCAGTTTTCTCCAGGCACCATGGTGTATGTACCCGACGGACAGACAACACAAAACGATTGCAATTGAAAGTCGTTAAAGTTCGTGTGCAGAAAAGTGACTGGAATAATTTCGCGGTATTTACCAGCAGTGCATGGAAGACATAGATGACCTGGCCCGGAAAATGTGTTTCTCGCACATTGCGTATGCGCGCGACAGATGGTAGAATTGTCAACCGAGCTAACATCTTTGTAAAACCCGTCTAAACAACTCACGTCGCAGAGGCCCGTAATAGGGTTGCTTGCACATTGCATATGCGGGTCATGGCTACAGGACAATTCGCACGGAACAAAAAAGCGATACTCGATGGCGCTGCGTTGACATCTCAAAATCTCTTCTAAAGTAACCACATAGGACTGGGAAAATTGGATGCAGTGGGAAATGTGCGAGTCAACAAGAAGATTACTCGACAGCACCAGAACCGCGTTCATCTCCACGACGCGCTCGAGTTCTCTTAACGCA
>Ga0105053_10002438_pt1 | contig 28859 bp, 25 predicted proteins | sample BON01_FD_78093 | JGI IMG/M metagenome (GOLD analysis project Ga0105053, IMG submission 78093) | Freshwater microbial communities from Lake Bonney liftoff mats and glacier meltwater in Antarctica - BON-01 | ecosystem: Environmental > Aquatic > Freshwater > Ice > Glacier meltwater | place: Lake...
GCATGTTTTGCTCAAAGAAGGGAGCTGAAGATGTTCTCGTTATTAGAACGGCTCTCTATAGCAACCGATTTGACCAATACTGGAATCACAGCTACTCCTGTTAAGCACTTTTAGAAAAAATTTATTATGCACCCATTTGCCAACATCGCGCTTAGAGGCTTGCGTAGGAGCTATACGATAAACTGGCTAATTAGCTTTTTGCAGATTCTAAATCGAAAGACGTAGCCGAAGTCGTGAGACTTTGGGCTTACGCTCAGATCGTCCAAAGTCTCATGACTTCGGCTACAAAAGACTTTACCACCCAATTAAAAAGACACACGTGAGCACAAAAAAAGACAGCAAAAAGAAAAGCACTATCTTGCGGGTTTCCGCCTACCTGTTCCGTTACAAGGGCTTATTTTGGCTGACGATCGGACTGGCGGGCAGCATGGCGGCGATGGAAATCGCGGTGCCGATTGCGATTCAACGGATCTTTGACGGACTCGAGGAGACCAATGCGCTCGACGGTCTCCTCTTTGGGGTGGGCCTCATCGCACTACTCTATCTGGGCAGCGAGATCTTCAACAGCCTACGCATCCGGGTGAACAATACACTAGAGCAGCGCGTCCTGCTGGAGATGCGACGCGACTTGCACAGCAAACTTCTGCGTCTGCCGGTATCCTTCTACGATCAGCGCAAGAGCGGCGAGATCTCCTCGCGCGTGATCGAGGACGTGGCCGCAGTGGAACGGGCACTACTCGACGGCACCGAGCAAGGCACGGGCGCGATTCTACGCATCGTCGGCATCACCACGGTGCTGTTTCTAATGCAGCCGTTTCTGGCTTGGTTCGTTTTTTTGCCCGTGCCGATACTGCTACTCGTGGGCGTGCTCTACTCGAAGCGCTCGCGCAAAGTTTGGAAGAGTGTGCGTGAGAGCGCTGGCGATCTTAACAGCCTGCTAGTGGAAGACATCCAAGGCAACCGCCTGATCCAGACCTTCGGCCTGCAAGAGCGAGAGTCTGGGCGCTTCGAAACAAAGGCGGAAGACCTGCGCGGAAAGACCCTCTTCGCCATGTTCCGCTGGTCGATCTACAGCCCCGCCACCTCGCTAGTGACCAAGCTAGGATTTCTCAGTATCGTGGGCGTGGGCGGCTACCTCGTGCTGCAAAATACGGCCGACTTTACGATGGGCAAGCTGATCGCCTTCTTTCTATTGGCCAACATGCTCTACCAGCCGATCTCGCAACTACACGGGCTCAACCACCTAATCGCAGCGGGCCGCGCCTCAGGTGAGCGCGTCTTCGAGGTGCTCGATGCACAGGTCGAGGTGGATGAGCCGAAGGTGGCCACGCCGCTACCAGTCGGCCCCATCCAAGTGGCCTTCGAAAATGTGCGCTTCGAATACCCTGGTCGCCCGGCAGTGCTTGACCAATTCGAGCTGACGCTCGAAGCCAACCAAGTGACGGCGCTCGTCGGCCACACCGGCGCAGGCAAATCCACCGTGGCCAACCTCGCCATGCGCACCTACGATGTGAGTGCCGGCACGGTCAAACTCTCAGGCGTCGATGTCCGCGACCTGGAACTGGGCGAGCTGCACGATAAAGTCGGGCACGTGGCCCAAGACCCCTTCCTCTTCGAGGGCACGGTGCGCGACAACCTGATACTCGCCAAAGCCGACGCGACGGAGGACGAAATCATCCACGCGCTGGAGCAAGCCTGCTCATGGGAATTTGTCGATGCCCTGCCCGAGCGGCTGGATACGAATATTGGGGAAAAAGGCATCCGCCTGAGCCAAGGCGAGAAACAGCGCCTGACCATTGCACGGGTGCTGCTCAAAAACCCACCCTTCGTCATCCTCGACGAGGCGACGGCCAGCGTGGACACCATTACGGAGCGCAAGATCCAAGAAGCCCTTGACCGACTGGTGCAGGAACGCACCGTGCTGGTCATCGCGCACCGCCTCTCTACCGTGCGCCGCGCCAATAAGATCGTAGTGATGGAGCAAGGCCGCATCATCGAAACTGGCTCGCACGAAGCGCTGATCGAGCAAGGCGGCCACTACGCCGACCTTTGGAGCCATCAGAGTGATTTGATACCCGAATACGCGACTTGATGCTGAATTCAGAAGATAGAGGTTAGGGGACAGAAGACTATTATTTGGCGGTTCAGCGTTCGAAGTTCCCCCTTGACGGCGATTTTCTGGGCGGGCTTAATTAACGAATCTATCGGTTTTAAAACGAATTTGGCAAAATTGGATTATATCTTGCTAATATGTACAGTAACTCTTTTTTAGCTGTAATTATACATGAGCACACCAGAAACCAGTGACAGCAACGAAACTTTGGAAAAAGAACTCGTTGTACAAAACAAGATGGGCATCCACGCCCGTCCTGCAGCCATGATCGTACGTATTGCCAACACATACGCCGGTGAAGTTTGGGTTGAAAAAGACGGCGAGCAGATCAACGGCAAGAGCATCATGGGGCTCATGATGCTGGCTGCCGGTAAAGGCTCGAAGCTTTTAGTACGCACCGAGGGTGCTGCCGAAGACGGCGAGCGTATGCTCGGCGAGTTGTCCGATCTCTTTGATCGTCGCTTCGAGGAAGCGTAGGCCTGCCTGTGGCGGGGATGCCGGATACGGGATGCCGGACACGGGATGCCGACACGGGATACGGATACGGGATACGGACACGGGATACGGATACGGGAGGGCGGTACGGGATACGGATACGGGATGCCGACACGGGAGGGCCGACACGGGATACGGATACGGGAGGGCCGACACGGGAGGGCCGACACGGGATACGGATACGGGAGGGCGGTTGTCCCAACCGCAGAGAATTACGAGTTCCTTTCGATACCTCGATGACTCCAAATGTTAAGCTCGCCCGGCACTCGGCGACTGGGACAGTCGCCCTCCCGGCACTCGGCGACTGGGACAGTCGCCCTCCCGAATCCCGGCGACTCCCGGCACTCGGCGACTGGGACAGTCGCCCTCCCGAATCCCGGCGACTGGGACAGTCGCCCTCCCGAATCCCGGCGACTCCCGGCACTCGGCGACTGGGACAGTCGCCCTCCCCCTTGCAACGCGACAAAAAAACGGGGCTCGCTTGCGCGAGCCCCGTTTGAAAGTGATTAGGATAATCCGATTGGACTAGTAGCTATCGCGACCACGGCCACCACGGTCACCACGGTCATTACCGCCGCGTCCGCCACGATCACCGCCACGGTCACCACCACGGCCACCGCCACCGCCGCCGCGGTTAAAACCGCCGCGACCACCGCCGCCACCGCCGCCGCCACCGTAGCCACCACCACCGCCGCCACCGCCGCCGCCGCCGCCGCCTTGAGGGCGTTCTTCACGGGGACGTGCTTCGTTGATGGTGAGGGCACGACCGAGGAATTCCTCGCCGTTAAGGCCTTCAACTGCTGCGTTCATTTCTTCGACTGTTTCCATCGAGACGAAAGCGAAGCCGCGGGGGCGGCCAGACTCACGGTCTTTGACGATAAAAACGTCGCTTACGGTACCGTGTGCTTCGAAAAGCTCACGAATATCAGTATCAGTGGCATCGTAGGACAGATTGCCTACATACATCTTTGTATTCATTTATTTACCTTTATCTTTTGGGCTATCCCACTTGCTTCTTTGCTTTGAGTTTCGCGTAGATGCGAATTCGACCTGACTGAATACATTTTTACTTTATCCAACTGATGCTACCCATGCTCTGAATGTTAACATGTGTTATAGAGAATTTATGCTTATCGTGACTTTTTTCGAAATTGCAAGTCTGGATTATACATGATGATACTTCGAGCCGGTCTGGATGGAAACGGCGCGATAGAGCTGCTCGCAAATGAGCATGCGAGCGATCTCGTGGGTGAAGGTGAGCGGCGAAAGCGCAAAGAGCGCGTCGGCCCGTTGCTTGACCGCATCGCTGAGGCCATAGGCGCCGCCAATAATGAAAACGGCGGGGCGGCCTTGCAGGGCGTAAAGTTCGTCGGCCAGTTTTTGCGAGGTGCGAGTCTTCCCCTCCTCCGCCATGGCGTAGATGCGTGAATCGCTGCGCTTGGTCAGGGCTTCGAGGATACGCGGCCCCTCGCTCTCGACGTCGCCGTCCTTCAGTTCGACCAGCTCAAAGTTGCCCTGCCGCTTCAGACGCTTGCAAAAATCGTCGCTGAGCGCTGCCAGTGAGCGGTTCTTCATTTTTCCAACGGCGATAACGGTGTAGCGGAACATTTCAGGAGAATTAGGAATTAGGAATTAGGAATTAGGAATTAGGGATTAGGAATTACAGATTAGAGGGCAGTATCTTTAGCTCGACGAGGACGGGGCGGTGGTCGCTGACGTAGCTGCGGATTACCTCGGAGGAGATCACCTTGTAGCTGGGGGGCACGAAGACAAAGTCTAGTCCGTGAACCGGAAGGAGGGAAGGAAACGTGCGACTGCGGCGGCCTGTTGGCAAAAGCGCGTAGGCGCACTGATCTTGCAAGTAGCGAAAGAGGTGGCGCACGGCATCACCGAGTTTACCGGAACGACTATTAAAATCGCCGCAGACAATGGGCGAAAGGTGCGGGGTGCCCTCTTCAGTGTATTTTTTTTCGTCGAGGAATTGGATCAGGCGTTCGACCTGCTCGATCCGCCGCACACGAGAACGAAAGTCCAAGTGCAAATTCACAACTGGAAGGATGCCATGGGGCGTTTCCAACTCGGCACACATGAAGCCTTTTTCCCCGAGTGAGGACACGCCAAACGCGGTGTGCTCGGCGTGTACGATAGGAAACCGCGTGAGCAAAGCATTGCCATAAGCTAGTGGCAACCGTCCAGAGCGACGATTGTGAACACCGAGGTAGGCGTGTGTATATTCGGTCTGCGCTTTAATCGAATCGAGCAAATGTATGCGCTGGTTCCAGTGAGAGTCCTCGTCGACCTCTTGCAGGGTGACGATGTCGGCATCCACTTTATTAAGCAAGTGCGCGACACGCTTGAGCCTACGCTCAATGCCGCGCGCAGAGTGGAAGCCCTGGTAGGTGGACAGACCACGCCCGTGCGCAATGTTCAGCGTGAGGACGCGTAGCGTATCCGAACCAGCCATCAGGACTTACGATTCGCTCGCATCTTTAACCGACTTGGCGTAGAGCGAGACGGACTTAAACAGACTATCCGCAAAAGAGGCAATGGTAACGAGGATCCGTTGCAGTTCCACATCAGAAAAGACGAGCGCCTCGCCTTCTTTAAAAATTTTCCGCTGGTCAACAAGTTTGCCCTGCTGCTTTTCGGAATCGGCCTCGCGACTGAGGATTTTGACTGTTTTCAGTTCAAGCACGAGCTCACCATTTTCATCGAGCTGCGGCTCTTTAACGATGCCGCCCTGCTGCATGAGTGCCTGCATGATGAAGCCGAGCGAGGTGATGCTATCTTCCAGCTCACACATGATGCCGTAGTCTTGCTCTAGACGGTTAAACTTTTCGTCGAGCTGAGCAGGCACGAAGACTTGTTGCGCCTTTTGGGCCTCTTGCTGCGCCTCTGTGCTTACGTTGGCGTTGGCCTTAGTCGCCTTGACTAGTGCGAGGAAGAAATGGGCATTATTCATCCCCGTCACCGCGAGATTCATGCAGTCACCGATCACTTGGCGCATGAGCAAATCGCGAGCGTAGGCCTGCATCTGCTCAAAATTCTGATGGTGCGGAGCGGCTGGCATGACTTTGGGCGCGTTGACCCGTGCGTTGTAGGCTTCCTCCTGCACGCTCTCGCGCGCGGCCAGATTAAAAGCAAGCATATCAAAATGGCGCTGTAAGCCAGCCATGAACTGCTGGGCAATCTGTTGCAAATTGACCTGCTGAGGCTGGCCTTGGTTCGGATGTGGGTTTTCTGACATATCGCTCTCTAGCCAATCAATATTGCAGCGCGGCACAATACTGGAATCAGTATTCTTAAAAATACGTCGCATCTAGCGGCCAACTGACTTTCATTAACAAATTATGTGGTCTTGGGTAAATGAGAATATAATTGATCCGCTGATCGAGCTTTTGGGTGGGAGCCTGGTCTTCCTACTCACGAATTTCACGGCGGTGGTGAGCTTCGTGCTCGCGCTGCTCATCATCCGGAGGGTCTTTGAGGAGAAGCGGAACCCTAGCAATTTTTTCGCCTGGTCTTTCATCGTAATTTTCATGCCAATCATCGGCGTGCCGCTCTACTTTATGTTTGGCGGACGCAAGAGCCGCAAACTGGCCAAAAACAAACTGGAAGTCACCGACCGTGCGCACGACATTGCGCAGCAAGCAAAGGAGGCGAATCTCACTAAACCGCACACCCACAATCAAGGCAACCACTTCGAGCTACTGCACGATGGGGAGGCAGCCTTCGCACGGATGTGTCACGAGATTGAGACCGCCGAACACACCATCCATATCGCGACCTACATACTGGGCAACGACGCCACTGGCCAAGCCATCGTCGACCGGCTCACTCGGCGCGCACAAGCAGGCGTCAAAGTCCGGCTACTGCTCGACTCGCTGGGCAGCTGGAACTGCACGCGGGCGGCGCGTTTCAAAATCCGTCAGGCCGGCGGCGAAGTCGCCATGTTTATGCCGGTGCTCCCGATCCAGACGCAGACCTCGTCTAACCTGCGCAACCACCGCAAGATCGCCATCTTCGACAACTACCGAGCCATCACAGGCGGGCAAAACCTCGACATCCGCTTCATGGGTGCGGACATAAACCCCGAGCGCTTCGTCGACTTTAGCATCATCACGCAAGGTCCCTCCGTGGCGTCGCTGACGCGCACCTTCATCGCCGACTGGGCCTTTGCAAATAAAGAGTCACCCACCAATTACGAGGCACTGCTCCGCTATGTGCCCGAAGAGGCCGGCAACAGCACTACCGAGATCATCGCCAGTGGCCCTGACGTCGCCAACGATCCACTCTGGGAACAAATCGTGCGGATCATCCAAGAGTTTAAACAAAACCTGACTATTATCACGCCCTACTTCATCCCCGACGAAGTGATCTTCCGCTCGCTCATTGTCAAAGCACACACAGGGCGACACATCCGGCTGATCCTGCCACTCAAGTCGAACCATCGACTGGCTGACATCGCCCGCCACAACTACCTGCGCCAGCTCGACAAGGCGGGCGTCGACATCCAATTCTACACGCCCCGCATGATGCACGGTAAGCTCATCCTCGCCGATGGCAAAGTGGCCATGACAGGCTCGGCCAACGTCGACATGCGCTCCCTCTTTGTTAATTTTGAGATTGGGCAGCTGCACTACACGTCCAGCGACATCGAGACCCTCACGGATTGGACGGATACCCTGCAAAAGGACTGCATCAGCTACAGCGAGGCCATTCGCAAGCGCGACATTTTGCCGGCTCGCATGATCGAAGACCTCGTCCACTTGATCGTTCCCTTATTGTAAATAGGTCAAGTCGCACCCCCCACCTCAAACAAAGAGCGATTCGGTTGGACTCATCCGCATTCTTAGCATAGCATTCTTCCTTATGAGCAATCACGTCTATAAAAAAATCGAACTGATTGGCACTTCCAAGGAGTCGATCGAAGCCGCCACTCAAAACGCAGTCACCACCGCCGCCAAGAGCGTGCGTAATATGCGCTGGCTGGAAGTCGGCGAAATCCGCGGACACATCGTCGATGGCAAAGTCGATCACTGGCAAGTCGGCGTCAAAATTGGCTTCACCTTAGAGTCGGAAGATTCCCCCAGCACTCTAGAAGAAAAACTCGGCGAGTAGTTCGGCTCTGATTTCATTTTAGTCCCAAAGGTGGCGCGGTGTGGCTCACACCGCATTCATGATGCCTAGTCGCAACTTGCAAGCGGTGCTGAGTGAGCCACTCAGCGCTACCCCTACCTCCCGATTCGCTCTTCGAGCTACTCAGGACACAGTAACGGACGCCTTTCCTCTTGCGAGACCCGCACACGCCATCTATCGCCTATTTGTAAATGCGCATTCAATCTCTGCCCTCCTGGCTTACTCGACTTTCTGCAATCGCTTGCGCGGCCTTAGCAGGCTGTGGGCAAAATCAATCAAACGTCGAGAAGGGCAATGCAGAGCAAGAGCTCTACATTGGGATCGGCACCGAACCCGCAGGCCTCGACCCGCACATCGTCACCGGCGTGACAGAGTCCTACGTCCTACTCTCACTCTTCGAGGGGCTCACCACCTTACATCCCGAAACGCTCGCAATCGAGCCCGGCGTAGCCAAATCTTGGGACATCTCACAAGACGGCCTGCGCTACACCTTCCACCTCGATCCCGCAGCCCGCTGGTCCAACGGCGATCCGCTCACTGCGGAAGACTTTCTCTTCGCCTACGAGCGCATTCTCACCCCCGCCATGGGCGCACCCTACGCCTACATGCTCTACTGCATACGCGGCGCAGAAGCTTTTAACAAAGGTGAGCTAAAAGACTTCGCCGAAGTCGGCCTCAGGTCCTCCGATCCACACACACTGATCATTGAGCTGGCAGCCCCCACCCCCTACCTGCTCAGCCTACCGACTCACTACACCTGGTTCCCGCTGCACAAAGCCAGCGTGCTCGCCCACGGCGGCATGACTGACCGCATCTCCAAATGGACGAAGCCGGGCAACCTCGTCGGCAACGGCCCCTTCACCCTCGACACCTGGCGGCTCAACCACTCCATCCACGTCACAAAAAACCCCTACTACACCGGCGCCGATTCCGTGCGACTCAACGGCATCCACTTCCTGCCCATCAGCATCGACACTGAGGAGCGCGCCTTCCGCGCCGACCAATTACACATCACCAGCACCGTGCCGATTCCACGCATCGACTGGTATCGCGAAAATCAGTCCGAGCGCATGCGCTTCGACACCTACCTCGGCGTTTACTACTATGCGATCAACACCGAACATGGTCCGCTCAAAGACCCCCGCGTGCGCAAAGCGCTCGCTTATTCGATCAACCGCGAGGCACTGACCGAACACGTGCTGAAAGCCGGGCAAAAGCCCGCCTACAATTTCACCCCGCCCAACACGGGCGGCTACACCGCCGAGGTCAAACTTCCCTACGATCCCGAGCTCGCCCGCCAGCTACTGGCCGAGGCGGGCTACCCCGGCGGCAAAGGCTTCCCCAAGTTTGAACTACTTTTTAACACCAGTGAGTCGCACAGCACCATCGCCGTCGCCATTCAGCAAATGTGGAAGCAAGAACTCGGCATCGACATCGGCCTCTACAACCAAGAGTGGAAAGTCTATCTCGCCACCCGCAAGGCGCGCGACTTCGATATCGTGCGCGCCGCCTGGATCGGCGACTACGTTGACCCCAACACTTTTCTCAGCCTCAACACCAGCGACAACGGCAACAACCACACCAATTGGGGCAGCGAAACCTACGACCATTTAATTCGACAAGCCTCCTCCGAGCAAGACCCCAAAGCCCGCTTCGCCCTCTTCCAACAAGCCGAAAAGATCCTGATGGACGAGATGCCCGTCATCCCGATCTACTTCTACGTCCGCAGCACCCTAATCGACGAAGCCGTGCATGGTTGGTATCCCAACATTTTAGACTATCACCCCTATCAGGATGTATGGCTAGAGGAGGTCAGAGAACGGCCTTAAACAGATGATAAAGGCAAAAGCAGTTCTTCTAGTGTGTGAATCGACGGGGCTGAGTGGCTACTGTGATTGGCTATGCTTAATTTTTGCTGCCTGGCTGATCTCCTAAATTCGGCAGTTGATCTAGTTCAATGCCGATTAAAAAAATGCTGCTTTAGCTCATGTTCATCGGGTCGACGTCGATTAAATCGATGACTTCTTTGTCCATTTTAAATTGCTGGCGCAGGGCGGCGAGCTTGCCGATCACGCGGCTAGCACTGGGGGCGAAGTACCACAACTGAAAGCGATACTCGTCGCGGATCTTTTCAATTGGTGCGGGGGCGGGTCCGCGGATCTCGAGTTCGCCTTCCATTTCCTTTTCCAAGACCTTGAGCCATTGATCGATGTAGAAGTTGACCTTGTCGGGATTGCGCCCGCGGAAGAGGTGGCGAATGAGATGCCGAAATGGGGGGTAGTTGAACTCGCGGCGTTGCTCTAACTCTTCGAGCTGGAAGCCGTCGAAGTCGGACTTGCGGGCAAACTGGATGGGGGGCGCGTGGGGCGTGCTTGTTTGGATGACGACCTCGCCCGCTCGGTCGCCACGGCCAGAGCGACCGGAGACTTGCACGATGAGTTGAAAAGTGCGCTCGGCTGCGCGGAAGTCTTCCACATGAAGCGATTTGTCAGCATCGACCAGACCGACTAAGGTAACGTTTGGAAAGTCGAGACCTTTGGCGATCATCTGGGTGCCGACGAGAATATCGATTTTACCAATCCTGAAATCGTTAAGAATTTTTCGGTAAAGATTCTTTTTCGACATGGAGTCGGCATCCATGCGCACAATTTTAGCGCGCGGCATAATCTTTTGCACGATGTCTTCGATTTTCTGGGTGCCGAGGCCCTTTTTGCGGATATTGACCGACTTGCACTCGGGGCATTTATGCGGGGCTTCGCGCTGCTCGCCACAGAGGTGGCAGCGCAGCTTGCCGTCCGTGCGGTGGAAGGTCATGGGGATACTGCAATGCTCGCAAGACGCCACGTAGCCACAGTCCGGGCAGAGGATACTGGTGGAGAAGCCGCGCCGATTGAGAAAGAGGATGCTTTGCTCTTTCTTCTCGAAGCGGTCGATCAGTTTATCGGCGAGGGTGCGAGAGATTGGTGACGCGCCCTTCCCTTGCAGCGCCTCGCGGCGCATGTCGATGAGATGGATCTTGGGCAGCTGGCGATGATCGACGCGGTTTAAGATACGATCGACGGCGTATTTGCCCCGTTCCACATTGTAGAGCGATTCGAGCGAGGGCGTGGCCGAGCCGAGCACACAGACGGACTTAGTGATGTGCGCTCGATAGACGGCGACATCGCGCCCGTTGTAGCGGGGCGACTCCTCTTGCTTATAGGACGGCTCGTGCTCCTCGTCCACAATCATGAGTTTGAGGTTTTGTACAGGCGCAAAGACAGCGGAACGTGCCCCGACCACGACGTGGGCTTCGCCGCTGGCCAGTGCCTTCCAAGCGTCGTAACGCTCGCCCTCGGAGAGATGACTATGCCAGACCACGGTGTGGACGCCACGCGCTTCGAGCCGTGCGCGGACGCGGCCGACGGTCTGCGGTGCCAGCGCGACTTCGGGCACCAGAAAAATGACACCCCCTCCTTCGGCCACGATCTTCTCGATGGCGTGTAGATAAACTTCGGTTTTGCCCGACCCCGTGACGCCATGGAGTAAGCGGACGCTAAAGGCTTCGGCGGCGATGGCTTTATAGATAGCCTTGACGGCGGCATCCTGCTCATCGGTCAGGACGGGGCGCGTCTCGGCCACGACGCTTTCTTGGTCGCCCAACTCGTCCTCGTAGGCGATGCGCTCCTCTTCAGTGTCGGTCTCGCGCAGAAAGCCCTTGGCGACAAGGCCATCGCAGGCCGAGGCGCTGATCTTCATAGCTTTGAGCACGTCGGCACGCGGCAGTGGCTTTACTTGTTGGCGGATAAACTTGAGAATGGCCGCTTGCTTGGGCGCACGCGATTCGAGGGCTTCGAGTTCTGCAGTGGTCGGGGCTTTGCCTTTAGAAATGTAGCGCCGAGTTTTGGGCTTCATCCCTTTGCGGATGGCCGCGGGAATCATGGTTTCCAGAATTGCCTCGGGGGTCGCGGCGTAGTATTGCTGCGCCCAACGGAAGAGCGCCATCAGATCGGGCGTCAACACGGGGTATGGCTGCACGATCTCAAAGAGCATCTTGAGCTTACCCGGTGGCACGACCTGATCGGTGCCGAAGCGTAGGACGACCCCCAGCTCGCTACGGCGGCGCAAAGGGATGCGCACAAGAGAGCCAATTTTGAGCGCTTGCTGGCAAATCGGCGGCACGGCATAGGCGAGCGCCTTGTCAAAGCCGGACAGGGCGATGACTTCGACAACTGTGGTGTCGTGGCTCGGTTTAGGCTTGGGCATCGAGTAAGTCTTTAAAGGCTCCCTCCTGCGCGGCAAGCTCATCCCAACTGCCCTCGCTGATGCATTCGCCCGCCTTAAGTACGATAATACGATCAGCGCTGCGGATAGTGCTCAAGCGGTGCGCGATCGTAATCGTGGTGCGCCCGCTGGCCAAAAAGTCGATGGCCCCTTGGACGATTTTTTCGCTCTCGTAGTCGAGTGCACTGGTCGCTTCGTCCAAAATCAGGATCTTGGGATTACGTAGGAGCGCGCGGGCGATGGCGATACGTTGCCGCTGTCCGCCGGAAAGGCTGACGCCCCGCTCCCCCACCTTGGTCATAAGGCCTTCGGGCAGTTCATCGATAAATTCGAGTGCACTAGCGTTTCGTGCCGCTTCGCGCACGTCCTCATCCGTGGCCGCAGGTCGCCCAAAGCGGATGTTATCAAGGATCGTGCCAGACAGCAGTAAGTTGTCTTGCATCACAATCGCGCACTCTTGGCGGAGTTCACGAATCGCGAGCTCTGCCTGCGGAACGCCGTCCACTAAGATTTCACCATCGGTGGGCGCGTAGAAACCCAGCATCAAGCTGACCATCGTGCTCTTGCCCGAGCCACTCGGTCCGACAAAGGCAACGTGCTCACCCGGTTGAATTTTGATCGAAAAGTTCTTAATTGTGCGATGCTCTTTCTCCTTATCGTAAGCGAAACTGACATTGCAAAATTCAACCCCCCCTTGCATGGCTTCCAACACGCGTTCGCCTTTCCACTCCTCCACATAGGCCGAGTCCATCAACTCCTTGATGCTCTTATAGCTTTCCGCCCCGAGCAGGTATTGCATACTGAACTGAGTGATCATGTTAACCGGTGCCAAACAGACAGGCAGCGCGCCGATCAGGGCAACCATTGCACCAAGCGTCATTTCATCCTCGATCACTAACCACCCACAGAGCGCGACAGCAAAGAGCGACAAGGTAGTCACGACCGTAAATAGAATATAGCCCAGCGATTGGTTGAGCTGCATCTGCGAGATTCGTTTATCACTGTATGCATCGCTAATGACGCTCATTTGTTTCTTAGTTTCCAGCTCTTGGCCGTAGCCACGCACCAGTTTAATGGCAGAGATAAACTCATTAGCCTGGCCAGTCATACGCTCGCGTGCGATGCGGACTTCGTGATTATTATCCTCGATCTGCTTAAAGTAATAAATCCTGACAAAGGCAAAAATCGGAATACTGATCAGAACAACCAAGAGTAGCCAAATATTGATATAAGCCAAAGCAAGTATCAGCAAAAAAGAACGCAGCAACTCGGGAATGATCCCAGTCACTATTTGTAAAACAGTGGCTTCAATATTGCTGGTATCGAAGGCATACTTGGAAAGCAGTCGTCCGGTCTGCACGGAGTCTAAAAAGCCGAAGTGCATGAAGTTTAGCTTGTGAAAAATACGGCTCCGCAGTGTGCGGAAAATCTCTTGCGACTGAGAGGAGAGATTGTTGACGGCGAGTCGCATCGAAACGAAATGCACAATCAGTAAACCCAGGGAGAGCGCGGTATAATAAACGACGCCGCGAAGGTCTCTCTCCGGAATCGCGACATCGACGATGCGTTGCGAGAGGATCGGGAACGGCGTGATGGCCAAGACGCTGATGATGCGCCAGAACATGTAGGCTCGGAGTTTACTCTGTTGACTCCAGATAAAGCCACGCAGCGTTTCCTTGTGAAGGCCGATCGATTGGTGCGGGTGCATAAGCCATACGATGAGACCAGTCCGACGAGATTAGCCAATCTCCAAATCGCCCAGAAGCTGCTTAAATCCCGGATATTGGTGTATTTCGTTTAAATCGGGGTCATGTTGCATCCAGTGAAAGTCCTTATAGCCCAGCGAAATCGCCGCGCGCAGGACCTTAACCGCCTCTGTCTTGCGCCCTTTCAGGCAAAGGCTACATGCCAGATTGTAATGTGCGGTGGGATCTTCGGGTTCGAGACGGACGAGTTTACGATCTATTTTCAAGCCCGCATCAATCTGCCCAACCTTGGTATAAATGTGCGCCAGCACGGAGGCCACACGCACATCGCGAGGCATGCGCCGGTGCAGGCTCTCGAAGAAGCTAAGCTCAAAATCTAAATTGGTGCGAGTGGACATTAGCCGAGTGAAAGCACCTAGCACTGAGGCTTCAAGAACGATTTAAGACATTAGAATTAATGTATCCTACCCCTCTTGAAAATGGTATTACTCCTGAAGTATATATAGGTAGCGATCACCGGCCTTTCGAAAAGTGCCCGTCGAGAGATTGCCGTCGTCAAGGATAGCGTCGATTTTTAGATAAACGGCGGGATCGAGGCCGCCATCGCCTTCGGTGAGTCCGATCGAGGCGACATAGCCCAAGCGATTGACTTCCCAATCCCAATTACCGCCATTGGGTGGTGGATCATACCAGGAGGTGCCCTCAAAATAAGGCTGCGCCGATGCTGGCAGGCTATTACAAACTACTCGACTAAACTAAAGTTCAGCCCGAGCGACTGCTCTAGCTTCGTAATCTGCCCGCGCTCGCCTGGCTCGATCAGGGTGAGCGATACGCCCTTCTTACCCGCCCGCGCGGTACGCCCACTACGGTGGGTGTAATATTGGATCGCATCGGGCAACTGGTGTTGGATGACGAATGAAAGCCCTTCAACATCGATGCCGCGTGCGGCCACATCGGTGGCAATGAGAAACTGGGTGCGCTCTTTCTTGAAGGCGCGCATCACCTTATCTCGGTCGCGCTGGCTGAGATCACCTTGCAGCACGCCGACAGAGAGGCCTGCTTTTTCCAACTCCTCGCCCATACGAATCGCGCCGGCACGGGTACGGCAAAAGATCAACCCACGTGCGCTGCCCTGCCCTTTTAAATAATTGATGATCAGCGCATCCTTTTCCTCGCGAGCGCAAATGGCGAACTGGTGATCGATGTTGCGATTCACGATCTGCTTCGGCTCGACCTGCACGCGGTGAGCATTCGCGGACATATGGTCTTCGATCAAGCCCTGCACGCGCTTCTGGAAAGTGGCGGAAAAGAGCCAAGTGGCTTTACGCTTTTGCGTCTCTTTAAAGATCGCCGCCAGTTCCTGCTGAAAGCCCATGCTCAACATTTCATCGGCTTCGTCGAGGACGAGGTATTGCACGCCGTCCAACTGCAGGCCGGCTTTTAGTATGTCTATTAGGCGACCGGGTGTGGCCACCAGAATAGGTGTCGGACGGCTGAGACGCTGGATCTGATCTTCGATCTTATCGCCACCCGCAGCGACTTCGACAAAGATCTTCTGCTCGCAAAATTTGGTAAAACGGAACAGCTCCTTGCCGATCTGCTTGGCCAGCTCGCGGGTCGGCGCGATGACGAGACCTTGAATTTTATCCAGCGAAGGATCGACCTTCATCAACAGCGGCACGCCAAAGGCAGCGGTCTTTCCGGTGCCGGTCTGCGCTTGCGCGATGAGGTCGCCGCCATCGTTGAGCAGAAAAGGAATCGCTGCGCTTTGGACAGGCGTGGGTGTTTGAATGCCAAGCGCATCGAGGCCTTGGACGAGATCAGCGCGCACGCCGAGTGATTTGAAATTTTCTGCCATAGCGTAAGTTCGTAAAGTAGTTATGTTAAAATCGCCACTGCGATCGAGAAGTAGATGGTCAGCCCGATCGCATCCATCACTGAAGTGATTAAAGGGCTACTGGCAACCGCAGGGTCGAGCTTGAACTTACTCAGAGTAAACGGAAGCAGCACACCGAGCAGATTGGCGACCACAACAATACACAGCATACTCAGCCCAACCACCATGGCGACTTCAAAGCCGCTCCGGTAAATACCCAGCAACCAAGTCAGCGCTGCCATGGCAAGCCCAAGCATCAGCCCCACAAAAACCTCCTTGCTCAAGGCCTGCCACCAACCATCGAGCTTCAGGTCGCCGGTCGAAAGCGCACGCACCATCAAAGTGGCCGACTGAGCACCCGTATTCCCGCCACTGGCAATCAAGAGCGGCATGAAAAGCACCAGCGCCACATAGGTCTGTAGATACTCTTGATAGTTTGAAATAACCGCGGCCGACAGTAGGTTTACAAAAATTAAAATAACGAGCCATCCAATGCGTTTCTTAAAAAGCAAGGAAGGTGCCGCCGCACTGTAGTTCATTTCCAGAGGGGTCACCGCCGCCCCCTTATGGAAGTCTTCGGTGGCCTCTTCTTCAGCCACGTCCATAATGTCGTCAACCGTCACAATACCGACCAGTACGCCCTCGGAATCCACCACGGGGAGCGCATTGACGTCGTAGCGCTGAATCTGCTCCACCGCGACTTCTCGGTCGTCATAGGCCGACAGATATACAAACTGATAGTTAAGAATGTCGGAAATGATCGTCGACGGGGGCACCATGATCAAACGGCGCATACGCACGATATCAATGAGGAGTCCATTTGCATCGGTGACATAAAGAATATTAAAAATCTCACTATCGCGGCCATACTTCCGAACATGAGCGAGCGCTTGATCGCACGTCCACTCGGCCCGCAAACGAATATAGTCGGGCGTCATCAGGCGACCGACACTCTCCTCCGGATACCCCAAGAGCTGGCGCGACTCGGCCAAATCTTCAATGCTGAGCAACTGCATCAATCGTCTGGTAACCGTCGCGGGCAATTCTTCGAGCATCGCCGTGCGGTCATCGGGGCTCAAGTTGGCGAGCAGTTCACGCGTATCTCCGTCCGTCAGCGCCTCTAGGAACGTATCCTGATCTTCCGGCTCAAAGTAAGCAAAGACATCAGCGGCGCGGGCGCGTGGAAGCGCACGATAGACCAGAATCTGGTGCGGTTTATCAAGTCGCAGAATATAGTCAGCGACTTCTGGATCTGCCCAATTTTTTAATTCCTCAGAGATTGGCTTGATATGCCCACTGGCAATCACGCGCTCCATCTTGAAATCAATCTCTGTATTTTCGTCAACCATCGCTGGATTGGTAATAGAAGCCGCGACTGAGGAGTAAAGCGGGGAATGCGAGTTGACACCTTTAAGGTGCGAAACGCTTCGCTGACCAAAGCCCAGCCTCATCGCGCTGATAAATAAAGCGATCGTGCAAGCGGCTCGTCCGCCCCTGCCAGAACTCGAAGGACTCGGGCACGATACGGTAGCCGCCCCAGTTGTCAGGGAGCGGCACTTTACCCTCGGCGAATTTGCGCTTCATCTGGTCGAGCTTCATTTCGAGGATACTGCGCGAGGTAATCACCTGACTCTGCGGCGAAGCCCACGCGCCCAGTTGACTGCTGAATGGACGACTAAGGAAATACTTAAGCGACTCGGCCTTTGAGATGCGCTCGACACGCCCGATCACATTGACCTGCCGCTGTAGAGGCAACCAGAGGAAGTTGGCGGCGGCCTGCGGGTTGGCGGCCAAATGCCCAGCTTTGCGACTCTGGTAGTTGGTGTAAAAAGTGAGCCCCTTCTCGGAGAAATCCTTAAGCAAGACCACGCGCGTGCTGGGTTGGCCATTCGCATCGGCGGTGGCTAGGCACATCGCATTGGGCTCCTGCAGAGCACATTTCTCGGCCTCGCGAAACCACTGCTCAAACTGCTCAAAGGGAGATTCCAGCAGGTCGCTCTCGCTGAAACTGCCCTTGGTGTAGCTTTGCCTGAGATCGGAGAGGTCCATATAATGCGGGAAAGTAGGAAGGTAAGAATGTAGGAAAGTGGGAATACATGAGAGTGAAAAAATGAAAAAACCTTCGCACTTTCATACCTTCGCACTTTCCCACCTTTTTACTCGTGCTCGGCCAGCCAGCGTTCGGCTTCAATGGCGGCTTGGCAGCCCATACCGGCAGCGGTGATGGCTTGGCGATAAACGTGGTCGACACAGTCGCCTGCGGCGTAAAAGCCTGCATGCTTCGTCTTCACTTGGCTGCCAGCCTTAGCCACGATGTAGCCGTCACCGTCACGCTCGAGCAGACCTGCAACGAAGTCCGTATTGGGGATGTGCCCGATTGCGATGAAGACGCCCTTGCAGGGGATCTCGCGCTCTTCGCCTGTCTGAGTGTCTTTGACAATTATTGCACGGGTAAAGCCCTTTTCGTCAGCCAAAATCTCGGTTGGCGCAGCATTCCAGGCCATTTCGATCTTGTCGTGCGAGGTCGCGCGGTCGGCCATGATCTGGGAGGCACGGAGTTCGTCGCGGCGGTGGATCAGTGTGACCTTCGAGCAGAAACGTGTAAGGAAAAGCGCCTCTTCGGCTGCGGAGTCCCCCCCTCCGACGACCACGACGTCCATATCGCGATAGAAGGCACCATCGCAAGTCGCGCAGGTAGTGACCCCTTTACCGCCATACATTTCCTTTTCGCCGGGGATGCCGAGTAAGCGCGGACGCGCGCCAGTGGCCACAATCACCGCCTTAGCCTCAAAGACTCGATCGCCCGCATAGAGCTTCTTCACATCACCCTCAATTTCGATCTTATCGACCTTAGCGTGCTCATAGCGCGCACCGAAGCGGGCTGCTTGCTTACGAAGATTGTCCATCATGGTATAACCGTCGATGCCCTCTGGAAAACCAGGAAAATTTTCCACCTCAGAGGTCGTGGTGAGCTGACCGCCAGGCTGCGCACCTTCGAGAACAAGGGGATTGAGTTGAGCGCGCCCCGTATAGATGGCCGCAGTGAGCCCGGCGCAGCCGGTGCCTAAGATGATGACGTCTTCCATAGTCTAATAAAGTGTTTTGAATTTCAGAAAAACAGCTGAAGATGGATGGACCGAAGCGATTCTCAACCAAAATTTGAATTTCTCTGCGTGTTTGCCTTTATCGGCAACTTATCTACACTTCACCTACTATGAAAACCCCATTATTGCTCGCGAGCCTCCTCTTGTGCCTGACCCTCCGCGCCGGTGCCGTCCCTGTCCAGACAGGCCAGACCTTCGAACAAGTGACTGAAGCCCTCGGTAAACCCATGGGTTCAATCGAGCTACGCGGAAAAATGCTGCTGCTCTACCCTCAAGGAGAAATCACGCTGAAAGAGGGGCTGGTCACCGAGATCGACCTAATGAGCGACGAACAATTTGCCGACGACCAAGAACGTCTGCGCTTGGAGCGCGAAGAATGGCTGATCGATCAAGAGCGCCGCCGCGTTGCTCACAAAGAAGAAGGCGAGTCCCTGCGCGCCTCAAAGATGAGTAGCAGTGCTTTTGCCTCGCTCCCCGCGAAGGACAAGGTGGACTACTGGCGCAGCTTTCAGATCCGCTACCCCGCAGTGGATGCTTCGGAACAAATCGCCAGCGCTCTAGCTAGCTACGAAACCGAACTGGAAGAACTCCGTAGCCAACAACGCATCGCCGAACTCGAAGCAAGAGTCGCCCAAGCCGAAAAAGAAACCGCCACCGCTCGACTCGAGACCGAGAAGTTACGCAAAGAAACCGAGCGCACCGAAAGTAGCCGCTATTATGGCCTCCGCTACTACACCGACCCTGTGATCAACACCAGCCGCTACTATTATCGCCCACCGACGGTTACGATTTTTACAAATAGTAATGGCTCCACGACCACCACTCACCGCCAGAACGGCGTGTACCGCTACAACGAGTCGCCCAAACAAAGCGAAAGCGTGGCTGAACGCGTGACGCGTATCCTGAATGACACTAAACCTTGATTCGACGGATTGATCTGCTAGTCTGCGCGCATGATAACAAATGTGCATGAAGTCATCCCTGAAATCGCCGAAGGCGTACGCGGCGGCAACGGCAGCGTCACCGCCCATAAGCTCCTCGATCTGTTTCCAGGCAGCGCCATCAAGAGCGTCGGCGTCGTTCGCCTGGAACCGGGTGCCAGCGTGGGCGACCACTCTCATCAAGACGAAGAGGACTTCTACTACTGCATCTCGGGCACGGGCGTAGTCGTCGACAACGGCATGGAGCACCCCTTCACACCTGGCACCTTGCAAATCACCCGCAGCGGAGAGTCGCAAGCCATCCGCAATACGGGCGAGACCGAACTGGTCTTCCTCGGTGCGCTAGTGGCGACGTTGGAAGTGTAGGGTGGTCGAAATGGCTTCGCCAGTCCGCTACGAAATACGGGCTGCAAGATGCCGCATGGGCCATGCGGCGCTACCTGCAAGATGCCGCTACCTGCAATCAGCTTTCTCGCTAATCGACGATGAACCTTTTTTAACCACGGAGGCGACCGAAAAGCGGGGCCGTAGCCTACTTCGCCTCAGTTGCCTTATTCTTGGTTCCTTTGGGCACCACTATGTTGTGGTCGATTTCATATGCTTCCATGTCAGGTGGCACCGTGGCGATGGATTCCTCCATAGTGGAGAGACCTTCCTTCACCTTAAGCATACTGTCTTGGTGCAGTGTCATCATACCGTTACGCATGGCGATACGTTTGATCACGGCGGCTTCTTCGCCTGAATTGATGGCTTTGACCAGTTCCTCGCTCGTCGCCATGAGTTCGTGGATACCGACACGGCCCTTATAGCCATTCCCGCCACAACTGGGGCAACCGTCTTCGCTCGCGCCGGGCACTTTACCCGTCCAACTAAGCGCCCGCTGCATAATCTCGGCTTCGTTGCCCTCTTGTAGGTAATTTTTCTTGCAGGATTTACAGACACGGCGCATCAAACGCTGAGCGCAGACACAGATTAAAGAAGCTGAAATCATGAAAGGCTCGATGCCCATTTCAGTCAATCGCGAGACCGTGGTCGGCGCGTCATTCGTGTGCAGCGTACTGAAAAGCAAGTGACCAGTGAGCGCGGCCTCGACGGCGATGCCAGCCGTTTCGCGGTCGCGAATTTCCCCCACCAAAATGACGTCGGGGTCTTGTCGCAGGAAGGAGCGCAGCGCGGTGGCAAAGGTCAGCCCGATCTTACGCTGCATCTGCATTTGCAAGAGACCAGGCAAGGTGTATTCGATGGGGTCCTCCGCTGTGCGGATACAGATGTCGGCGGTGTTAATCTCGTTGAGCGCGGAATAAAGCGTCATCGACTTACCGGAACCAGTCGGTCCGCAATGCAAAATCATGCCATAGGGACGTTGGATCAAATCGCGGTAGAGCCCGAGATTACGATCGGAGAAACCAAGTGCAGGTAGGGGCAGCGTACTCTTTTGCTTATCGAGAATACGCATGACGATGCCCTCACCGTGATTAAGCGGGGCGGTTGAGACACGTAGGTCAATATCGACCCCCTTCTTATTGAATTGCTTGAAAATGATACGTCCATCTTGCGGCATACGTTTCTCAGCGATGTCGAGCTGCGCCATCACTTTAAGACGAGCGAGCAATGCGCCAGACGCGGCGGTCGGGATCGTAAGCCGGTTAAGCAAGACACCGTCCACACGCACGCGCACGCGAGTTTCTTTTTCAAATGGCTCGATATGGATATCACTCGCGCCGGCGAAATAGGCTTCTTCAACGATCCGGTTGGCCAACTTGATAATCGGCGCGGACTCTTCGTCAGAAAAGTCTTCTTCGTCGATATCATCTTCGCTCTCATAATCAGCACCGAGCGCTTCGACCACATCACCAAAACCAACGGCCTGATACTGATCGTCTTTATCATCGAGCACTTTGTCGATCTCGGACTGCAATCCGAGCAAGACGGAGACCTTCATTCTCGATATTTCCTGCACCTTAGAGGTGACGCGCAGGTCGAAGGGATTGCTCAGGGCAATGATAATGTAGTCGCCTGCGAAACCGAGCGGTAGGACTTTATTCTGCTGACAGAAATCTTTATCGAGCTTGGAGAAGGTCATCTCCGTGACCATGCAGTGCTTAATATTTATCGGAGTCAGATCAAAAGCGCGACTCTTAGCGAATAGCAGCTGATATTGAGTGATCCTATATTCTGTCGCAAGTAAGTTCTCAATGACCTCACCAGACATTTCCTCATCGGTCTCGGTAATGTTCTTAAATTGCGCGTCGGTCAAATGACCCATCTGGCGAAGGTTCTCCAGAATAGCAGTTTGGATACGAGCAAGAGCCATAATTTAAGAGGGGATCGAGAAGAGGAGGCGTGGTTGTTGAAGAAAAAATCAGAAACTGCCCAGCTCGCTGCGAAGCAATGGCATCTTATTCAGATCGTCTTTGGTCTGAACGAGGGGATCGAGCTCCAGTTTTCTGGCCAACTCGGCAGCCGTGAGCTGAGCCTGTTCCATTTGACCATGAAGGTAGTGGCGTTGCTCAGCCTTCATTAAAGTGGCGATGCGGTTTTCTGGAGCGACTGAATCGAGGGGCAAACCGATCGCTTCGCGAAGCGCTTCGAGCATGATCGGCTCGCCCGAGCTAGCGTCGACCACCTTTTGGATGACTTCCTGGATCTGCTTATAGTTGCGAGGCCAGTCAAAGGAGAGCAATGCATACACTGCCTCAGGCGTGAACTCGGCAGATTTACTATGACCAAGGCGCTCTGCCACGATACGGGCAACGCGGCGCACATACACGGCTAGATCACTCGGGCGCATGCAAAGGCGTGGCAGCAAGACGCCACTTTCACCAGCCGCCGATTCAAACTCGTCGATGGCGCTGGCGGTGACGATGTAAATGAGGAGCAAAGACTCGGATTCTTCGACCTCTCTTCGCGCCTGCTCCGTCAACTGACGAGCACGGGCGACATCGGAAACGGCATTGAGACGCACACCGACCACACGGCTCTTTTCAAAATCGGAGAGCACCTCGCGCAGTCGCACGATCGCCTCCTCATTGGAGCTCGGAAGCGTGATCACATCAACTGGCCTATCGCCGTTGCCGCGCCAACTGGAAATGTCCTTAACGGCCAGCTCGACATCGCTCCCCTTGGGTTCGAGAATGAAGAGTTCGGCACCCTCCTTGGCAATCGCCCATGCGCTTTGCAAAAATCTGTTCGCCAAAAAGTTGCTCGCACTGAAAAAACGCGGCTCATTAGGGTAGCTAAGCGCCGCCGCGTCGTCGTCGGAGGCGGACTGCCCCTCTGCCACCAGTTGCTCTTTTTCCTTTGCCGTCATTGGATCGGAGAAACGGGCGACATGCCGCAAGAAAGCCTCTGTATCCAGAGGCTTTTCCATAACGAGCGTCACGCTCATATTGGCCACCTTGACGAGCTCCGGCGTATTCATAAGGCCAGAAACGAGGATGAAAGGTAACTCCGGATAAAGTTCGCGCGCTTTCTTTAAAAAGTCAGCACCGTCCATCACGGGCATCTTATAATCGGATATAACGAGGTCGTAGGGAATTTCTTCAAGCTGCGCGAGAGCACGCTCGGGGCGCGTGGCCTTATCGACACGATAACTGTTCTCGCGGAGCAGATCCTGGAGCATCTCTGCGTAGTTTTCTTCGTCGTCTAAAACTAATATTCGTCCGGCCATAAATGTATTCTCTTTGTTTTCTCTAAAAAGCGGATGTGCTGTTATTTCATTTTGTCTTCGATCGCAGTCACATCGGTGTCGAAGAAGTTAGCGGTCTTGCTGCGATCGCCTCCGAAAAGGATAGAGACCGCGCGCAGGTAGTCGATCTGCTGACTCGATAAGTGCGACTCTAACCGAGTGCGAGGTGACGCGCCTACGCTTACCTTGAGCGCAGATTTCACCGCAGCGTGCGTGATCACATCGCCAGGGTTGTCGTCTAGTATCTTACGCACAGTGGCACGCAGCTCTTCGAAATTGTGCTCCCATTGGTGCTGACGGAAAAGATCACGCGCAGAACGCTCGAAACGCGGCACTGCTGCAAGCGATTTTTCACGGGCGACTTCGACCACGAGCTGTTGCGCCATCACGCCGACATCGACATTACAATCGCGCAGTGGTGGCACGCGCACTTCGGCAGTGCCCATGAGGATGTAGAGATTTTCGTCGATCAGCCCCTCATCAAAGAGCGAGTCGAGGTCGCCGCTCACGCAGAAGAGGGTGCGTAGCGTGACGCCGGCATCTTCAAAGGCACCTTCGCGTTTCGACAATGTCGTCGCGAGTACCTTTTGCGCAGCGTCCATCTCCTCCAGCTCCAAGAGCACACAGGTCACGCGCTCGGCACCTCCCTTTTTCGCTGCCTCGATGAGCGACAGCGCCTGCGCCTCGTCGAAAGAGCCCGCGCTGAGATAGATAAATTGCTCCGCATCACTCTCGTAGAAGCCGCGAATATCCTCGCAGATGCTGCGGTAGTGCATGCCCGGCTCGCCGATAAGCGAGAGTGTGGACTTAAAATTACGCAAGCTATAGAGGCGCTCCGCAAAGGAAGCGGAAGCACCCGACTTGCAGGGATAGGAGCGAAAGGCAAAACCGAGTTGCACGCCAGCAACTTCCCCCGCTTCGCCAGAATCGCCCTCAGGGGCGTTTTCGAGTTTCTTGGCCTCTTCGATTAGCTCAGCGGTGCGCTCCAGAAGCGAAAAGATATTGAGCGGCTTGAGAAAGACCCCGCCAACGCCCTCGCTGATGAGCTCACGGATGGTGTCGTTTTCCAAATAGCCAGACACCATGATCACAGGCACCTTGGGCTTCATCTTCTTGATCACCTTCATGAACTCCGCACCCGTCATCTCAGGCATCTTGTGGTCAGTCACCACGAGGTCGTAGTCGGTATCACGGAAGACATCGACCGCTTCAATCGGATCGATCAGAGAGGTGACGATGTAATCGGCTTGCTCGAAAATATCAGTCAACAGACTGTTGAAGTCTGCATCGTCATCTAGAATTAGAACGCTATATGGCATAAAAAGTTAAGTCGGCTCGTTGGATAAATTATTCGTCGTCTGCGGCGGCATCTTCGTTTTCGTGGATTACCTCGATGCGCTCCAGCGCATGACTGAGCGATGTGATGGAAGTGCCATACCAGATCACACGGCCATCGAGGACATCTTCCCAGTGCTTAATAACAGGAGCGCTCATGTAGTAGCAAGTCGCCAGCATGTAGGTGCCTTCCACGTGGTCGAAGGGAACCGTCGAGGAAGCCCAGCAGAGCGAAAGATCGACATTCATCGGGCGCAAAGATTGCAGCTCGACGAAATCCAGGTCGATCAGGCCGAGCTTCAATTCCTCGGCGAGGTAGTCCAGTAGTTTAGCCTCTTCCAACTTTTTTAAATCAAAAAGCAGTGTCGAGAGAATCGATGCGCGTTTCAAATCGGCTAACTGGATCGCCTCCATGAATTTGTCATTGGCCTCCTCCAAATCGCCCGAAGAGACCAGCCCCTTGTCGACGAGGGCTGAACCTAAAAAGCGGTTACTACGAAGTATTAAAGCGCGATGCTGCTGCATGGGTAAAAATTCTCGGTAAACATTCGGCACAATGACCAGTGAGGTCAAGTCATCAGAAGCGCTTATCCCATGCTAAGCTCGATTCTTTATAAGTTGTTAACACAAATAGTAAAATAATCAACACTGCAGCACAGGCAGAACGCTCATTGCCCGCCCCAGCCAGCACCACGCCCATTCTGCGTTTCAGAATGGCTCTCGCCCTGACCATGCCCCCCGTCGCTCCCCTGTCGCACTGGCAAAAAATAGATACCAAAAATAATCATTAACCCCAGCAGAAGCCCGACAGCCAGTCGCCAAAAGTGCCCCGACGTAGCGATCTTTTTCAGCCACTGCCAATTGAGCAACAGGTGCGCCACCGTGGCAGCGAGCATCGTCGCACCCAGCCAAAAGTGAAGATCAGCCCACTCATGCCGGCTCAGATCCAGCACCCGCAGGCCACCGCCCCCACGTGAGCCTGGCACCAGCTTCCAGGTCAGCAGCGCACCCGTGCCGACCAAACAACAAAAGCTAAGATAGAGCAGCAGGTTGACCACCCGCATGAGAGGATTCTTGAGACCAGGTTTCATCAGATCAATTTAGCGCGGATTCCCTAAATGTAGAGATTTCTTCACTGTGAGCCAAAACTTATAAGCGACGCAGGCAAGCGATTAAAGTAAAGCTGCCAGTAAATGACTCGCAAAATCTGGATCACTCACCCGCCCCATCAACCAAGATCAAATGGGAGACTTCGCAAAAGCCGTAACGGGAAGCACCTCAATCTTCTCATCGAGCATATAGCGTTTTGTCCCCGTATAAGCGACGTATAGATGCTCCAATTTCAGCAGCTTGATCGCGGATCGCATCGAAGCGGTCACCTTCGGCGCGTCGGTGAACTTACATTCTAACCCGATACGCTTACCCTTGATAAACATCAATAAATCAAGTTCGGCATCACTTTGAGTCGACCAAAAATATTGATCCTCAGGTTTGAAAAAACGAATCGCTTGCTCCAAGACGAAGCCCTCCCACGAAGTCCCAAGCTTCGGGTGCCCAAGCAGCGCAGCCTCATCCTCGACCCCGAGCTGATAGTGCAGAATTCCCGAATCACGAAAATAAATCTTCGGCGATTTAACCTGCCGCTTCTTGATATTCTCAAACCACGGCTGCAGCTGACGAATCATAAAAGCCCCATTGAGCACATCGACATAACGCCGCACCGTCGGCGCAGTCATACCCAAAGAGCGTCCTAACTCCGCATTATTCAAATTCTGGCCATGATAGTGTCCCAACATCTTCCAAAGCCGTCCAATCGCCACCGGCGCGATCTCAAGCCCCAGTAAGCGCAGATCACGCTCAAGAAAATCCCGGCTGAAATTCTTACGCCAAAAGAAGCTACCCTCCTCTGAAGAAGCTAGAAACGAACGAGGAAACCCACCACGAAGCCAGAGTGATCGCATCGCCCCCTCGCCCACTTCTGCCAAAGAAAATCCAGATAGCTCAATCGTAGCAATACGCCCTGCTAAGGTCTCAGACGACTGCCGCAACAAGTCCGGCGAGGCACTGCCCAAAATAAGGAATTGTGCCGCATTATCAGGCCGGTCGATCAGCACCCGAAGCGTCGGAAATAAATCCGGACGACGCTGCACTTCGTCAATCACCACCAGTCCAGTCATACTCCCCAAGGCGAAAGATGCATTTTCCAAACGAGCCAAATCCGCCTCATCTTCCAAATCAAAATAATTGGGCGAGCTGATCTCGACCAACTGCCGAGCCAAAGTCGTCTTACCACACTGCCGCGGCCCCACAAGTGCCACCGCACGGCTCAACTCTAGTGCACGACATAGCTTCGCCATGTCCTCCGCCCGATGTATTTGCTGTGACTCACTATCCATGATTAAAAGCACACTGACTAGACTTTGAATAAATGTAAATCGAAAATAGCCTTTTCGATTTGTATAAATAATAGCGAAAATCTCAGGCTGAGTTTGCATCGTCAAAGTAATCGTCGGGCTTCTATCTTCACTGATCGAGTTTGATGCTCTAACCCAAAACTGGGAGGTTTCCAATAGAGGTTCCGTCGTAAAGGTGCTCTCGTCGGCTCCTACAATGGGTTGAGATTCGTCCCCAGACTCACCTCGATACCATTGATAGCTAATGCTGCCCGTACCTGTAGCATTAGCGACAAGCGTGATCCGGTCGTTCGGCAAACTGAAAGTATTTCGTGGGATCTCTGTAAAATCGGGTGCACCCTCAACAAAAAATTCAGAGACCTGAAAGCCCGAGTCCGATAGACAGGCAAAATGTGTCGCGCTACTGGCTAACTTTCGAATCGGCTCATCAAAGGCAACGCTATAGCTGCCCACCGCAGCAAACATCCCGTTTGAAAAAACCAATTCCTCAATAGTAAGCTGTCCATCTGGTGTTATTTCCCTCCACTGTTCAGCATTCTCAGTCTGATAAAGCGCATTTTGCTGATTTGGGTCGTAATAATTGTTGTCCTCATCATTCCCGACATAGACTAGAGAGACACCGTTGCCCTCAGCGATCCGAAGACGTTGCCCGTCCTGATGGTTGTAATAGCTATAAGGGCTCAATTTGCGGTTCAAATCTTCAGTTATGAGTTCGGGCATTCCACTGCGACCATACAACGCATAGCTAATCTCAACTCCACTCTCCGAAGCAGCATCACTAACCCTTTGGTGCGAGCTATCAGGAATCTGAAGCACATCGTATTGAGGCACCTTAGCTTCAAATTCCCCAGATGCTGTTTTATAGCGCACCCAAAGAGCTTCAGCCTCGATCGGATAAAGAGAGCCTCCCAGTTCCCAATCTGTAACCTGAAGCCATAGGTTATTACCTCCGTAGCGCTCGAGTTCTTCTTCCAGCAAAAGTTTCACATCACGCCCCTCGCGGGAAGTCACTGGATCGTAAGTTTCTGTTGGAATATTGCCCGAACTCCAAAAGGCACCATCCCAATCGCGCTGACCTAAAACATTCAGCGTCATGCTCTCAGAGGCAATAAAATCCTCAATCGTTTGATCGTAGCCCCCATAGTAATTCTGAAGACGAAACTGAAAGGGCATATAGAATTCAACCGCAGAGGCTGAATCATTCAACCGGAAGAACTTAACCGCCGCTCGCTCCTCATAGTAGCCTTGATAAGAAGGTTGATGAAGCAGTGTAAACTTTTCGCCTGAAACCTCCATCAAGCAGGACGCATCATGGGGCAGAGGAAACTCAATGGGCAAATTCTCAACAGTTCGCCACAAGGACTGACCTGATATGGCTGATGTGAAAAAAAACTGCAAGGAGAGGATAGCCTTTCATTCACAAAAACCTGCGCGCTATCACCGGAGGTGACAAGATGATTCAGCTCTGCCTACCAGAAGAACAGAAACCAATCATAAAACATATTCAAACCTTGAACATGCTCACAAAAGTAACATATATCTATATATAAAAATGATCCGAAGCTTTTCTTGCAAACAGACTGCCGCCCTTTGGGACAATCAACGCCACAAGAAGCTACCAGCCAACCTGCAAGCATCTGCCCTTCGCAAACTCCGCCTACTTCCTAAAAAGATGAGTTAAGATTGTAGGCGGTAGCTGTCAACGACAGGTCGCCGTTAGTTTATTTCAGATGTAGAGGCGATAAATTCAAGTTTGGGCTGCGATTTCAGGCGGTGCACGGCAGA
>Ga0105053_10002446_pt1 | contig 28811 bp, 22 predicted proteins | sample BON01_FD_78093 | JGI IMG/M metagenome (GOLD analysis project Ga0105053, IMG submission 78093) | Freshwater microbial communities from Lake Bonney liftoff mats and glacier meltwater in Antarctica - BON-01 | ecosystem: Environmental > Aquatic > Freshwater > Ice > Glacier meltwater | place: Lake...
CCCGCTCTCCAGATCTTCTCAGCCACCACCACCAGCCCCGCCCACTGGATGTGTTTGTCCAGCTCCACCAAGCGGTCTCCATGCTGCGTCAACGACTCCAGCGCGAAGTGATCTCCAAAGAAGATATATTGATTTTGGCTCATCGAGATACAGCTTATACACAATCTATAGTCTTGTCAATCAACGATATGCTAAATTTAGGAGTTCCCTTAGGTTAATGCCTTGCTGCCTTCCGCCGCGTTTCCTGTTTCTCTTCGCGAGAGAATGGGGTGACAGGCTCAGCTCGTTTCCTCGTCCCCCTCTCTCCACGGCTGGGGTCAGGATGTCTGAGGCTTCCGCCGGTCACCGGTTAGCTGATGTTACCAGAAGTTTACCTTTGTGGTCGCTCTTCGCTCCGCCCCATCGTGGGCCAGTTCGGTTACCTCAACCTACCCAAAGCTGACAATCTAAAGTCATGAAAAATAAACTGATCCTAATCCCCGGAGTGTGTGCATTCGCATTCCTGTTGGCGGCCCTCCGCATAGAGGCACAAACGGTGGCGACTCAAGCAAACACATCCGCCGACCAAGAGAAAAAACAAGAGGCTGTGGTTGAGTTGTCGCCCTTCGTTGTGACGAGCAACAACACCGAGGGCTACCGTTCCCAGCGAACGGTAGTCGGCAGCCGCTCGGCGAAAGAGTTGGCCGACCTACCGTCCAGCATCGCGCTCATCAACCTAGAGCAGATTAATGACTTTGGCGCTATTGCCGTGATCGACGTGCTCAAATTCGGGGTCAGCGGTGTCACCCAGAATCAATCCTTCAACGACGACGTGAACATCCGCGGCTTCAGGGCCGGTGCGCCGCTGCGCAACGGCTTTGACCGTCAAACGGGAACAGGAGCTGGTGGCCCCAATAAGAGCCAGCCGCTCTATGACGTCGAGCGCGTCGAGGTCCTGAAGGGCCCGGCCGCGATGCTCAATGGTTCCAACGGCGGCATCGGTGGCAGCATCAACTATGTCACCCGCGCTGCAACATCCACGCGGCATAGCGAGGCCCAGGTTTCGATCACGGGCCGCGGTGGTGTGCGCTTGCAGGCCAACACGTCTGGCCCGATCATAAACTCGGGCGACCTCAAGGTCAATTACCGCTTCACCCTCGGCTATCTCAATGTGGACGAGCCGCATGGGAAGTCACTGGAGTGGCAGGACCAGAAGTTTTTCGGTGCGGGTCTCGCGTTCTACTTCGGCGCGGCCAGCAGTCTGCTGATCGATGGTTATTACTTCCAAAATAATGACTACATTTATCTAGAAGACTTTCTCGACATCACGGTGCCGACAGACCCGCGCACCGGCCTGAAGGCCGCGAAGTTCAACCAATATTCGACCCAGAACTATTCCCCGGGCCGCAATCAGGACGCTTTCTGGCCCTACGTGACCACGGTGATCAACGCGGTCTTTCTCACGAAGCTGACCGATAATGGCGACTTGCGCATCGCTTATTCCTACAGCGATAACGATGATGATCGCTTAAACAATCGCTCCATTGGGGTCAATGCGGACAACTACACGGTAACCCGTCAGGCCATCCGCAACCACAGCGGTGAAACGAACAATGCCTTTCAGATCGATTACCTCGACAGCCGCCAAACGTCTTGGGCCAAGTTCGACACGACCTTGGGTGCCGATGGCTCTCTCAGCAGATATTGGGCTAATCAGGCGATCACATTCATGCCCGCGTTGGACACCCGCACCAGAACCTATCCGAACGATGCGGCTTGGTTTGCCCAGTTCCCCGACGATAACGCTTGGTTCTTCACCCCACATCCCAGTAGCTTGAGTCTTCCTGCGACGATCAACAAGGTCAACATCACGTCGGCTTCCGTTTATATCCAGGAGAACGTCACGTTGCTGAAGGATAAACTGATCCTGGTGGCTGGTATTCGTAAGTTCATGCCTGGCGGCACAAACGATAACCTCGTCACTAATGTGATCACGAATCGGCCTACCCAAAGCTTCAATGTGAACAAATACGGCTTTGTCTACAAGGTGCTCCCTAAGCTCTCGGTCTATGCCACCAAGGCCCAGAACTACTTTGTAGCTCCGCGCGGCAACATCGACAAATTTATCCAGGCTGACCGTCTGGGTGCTCCTTTTGAGGACTCGCTGGGCAAGCTCGAGGAAATCGGTGTCAAGTATGAACACGACTTCTCGGACACGATCAGCTTCTACGGTTCGGCGGCGGCCTTCAAGATGGAGCAGACCAATGTGGTGACGTTCGGCGTCCTGCCAGACGGAGTGAACGGTTCGGTGGGTGTCATCCAATCCGCCAAGGACTCGGCGGAAGGCTGGGAGACAGATCTTGGCATCCAGCTCAAGACGAGCAGCGGGCGGGCTGACATCCTGCTGACCTATTTTTACGGCAATTCCGCGATCGCCGCTGACGAGGGCAAGGCCTATGTCCGCCAGGCCCAGAACTTCGTGCCGCAGAAGTTCAGCTTCCTAGGCAAATACTCTTGGAGCAGCGGTCCGTTACGCGGCCTCCGGGCTGGCCTCGGTATTATACTCCAGGACGACAAGCGCCAGGGCGGCTATGTGGTAGAGACTCCGCCTCTCGCCAGCGCTTTCTTTGGCTACACCGTGAACAAGCGCTGGGACCTGCAACTCAATCTGGATAACTTGACGAACGAGCGCTACATCGTCCAGGTGGCCACGCCCGGCTTGGTCGCAGGTTCCAACACGTTCGCCTCGAAGCTGACGATCAAATACCAGTGGTAATCTGATATGTTCTTCGCCACCCGGCTGGTGCGAGCCAGCCGGGTTAAACGGAACTAACGCCGATTTCTTTGCCGCATCAGGCACTTGGTGGCAGGCGGCTTTCACTTTCGGGAGATTCGTTTGTCCATTTGTTTTAACCTACTCGGCGGCGCTTATGAACGTATCGCTTGTTCCCATCCCGAGCGTGCTGCTCGGTCCCGCAACGGCCAGAATCGTATCTCCGACGGCGGACTCTACTCCTGAGGGAGACCGCTGGCGCGCCACCTGGACAGACCCCACCGGGGTTCGGGTGCAAGCCGTGGCGCCACTGGCCGCCGGGAGTTGGACTCCGCCCGTGCCCCTGCCGGAGGCAGAAGTCGTCGGGGTGGAGCCGGCTGAGGCAGAGCCTGAAGGCCTCCTGGCTTCGGCGCGGCATCAGGGTAATCACATTGCGCTCCGTTCCGGGCGGCGCGTGCCAGGCGTGCCGCCGCAGTTTCCTAGCGCCGGCTTGGTGGTTTGCCGCGCTGGCTCTGCCGGCTGGACCGATCTGGCTTTCGCCGATGATCCGCCTGATGGGGAGATTTTCGCGGCGGCCGTGAGCGTGGTCGCGGATGATGTGCTCGCCGTCTACCTTGTGTCCGACGGGCGGGGTGGGGCGGTGTGCCGGGCTCTGCGATTCTCATTGGCCACGGTGCGCCTGGTCGCCAGCCACTGGCGCCACCTGCCGGACTTCCCACTGCGGCCGGGGGTCGCCGCAGTGATGGCGGGCGTCAACGGCGGCGCGCTGATTGCTGCCGGCGGGGCAAACTTTCCCGACCTTCCCCCCTGGGAGGGAGGGGTGAAAAAAACCTACGATGAAATCTTTGCGCTGCCCGCGGGCGCGACCGCGTGGCAGCCGGCTGGCCGGTTGTCGGAACCGCGCGCCTACGCCGCGATGGTCTCGGTGCCGGAAGGTGTGCTGGCGATCGGCGGAGAGAATGCCACGGGGGTTTTTCAGGATGTGGTGTGGTTGAATTGGGATGGCCGGCAGGTAACGACCAAACCCGGTCCCGCACTTCCGGAGCCCGTGGCCAGTCCGGTTGCCGCCGTGCTGGGGGGCAAGGTTTATCTGGCCGGCGGCTATGCCCCGGGGCTGCCGAGGGTGAGCACGACCAGCTTCCTGTGTCTGGATCTCGCGAATACCTCGGCTGGCTGGCAGACCCTGCCGTCCTGGCCCGGTCCATCCCGCGCTCTGGCCGTGATGGCTGCGCTCAACGGCGCGATTTATCTGATGAGCGGGCTTGAAATGTCCGCCGGGGCTGATGGGCAGCCGCAGATGAACTACCTGACGGATGCCTATCGCTACCGCCCTAGCGGTGGCTGGGAAAAACTGCCGGATTTGCCGTGGTCGGTCATTGCCGCGCCGTCGCCCGCTCCGGTCGCCACGGGGCCGGACCGCGTGTTTATTTTCGGCGGAATCGATGGCCGACAGGTCGGCAAAGTGCCACGCGACCGGCGCGTGCCGGAGGACATCCTCTATTTTGATGTTGCCCGGCATGCCTGGCACCTCTGGACCGAGGCTTGGCCCGAACCGGTGGTCTCCTCGCCCCCGGTGCCGTTCGGGGCAGAGTGGGTTTTTGTCTCAGGGGAGATCAAAGCCGGCCATCGCACCAAGGCGGTGATGGCCTGGCATCCGGGATTCTAGCCGCTTATTCGCCGGTCCGCACTGTGTTTCCGCAGCGCCATTTCAACTCAATCACATGAACCAATCATGAAAACTCTCTCTGCGGCGCGACGTATGCTGTGCGCCGTCCTGCCCCTGTTCGGCTTCGGTCTCGTTCCGCTCAGTCAGCCGGAGCCGGCGCTGCTGGAACAAACCAATGTGTTCGTGGCCGGGCAGGATGGGGCGTTTGAATACCGCATTCCCGGCATTATCACCCCGAACCAAGGCACGCTGATCGTTTTCTGCGACGCCCGGATGCGCGAAGAGGTCGATCCACCGAATGACATCGATCTTGTAATGAAACGCAGCGGCGCCGGCAGGAGGACGTGGGGGCCGCTTCGAACCATGGTCGACAACGGTCCGGGTGCCGCGGCGGATTCCTGCGGTTTCGTGGACCGCCAGACGGGCAGCCTGTGGATATTCAGCGTCTACGCGCCTGAGGGAGTGGGCCGCTACAACGCCGCCGACGGTCTAGCGGGCGGGAGCGGTCTGAAATCTTAATCGGAATTTCCTGTATGACCAAATCCTCGCCTGCCACCAGTCACTCCCCGAAGCACGCCGTCCTGCCCTCCGGGGCGTGGTTGATGGTGGCGTTGTTGTGGCTGGCGGGTGCCTCGAACTATCTTTCGCGCAATCTGCCGACGACGATGCGGGGCTCCATCTTGGAGGAGATATCGATGACGGAGGCGCAGTTCGGGCTGCTCATGTCGGCACTGTTGTGGGTCTATGCTTTAGCGAGCCCATTTGGCGGTTTCCTGGCAGACCGGTTCAGTCGCCGGAATATGGTGCTCGGCAGTCTCTTCCTGTGGTCGATCATCACCTTGGTCACCGCCTTTGTGGAGAATTTCGAACAATTCCTCACGCTGCGCATTCTGTTGGGCATCAGCCAGGCTTTCTACATTCCAGCCGCCCTTGCACTGATTGTGGATTATCACCGTGGACCGACTCGTGCGCTGGCGGCGGGGATTCACCTGACCGGGTATATCTTCGGAGCGTTGACCGGGGCCTTTGCGGGGTGGATGGCTGAGAAGCACGGCTGGAGTTACGCCTATATGGTCATCGGATTACCCAATCTGGGCTTTGGCGTGCTACTCTACATTTTGCTACGAGAGCCGCCGCGCGAGTCCCTCGAGTTGGTTCCGTCGGGCAGTGCGGTGGTCAATATCAAGTTCAGTGAGGCCCTAAAGAGTTTGAGCAAACCAGGCCCGTTTTACGTGATGATGGCCGCCATGGGCGTGCAAGGAGCCATCGGCTGGATGATTGTTGGCTGGATGCCGACGATCATGGCAGAGCAATTCAAAATGGGGCAGGGCGCCGCCGGGTTCTCGGCGTTGGGCTATCTTTATGTGGCGCAAACCGCCGGGTTGCTGGTGGGCGGTTTTTGGTCGGATCGCTGGAGCCTTACCAATCCGCGCTCTCGCATCATAATTCCCGCGTTGGCGATCCTGCTGACCGCGCCCGGCTTCTTGCTCACCGGCGGGTCCCCGCTCATCATCTTTACGATCATCAGTCTCGTCATGTGGGGCGTGGCGATGGGTTTCCTGGGGGCCAACATGATGCCAATTGTCTGCTTGATCGTCGATGTGCGTTATCGCGCCACGGCGATGGGGATGCTCAATCTGGTCGTCAATATCTGCGGCGGGCTGGCGATTTACGGCGTCGGTTTGCTTCGCGATGCCAAGTTTGGGGTCAATTCGATCCTGATGTTTGCGGGATTTGGCGTATTCTTATGTGGTGCCTTGCTCTGGCTGACGAATGTTTTGGTTCGTAGAAACGAACGGGCCAAGTTGGTCGCCTGAAGGGAAGACCCGGGCTTAATGCATCATGGCCAAAATTAACTTCTCTGAACTTAGTTTGCATAGTTTGTAAATTGTTTCCGGTCGGCGTAACTCGCCCGCTTAAATGCTTCCATCCCAGATTACATCAATGAAACAGCCGACAGAGCCAGTAACCGCTAATTTCCAAGCAGAGTCACTTCGTGTTTTCATCCGTCAGCCCCTGCAGGCCGTTGGCGCGCTCGATCCGCATGCGCGGGTCGGTGGCATCAACATTCCGGCCCGGGCCGCGTTGCGAAGGAGGACGGCGTTTGCCTGCGCTACGATGGCGAGAGCGGTTTTGGCCAGGTGGTGGCCGACCGGTGCACGGACCACTCAGTCCGCATCGCGCAGGCCCGGCAAGCCGGCTGCTAAGCTTATTGTCCGGACATTTCGCGTTTCCGTATGAAAACCGCTGCCAGTCTCGCGCCCCTAAAGTCCGCGGCGGCGGTCGCTGCTTGGACGACGGTGGCGTTGCTGTGGCTAGCGGGCGGCTCGAATTACCTCACCCGCATGATGCTGACGACGATGAGGGGATCAGTCATTGAGGATATCTCCATGACCGATGCGCAGTTCGGCCTGCTCACCTCGGGCTTCCTCGTGTTCTACGCGGCGGCCAGTCCTTTCGGCGGATTCTTGGCCGACCGCTTCAGCCGTCGGCGCGTGATCATCTGGAGCATCTTTGCCTGGTCGGCGATCACCTGGATCACGGCTTATGCGAAGTCATTCGAGCACTTCCTGATCCTGCGGTGCCTACTCGGTCTCAGCCAGGCCTTCTATATTCCCGCAGCGGTCGCGCTGATCGTCGACTATCACCGCGGTCCGACCCGCGCGCTGGCCACCGGCATCCATCTGACGGGAATGATCGTGGGCGCGGTGATCGGCGGAGTGGGTGGCTGGCTGGCGGAGAAGCACGGCTGGCGCTATGCCTACACGACCATTGGCCTGCCCAACCTCGCGTTCGGCATCCTGCTCTATTTTTTCCTGCGTGACGCCCCACGCGAGCATCTGGAAAAGGCGATCGACTCCGCCCAGCTGAAAATAATCAGCCTAGGCGAAGCTGCGCGCAGCCTGGGCAAGCCGGGTGCCTTCCATTACGTGATTGCCTGCCTGGGCGTGCAGGGCGCTGTCAGCTGGATCATCATCGCCTGGATGCCGACCGTGATTAAGGAGCAATTCAACATGGGGCAGGGTGCGGCGGGCTTTTCCACGCTGGGCTTCCTTTATGTGGCGCAGGCCATCGGACTGCTGGGCGGAGGCTTCTGGTCGGATCGCCTGAGCCTGCGCAATCCGCGCGTGCGCATCATTATGCCGGCCGTCGCGATTTTGCTGACGACTCCGCTATTCCTGCTTACCGGCTGGTTCGGGCACATCAGCTTCACTCTCCTGACCCTGGCGATGTGGGGCCTGGCCATGGGTTTCCTAGGCTCGAACACGATGCCGATTGTCTGCCTCGCGGTCGACGCGCGATACCGCGCCACGGCCATCGGCGTGCTGAACTGCTTCACCGCCATCTGTGGCAGCCTAGCCATCTATGGCGTCGGCGCTTTGCGGGACGCGAAGGTCGGCAGCTCATTGATCTTGACCTTCGCGGCGGTCGGGGTGCTTTTCTGCGGGCTTTTCCTGTGGATGGCGAATGTGTCGGTCAAGAGGAATGGCCCAGTAGACGCCCAGGTCAAATGAGCGGCGCAAATTCCCTGATCGTCTTACCTCCGATGAAAACCTGGTCCTTTCGCCTCCGCTCTTCGCAACGCTTGATCCTGATGGCAGCGATGCTCACTCCGTCGTGGTTGTGGGCTTCGGCCGAGGTCACCGAGATCGGTGGTCGTCGCGAGCTCTTTGTTGATCAGGCGTTGGTTGAAAGTCTGAGCGGCGGGGCCAGACTCCGCCTGCATCATCCGACGATTCGCGAGCTGGCTTTGGTGCACGACGCGCCGTGGGAGGGCACCGGCAGTGGTTATCACAGCATCTTCAAGGATGGGGACATCTACCGCATGTATTACAAGGCCTACCAGATCAGTCCGATGCACGAGGCTGATCCGAAGAACCAGGCGGAGGTCCACCCACTGTTCTGCGCTTACGCCGAGAGCGACGATGGCATTCATTGGCGCAAGCCGAACCTCGGGTTGCACGAGTTCAATGGCTCGACCGACAACAACATCGTCATGGTGAGCGGGAAGGTCGGCAGTTTGGATGCCGATGCGGGGCACCCGGCGGTGTTTAAAGACTCCAATCCAGACGCGCCAGCCGATGCGCGCTACAAAGCGATCCTCCGCTCCCGCGAGCCGCGTGGGTTGCTCGCCTTCAAGTCAGCCGACGGACTGCATTGGTCGCCGCTCGTCGACCGACCGATCATCGTCGACGGAGCCTTCGACTCGCAGAATCTGGCCTTCTGGGACGACGAGCGGGGTGAGTATCGGGCCTACTGGAGGTTCTTCGATGCCGGCACGCCAGAGAAACCTTTTGCGGGGGTGCGGTCGATTCGCACGGCAACCTCGAAGGATTTTATCCATTGGGAAAATCAAGCTGACCTCGATTTCGGCGATTCGCCCCGGGAGCATCTTTATACGAATCAGATCAAGCCCTACGAACGGGCGCCGCATCTCTTCATCGGCTTTCCGACGCGCTACCGCGAGCGGGGTCATCTCGACCGCGGCGATGCTCCGCACGTGGGCGAGCGCACGGCGACACCCGCTGAGTTGGTGGCGCAATGGCCCGCGTCGCTGCGCGCGCTGCCGGATTTGGGCCCACGGCTAGAGCGCGCTTCGGCGCACGAACGTTATGGCGCTGCGATCACTGAAGGGCTGCTGATGGCGAGCCGCGACGGCGTGAATTTTAAACGGTGGAACGAAGCGTTTCTTCCTCCGGGTATCGAGCGCGAAGGCACGTGGAACTACGGTCACCAATACCTCGGCTGGCACGTGGTGGAAACCAAGTCAGACCTCGTGGGCGCTCCCAACGAACTCTCCCTCTATGCAGGTGAAAGCTACTGGACGGCGCCGGGTAGTGCGCTGCGTCGTTACACCTTGCGCCTCGACGGCTTTGTCTCGGTGGAAGCAGGAGCCGACGGCGGCGAACTGATGACGAAGCCGATCACGTTTACGGGGAAAACGCTCGCGCTGAACTTCGCCACGTCGGCGGCCGGCAGTGTCCGCGTGGAGATCCAAGATCTCGACGGGAATCCTCTACTCGGATTTGCACTGGCGGACTGCGAGCCGTTGTTTGGCGACACGATCGAGCGCGCGATCCGCTGGCAACAAGGCTCGGACGTGAGCGCCCTCGCCGGTCGCCCGGTGCGGTTGCGCTTCGTGCTCAACGATGCTGAGGTCTACGCGTATCGGTTCGCACCCTGAGCCAGCCGGTTTTTATGCTTTTTCGTTCCCGTCATGCGCGCACCCCAATCATGGAGATCTGGCCTGCTGGCCGCATTGGCCTTGGCGGGCGCGGTCTCGGCGCAGGTGGAGCGGCCCAACATTCTGTTAATCATCCCGGACGATCTGGGCTACTCCGACCTCGGTTCGTATGGCGGCGAGATTCGCACGCCGCACCTCGATCGGTTGGCGCAGGAAGGCACGCGGTTTACTCAATTCTACAATAACGCCGTCTGCGTGACGACGCGGGCGTCGGTTTATACGGGAGCTTCGCCGCGGCAACGCGCTGGCCTCGATGGGATGCTGCGTCCGAATATGGTGACGCTGGGCGAGGCGCTGAAGGCGGCGGGCTACGAGACCAGCCTGATCGGCAAATGGCACTTAGGCAGCGAGGCTCCGCAGCGGCCGATTGATCGTGGCTTTGATGATTACTACGGCGTGCTCAGCGGCGCCTGTAATTTCTTTGATCCGACGATTCCCGATCCGCAGTTCTACGGGAGCAACGGGGCCAACCGACCCTTCGCCCACAACGAGACGTTGATCACGGAGTTTCCGGAGGGGTTCTACACGACCGATGCGTTTTCGACCCACGCGGTGGAGCGAATTCGAAACGCGACGAAGACGGGCCAGCCGTTTTTTATCAACCTGTGCTACACCGCTCCGCATTTTCCCCTGCACGCGCCCCGCGAGGATATCGCCCGCTATCGGGGCAAGTATCGCGACGGCTACCGGAAGTTGCGCGAGCGACGTTTCCAACGACAGATCGAGCTCGGCATCATCGATCCGGCTGTGACTAAGCTCTCAACCGCGGACGAGAAGACGGGACCCTTTCGCTACGATTACGAGATTCCTCGGTGGGAGGACCTCGACGAGGAGACGCGGGAGCGGGAAGAGCGGCGCATGGAAGTTTATGCGGCGATGGTTGACCGCATGGACCAAGGAATCGGCCGCGTGCTCGCAGCGCTCGAGGAAACGGGCCAAGCCGAAAACACCCTAATCATTTTCATCTCGGACAACGGCGGCTGCGCTAGTCTGCCCGAAGCGGGGAAGATGGATGAGTATCTCGCCTTCAATCGGGACATCCCCACCGGCGACAAGGACGGTTATGAATTTGTCGGCCCGGCCTGGGGTTGGGCGCAGAACGCACCGTTTCGACGCTACAAAGGATGGAATTACGAAGGCGGATTTTGCACGCCAATGATTGTGCGGTGGCCGGGAAAGGTGGCTGCGGGGCGCATCACCGCAGAGGTGGGGCATGTGGTCGATTTCATGCCGACGTTTTTGGAGTTGGGTGGGATCGACTATCAAACGGTGGCGCAGGGCCGCGACGTCGTGCCGCTGGAGGGCCGCAGCTTGTTACCGGTGTTCGCAGGCGAGCAGGCGACCCCGCGAACCGAAATGATGTGCTGGGCATTGATGGGAAGTCGCGCCGTGCGCGACGGCCAATGGAAGCTCGTTTGGGGTGCCAGCGATCGACGCTGGGAGCTCTATGATCTCGCCACCGACCGCAGTGAGATGGTTGACCTCGCGGGGGCCGATCCCGCTCGGGTGGCGGCGATGGCGATCGAGTGGACCCGCTGGGCGGAAATGTCGGAAGTCGCCGACCGCGGAGACTACTGAGACCGGCAAGGCGGCTCAATTCGGCAGCTGCGGCGCGTAGTCGTAGCCCAAGGTGCTGAAGAATTCCCGGGCGAACGCTCGGTGTCCGAACCCGTTGGGATGAATCGGATCGGCCAACCACTCGCGAAGCAGGGGAAGGGTCGGGCGATCTTCCCGCCACCGGGTCCAATGATCGATGAGAATGGTCCCGGTCGATCGGGCGACGTCCGTGATCACTTCATTGTAGGCGGCAAGGTCGCTCCGGGAAAAACTGCCGGGGTTTTCCTCATCGATAGGATTGGTGCGATGCAAAATGGGGATGGCCCCGATTGCGCGAATTTTCTGCACCATTTCGCGCAGTTGGTCGGCAAAGTTTTCGCGACCGTCGGGGCCCGCCCCGGAGTTGTTCATCCCGATCATGATGGAAACGACGTCGGGACGAAAGCGCAGCACCCGCCAGTCGAAGTCGGCGAGCAAGCCGCCGCTCTTCTCGCCGGAGATGCCGGTGTTGATGACGAAATCGCGGTAGCGAGCGAGATTCCACCGCAGGTGCTCTTGGATCAACTCAGGATACGAGCGTTCGAGCCCGAGCCACTTGGCCCCGTGGGTGATGGAGTCGCCGGTGAGCACCCAAGTGAGCGGGTGCTCGGTGTCGGCGATGCAGGCGCGGAGTCGAGCGAGATCGCTCTCCGCGTTGGGCACGTCGTCACTCATGACGGGGCCGCGGCGAAGAGACTCGCGAAGATGGCGATCAAACCGCGGAGCCATGGTCGGGCTGGGCGGACGGAGGTATTGGGCGAGGCGATGGATGGCAGATTCAATCGGAGGCGAGGGCGTCGTCGAGGGTTTTCGCCCAGACCGGGAGTGACGTCATCACGGCGCCGAAATCACTGCCAGTGGCGATCAGCTGCCCGCCCTTCCGGGCGATGCGCTTGATCTGCTCTGCGTTGCCGCCCGGGCGGCCCCACGCGATGCCGTGCTTCGCGGCGGCGGCGGCGACGGCGTCCTCGGCGGCGGACATTTGCGGGTCGCTCCAATCCATCGCGCAGCCGAGGCGGAGGGAGATGTCGCCCGGGCCGAGGAACAATCCGTCAACTCCGGGGGTGCCCGCGATCGCGTCGACGTTGGCGATGGCCTCGGGCGATTCGATTTGGACGATGAGGACGGTTTCGCGGTTGGCCGTCGTCGGGTAGTCGACGGTGCCGTCGAGGTAGAAATTGTTGTCGAGGCTGGCCCCGTCGAGTCCGCGCTGACCGAGCGGCGGGAATTTGACGGCGGCGGCGAGGGCGGCGGCGTCCTCGCCGGTGTTCACCAACGGAATCATCAGGCCCGTCGCGCCGTCTTCGAGGAGATGGTAGAGGTCGTTGGGATTGCGCGAACCGGTGCGCACGATGCAGTCGATGTTGGCGAGATGATGGAGTGCGATCATCCGCTGCAGTTCGCGCCGATCCCACGTGTTGTGTTCGGCGTCGAGCCAGACGGCGTGGTAGCCGGCCTTCGCGGCGTGGGCGGGCAGCATGGTCGTGGGATAATACATGCAAAGCATGCGGGCGACTTGCTGATTGCGAAAGCGAGAGCGGACGAGGGAGGAGCGCATAGGATTTTGGAAGGGAGGGGGAGGGGCGACGACCCGGAGGCCGAACGGAGTTCACTCTGGAGGATTGCTCCCGTGACACTACCCCAGGCTTCCGGTCATACGATGTGACCAATTGACAGACATTGAAGAACCGCGGGAGGCCTTCAGAAGGAAGCCATTGCTTTTTGCGGAGTGCCTTCCCGCGATCTTCCCCTTCCCCTTCATGCCCCCTGAATCTTCGTCTTCTGCCGTTTCGTTTGTCGCCGGGAAATGTGAGGCGCAACCGCTCCGCGATTTCTGTCGCGACCTGCTGGTGGCGTCGCAGACCCCCGGGCCGTTTGCCGTGCTGGTGGCCGACTCACTGGTCGAGGCGAACCTGCGGGGCGTGGATTCCCACGGCGTGCAGATGTTGGCAACGTATCTTCAGCAGATTCGGGCGGGCGGAGTGCAGGTCGCCGCGGCGGGTCATGTTGAGCGCGAGGATGGAGTGTGCCTGCGCTACCACGGCGAAAACGGGTTGGGGCAGGTCGTGGCCGACCGTTGCACTGACCATGCGATTCGGATCGCGCAGACTCTCGGGGTGGCGGTCGTGGTGACGAGTCATTCCAACCACTTTGGGGCCGGCGCCTGGTGGGGCGAAAAATTGGCGAGCGCGGGCTTGATCGCAATCGTGATGAGCAATGCTTGTCCGGCGGTGGCCCCATGGCAGGGCAAGACGGCGATCTTTGGGACCAATCCGTTTTGCGTGGCCGTGCCAAATCACGGCGAGGGGGCGCGGTGGATCCTCGACATGGCGACGACGACGGTCGCCCTCGGCAAGCTCACGAATGCGGTGCACCGCGGCGAACCAACGATCCCGTTGTCGTGGGGGTTTCTTGATGCGGAAGGGAAACCGACGAGCGATCCCGCCGAGGCTCTGCGGGGAAACCCGACGCCGTTTGGCGGCTACAAGGGAACCGGATTGGCGATGATGATCGAGATCCTCTGCGCCGGGTTGAGTGGCGGCGCGATGACGACCGAGCTGCCCATTTACCGCACGGGCGGAGACCCGATTGGGGTCAGCCACACGTTCATCGCGATCGATCCCGCAAAGTTTTTGGCTCCGGGCGAATTTGAAACCCGCGTGGCTCGGCTGGGCCGGCTCGTCAAAGCGGCTGAGCCGGCGGAAGGGTATGAGGAAGTGCTCCTCGCGGGCGAGCCGGAGTGGCGCTGCCACCAGCTTCGTGCCAAGGAAGGAATCCCGTTGCCGGCAAAACTTTGGTCGCAACTCACCACCCTCGCTGCTGAGCTAGCCGTGACCCCGCCAGTGTTGGCGCCGTGGTCCGAGCCCCCCACTTTATGAAAACCATCCGATTTGGAATTCTCGGTTCCGGCTTTATGGGCCGGACCCACGCTGAAGCGATCCGCCGTCTGCCGAACGCCGAGCTCGTCGCGGTGCACGGTGGCAGCCGGGCACCCGGTTTGGCGGAGCGTTACGGGATGGCGTTTGAAGCCGATAAGGCGACGCTGCTCGCGCGCCCAGACATCGATGCGATTGTCGTGACGACTCCCCACCATTTGCACGTGGAAGAAACGTTGGCGGCGCTAGCGCAGGGCAAGCACGTGCTGGTGGAGAAACCTCTCGCGACGACCGTGGCGGACTGTGACCAAATGATCGCCGGCGCGGCGAAACATGGCCGCGCGCTCGGGGTGGGCTATCAGCAGCGCTTCCGCACCAACAACGTGAAAGCCTGCGAATTGATTCGGGCGGGAGTGATCGGTCAGTTGCAGACGGTGCAAATCTCGATGCCGATGTTTGCGGGGGTGATCAAGGCGGGAGGATTCGGCGGCAATTGGGCGTGGTGGAATGATCCGGCAAGTGTCGGGCACCTCCTCAATAGCGCACCGCACGCGGTCGATTTGGTGCGTTGGTTTACCGGCGGCGAGGTCGTGACCATCACGGCGTTCTGCCGAACTTTTCTCCCGGAGATTGAGGTGGAGGACACGACGATGAGTCTCTTCGAGCTCTCGAGTGGCACCCTCTGCTCTTTGTTCTCGAGTCGCGCGCTGCCGACGGCGTCGTTTCCGCGCGAGGATTTCCGCTTTCGGATCATGGGCACCAAGGGGCTGCTCGATCTCGATCCGACGGACCAACTCAAGTTGTCCAACGAAGAGGGCTGGAGTGTTATCTCCACCCAACCACCAATCAATCATGAAGACTCAAACGCGGCGTTCGGCGATGTGCGGATGAAAGCTTACGCCGACCAGATGGCGGCCTTCATCGACCTGATTGAGGGACGACCGAGTAAGATCGGCCAGGGCGCCGATGGCCGAGCGGGCGTCGAGGCCTGTGTAGCGATGCTCCAATCGTCGGCGGAGAAGCGCTGGATCTTTCCCGGTGCGGGGAAATGAAGCGGCGGATCGTCGTCATCGGCGGAGGGATCGTCGGCTTGGCGGTGGCGCGTGAGCTTCTTTCGCGAGTGCCCTCGGCGGAGGTGACGTTGTGGGAAAAAGAGGATGACGTGGGGCAGCATCAAAGCTCGCACAACAGCGGCGTGCTGCACTCGGGGCTCCATTATCAGCCGGGATCACTCAAGGCCCGGTTGGCCGTGCAGGGGATTCGGATGATGACGGCGTATTGCCAAGAGCAGGGGATCGCGCACGAGATCTGTGGCAAGATCGTGGTCGCGACATCGGAGTCGGAGGTGCCGGCGTTGCGGACCTTGGAGGACCGCGGACGGCGCAACGGGCTGCGCGACTTGCGGCAACTAACACCGGACACTTGGCAGGAGATCGAACCCCACGTCGCGGGCGTGGCGGCCTTGCACGTTCCCGAGGAGGGGATCGTCGACTACCGGGCGGTGTGCGTGGCGTTGCGCCGCGAGATTGAAGCGGCGGGCGGAATCGTGCGGACGGGCATGCCGGTCACGCGGATCGAGCGGCACGGCGCGGAATGGATCTGTGCGGGAGAAAACGGGGAGCAGGCGGCGGACTACCTCGTGAACTGCGCGGGATTGTTCTCGGATCGAGTCGCCGAGCTGGCGGGAGTGGCCCGCGAGGTGAGGATCGTGCCGTTTCGCGGTGAGTATTTTTTGATAAAAGAGTCGGCCCGCCACTTGGTGCGCCACCTCGTCTATCCGGTGCCGGATGCGCGCTTCCCGTTTCTCGGACGGCATTTCACGCGGATGATTCACGGCGGGGTCGAGGCGGGCCCCAACGCGGTGTTGGCATTGGCGAGGGAGGGCTACTCGTGGCGCGATGTCTCGCTGCGCGATACGATGGACGCGCTGGGTTTCGCGGGTCTGTGGCGGTTCTTGAAAAAATATCCGGCGCTAAGCAGCGAGGAGATCGCCCGTTCACTCAGTCGGCGGTTGGCCTGCCGATCGCTGCAGCGGCTGGTGCCCGATCTGGCGCCGTCCGATCTGCTGCCTGGCGGCGCGGGGGTGCGAGCGCAGGCGATGCATCGCGATGGGACGTTGATTCAGGATTTTTGGATCGAGGAGCGCGAGGGCGCCCTGCACGTGTTGAACGCTCCGAGTCCGGCGGCGACCGCGTCACTGGCAATCGCGCAGCACGTCGTCGGTCTGCTGCCGTTCACCGCTCGATCTTAATGAAGCGCCCGGTGCGTGAGGACTCCGCGGCGGCTTCGATCAGGCGGGCGGTTTGGAGCGCATCGGCGAGCGTGGTCGGCGGCGCGGAGGTCCCTTGGGTCGCGGCGATAAACTGCCGGAAGAAACCTTCGCCGTAGGAGCCGCCGTAGGAGGTCGAGGGCGCGAGGGTGAAGGTTTGCTCGCGAATCGGCGACGCCCCATCGGCGACCGGGCTCTCGATTTGCAGGCGAGGTTCGAGGTCGGGCCAGACGACGCGGCCGTGGTGCCCGTTGAAACCCAGATAGGAATCGTAACCCTTTTGATTCACGTAGCCCGCTCCGCTGTAAGCCAGCGTGTAGCCGGCGTGGAAGGAGCCGATCGCCCCCGAGCGGAAGCGCAACGAGAGCACCGCAACGTCTTCGACGTCGATGGCTTCGCCGGAACGCGTGGCCTGCATGGCGGCGACCTCGACGATGTCATCGCCGGCCACGTGTTGCAGAAGGTCGAGGCAGTGGCAACCGAGCCAGAGCAAGATGCCGCCGCCAGAGTGATCACGGCGAAAGAGCCAAGACTCGGGGTTGCGGAACTTCACCTGCGTGGTGAGGAAGCGACACTCGAGCGAGTAGAGAGGGCCGAGCGCGCCCGACTGCAGGAGCTCGCGCGCGGCGACCATGCAAGGATGCGCCCGGCGGGCGTAGAGCACGCTCGCAACGACACCGGAGCGATCGGCCGCTTGTTGAACTTCGCGGATCTGCGCGGCGTTGAATCCAACGGGCTTCTCGGCGAGTAAGTGTTTCCCGGCTTGAACCACGCGCAGGCAGAGTGCGGCGGAGAGATCGTGACGCGCGCAGACAATCGCGAACCGGAGCTCGGGATCGGCGAGCAGGGTCTCTAGGTGAACCGTGAGGGCCCCGACTTTGGACCGCCCGGCCAACGGCGTGTGGGCGACGACTTCCGGGTCCGCGTCCCAGAGCGTGATCTCGGTGATCTCGGGCAGATTTTCCAGCGTGGTGAAGAGAACCTCCGAATGAGGATGGGAGAGTCCGAGGAGGGCGGCTTTCATGAGAGAGGGGGGATCGGTTTGGAGGAGGGGAAGGGGCTGGGTGGCCGATCAGTGCGCGGTGTAGCCGCCATCGACGGGCAGATTGACGCCGGTCACGTAACGGGCGGCGTCGCTGAGAAGAAAAACGACCGGACCGCCGAGGTCGTGCTGATCGGCCATGCGCCGGAGAAATGTGGCGCGTTGGTAACGTTCGACGAAGGCGGGATTCTGACCGCTGAAGAAGCCGCCGGGCGAAAGGCAATTCACTCGCACGCCGCGCGGACCGTAGTGGGCCGCGAAGAATCGGGTGAGGTTGATCATGCCCGCCTTGTGGAAAAAGTAGTCGGGGATGACCTCCATGTTGAGACCCTCGTAGAGCGAGAGGTCAGGGCCCACCATGCCTTGAATCGAACCGATGTTCACGATGCTCCCGCGCCCCTGCTCGGCCATGAGATCGCCAAAGGCCCGCGTGAGGGCAAACAGACCGGTCGCGTTGGTCTGCATGGAGGATTCCCAGTCGGCGAGGGGAGCATCGGGAGATTTCATCGGCCGGGACACGGCGTTGTTGATCAGTCCGTCGAGGGGGCCGAACTCCTCCTGCACGCGGTCGCGCAGACTGAGGATGGACGACTCCTCCGCCTGATCGAGAGGCAGCACGTGCACCGCGTGGCCGAGGGCACGCTCTTCGCGAGCGACTTCCTCGAGGGCCGCGACGTTGCGCGATGCAAGCAGGAGCGTGGCGCCGGACTGGGCGAGATGGGCCGCGAGACCCCGGCCGTAGAGACCGGCCCCGCCGGTGAGGAGGATGGTTTGACCAGCGAGAGAGAAATGGGGAAACGGAGGGGTGCTCATAGAGACGGGGAGGGGAAACCGGCGCCGGCGCCGACCTGCGCAGTAAGGTGCCGGACAGGGGTGGCGTTAGGCTACCTCGGGCTTGCGGTCAAATAATGTGACCAATTGCCGGAGATTGTTGAAAAGGAGAGAACCGTCTGGCATGAGATATCCCTGCCGACCCATGGCTACTCCGCACCAGCTTCGCTTGATCGATTGTGACGTCCATCAGCTCCTGCCGGACGTGAAGGACTTGTTCCCCTATTTGCCCCGGCACTATGTCGAATACATCGGGGATTTCGGCGACATGATGCCGCGCTATAATTACACGAACATCCCCGGCCATGGAGCCCGGCACGATCTCTGGGCGGCGGCCCCGCCGGGGGTCAATCCCGCGACCAGTCCGGAGATGGCGATTGAGAAGCACCTCGATGTTTACGGAGTCGACATCGCCGTGCTGACCGGTGGGCCTTACGGGGCGGGGCTTCATCCCGACCCAGACTATGGGATGGCGTTCTGCCGAGCTTACAACGATTGGACGGCGGACCGCTGGTTGAGCGCGGATCCGCGGTTTAAGGGCTCCATCCATATTTCTCCGTCTGATCCGATCTTGGCGGTGCAGGAGATTGAGCGGCTAGCCTCTGATAAACGATTCATTCAAGTGCTGATGGCGGCGGGCGCCCGCTTGCCGTTTGGCAATCGTCACTACCACTCGATCTATGAAGCGTGTGAACGGCACGGCCTGCCGATGGCGTGTCACTTTGGCGGCGAAGGGACGGGGGTGGCGGGGCCGCCGACGCCCGCCGGATTTCCCACCTACTATCTCGAGATGCGGATGGCTCGCTCGCAAATGGGTATGGCGCATCTGGTCAGTCTGATTTGCGAAGGAGTGTTCGAGAAGTTTCCCCAATTTAAGTTTCTCTCGCTGGAGCAGGGAATCTTTTGGGTGCCCGGTTTGCTGTGGCAGATGGACGCCGATTGGAAAGCGCTACGCGATTACACGCCGTGGGTGAAGCGGCTCCCGAGCGAGTATGTCTCCAACCACGTGCGGTTCGGGTCGCAACCGATGGTGGAGCCTCCGTCGCGACGAGACCGCGATGTGTTTCTCGAATGGATCCACGCCGACGAGGTGCTGGTCTTCTCGAGCGACTATCCGCACTTCGATTGGGATGAACCGACGGGTTTCCTCAAAGGATGCGACGAAGCGCTGCGGCAGAAGATATTTTGGGAGAACGCCCAGCAGCTCTATGGACTCTAGGCGCTCTGGAAAAATCGCGGTCGCCGCTTGCCGGGCGGACTCGGTGCCGCCGGGGCAAAAGGTGATCGTCGAGTTGCACGGTCGCACGCTCGGCATCTTCAACGTCGGCGGGAAATTCTATGCCCTCGCCAACCGTTGTCCGCATCAAGGCGCGCCGGTGTGTTTGGGCCGGATTCGTCCGCAGGTCTCGGCCGAGCGGCCAGCCGAGGTGTGCTTCGGGAGCGAAGGAGCGATCCTTCGTTGTCCGTGGCATCAGTGGGAGTTTCAAATTGAGACGGGTCAAGCAGTGGCCGACCCGAGGCTGCGGATTGCCACCTATGAGACGGAGGAGATCGGCGGAATCGTCACCGTGTATCTCCCTGCTCCGGCTCAAGTCCAATCAAAGACGACGCCGAGGTAGTCGTCGGCCGACGCGAGCAGGTCTTGGTAGAGGGCAGGCGCTTCGGTGGCCGGCACGCGATGGCTGATCAAATGCGTCATCTGGAGTTGCCCGCTCGACAGGAGGCGGAGGTAGGCGCGGCGATTGCGATCCCGACTCCAAGTCCAGTAGGGATGCTCCTCGGCGAGGTTGCTTTCATACGTTCCGATCAGGGTCAGCTCCTTGCGGAGAATCTCTTCCCGCAACCTGATCGAACTGATCCCGGATGCGCTCCCGGTGATCATGATACTTCCCCGGTCCGCCGCAGATTCCAGCATGGGCGCCAGCACCGCCGCGGAGCTCGCGCACATGAATGACTTCTCCGCGCCGCGACCTTGGGTGAAGGCGCGGATCTGAGCGGTGACGTCGCCTTGTGCGGCGTTGAGGGTGTGGCTCGCGCCGCTCTGTTGGGCGAGGTCGAGTCGACGATCCAGTAAGTCGACCGCAATGATGGGGTCGGCCCCTGAGATCCGGGCTAGCTGGATGATGAGTTGTCCCACCATGCCGGTGCCAAAGACCACAACGGATTCATCGATCTGGAGTCGCGCCCGGCGGATGGCATGCAGGGCCACGTCGCCGAGGGCAACAAAGCCTGCGTGATCGTCGGCCACGTTTTTCGGGAGCGCGCTGATCGCGGCGGGTCGATCGGTATCGATGAGGCAGAGGCTGGCGTGGGTGCTGTTCACCGCCACCCGGTCGCCCAGGTGGTAGTCAGTCACGGCGGAGCCGGTTTCCACGATGTGGCCGGTTGCCATGTATCCGAGGCTCGCGAGTTTCGGATTGAGGTTTGGACCGTAACCGGAGGGGCCGTCGCGGAAGAAGTTCATCTCCGAGCCGAGGCTCGCTTGCGTGCAGGTGTTGCGCACGAGGACTTGTTTTTCCGTCGGCGCTGGGAGGTCGAAAGCCTGCAGCGTAACGCGGGGAGGGTTGACCGAAAAGAAGAGGTGGGTGCCGGTATTCATACGCATGCTGAGTGATGGAATCGGCGGCCGACCAGGCCATCCTGCGACTCAGGTCATACAATGTGACCAATGAGGAGAAATTGAATGCAGTGCTGAGTTGAACTCCCCTCCCTACAGTCGCACCCTGCGGCTAGTTTCTCCCCCCCCTATATCCCGCCTGTGACTCCTCCGCTCCAAGATATGCGCCGCCTCCTTTCCACTGATCGGGAGGCCGCCCGATGAGTATCGCCGCGGAAGCCGAGGCGTGGCGGCAGCTTCCCTCTTATGCGCAGGTGCGAGGCGTGGCGGGGGTGCTCGCGGGTCAGCATGAGAGCGTGGTCATCGCCGCCGGGGGCACCAATTTTCCGGACGCACCGCCGTGGGAGGGTGGATCGAAGAAAGTCTACGACGACATTTATGTGCTGACGCCGGGCGCGTCGGCGTGGCAAGCCTCCGGGCGTCTACCTCGGCCGCGCGGCTATGCGGCGGTGGTTTCCCTGCCGTCGGGCGTGTTGGTGCTGGGAGGAGAAAACGGGCCGGAGGTTTACGGAGATGCGCTTTGGCTGCGATGGGATGGATCGCAGGTGGTCGTCACGGAAGGTCCGGCCTTGCCCGCAGCGATGAGCAGCCCGGTCGCGGTGGCGAGTGGAGATTCGATTTACCTCGCCGCGGGCTACGCGGCCGGGGCTCCCCGGCGCTGCTTCGCAGGATTCTGGAGACTGGATCTGAACGAGGTGGAGTCTGGCTGGCACAGCCTGCCTACTTGGCCGGGACCACCGCGCGCCCAAGGGGTGATCGCGGCGTGGAATGGGGACGTTTATTTGTTCAGCGGACTTGAGCTCGTTGTCGGCGATGACGGTTCTAGCGCCGTGAATTATTTAGTGGATGCGTATCGTTATCGACCGAACGAAGGATGGTCGCGCCTACCTGATTTGCCGCGCTCGGCGATCGCCGCGCCCACCCCCGCGCCCGTCGAGTCGGGCCGAATCTTTGTGCTCGGCGGGGTCGACGGTCGCTTGGTGGGCAAGCAACCGCGAAACGTGCGCGTGCCGAAAGACATCGTCGTGTTCGATGCACGGGAGGACGCATGGTTGCGATGGGACGACGATTGGCCCGCGCCCGTGGTCACGACTCCGGCCGTGCCATTGGGCCGCGAGTGGATCTTGGTGTCGGGTGAAATCATGGCGGGGGTGCGGACGCCCGAAGTCTGGGCTTGGAATCCGCAGCGTGGGGGCTCCCCAGTTTGCGACGACGAGGCTTCCTCCACCGTAACTCCCCTTCCGCGATGACCCTAATCGATAGCTTCATTATTTTTGTTTACCTCGCGGGGATCGTCGCGATTGGCGTGCTCTACCGGGGCAAGCAGGACGATATCAACGACTACTTCACAGCGCAGCGGGGCTTCGCCGGAGCTGGCGGGGTGGTGCTCGTGGGGTTAAGCTTGGGGGCCACCATGTTCAGTGCGCTGAGCTTCGTCGCGTATCCGAGCATCGTCTACACCTACGGGATCACCGCGATGTCGTCGTTGATCGGATTCCCCGTGGCGTATCTCGTGCTGCGCTTCTGGTTTCTGCCGCGCTACCTCGCGCGGCCACAGCGCAGTCCTTACGAGATCATCGAGCGTCGTTTTGGAGTGCCGACCCGGTTGGTCGCCTCAGGGCTGTTTGTTTTTCTGCGTCTGTGCTGGATGTCGGCGTTGATCTACGCGCCAGTCATCGTGGTGATGGCGAGTGCTAATCTCGGGCGGGAGTGGTTTTGGCCGCTGGTGCTGCTGATCGGATTATTGAGCACGGCCTACACCGTGGTCGGCGGGATCCGTGGGGTCATCATCACCGATGCGATTCAGCTGCTGTTGATCATGGCCGTCCTGCTCGGGACGATCATCTACGTGCTCTTCAAAGTGCCCCTCAGTTTCAGCGAGATGTCGGAGCATTTGCGGCATCACACCAATCTCCTCGAGCTGAACTGGTCGTTTGATCCCACCGTGACGATGACGGTTTGGGCGATGGTCTTTGGCGCGTTCATGCAGAACATGAGCACGTTCACGGCGGATCAAATGTCGTTGCAACGCTACCTCACCGCCGGGGGGTTGAAGTCGGCCGCGAGCGCGTTTGGCACGAGCATGGCATCGATGGTGGTGGTGCTGCTCATGCTGGCCGCCGTCGGATTGACGGTGGGGACGTGGTATGATCTGCATCCCGATCCTTTGCTGCCGACCGATGCGGACAAGGTGTTTCCTTACTTTGTCGCCACGCAACTCCCCGTGGGCTTCATGGGCATCGTGATCGCCGCCATCCTCGCGGCGACGATGAGTAGCATCACGAGCGGAATCAACGCGCTGTCGGGATCGCTGTTGAACGATTTTGCCCCGCTCTCGGAGCGGATCGAATCGGGACGACTGCTGAACTACGCGCGAGTGACCTGCGCAGGCATCGGCCTCGTGGCGACTATCATCGCCGGGTTTATCGATGGCATGGGCACGCTCTTTGACATCATGAACGCGTTTTACGGGATCTTTCTCGGCCCGCTGCTCGGGTGCATGTTTTGCACGGTAGCGAAGATTCGGATTCGGGCGCGACCGTTGATAGTCGGCATGTGTGTCGGGAGCGTGGCTGGCTTCGGCGTGGCCTACTCGCCGCTCTCCAATCTGTGGGTGTCGTGTGTTTCCGCGCTCGTCACGGTGGCATTTGCGTGGACCGTCACGCGCTTGGTGGATTGGCGTCTGCGGGCGGATCCATTGAAAACTTCGTGAACCCGACGATTGCTCGCGCGCGCAGAGGGAAGTGGACTCGGAGCCTGCTCGTCGTCGGGCTCGCGGCGCTGGCGGTGGGCGGGTCGACCGCGCGGGGCGATGATCGGCCGAACATTGTTTTTATCCTCGCCGACGACCTTGGGTTTGGGGATCTGCAAAGTTACGGGCATCCGCGGATCAAGACGCCGCATCTGGATCGTCTGGCGGAGCAAGGGACCCGCTTCACGCAGTTTTATCAGAGCCACTCGGTGTGCTCGCCCTCGCGCGTGTCGTTGATCACCGGTCAGTATCCCTCGCGATGGCATGTTTACGCGCACTTCGCGTGGCTGCGGTCGAATGCTGAGCGCGGGATGCCGGATTGGCTGCCGGTCGAGGCCCCGTCGCTCCCGCAAGCGTTGCAGCAAGCGGGTTATCGCACGGCGCTCTTTGGCAAATGGCATCTCGGCGGCGGCAGCGGGCGCGACTTCGGTGGCAAAGACATCAACAGCGCGGACGCCCCGCCGGTGAGTGCCTACGGTTTCGACGAGGCGCGGGTCGTCGTGGGTAACGGGGCGACTTGGCGCGGAGCTGAATTGTGCGCGGCCGCGCACAATCTCTATCCTTACGCCGATCACTACTTTGTGAGGTGGTCGAGCCGGCAGATTGTGGATGCATCGTTGGAGTTTCTAGAAACTCATCAACGCGACCATGAGGGCACGCCCTTCATGTTGAATGTGTGGTTGCATGATCCGCACGTGCCGTTGGATCCGACGCCGGAGATGCGCGAGCCCTATGCCGATGTGGAAGATCGGGGGGCGCAGAGCTATTATGCGGTGGTATCGCACCTCGATGCGCAGGTGGGGCGATTGTTGAAGCGATTAGATGAACTGGGGCTGAGCGACAACACGCTGGTGATCTTCACGAGTGACAACGGCACCCCCGCCCGCGAAGGCAGCCTCCAGACGGGCGCGATCGCTCCGGGAATCTCGCTGTCGACCGACACAGCGGGGAGCAACGGGTCGCTGCGCGGTTGGAAGTGGCATCTCTACGAAGGCGGCGTGCGCGTGCCCTTGATCGTGCGCTGGCCGGGACATGTGCCCGCCGGACGGGTCGATCCGCGCTCGGTCCTGCACAGCACGGATTTCGTCCCAACGCTTACCCACTTAGCGGGCGCCGCGATGCCATCCGACTATCTCCCGGATGGAGTCGATGCCACCGCGGCGATCACGGGGCTGCCTTTTGCCCGGTCTCAACCGATCTTCTGGCAGAATCCCACGGCGAAGCGCCGCGGACCGTCGTTGGCGATTCGGGACGGAGATTGGAAACTTTTGATGGAGGACGACGGCACTGATGAGCAACTGTTCGACTTGGCGGGCGATCCGTCGGAGCTGATCGACGTTGCTCGTGAACGGCCTGAAATCGTCGATGGGCTGCGTTCGAAATTACTGCAATGGGCCGGGACCTTGCCAGCCCCGCTTGATCGGGTTTACGTGGAGTCGGCGGCGACTCACTAGAAGGCAGTAACGTGGAATCCTTCGGATTGAGGTAGGGCGGGACCGCTGGGACCGCCGCGACTAAGGACAGCTGACTTTCATTCGTGGATCCAACCGGACGGCCCGGCGGTCCGTCCCTACCTAGCAGCAAGCTTTCATACGATCATTCATCGGTTACTGCCTACGAGAAGTCTTGGCATGGGGGCTTGAGCGCGATCAATGTGGCGCTCCGTGCCTTTCGCCTCTGAGAGAAGTCGTTCCCTGTTGCGCAAGTTTGCCGTGTGTTACGCGGTGCTGGCGGCGGGCCTCGTGGTCTTCGACGTGACGGGTTGTGGTCGCAGCGAGCCGAGGGAAACGTGGCCGCGCCCAGTGGCGGCGGCGAAGGAGCAAACGGCGGCGAGTTGTCAGGCCTGCCACGCGGACGTGCATGCGGCGTGGCGCGAGACTGATCACGCGCGGGCGAACCGGCCGATCGATGCCGTTCACGATGCGGAAGCGTTGGCTTCGTTTCATCCGCCGTTGGGAGTGGGGCCGGGTAAACCGCCGCAGATGGTGCTCGGTAATCAACCGCTGTGGCAGCCGTTGATCTTGGCGAAGGATGGCCGCTGGCAGCCGCACGAATTGGCCTACGATCCGGCGCAGCGGGAATGGTTCAGTGTCTTTGGCGGGGAGCAACGCGAGCCGGGTGAGTGGGGACACTGGATGGGGCGCGGGATGAATTGGAATTCGATGTGCGCACAGTGCCACATGACCGGCTACGAGAAAAACTACAGTCCAGTGCTCGATGGGTATCGCTCCACGTGGGTCGAGCACGGGGTGAGCTGCATCCAGTGTCACGGCCCTGTGCCTGAGAACCACGGGAAAGGTGCCACCACGACCGTCGCCCTGCCGTTTGGCGGCGACCGCCAGCGGATGATGCAGACCTGCGCGCCGTGCCACGCGCGCAACGAGGCGCTCACGGGAAAATTCCAACCGGGCGATCTCTACGCCGACCACTATCGCGTGACGTTGCCGGTGGAGCCGGGCGTGTTTTATCCCGACGGCCAGCAGCGCGACGAGGATTTCAACTGGTCGTCGGTGTTGTTGAGCCGCATGGGGCACGCGGGGGTGACGTGCATGGATTGCCACGATCCGCACACGACTAAGACGATCCTGCCGGCGTCGAACAACCAGCTTTGCCTGCAATGCCACGCCGCGCCGGGTCGGGAAATGCCGGGCGGGGTGCGGGCGGTTGTGATCGATCCCGAAGCGCATTCGCACCATGGCGCCGACAGCGTGGGCAACTCCTGCGTCGCGTGCCACATGCCGACCAAGACTTACATGCAGCGGGCGCCGCGTCACGACCACGGCTGGCTTAAACCCGATCCGCTGCTGACGAAGGAACTCGGGATCCCCAATGCTTGCGCCACCTGTCACGCGGACCAGACGGTGGACTGGGCGATCGCGAAGACCGACAAGTGGTTTGGCGCGAAAATGGACTCGCGGCAGCGCGCCCGGGCGCGCGCTGTGGCGGCGGCGCAAACAGGGCAACCCCAAGCAGCCGCCGCGTTGTTGGCCCTGTTGGCCGAGGAAGATATTCCGGCGTGGCGGGCGACGCTGCTGTCGTTGCTCGCGCGCGATGCTGACCAACCCGCGGTGATGGCGGTGGCGCGCGAATCACTGACGGCGGTCGACCCACTCGAGCGCGCGGCGGCGGTCCGGTTGCTCACGGGTCGCGACGCGTTCGCCGAGCTCCTTCGGCCGTTGTTGAAAGATCCGGTCCGCTTGGTGCGGCTCGACGTGGAGTGGGCGTTGTCGCCGGAGCTCGCGGCGGATTCCCCAGAGCACAAGGAGCTCGATGCCTACCTGTCGCTTTCGCTGGATCAACCGGCGGGTCGTCTGCGGCTCGGTCAGGATTTTGCCAATCGCGAACGGTGGGCCGAGGCCGAGCGAGAGATGGCCTTGGCGGAACAGTGGGATCCGGCGTCGGCCGGAATTTTGGAAAACTACGCTCGCGTGTTGATCGCCCACGGGCGCACCGCCGAGGCGGCCGTCAAGTTGCGACGGGCATCCGATCTCACGCCGGATGATTCGGTGCTGGCGATGCAGGCGGCACTCGCGTTTGCCGAAGTCGGCGAGGTGACCAAGGCAGAGTTTGCTCTGCGGCAGGCGGTTCGTCGCAATCCACAGTTCGACCGGGCGTGGTATAATCTCGGGTTGCTGCTCGCGCAGGCGAATCGCTTGCCCGAGGCGGTCGAGGCGTTGCAACAGGCCGAGCAGGTTGGGCCGAAGTCGGCGGATTATCCTTTTGCCCTAGCGACTGTTTTGTTGCGCACGGGCGATCTCGCGGGCACCCGCGCGGCGGCTGAACGCGCCTTGCTGGCAGAGCCGCAGCATCGCGGAGCGGCGGAAGTGTTGCGGGTCATAAATGCGGGTGGGGCGACGAGGTGAATTGACCTGCCCCGCTGAGCCTCAAGGTTGTGTGGCTATGAAGATCGTCGTGCTGGATGGACACACTCTCAACCCGGGTGACTTGAGCTGGGACGCCTTGTGCGCGCTCGGTGAGTGTGAGATTTTTGACCGCACTCCAGCCGACCAGATCGTCGCGCGGGCCGCCGGGGCGGAGGTGGTGCTCACGAACAAGTGCCCGCTCTCGGCCGAGACGTTGGCGCGCCTGCCCGATTTGCGCTTTATTGCGGTCTTGGCGACCGGTTACAATGTGGTCGATGTGGCGGCGGCCAAGGCGCGTGGTGTGGCCGTGAGCAACGTGCCGACCTATGGCACGAAGTCCGTCGCGCAACATGTGTTTGCCCTCATCTTGGAGCACACGCAGCACGTGGGACACCACGCTGAAACGGTGAAAGCGGGCCGTTGGACGGCGAGTCCCGACTGGTCGTATTGGGATCATCCGCTGGTCGAATTGGACGGAAAAACCCTCGGCGTGGTTGGTTATGGCCGCATCGGTCAGGCGGTCGCGGCGCTCGGTCGGGCCTTTGGGATGAACGTGATCGTCGCATCGCGCTCGGCGAAATCCGGGGTCGAGCAAGTGTCGATCGACGACCTCTTTCGGCGAAGCGATGTGATTTCGCTACACTGTCCGCTGACTCCTGAAACGGACGGCCTAGTAAACGCGCAACGCCTTGAACTGATGCGGCCGGACGCCCTGCTTGTGAATACCGGCCGGGGGCAGCTCGTGGTTGAAGCTGAGCTTGCTGCCGCCCTCAATGCCGGCCGGATCAGGGGGGCTGCGCTCGACGTGCTCTCCTTAGAGCCCCCTTCGCCTGACAATCCTCTCCTCTCGGCTCAACGCTGTCGAATCACCCCGCATATCGCTTGGGCCACGCAGTCCGCCCGCACCCGACTGCTCAACACCGCCGTCGATAACATCCGCGCATTCCGTTCCGGTTCGCCGCAGAATGTGGTGAACTAGAGCCGCTTCCACGAAAGTGTAACCAGCCTGGTTGCACTTTCGTTATGGGGAAGAGCGATGACCCTCTTCCCTTTTCTGTCATGGCGAGGAGCGTGAGCGACGTGGCCATCCACGACGACCCGTTGTTTACATTCGCCCGTGTTCGTGGATTGCCGCGCCCGATCCGCCGAGCCGGATCTGTCTCGCAATGACAGTTTTTTTGCGACGAATTTTGAGAGAAGGGCGACGGTAGTAGCCGCGACTGGGCTCGTGCGAACGAATGCCCTGAGCTTCCTGAAACAACGTCGCGTTTACTTTGCGGGAACATGCTCCAACTGAAAATA
>Ga0105053_10002468_pt1 | contig 28689 bp, 10 predicted proteins | sample BON01_FD_78093 | JGI IMG/M metagenome (GOLD analysis project Ga0105053, IMG submission 78093) | Freshwater microbial communities from Lake Bonney liftoff mats and glacier meltwater in Antarctica - BON-01 | ecosystem: Environmental > Aquatic > Freshwater > Ice > Glacier meltwater | place: Lake...
CCGCGGCCGCCGCCGGGGGGGGGGGGGGGGGGGGTCGGGGGGGGGCTTTTTTTTTTTTTGGGGGGGTTTTTTTGGGGGGGGGGGGGGGGGGGCCAAAGTGAGACGGGGGACGGGGGCGCGGCGCGGCGCCGCGCGGTGATCAAAATGGCAGCTTTGAGTTGAAGGGGGGGGGGGGGGGGGCAAAAGTCCCCCCCGCCAACCCCCCCGCCCCCCCGCCGGTCACACCCCCCCCCCCGCCCCCCCCCCCCCCCCCCCCCCCTCCACCTCAAAGCTCCCAGTTGGCTCACCGCGCGGCGCCCCTCCGCGCCCCCGCCCCCCGCCTCACTTTGGCCCCCCCCGCCCCCCCCAAAAAAACGTCCCACAAAAACAAACAGCAGCATCCTGCCGATCACCTCCCCCTCCCCGCAGGGCGGCGGCGGCGGGTGGGACGAGCTCCGCCGCGAGGCCCGCCGCCTCGAGGGCGAGCTGGACGGCCGGCTGACCGCGTACGCGCGCCTGGCCGCCGGGTACGAAGGGGCGCTGAGGGGCGGCGGCGGGGCAGGACGGGCGGGCGGCGGCGCGGGCGACGGCGGCGGCGGCGGCGGCGGCGGCGGCGGCAGCAGCGCCCTGGCGGCCGACCAGGCCGCGCGCCAGCGAGCTGCCGAGGTGGAGCAGCTGCTGCAGCGCCTGGCGGACGTCAACGAGGAGCTGGCGGCGGCCGCGGGCGGGGGGGGGAGCGGCTACGGCAGCGGGGGAGGAGGAGGCGGCGGTGCAGGAGGGGGCGGCGGCGGCGCGGCGGCGGCGCGCACGCACGTCCTGGCGCGGCACCGCGACGTGCTCGCCGAGCTGCGCCAGGAGTTCCGGCGGGCGGCCGAGGGCGTCTCCGCCGCGCGCGAGCGCGCCGAGCTGCTCTCGGGCGGCTACCAGTCGCGCGCGGGCGGCGGCGGCGGCGGCGGCGGCGAGGGCGCGCCGCTGCTCGGCCCCGGCGGCGGCCCCGGCGGCGGCGCCGGCGACGCGGCCGCGACCGCCGCCCTCCTCCGCGAGCGCGGCCAGCTCGCCGCCAGCACCAGCATGGTCGACGAGATGCTCGCCCAGGCCGGCGCCGTGGGCCGCGGACTCGCGGACCAGCGCCGCGCCTTTGAGCACGTCGGCGCCCGCCTCGCCGCCGTCGGGGAGCGGCTGCCGGCCGTCAACGGCCTCCTGAGCGCCGTCCGGCGCAAGAGGAGCCGCGACACGGTCGTCCTGGCCGGCGTGATCGCGTGCTGCGTCGCCTTCACGGCAATCTACGTGCTGGCGAGGTAGCGCGGGGTGCACGGTCTTGTTTTGAGGTCGCAGGGCGCGCGGCGCACGGCGCACGGAGCGTCCGTGGGGGGTCGCGGATTTGCGGGGTCCCGGCGGTGGGGGGCGGCAGCAAAAGATGACTGGCGGCCGAGCGCGTCGTCGGAACGGAACGACGGCTGCGGCGCGCGAGGGGTCGACGCGGGCCGTCGACGTCGCCATCCTTATGCCGTCCTCGCTCCCACTCCCTCCCTCACACCAAGCCGAAGCGCGTGCGCGTCATCGACGTACACACACGCGCACCCACCCACTCTCACTAGCTGACCGCCTCTCCTACACATCCCGTTGAACCCCCCCTTTGCCCCTTTCTCCAAATTGCGAAACGGACCCCGCGGTAACACTAGAAAAAAAAAACCGACCTCTCTCCTCCCCAGTCTCTCACAAGCCGGACCCCGCGCGTGATGGCGGCTGCCCGGGTCTAGCCCGGCGCTCGGCCGTCCGATCACCGCGGGGGTGAGCGGTGGGGTGATTCTCACTCTACCAGCTTCCCCCTCCCTCCGCTCTCGACGCGCCTCTCTCTCTCTCTCCCTCTCTCTCTCTCTTTCTGTCCCGCGGCCGATGCTCGAGCGTCTGTTCGGGCGGGGCCCGCCCCAGGCGAGCGCCCAGCAGCCGGCGTACGCCGCGGGCACGGAGGCCCAAGACGGCCCGACGGGCGGCGGCGATAGGCTCGGGGCGGCCCCCGGCACGGCGGGCGAGGGCGCCCCGCCGCCGCCCGCCGCGGCCGCCGCCATCCCGGCAGACTCGCTCGAGGAGGCGGGCCCGTCCTCCTCGCACGGCGGCCCCGTCCCCGGCGGCGGCGCTGGAGGCGGCGGCCCCGAGAAGCGCGTCTCCCGCTTCAAGGGCCTCACGTGGGACAAGAAGGACTGCTCGTGGCGCGTGCGCCTGAACTACGGCGGGCGGCAGCACCACGTCGGCCGCTTCCCCGACGAGGCCGACGCCGCCGCCGCCTACGACCGGGCGGCCTATCTTGTGGTCGGCCCGCGCGCCGTGACCAACTTCGGGACGGACGCGGCGGCGGCGGACGGGCGGTCCATCGGCGGCGCGATCCGCACGCTCGCGGCGCAGGTGCACGCGGCGCAGGCGGCGGCAGGCAGCACGCCGACGCTCGTGCGGCCGGGCGCGTACGCGCCGGGCGGCGCGGGGCGGGCGGCGGCCGCGCGCGCGGCGGCGGCGGCGTCGGGCGGCGGCGGCGGCGGCATCCTGGGGCCGCAACGCAGCGGCGGGTCCGGCGCATCGGCGGGGCAGCACGCGACGGCGGCCAGCGGTGGAAGGAGCGCCGAGCTTTTTGGCGGCGCCGGCGCTGGTGGCGGCGGCGGCGGCGGCGGCGGCAGCGGCGCGTACGACGGCTCAGGCGGCGGCGGCGGCGGCGGCGGCGGCGGCGGCGGCATGCAGCCCGGTGACCCTCTGTCGCCCGGACAAGTCGTCATGCTCACGCGCAGCGCGTCGGCGGCCTTGCACCAGCACCAGCACCAGCAGCAGCAGCAGCAGCAGCCAGCAGGCGGCGGCGGGGGCGGCGGCGTTGGCTATGGCGGCGCCGACGTCGACGCGGCACTCTACGCCGCCGCCTTGCAGCACCAGGAGCGGCAGCGACAGCAGCAGGTACTCAACGGCGGTGGCATGATGCCGTATGACGGCGGCGCCGGCGACGGGGCCCGCATCGCGACCCCCTTTGCGTTCTTTCCGTCATCGGGGCAAGGTGCGGGCGCCGGGGGGCCGCCGTCCGACGCGCGGCACCAGCAGCAGCAGGCCATGGTGCAGCTACTCCAGCAGCAGCAGCAGCAGCAGATGCAGCAGCAGCAGCAGCAGCAGCAGCAGCAGCAGCAGCAGCAGCAGCAGCAGCAGCAGCAGCAGCAGCAGCAGCAGCTCCAGCGGCTGCGCCTGTTCGGCACCGGCAGCAGCGGCGGCGGAAACGGCGGCGGAAACGGCGGCAGCGGCGGCGGCGGCGGCGGCGGCGACGCCCTCGCCGTCGAGCGCTCCGGCCCCAGCGCCGACACCCTTGCCGCCCAGGAGCTCCTCGCCGCCCGCCGCGCCGCCCGACCCGCCAACCCCTGGCAGTGGGACGACCTCGACTGGCTGGACGCCGACCTCAACCCTGGCGAGATGGTCGGCCGCGCGACCGCTGGCGTAATTGCATACAGCGCAGGCGTCTCGGTGCTGGGCGCGACGGCGCCGCGCGAGCGGCGGCCCGCCGCCGCGGCGCCGGCGCAGGTTGCGGGCGCGCCGCCGCCGCCGCACGCGCTCGGGGAGGGCGGAGGCGCGGGGGCGGGCGGCGGCGGCGGCGGCGGCGGCGGCGCCGCGTCTGGCCTGCCGGCGACGGCGGCCGCCGCCGCGCTGCATGCGCACGGCGAGCGCGAGCTGCAGGCGCAGCTGGCGGCGCTGCTGGCGCAGGCGCAGTCGCGCGTGGTGGCGCCGGCGGCCGGAGCGCGCGGCCCGGGGTCGCAGGCCTTGGCCGCGCAGCAGCTGCAGCAGCAGCAGCTGCAGCAGCAGCAGCATCACTATCGTTCGCTGTCGAGGGACAGTGGCGGCGGCGTCGGCGGCGGCGACGGCGGCGGCGGCGGCGGCGACGGAGGAGCCCTCGCCGGCGGCTCCTGCGCCCCCCCGATTTCGGACGTCGAGCTCGAGGCGCAGCTCGCCCAGATTGGCAACCTTGAGCGGCAGCTCTTGCGCGAGCAGGCGGCGTGCGCGGCCGCCGCCCTCGCGCTCAGCCGCGCGGCGGGACACGGAAGCGCCGGCGGCGACGCGGCGATGGCGGCCGCGGCGGCGGCCGCGGCCGCGGCCGCGGCCACGGCGCAGGGACCCGGCCGCGGGTTTGGCGGCGGCCTCGGCGGCCTCGGCGGCGGCGGCAACAACAACCGCGGCTGCGTCGAGGCGGCGGGCGCGGCCCCCCCCGCCCACGGCGGCCAGCCCAACGACGTGCTGACGGCCTCTCTGAGCGACGCCTTTGCCTCGCTGGCCTGGCTCGACCAGCCGGCGGCGGCGGCGGCGGCGGCGGCGGCGCTGGCGCAGCAGCAGCAGCAGCAGCTGGCGGCGCTGGTGCAGCAGCAGCAGCAGCAGGCGCTGCAGCAGCAGCAGCAGCAGCAGCAGATGCAGCAACAAGAGCAGATGCAGCAGCAGCAGCAGCAAATGCAGCAGCAGCAGATGCAGGAGCAGCAGCAGCAGCAGCAGCAGGCGAACGGCGGGGCGGGCGGGGCAGGACCAAACCCGCTGCCGCTGCCGGCCGACGACCAGCAGCGCGCCATCCTGGCCCAGCTCGTGGCGCAGCAGCAGGCTCAGTCGCAGCGGCAGGTGCAGCAACTGCAGCAGCAACTGCAGCAGCAGCAGCAGCAGCTGTCGGCGGCCGGCGGCAGCGGCGGGAGCGCAGGCAGCGGCGGCGGCGGCGGCGGCAATTACGGCGCGGACGCCGCCGCCGCCGCCTTCACCCCCCCTCCCGCCAGCGAGGCGGCGAGCGCGACGGGCACGCCGGTCGTGCGCGACGCGCAGCAGGCGCGCCTCCAGGCCGAGATGCAGCACCTGCTGCGGCAGGAGCAGCTGCTGCAGGCGCAGCTGTGCGTGCACCAGCAGCGGGTGGCGCAGGCCCAGCGGCAGCAGCAGCAGCACGAGCAGCACGAGCAGCAGCAGCAGCAGCAGCGGCAGCGGCAGCTGCACGAGCAGGCGATGATGGCGGCGATGGCCGCCGCCGCAGCCGCCGCCGCCGCCGCCGGCGGCGCGCTGCCGCCGCCCGGCCCGCCCCCCGGCGCCAGCGCCGCCGCCGCCGCCGCCGCGCTCTCGCCCGCCGCCTACGCGCCGCGCCCGCCGCCCATGGTGCCCCTGTCGGAGCTCGACGGCGGCGCCGCGGGCCTCGCGGCGGCGGCCCAAGAGTACGCGGCCGCGCTGGCCGGCGGGGGGGGCGGGGGCCTGCCGCCCATGGGCATGGAGGACGACGCCGAGTCGGCCGCCGCCGCCGCCGCCGCCGCCGCCGCCGCCGCCTCGGGCCTCGGCATTGGCGGCCCCTCCTACTACGGCGGCATCGGCCTCGCCCCCGGCGCGGCGGGCGCGGTCGCGGGCGCGGGCGCCGGCGCCGGCGAGGACGGCGACGTGCCGATGCCGCAGCAGCCGCGCGCGCCGCGCCGGCAGCGGCGCCCGTCGGCGCTGCTCGTCGGCGCCGCCGTGCACCGCCGGCTGTCAGAGCTGGGCCTGCCGGGCGTCGGCAGCGTGGCGGGCCTGCGCGCGCAGCGGCGGATGAGTGAGCTGGCCGAGCTGGTCGCGATCACCGCGGCGGGCAGCGGCGGCGGCGCCCAGGCGGGCGGGGGCGGGGGCGGCGCGGGCATGGCCGCCGCGCTCGCCGCCGCGGCCGGCGGCGCCGCCGGCGCGCGCGCCGCCGGCCGCCGCAGCGTCGAGCTCCTGTCGTCCGCGGCCGGAGGAGGAAGCGGGGGCGGCAGCGCCGCGCCGCGCGCCTCGGCGTGCCGCAGCTTCGACCTCCTGTCGCCGGCCGGGGCCGCGGCCGCCGGCGGCGGCGGCGGCGGCGCGGGGGGCGGCGGCGGCGCGCACGGGCTGCTGCTCGGCGTCTGGGCGGCGCCGATGAAGCGGCACGGCGGCGGCGACGCGCCGGGCGCGTCGGGGGCGGCGACGGCGGCGGCCGCGCTGCTGCAGACGGCGAGCGGCGGGGGCGCGGCGGCGGCGGCGGGGCACAGCGCCTCGCTTCCCAGCGCCTTCAGCAACGGGGGCGGGGGGCCCGCCGCCTCGGGCGGGAGCGTGGGCGGCGGCGCCGCCGCCGCCGCGCCCGCCGCGCCGCGCGGCCGCCGCCCGCCGCCGACCGACAAGCTCCCGAGCGACGCGCTGCCCTCGCTGCAGGCGCTGCAGGCCGACTTCCTGGCGCGGAGCCGGGCCGGCGGCGGCGCGCCCCAGTGAGCGCATGTCCTGCGCTCCCCACAGACAAAGGGCCGAGAGGCGGGGGCTGCCGAGCCAAAGAGCAATCTGGCGGGTTTTGCGTTCTTTGCCGCTGGCGCCAAATGCAGCTCTTGCGCTCTCTCTCTTCGCTCGCCCCCCGCCCGGCGCCGCCTCTTTTTTGGGTCCGCGCGCCTCTTTTTTGGTCCGCGCCCTCTTTTTTGGTCCCGGCGACGACACCGACCCCTCATCCGTCTTCTCATCAAACCCCTTCGCGGCAGCGCCTCCTCCTCCTCGCGACCGACCGGACCGCGCACGCAGCACTCTTACCTGCTCTCTCCCGCCTCTCTCCCAAAGAATCCCTCCCTCTTGACCCCTTGCCCCTTTTCCCCACCCGGCCTCTATTCGCTTTCCTCCGAAGGCCTCCCCCCCCCTCCTCCGCTCCTCGCACTTCCCCCTCGGCGCCCGGGCGGCCGGTTTTTGGCTCCCGCGCTTTCTCGTGCCCCCCTCCTCCTTCATTTCTCCCTCCCTCGATCTCCCTACCTCCCTCCACCTTGCGGGTCCCCCTCGCGCAGCCGGCTGCTTCTCGTGGGAGGGGCCCTTAACTCGTGCAGAGCGCAGCGCAGCGCACCATCCCCCCCCGCTCGAAAAAACCAATGCGCGGCCGCTGACGCAAAACAACCCAATGCCCCCCCCCTTTTCCCTTCACCCGACGTCTTCTCTGCCGACAGGACCCGACTTTACACCCACGCGTCCGAAAGAGATACCTCAGCGTTTGCCCCCCCCCCCACACCCCTGGGCCGCGCGCCGCGCGCGCCGTCGCTCGGTTTCGGAGCGCTTTTTTCAACGGCGGCCCCGAGCGGCTCAAGGTCCCCCTTCCCTCCCGTGTGCTTGACCCGAGGCATTTTCAAGCCACGGCTGCTAGACAGCGCACACACACGCACACACATCCGAGTAACACTGACAACTAGGCCCGACACGCAAGTCGCGCGACGCAACCTTTTCAAACAAAGGATTCAAAGCTCGATCAAACGCAGCTTTGATCAATCCGTTCGCCAAACGCCCCCGCTCCCCGAAGAAGCGCGGTCAAAATGGCCGACGTAGCCGGCCCCAGCACGGCCGAGCCCGTGACGGCCGAGGAGCTCGAGGAGGCCACGGCCACGTTCCTGGAGGCCCTGGCGCTGCGGGACGACGACCCGGCAAAGGCCGTCGAGCTGCTGGCGCGAGTCCTGGAGACGCGCACGCGCCACTACGGCGAGTCGTCGCCCGAGTGCGCGGACGCCTACTTCTACTACGGCCAGATGCTGTTCGAGCAGGCGCAGGCGCAGACCGACATCCTCGGCGACAACGTGCAGCGCGCCGCCAAGGCGAGGGACGCCGCTGCGGACGGCGCCGCCGCCGCCGCTCCTGCAGCCGCCGACGCCGGGGCGGGCAAGGCGGCCGGCGGCAGCGGCGGCGGCAGCGGCGGCGGCAGCGGCGGCGGCGCGGCAGCCAAGGCCGAGCCCTCTGATGCGGCAGCGGGCAAGGCGGAGGTGAATAAGGGCAAGGGTCCCGCGCCGCCGCCGACGACCGAGAGCAAAGGCAAAGGCAAGGCGGAGGAGGGCGACGCGGACGAGGGCGACGACGACGACGACGACGACGACGACGATGAGGACGACGACGATGACGACGAGGGCGAAGACGGACGCCCCGACGCGGACGGCTCGCCGGTCACCGACGACATGCGCCTGGCCTGGGAGATGCTCGAGATGGCGCGCGTCATCCTCGAGAAGCTGCCCGTTGAGGAGGAAAAGAAGGGCGACGGCAAGGCCGCCGACGAGGCCGCCGCCGCCGCCGCCGCCGCCGCCGCCGCCGCCGCCCCGGCGCCGCCCGGCGCCGCCGTCGCGCCGACGGGCGCCCGCCGCATCTCCCGCCTGGCCGACGTGCACGCGCTGCTCGGCGACGTCGCGTGCGAGCAGGAGGACTTTGAAGCCGCGGCCGCCGAGTACGCCAAGGTGACCGAGCTGCTTGCCGCGCTGCCGGACGACGGCAAGCCGCCACCCGCGGCGGCCGCCGCCGCAGAGGCGGGGGGGGCGGCCGCTGCGCCCGCCCCCGCCGCTCCCGCCGCCGCCGCCGGGCTAGGCGGCCTGCGGCGCTCGGCCGAGGCGCACTTCAAGCTCGCGATGGCGCTCCAGTTCCTGGACCAGCCGCAGGAGGCGCTGCGGAGCGCGAGCGCGGCGCGCGCGGCGCTGCTCGAGCGCCTCGGGCAGCTCGAGGCGGAGGAAAAGGCGGCGGCCGACGCGGCGGCAGACGGCGCCGGCGGCGACGAGAACGACGGCGCGGACGAGGGCGAGGGCGAGGAGGCGCGCGAGCGGCGGCGCGCGGACAGGCGCGCGCGCGCGGGCGCGGCGGCCCGCCGGCGCCGCGAGGCGGAGGACGTCCGCGCCGTCGTCGAGGACGTCCAGGACAAGCAGGCGGAGCTGCGCGAGGCCATCGCCGCGCGCGCGTCGGTCAAGGAGGCGCTGGCGTCGGCGATGCGCGCGGCGGCGGGCGGCGGCGGCGGCGGCACAGGCGCGGGCGGCACGGGCGGCAACGCGTTTGGCGCGGGGCCCGGCGCGGCGGCGGCGGCGGCGGCAGCCGCCGCTCTGGCAAAGGCGGTCTCGGGCGCGCCCGCGCCCGCGCCCGTGCGCGACCTGGGCGTGGTGGGCGGCGGGCGGCGCGTGGCGGCCGTGGCCGTGGCAGCCCCGCCCGCGCTGATGCCGCAGCAGGCGGCGGGCGCAGCGGCGGCGGCGGCGGATGGGGGCGTTCCCGCCGCGCCCGCCGCTCCCGCCGGCGCCGGCGCCGGCGCTGGCGGGGACGCCCCGGGTCTCTCCGCTGCCGCCGCCGCCGCGCTCGCGGGCGTCAGCAAGCGCTCGCTCGAGGCGCTCCTGGGCAAGGGCGGCGGCGGCGGCGGCGGCGGCGAGACCACGGTCGGGTTTGCCCCGCCCGCCGCTGCGGCTGCCGTGGGTGGCGGGAGCGGGGCGGCCGGCGAGGCGGCGGCGGCCGGCGCCGACGCCGACAGGCCCGATCCGGACGCGAAGAAGCCGCGCGTGAGCGGCGGCGAGGCGGTCGCGCCTTGACATATGCAAAGTGAGAGAGCGCGCATGTGAAGGGGGTTGTTTTAAAGGCAAAACGTGTGTGGAACACTCGCAACCAATAATTTAAGCGGCCGCCGCCGCCCCTGCCGCGGTCCGGTCATGGGCGCGCGACGCGCAAAGACACCGTGCGCGGGATTCGGTCGGGCGGCGTCGCGCGCACGGTGAGGGCGCCGAAAGACGGAAGGCCTGGGTCCGGTCGCCGCGTCGAGGCAAACAGAGAGAAAGGAAGGGGCGGGGGGTTCCGTGCGAGGAGAAAAAGAAGATGTGGAGGGGGTTGGCGGGAAGCGGGGGAGACGCGCGCGCGCCCGCCTGCGCTATTTGTTTCTCGGGTGACGGGCGGCGGCGGCAAGGGGGAGACGGACGTTGCGGCGAGGGGGGCGAGCGGATGGCAAACCAAAGGTGCAGGTATGCAAAGAGGTCAGAACGAACAAGCGGTGGAACGGGGGGGTCTAGTCAAAAAAAAAAGCTCAAGGCGGGGGCGCGGGGAAGGAGAGGGGCCGGGGCGGGGCTGTTGTGCGTGCGTCGTTGTTTTGTCGTCGTCTCGTGGCGTTGCTGCGTTTTTTTTTTTTTGTCCCGGGGGAGCGGCGGGGCGTACCGGGCCGTCTCTCTCACGACGCCAGCTGCTGCGACGGCGTGCGCGTCAGCAGCGACATGATCCGGCTCTGGAGCTCGGCCTGCTCGGTCTCCTCCGACACCCCCAAGCCTCCGCCGCCGCCGCCGTCGGCCGAGCGGGGCGCGGGCGAGTCCTTGCGCGCGGCCGCCGCCGCCGCCACCGCGCCCGCAGCTCCCGTCGCGCCGACGGCCACCCCCACCTGCCCGTCGCCGGCCGCCCCCGGGTCCTTGCCGTCGTCTTTGTCGTCGTCCTCGCCGACGCCAAACTCGTCGGCCATCGCGAGCTTGAACGAGCTCACGCGCGCCGCGCGGTCGCCCAGGGGGCCGGTGGGCGGCGGCGGCGAGGACGAGGACGAGGGGCGCGCCAGGGCCGAGGCGCCGGCGCCGCCGTCGCCGGCCCCCACATTTCTTTCGCCCCCGGCTCCGGCGCCGGACCCCTCCTCGCCCCCCAGCCCGGAAGCCTTGTCGGCGGCGGCGGCAGCAGCGCGCGGCGGCGGCAGATGCCCCGGCGGCAGGTGGCGCGCGCCGAGCTCGATGCCGGCGTGAAGGCGCGCCGCCCCGCGCGCCGCCTCGAGCGCCGCGCCCAGCGCCTTGCCGGGCGCGCCCGCCTCGACCGCGTCCAGCAGCATCGCCGCGCGCGCCAGGCCCCACAGCCCGGCGGTCGCGAGCGCCGCGGCCGCGCGCGTGCCGGCCGCGTCGAGCGCGTCGCCGAGCGCGCCCGCGGCGCGGAAGGCGAGCGGGACGGGCGTGCGGAAGGTGTCCTCGCCGTCCTCGCCGTCGCCGTCGTCGTCGCCGTCGTCGTCGTCGTCGCCGTTGCCGCGGTGGCCGTTTGCGCGGGCCGCCGGGCCCGCCGCCGGCGAGCCGACCGGCGGCGTGGCCATCGGGTCCTGGCTGCTGCTCCCGGCGGCGTCGGCGTCGTCGGCGTCGCCGGTCAGGGCGTCACAATAGGGGGCGGCGGCGGCCGTGGGGGCGGGCGGCGGGGGGACGGCGGCCTCAGGGGCGGGGGCGGCGGCGTCGTCGGCGGCGTCGTCGGCGGCCTCAAACTCGTCCTCGTCTTCCCCTTTGTCCGGGGCCGCGTCCGTGTCGGCGGCCACCTCCTCGATCTCCGAGGCGAAGAACTTGGTCGTCCTTGCCGGGGGGGCCGCTTGCTGGTCGGCGGCGAGCGGGGCAGGAGCGGCGGCGGCGACGGTCGGTGCCGCGTCGGCAGCAACGACGTCGACAGCGGCGGCGGCGGGCCTGCGCTCCGGCGAGACGGCGAGCGGAGGCTCGGCGACGGCGGGCCCGCCGCCGCTGAAGCACGAGAAGCACGCGGCGACGCTCATGCCTCCCTTGTTGTTGTTGCTCGTCGTTTTCTTGCTTGCAGGGTGCCAACACTTGAAAGAGCCGTTGGCAACCTGCTGCTGTCAACAAGCAGAACTTCTTGTTCCGTTCAAGGCCTGAACAGGCGTGCGTGCGTGCGTGCGTGCGTGCGTGTCTGGCGAGGGGCCAGTCGTCGTCAAGTGAGACAGATGCAAGATGTTTCAGCAAGCGTTGTTTCAAAAGGAGGTGTGCGCAGTGCGCCGCCGGCCCCGCCCCTCCGCCCGCCCGGCCTCCCCCCTCCTTCCTGACACCCCCGCTCCTCTCTCGCTTATGGTGACTCGCCCCTTTCGAGTGGGTGGAGAGAGCCCCCACTTGTGTCCCTCTTCAAGCCCCCACTCTTTTCGAGCGCGCCATAGTCCGTCCCGCAGGGATCTGCATCTCGGGCATGGGGCGGGCGCGAGCGCGGCGTGTTGAGGTGGGATGTCCGGCGGCGGCGGCAACGGGCGCACCCGCCTCGGCTCGTGACAGAAAAGAGCGTGGTTGGTGCAAATGGTGGTGGGGCCCTCAGCGGACAGAAACGAGGGGCGCGCGCAATTGGCGAGGAAGAGGTCAACAAACCAACAATGTGCTGTGGACGAGACGAAGCGAGAAGGCGACAACGAGAAAAGCGTGGGAAGAAGGAATCGATGTGTTCGGGGGGGAGATCTCGTTTTCGCTGGAGAACCCTCACTCGGCCGCCGGTCGCTCAACCGACAGCAGCGCCGCGCGCGCGCGCATGGCCGCCACCTCGGCGGCCAGGACGGCCACGCGCGCCTCGGCGGCGGCGGCGGCCTGCGCGGCCTGGCAGGCGCGGCTGTGCTGGGCGCGGAGCTCAGCGCGCGCGGCCGTGAGCGCGGCGCGGAGCGCGGGTGCGGCGCCGCCGCCGCCGCCGCTGCGGCCGGGCCCGCTGCGGCCGCCGCCGCCAGTGCTGACGCCCGCGCCCGCGCCAGGGGCCGCCGCCACCGCCGCCTGCTTGTGCAGCAAGCCGAGGAACTGGGCGTCCGCCGCCGCGCGGCGGAGGGCGAGGGGGAAGAGCGAAGCGGCGGCATCGGCGGCGGCATCCTCGGCCGCGCCGGCCGCCGCCGCCTGCTGCTCGCCCCGGCCGTCCTCGCCGCCCCCTCCCCCTCCCCCTCCTCCAATCGCGGCGGCCAGCGCGCCTTGCAGGCTCAGGTCGCGAGGGGGGCGGGCACCGTCCTCGTCGCCGCCCCCGTCGAGCTGAGCGGCCAGGTCCGCCTCCCCGCCGTCATCGCCGTCGCCGTCGCTGCCGCCGTCGTCGTCGTCCGCGCCGCCCGCCCCCGCGCGCGATGCGGCCAGGCGGAGGGCGCCAGCGCATCGGGCGGCGGCCAGCGCGGCCGCCGCGGCGACGGCGGCCGCGGCGTCCAGGGCCGGGGCCACGCGGTCGCAGTCGTGCAGCAGCGCCCACGCCGACAGCGACGGATCGCGGGCGCCCAAGGGGCCAGGAGGGAGGGTGGCCGCCGCCGCCGCCGCCGCAACGTCGTCGTGGCCGGCAGGCGGAGGCAGGCGCAGCGGGGGCGGGGGGGCGGGCACGTCGGCGCCGCACGAGGGACAGCAGAGCGACGAGGGGCCGTGGTAGGGCGCCGAGGGGGGCGCGGGGGGTCCGCCGAGGCAGGGAGACGGCAGGAAGGCGGCGCCGGGGGAGGGGTGGAGGATGCCTTGACCGCGGCCGCCGCGGCCGCCGCCGCCGCCGCCGCCGCCGCCGCCAACGCCGCCGCCAACGCCAGCGCCGAGCGAAGAGGCGGTGCGCGGCAGCCGCCGCGCCATCAGCAGCAGCCGCCCGCGCTCGGTCGCCAGCGCGAGGCGCCGCGCCTTGTCCGAGTCGAGCAGGTGCCCCTCGTCCGAAGAGCCCTCGTCGTCGTCGCCGTCGTCGCTGCGCGGGCCGTCGCGGCCGTAATAACTGCCGCCGCCGCCGCCGCCAAACGCCGCCTCCGCCAGCTCGCGCCGCCGCCCGGCGGCCAAGGCCGCCGCCGCCGCCGCCGCCGCCGCCGCCTCGCCATGATGGTGGTAATCGTCGTAGGCGGACGAGGGGGCGCGCCCGGCCACGGCGGCGACGAGGGCCGCGGCGCCGGCGGCCGAAGCGCGCCAGGGTCCGCGGCGGCGCTGCTGATCCTGCTGCTCGACCGAGCGCGGGCGCTTGAGCGACGAGGCGGCGGCGCGGCCGCGGGCCGGCGGCGGCGGCCGGGCGGCTGCCGCCGCCGAGCGTTGCTGGTGGTGGTGGTGGTGGCGGTGGCGGTGGTGGGGGGGGTGCTGCTGCTGCTGCTTCTGGTCGCCTGCGCCGTAGTCCTCGTCGTCGGGGTCGTCGTTGTCGCCGTCGCCCCCGCCCTGGCTCGCGGTCCCGACCCCGTCGCTCGAGCACGCGCGCGCCGACCGCGCCCGGCCAGAGGGGCGGCGGGAAGTCGGCGGCGGGGCGGCAGCGGCAAAGGCGGCCGCCGCCCTCTGCTGCTGCTGCTGCTGCTGCTGCTGCTGCTGCGGAGGCTGCCTCGGCGGCGCCAGGGCGGCGGCCCGCGCGGCCGCCGCCGCCTCCAGCGCGGCCGCCGCCGCCTCGGCGACCGCGCGGCCGAACGCGCGCCCGGTCGTCATCGCGAGGACCTGCCCCCGCGACAGCGGCGCCGCCAGCAAGGGCGCGTCGGCCGCCGCCGCCGCCAGGAGTGGGTCTGATGAGGCCGGCTGCGCCAGCACGGGCGGCTCGGCGCCGGGCACGCCCGCCGCGCAGCGCCGGCTCTGCCGCAAGGCGTGCAGCACGCGCCGCATGCCCTGGTCGCGCTCGGCGGCGCGGCCCTGAGGGGGCGCGGCGGCGCCGGGGGGCTCGGCGGCCTCGCCGCCGCCAGCGCCGCCGCCGCCGCCGCCGCCGCCGCCGCCGCCCGCGCCGCCGGCCCCGACCAGCGGCGCGCCCGACGCCGCCAGCGGCGCCACGGCGGCGCGCCGCAGCCACGCGAGCATCGCGCGCGCGGGCCGCGCGCGCACGTCCTCGCGCTGCGGCGGCGGGAAGGGCAGGGGCGGGGGGGCGCCCGGGTTGCCGCGCAGCGCCAAGGCGTCGGCCTCGGCCGGCGTGGCGCGGCGCATCGGGTGCCAGCGCACGAAAAAGGTGCACGGCCCCTCGTCGGCGGCGGCGGCGCCGCCGCCGGCCCCGCCGCCGTCCTCGTCGTCCTCGCCGTCCTCGCCGCCCTGCCGCTGCAGCTGTCGCCGCCGGCGCCGCCGCTGCTGGCCCTCGCCCGGGGGGACGAGGCCCGCGGCGATCAGCGCGCGCCGGCGCGCGCGCCGGCGCTCGTTGCGCAGCTCGCGGAGCGAGGGGGCAAAGGCCGCGGAGAGGGCGCGCGCGGCGGCCGCGGCGGGCGTGGAGGGGCCCGAAGCGGCGGCGGCCGCAGCGACGGCGGCGGCAGCCGCGCGGCGCCGGCGCCGGGCCTGCTTCGACATACCTCCCCCCTCGTTCGTCTCTCTGTCGTCGTCGTCGCCGTCGTCGTCGCGTTGTCCGTCGTCGGATGACGCCTCTGCGGACGAGGTGCCGAGGGTGGTCCCGCCCGCGTCTGCGTCCTCGTCGTCCTCGTCGTCGTCGTCGTCGTCGTCGTCGTCGTCGTCGTCGTCGTCCTCCTCGTCGTCGTCGTCCGCCTCCTCCTCACGCCGACTCGGAAAGACGAGCGCCGCCGCCGCCGCCTGCGCCGCCTCGAGCTCCCCGCGCTCGGCCGCGAACAGCTCCGCGTCGAGAAGCATCGCGCGCGCCTCCTCCACGGCCGACATCAGCTTGGGGTCGCGGTACGCCGCGGGCAGCAGCCGCGAAAAGTGCGCGCGCGACGAGAACGGCAGCGCCTCGGGCGGCCGCGGCTGCTGCTGCTGCTGCTGCGGCGGCGGCGGCTGCTGGTGAGGCTGCTTCAGCTCTGCTCCTCCAGACCTCGGCGCGCCGCCCGTCCCCCACGCGTACCCCAGGTCGACGTGCGCGTACATGCGCTGCCCGCCGAGCAGGTAGACTGTGACGAGGCCCGGCGGCAGCAGCGGCCGTCCGCCCGGCCCCTTGGCAGGGGCGGGCCCGAGGAGGCGCGCTGGCCACCACGGCCAGCGGTTGACGCGCGCCCAGACGATCTCGCCCGATGCCGGGAGGACGGGCACCGTCATGAGGGTGACGAGGCTGCGCGCGGGCGCGGGGAGCGGCAGCGGCGCGACGGGGGCAGGAGGCGGGCGCTGCGGCGGCGGCGGCGGCGGCGGCGGCGGCGGCGGCAGAGGCGCGCACGGGCCGGCCGCCATCCCCTCGGGCGAGCTGCGCGCGCTGTCACGGCCGCACGAGGCGTGCGCCCGCGGCGTCGGCACGCCCGGCGGCGGGGCCGTCGGGTGGGGGTGCTGCTGCTGCAGCTGCTGCTGCTGCTGCTGGTGCTGGTCGCCGCCGCCGCCGCCGCCACCCGCCGCCGCCGCCGCCGCCGCCGCCAGCGCCGCCCGGCGGGACGTGGTGCTCGCCGTCAACGAGATGCGCGGCTTGGCGTAGGCGTCCTCCTCGGCCAGGCGCCGCTGCTGCCTCCGAATGCGCTCCATGCGCTGCCGCTTGCTGGGCGCGCGCGCGGTGGGGGCGGGCGCGGCCGCGGGCGGAGGCATGTTTTTTCGAAGGTGTAGGGGGGTGAGGAGGAGGAGGGGGAAGTCACCGCTCCGCTCGTCCCCCGCTCACTCGCGCGCTCGCCCCCCGGCTTGGCGCGAGGCCAGGCGGGCTCATGCGCTTCCGGAGCGCGCGCCGCAGAGGAGCGCGTCCCGGGCGGCGCGGTGGCGCGAGATCAGCTTCCTCCCGCTATTCCTTCTGTTTTTCGTGTTGGGCCGATCCGATTGGGAAGAGGTGTGTTGGGTGTCGTACGCGTGATGAAGACCGGTCGTCGTCGTTACGGTGATGATGTTTGTGATTGTGACGGTGACCTGGGTGGGTCCTTTATGGCTCTGCCGTGTTTGTTTTGAGAGAGGGGACTTCCCTCAGGGGAGAGAGAGGATGAGGTGCTTTTGGAAGTGCCTCCCTCTCTTCCGACATCGCCAGGACGCCAGAACGCCACCCACTTGTCCGGGACAAAAAAACCTGTTCCATCACGCATCGGTTCGCCTCGCCAACAACCTCGAAACCCATCACCAATACTCATCACCGATTCTCGACGAGGACGGCGGCGACGACGAAAGACGCTGGCGACGCTGGCTCGCCGACGAACTCACACCACGATGGCGACGACGAGCGGCGTAGCAGCCACGCCCGCACCCGTCGTCGGGCCCGCCGTCTCGATCGCGTCCCTGGTCCTGGCAAACGTGATCGCGCTGCTCCTCAACCCAGGCCTCTTCCACAGCCGCTGCGTCGGCGCCGGCCCAGGGCGCGCCCGCCCCTCCAACGACGGGAGCCCCCCGACGGCCGAGACGCCCGATGCGGCGGCGGCGACGCTTCCGACGCCCCGACGCTGCCGCTGCTGTCCAGCCCCCTTTTTTGCCAGCAACGTCTGCGCGCGCGCGGCCGCAAAGCAGGCCGGCGCGGCCGCGGCCGGCGACGGCGAGCGGCCGCACGCGCCCCTCCCGCGAGAGCTGTGGGGGTTTGACGTCCTGTCGCCGCGGCACGCGCTTTCGTCGTGGCTGGCGCCGAGCAGCAGCGGCGGCACCGCGTGCGTCGACGTCGGCGGCGGCGGCGGCGGCGACTGGCGGCCCGCGCTCTGGGTGCTGCTGCCGCTGCACGCCCTGACGTTGGCCTACTTTGCGACGTACGTGCTCATGGAGACCTTGTGGAGTGAGTCTCGATTTTCGTTTATGTTCTGGGCGTTGGCCCTTGTGGTGCCCGCCGGCCGCTGCGCACCAAACACGTTTTTTTGCGAAAAAAGCCGCCCTACCCGTCGGCGAAAAGAAAAAACGACAACCGACAACAACGAGCTAAAACAAACACAACAACGCAACGCAACGAAACAAAAACAGGCATTCCCCAGCCGGGCCCGCCCGACCACCCCTACCCGCAGTGGCTTTCCTACCTGACCAACTTGAGCATGACCCTCCTCGGCCTCGCGGGCCTGGTCGGCGGCGCCAACGCCCTCCGCGCCTGCTGGGCGCGCCGCTGCCGCCGCCGCCGCCGTCCCGCCGGAGAGCTGCGGTGGGACGCCCTCTCGATCGCGCACCAGCTGGTCGCCGAGACCGCGGTCTCGGCCGCCTTCTTCGTCACCATCTTCTACTGGGGCGGCGTCGTGGGGCTCGGCGGCGGCGCCCCGGACTTCGGCGGCGGCGGCGCGCTGTCGTTTGTCGCGCACGCGGGCAACGCCGCCGTCGCCCTGCTGCAGCTGGTCCTCACGCGGCTGCCCGTCGCGTCGTCCCATTTCCTCGCGCTGCTTTGGTACGCCTCCGCGTACATGATCTTCGCCTGGGCGTACGGCAGCGCGACGGGCGACTGGCGGTACGGTCTCGACTGGCAGCGCGCGGGCCCGGCGGTCGCGTATGTGGTCGTGCCGCCGCTCTGCTTTGTCGTCTTTTTTCTGGTCGTGTTTGGGCTGGCGAGCGCGCGCGAGGGCGCGGGGCGGCGCGGGTGGTGCTGGTGCGGGCGCGGGCGCGGACGGCGCGCCGAGGAGGTGGCGCCAGCCTCGGGCGAGGCATCGGGCGGCGAGGCGGCTCAAGGAGGAGTTTAAAGTCGGGGAAACTAGCAACAGCGCGCACGCTGCAACAAACAAATGTGCTCGATCGAACAAAAGAAAAACAGGAAAAAACAACTACGACCAATCCTTGTGCGAACAAAATCAAACAAACGCGCGTGTGTGTGTGCCCTGCCCCTCCAAAATCGATCTACAAGTCAAAGACGTACTGCGCCGCATCGGACGACGACTTGTGCGGCCGCGGCTGCGACCGCTGCTGCTCCTGCTGCTCCTGCTGCTCCTTCTCTCCGGGCGTCGCCGACGACGCCGACGACGGCCCCGCTCCCAGGCCCGCGCCCGCTGCCGCTGCTGGCTGCCCCTGCTCCTGCCGCTGCTGCTGCTGCTGCTGCTGCTGTTGCTGGCGGACGAGCATCTCGGGCGACACGCCGCGGCCGCGGCTCTCGACCGCCGCCGCCATGCGCGCCGCCACGGCTGCGTGCGGCGCTGACAGGCGCGTGCGCTCGTCTCGGAGCACGCGTGCGAGGCGCCGGCCGAGCTCGGCGTCCTCCTCGCTTCCCCTCGGCACGGGCGTCGACGAATGCGGGCCCGAGTCGTCGCGGCGGAAGGGCGGGAACGTGTCGGGCGCGCGCAGCTGGCGCCGCGGGCGGGTCGAGACGATCGGCGGGCTGCCGCTGCTGACGCCGCCCTGGCCCCGGGAAGACAAAGGATCGGCTGCTGCGCCCGAAAGCGCCGCGCCGGCGCGACCCGCGGCCGCCTCCTCGGCGCCATGGCCGCCGCCGCCGCCGCCGCCGCCGCCGCCGCCGCCGCCGCCAAGGCTGCCCCCGCCGTCACCGCCCGGCGACGGCAGAGAGTGGGTCGGGGCGAGCGGCGGCCGCATGGGAGACGGCGACAGCAGGGCGGAGGCGCGCGCGAGCGGCCCGCTGGCCGTCGTCGGGGTCCCCGCCGCCGCGCTGCCGGGGGCGAGCGCCGCGCCGCTGCCGCCGCCGCGCCGGGGCCCAAACGTGCCGCCCCCGGACGCGCGCCGCTTGGGCGCGTTCAAAACGCCCGCCACGCTCGACAGCAGCTGGCGCGCGGCCGAGCGCGCGCTCATCGCGCGGTCGGCGACTGGCGGGGACTGCCGCTGCTGCTGCTGCTGGTCCGCGGCGGCCGCCGACGAGCGCCGCGCGGGCGGGGTGGCGGTCTCCGCTGTCCCCGCGGCGGCGCCCCCGCCCGCCGTCGCGCCCGACGTCGGCGGGGGCACGATCTCAGCGGCCTCGTCGCTGCTGCGGCCGCCCCCTTCGCCGCCGACGGACGACTGCAGCAGCGCGGCGTCGCGGGGCACCGACTCCTCCGTCGTCTCGTGCGAGCCGCGGACTTGCGCATGCTGCTGCTGCTGCTGCTGTTGCCGCTCGTCATCGTCCTCCCCCTCTCCGCCCCCCTCCTGCTGCTCGCGCTCTTGCCGCCGCTGCTCGCGGCGCTCGCGCCGCTCGCGCCGGCGGAGGGCACGCGCCGTCAAGCGCCGCCGGCCCTCGAGGCAGGTGTCCAGGCACTTGCAGATGGTCGCCATGAGCGGCCGCGCCCGAGGCTCGCGCTGCCAGCAGCTCTCCATCAGCAGGCGCAGGTCCTCTGGCATGGCCTTCGGGACGGGCGGGCGCTCGTCGTTGAGCGCGACGCGCTCGTAAACGGCGCCGAACGGCTGCCCCGCCCACGCGTGCTCGCCCGTGAAACCCTCCCAGATCAGGATCCCAAACGCGTAGACGTCCCCCGCCGCCGAAAACCTGCCCGCGCGCAGCAGCTCCGGCGGCGCGTACGAGATCGTCCCGACCGTGCGAGTCTGGCGGTGCGACGCGCCCGCGAAAAAGCCCGGCGAGCCGACCGCAAAGACACGAGAAAGGCCAAAGTCGGCGATCCGCGCGATGGTCCCGAACGGCGCCTCCTCCTCGGGGTGCAGCAGCACGTTGCCGCTCTTGAGGTCGCCCCAGACCACGTTGCGCGAGTGGAGGTAGTTGGCGCCCTCCGCCACGTCCCTGAGGCAGCAGAGTAAGCGCGGCACGTCGACCAACTGCGGGCAGTCATCGGCGGTCGGGGCTGCTGCTGCTGCTGCGTCGGCGCCGGCTCTCGGTTCCGTGCCGCCCGACGATTCCGCCGCCGCCGCCGCCGCCGCCGCGTCGAGCGGGTGCACGTACATGGCCGTGGGAGCGTGGCGAGAGCGACGAGCGTGCTCGCGCTCGCTCTCGGAGGTCGAGACGCTGGCCGAGCGCTGGGCAAGGCGGCGCGCATCCGGCGGCCCACCTCCGCCCTCGCCCGCCCGACGGCGCCCGGCCTCGCCGAGACCGTGGCTCTCGGCCGACGAGCGGCGCCCTGCCGCCGGGGGGAGGAAGAAGCGGCCGGCGTGAACGGCGTCCTCGAGCGTGCCCCCGGCGCAGTACTCGAGAATGAGCCACGTCTGCGAGACGACGGACGGCCGCGGGGCGAGGGGCAAGGAGGGGGTCGCCGCAGACGAGGCCGTCGGCGTCGGCGGCAGCGACGGCAGCAGAGGCGGCAGCAGAGGCGGGGGCGGCGGCCGCGGCTCGCCCTCGCCCTCGGCTGCCGACGACCGATAGCTGTGCCGGCGCGAGCGGCGGCGCGGGCGGCGGCGGGCGGGCGGCGCGGGGGGGGCGGTGGTCGGGCTGCGGTCGTCGCGAGGAGTCGTGCTCGCGGCGCCCGCCGCCTCGGCGACCGCAGCTGCTGCGGCGGCGGGCCCGCTGCCGCCGCCCTCCTCGGCGGCGCTGGAGCCGCCGACGCCGCCGCCTCCGCCGCCCGTCGGCGACCTCTCTCCGGCCGCCGACTGCGGGCGGGAGGAGATCGCCTCTCCCTCGGCCGCCGCCGCCCAGGACGCGCGCCTCGAGCGGCGGCGGTCGGGCCGCTGCACGTCTTGCTGCTGCTGCTGCTGCTGCTGCTGCTGAACAGAGGGTAACGGCTCCGCCGGCGTCCCGCCCGCGCGCGCGGGCGCGGCTGAGCTCGCGCTGCTGCTGCTTCCGCGGGGGGGCGCCGACATGCGACGCGGCCGGCCCCGTCCCGCGAACGGCTGCTGCTGCTGTAGGCCCGGCTGCTGCGGCTGCTGCATCGCCGGCGGCGGCGTGAGGGCCTGCTGCTGCTGCTGCTGCTGCTGCTGCTGGAGCGCGAGGACGATCGGCGTGCTGCCGCTGCCGCTGCCGGGCGACGTGAACGACGCCGCCCGGAAAACAGGCACAAAGCTTCCTGCCGCGGGCTCGGGCGTCGGCGCGCCGACCGGGAACGGCGACGACGGCGGCAGCGGGTCCGAGCGCGGCGTCGTCGGCGGCGGCGCCCCCGCCACCTGGCCGCCGGACGGTCCCGAGCCGCTGGCGCCCGCGTAGCTCGTCGACGGGCCGGTCGACGTCGCCGGGGAGGGGGTGGCCGGCGCCGCAAAGGTCACGGCGTGCAGGCAGGCCAGGACGTTGGGGTGGGAAAAGGTGAGCTGCAGCGACAGCTCCCGCTCGAGCGCGGCCGCGGAGGCCGCGTCGTGCGTCGTGACCACCTTGATCGCGACGGGGCGGCCGTGCCAGCGGCCCTTGTAGACGGCGCCGAACGCGCCTCGCCCGATCAGGGGTCCGAGCGCAACGCGGTCGCGCGAGGTCAGGTCGGCGGCGCCGGACGTCTGCGAGGCGATGATGCGCCACGACGGGCCCAGGGGCACGGCGGCCCCGCTGCGCGGCCCACCCAACGGCTGCTGCAGGTGCTGCGACGACGAGGAGGACGACGTCTGCGCGCGCACGCCGCCGCCGCGCGGCCGCTGCCGGTGCCGCTCCTGCCGCTGCTCCCACTGCTGCTGCTCGTAGGCGGCCAGGGGGAGGTCTTCTATGCGCGTCGTGCGGTACTCGTTGTTGGACGATAGGTCGCCGCTCCCCTCCCTGCCGCTCGGGAGCCCCCCGCCCGGGGCGCCAAGGCCGAGGCCGTGGTCATCGTCCTCGTCGCTGCCTCCTGCTTGCGCCCGCCGGTCGAGGGAGCGGCGCGAGCGGGGCGGCACGGTGGGCTCGACCTGCCACAGCAGCGACTCGCGCCGCCAAAGGGACATGCCGCCGCGCTCGACGTCGAAAGAGTCCTGCGCCTCGTCGTCCTCGGGGAAGGCGTCGCCCGTTGAGCCGCCGCCGGCCGAGCTGGCGTCGCCGCCGCCGCCGCTGCCGCCGCTGCCGCCGCCGCCGCCGCCGCCGCTGCTGTGCCGATCGCGCCACAGCTTGCGCTGGCGCTCGCGCGCGCGGTGGCGCCGCCAGCGGCCCACCGCGACGGCCGCGCCCGCGCCCACAGCCAGCACGGCCGCCCCGCTGAAAGCCGCGGGCACAGCGATCGCCACCCGCCGGTCTGCTTGCTGCGCCTCGCGCGCGGCGGTCCCGTTGGCCGCTGCCGCCGCGCCGCCGACGATGCGCAAGTATGCGGCAAGGACGGCCGGTTCGACGCCGCCGGCCTCGACGATGCTGGCGTCGCTGAGAGTCGTCGAGCACACCCGGCGCTGGTCGATCGTCAGGACGGTGTAGCCGACCTGCATCTCCTTGGGCAGCGGCGGCGGCAGCGGCGACGGCGCGGGCGCGGGCGGCTGGCCGGGCTGCGGCGGCTCGGCGAGGCCGCCGGCCGCCGCCGCGATCAGCTCGCTCTCGGCGTCGCGCGACGGCTGCACAAACACGGCCAGCTCGCGCGTCACGAGCGTGCCGTCGGCGTCGGTCTGATCGCGCCACCGAAAGGGCACGGGCTTGCCGTCGGGGCCCAAGGGCGCGGGGTCGACGATCTGCTCGCCGCCCTCGAACCCCGGCGCGCGCGGCAGGGACTTGATCAGGGCGACCCACCGCCAGGGCGGCGCACAAACGAGTTTCAGGTGGACGACGTCTCGGATGAGCAGCACGGAGGTCGGGCCGCCGCCCAGAATGGCGTCGATGCCGACACCGGTGCCGAAGCGCGTCCGGGCCAGCGTGAGGTCGCGGAAGGCAAACCAGACGCCGCGCCCGATCAGGATGCGGCTGGCCAGGAAGCCAAAGTCGAGCAGCACGTCGGGGCGCGCGCCCTCGACCGTGACGTTCCGCTCGACCACGACGGGCCGCGCGGCCGAGGTGCCGCGCCACAGGGCCGTCGACAGCGTCCAGTCTGAGGCGACAACCACCCGCGTGATGGCGGGGTCGCCCAGCGCCTCGCGCAGCGACGCCAGCGGGCGCGCGGCGGCGGCGTCGGCGGCGTCGGGCGGCACGGGCCCGCCCAAGTAGCCAGTGGTCGGGGCGGGGCCTGCAGATCGGTTGGCGGGCTGCTGCTGCTGCTGCGCGACGCGGCGGCGTCCGGCGGCGCCGGCGGCGGCGACGAGGGCGGGAGGCCGGGGCAGCGGCGGCGGCAGCGCGCCCGGCGGCGGCGGCGGCGGCGGCGGCTCTCGCTGCTGCTGCTGCTGCTGCTGCTGCTGCTGGCTCTGCGAGAGCCCGCGCGCGGCCGTGGCGGGCTGCTGCGCTGACAACGCGAGCAAGCCGATCAGCGCGAGCAGTGCGGCCAGCTGGAGGGCAAAGCGAGGGCGCGTGGGATGCGCGCGAGAGAGAGGGCGAGGACCCATCCCTTTTTTTCGTCCTCTCTTCTCTCAAGACAATGTCATGTTTTCCGGTAGCTTGGGGCGAGGCAGGGGTGCGCGCGGGTGCAGCGTGCGTGCGTCAGGAGGACGGCACTTGCTCGTGCGAGAGCTGTCTTTCTTTGACGCGCCCTGTGTAAATCGGCGCGCAAAGAATGTGATGGGCGTGGGGACACCAGTGCGCTCGTTTTTTGTGTGAGCGAGCGCGTGCGCGTGCGGCTAGCGGCGGCAGACGCAACAAACGGACAACAACGGCGCGGGTTTGATAACACGCCTCGTTTTCTCGAGTTGTTTTTTTCGCGATCGCGGAAGTTGTTTGAGTGTGTCAGAATATTGGTGTGGAAATGGTGAGGAAGGGAGGAGGAGGGGGGAGGGAAGGGGCGTCCATACAACATACCGGGTCCGCACTCGAACCGCTCGTCAACACAACAGCGTCGAAACGGAACACATAGATTTTTCTGCTCTCCATCTCTCCTTTGTGCCAATGTTCCTAGAATCGTCATCAGGGGCGAGGGCGGGGGGGGAGGGGACGGACGCATGGATTGGAGAAAAAAAGCAGGGGCAGTTGAAGCAACGAAACTGCAAAAGGAGGGGAGGCGCGTGGGGGACAGGACACACGGAGGAAAAAATGGAAAAACGCAAACGCCACAGGAACACCACACAAACGGGATGGGGGGGTGAGGGGACGTGTAGGGCCCGGCTGTTTCACATGCGGGGAGCCGCCCCCTTGTCGCGAGAGGGCCTGGCTCGCGGCGGGTGGCTCAGAGAGGCGGGGTTGAAAAGCTTTGGATCGGACGGAAGGAGAAGGAGGCGCGATGTGTTTTTTGTTTTGTTTTGCTTTTTTGAAAAGGAGGAGAGGAGCGGAGGCGGCTTGTGTGATTTGATTTCAAGGGCGGGGTAGAAAGTGCCGCGAGCCGCGAGGGTCCGTTTCGTCCCGTGGGAGGACGAGAGACAAACAGCGCGGCGAAACCCAGGGGTGGGGGCAGGGGGCGGGGCGGCGGGAGCGTCGGCCGCCGTTGGAAGAGGACCCCAGGGAGAGCGCGCGAGAGAGAGAGCGAGCGCAACGAGGGAGCTGTGCCCCGGGGCTTGCTCTGGCTCTCTCTCTCTCCCGCGGCCCGGCGCGGAACCGAGAGCGCGCGACTCGTGGCTCCGGCGGCACGAGCGCTGAGAGGAACGGGTCCGCATGGAAGGGGGCTGGGGGGAGCCGCGCTCCCGGGCGCGCGCGCGTCGGTCCTCTCGGGCGCGCGCGCGAGAGAGAGAGCGCGCGAGAGGGCGAGAGGGCGAGAGACGGCGAGAGACGGCGAGAGACGGCGCGAGACGGCGCGAGCGAAGAGCGCGAGGGCAAAACTCCGCTCAGGCGCCGCCGCCGCCGGGCGGGTACTGCCACTGCGTCGCCCCGGTCTCGTCGTTGGTGTAGTACAGGCGCCCGAGCGCGTCGCGCACGGCGCGCCACGGCAGCGGCGGCGGCGGCGGCGCGTACGAGGCGGCCGGCGGCAGCGGCGCGCTCACCAGCGACAGCGGGAGCGACATCGACGGCACGCACGAGGGCGGCCCGCCGTCGGCGGCGGCGCCGTTGGCCGCGGCCATGGCGGCGGCGAGCGCGGCGGCGGGCGCGGGCGGCGTGTACATGAAGGGCGAGGGCGCAAACACGGAGGGCGGCGGCGGGGGGCCGGAGAGCCAGTTGGGCAGCAGCGGAGGCGGGCCGGGGCCGGCGGCGAGGGCGGGCGGGGGCCCGTAGCCGGAGGGGCCGTGCTGCTGCAGCTGCGGCTGCTGCTGCTGCTGCTGCTGCTGCTGCTGCTGCTGCTGCTGGTGCTGGTGCGGGTGCTGCTGGTGCTGGTGCTGCCGGTGCTGGAGCTCCTCAAAGCTGGTGCGGCCGCCGCCGCCGAGCGGACCCGAGTGGCCGCCCGCGGCGGCGGCGGCGGCGGCCGCCGCGGCCGCGGCCACGGCGGCGGCGTAAAAGGCGGGGAGCTGGTCGCCGCCGAGGTGCGGCGGGGGCATGGCGAACTCAAAGCCGTTGCCGGCGCCGCCGACGGAGCCGCCGGCGCCGTTGCCGGCGCCGTTGCCGCCGCCGCCGCCGACGCCGCCGCCGCCACCCCCTTGCTGCTGCTGCGAGTGCTGCTGCTGCTGCATGAGCGCCGCCTGCATGTGCGCCTGCATCTGCTGCGCCATCATCTGCTGCTGCTGGTGGTGCTGCTGCTGGTGGGCGTAGGCCTGGTGCGCCGCCTGCTGCAGCAGCAGCTGCTGCTGGTGCAGCGCCTGCGCGCGCAGCGCCGCGCCGCGGCCGCCGCCGCTCGCGGCCGCCGCTGCCGGCGCCGCCGGGCCGGCCGCCGCCGCGCCGCCCGCCGCCGCCGCCGCCGCCGGCGGCCCCGCCGGCGCCAGGCCCGCCGCCGCGCTCCCCCCGGCCATGATCGCGCGCACGTCCGCCAGCGCCGCCTCGGCCGCCGCCCGCGGGCCCGTCACCGTCACCACGGGCGGCTCGGCGCGCTGGTCCACGCACACGGAAACGCCGTGCCACCGCTGTAGCGCGCGCACCGTCTCGCCGCCGCGGCCGATGACGCGGCCGACGCCCGAGCGCGGCGCCTCGAGCGACAGCGACGCGCCGACGCCGTGGCGCGCGATGACGGCCGAGGTCGTGCGCTCGTCCTCGGCCTCGGCCTCGGCCCCGCCGCCCTCGGCGGGCGGCGAGAGCGACAGCATGTCGCGAAGCATCGCCGCCGCGCGCGCGACGGCGTCGCGCGGCCCGGAGACAGAGACGGGCCTGGCGCGCCCCTCGGGCACGTCTTGGTCGACGCGGATGTGGGCGCCGGACGCGGCCTGCAGGGCGCGGATGGTGTCCCCGCCGCGGCCGATGACGCGGCCGACGTGCTGGGGCGGGCAGTCGAGCACGAGGGCGGCGTTGGCGGCGCCGGCGCCGCCGCCCGCCGCGGCCGCCGCCGGGGGCGTCAGCAGCGCCGAGTTGCTGGCGTCGGGCGACGCGGGCGGCGAGACGGCTGGGCGCGCGGGCTCTTGCTGCGGCGGCGGCGGCGGCGGCGGGGCGGCAGGGCCGCCGCTGGCCGAGGTGCGCGGGGCCTGCGGCTGCTGCTGCTGCTGCTGCTGCTGCTGCTGCTGTCGTTGCTGCTGGGCAGGGCCGCCCGCCGCCTGCGGGCCCTGGCCGTCGTCGGTCGCCGAGGCGGGGTCGGCCGCCACTGCCAGCGCCGCCGCCGCCGCTGTTGCCGCCGCTGCTGGCACCGCCGGCACGGCCGCCGCTCCGCCGACGAGCGCGGCGGCGGCGGCGGCGGCGACGGCCGCGGCTGCGGCCGCGGCGACGGCCTCGAAGCCGTCGAGCACCACGGGCCCGCCGTCGTCGTCCTCGTAGTCCTGTTTTCGTTGTTTATGATAGGAGGGATGGGCCGGGTTGAGGGGCGGGTTGAGGGGGCGGATGCGGAGCAGATGCGAGATGCAGGGCCCCGCTCCCAACGAGAGAGAGAAGAGGGGTGGGAAGGGAGAGTCTTCCTCTCCTTTTTGCAGGTGTCGGAATTTCGCAGGAGATCGCTCCGTGCCGGGCCGGCGCGGCTGGGCGCGGATTCGAGGACATCTCCGCGCGCTGCGCCACGCGGGCGGGCGGGCCTCGCGGCCGGCGCGCGGAGGCCTTTGGGGAGGGCCCTCGTTTCTTCCCGTTCTCCCCTCCTCTTTCAAAGCGCCTCCTCACCTCTGAAGGCATGGGCTGCGGGCGAGACGACACTTGGGGCAAAAAGGGCTTCCGGCTCGACGAGGCCTCCAACGTCATGGCCAGGGGGGGCGCGCGCGCGCGCGTGTGTAAATGAAAGAAGACCCCTTTTTTGAGACCGCTAAAAGGCAACCTCCTCTCTTTTTAAGCCGAGGAGCACGCAGGTCCCGAGCCGGGGGTGAGAGAGACAGAGACGGGGTTGAGGGTGGCGGTAGTTGTGATGGAAAAAGGGAGGGGGGGTTAAAGGACAAAAACGTTCTTGAGTTGTGCGAAAGGCGTCTGAGGAGGATCAGTCGCCGATTCTTGCCTTTTCGAGCGTGGCGACGGGTGGCGGCCGACCCGGCAACGAGAACAATTCATCTTTATTTTCAAGGGGGGGGGGGGGCGTTATTCAGGTCTAAACGAGAGAGAGGGAGGCGTCGCGCGTGGAGACGCGGAAGCCAGCCGAGGAAGGAAGGGGTGAGGGGGGCGGGTCCGCATGGCGGCGGCAGCCGACGCTTGTCCCTTGGCCCCATCCGGTCGTCGAGAGAGAGAGAGAGACGCCGCGGAAAAAAAAACAAATATAGATTCTCACTTGCCGCCGAAAAACACCGGCGACAAGAACTGGCCCGCGGGGCTGCTGCTGCCCGCCGAGCTGCCCACGGTCCCGTCCCCGCGGACCACGTCGACCGCGCCGGCCGCGCCCTTGCTCTTGTGCGCCAGCAGGAGCGCCGCAAGGTCGACGGCCGCGTTGGCGCTGCCGCCGCCGCTGCCGCCGGCCGCCGGCGCGACGGCCGGCAGGACCCTCTGCGCCGACGCGTCAAAGGCCGCCCAGGTGGCGCCGGCGGGGCGCGGGCCGCCCTTGCGCGGGCGCCAGCAGCCGACGGGGTCCGGGGCCGCAACAAAGGGCGCGGGCACCTCGAGCTCGACGCGCTGGCCGCCGCGCAGCAGCGCCGTCGCGCGCGCCACGTTGCCCGGCCGCATGCCGCTGCCCGCGAGGCTCACGGGCGCGCCGCCGTAGCGCGTGCCGCCCGCGACCGCGCCGCCGGCGGCGGCCTCGCGGGCGGCCGCGTCGCGCGTCACCGTGACCTTGGAGCCGTCCACCAGCACGAGCTCGACGGCGGCCACGCGCGCGCCGCCGACGTCCGCCGGCAGGCGTAGCGCGTCCTGCGGCGGAGGTTCGGCGCGCGTCGGGCAGGGCTTGCCGCCCGCCGCGAGGCGGGGCGCGGCGCAGGCGGCGGTGGCGCATGCGAGGAGCGCGAGGGCGAGGGCTGTTGGTTATCAAGGGTGTCGCGTAGGTTTTTTTGATCGAGGGTCGGATGAGCGAGCGTCGGCGGCGTCGGCGGCCGAGGGAGACTTGGACGGACGAGCGGGGCGCGCCCGCGCATCGACTTTTCGTCAATCCTGTCGACAGTGAGGCAATCGACTTCCAAAAGAAGTGATTTGCGTCGAAGCGGCGTTGTCGGGACGAGCGCCGCACGCGTCTCGTCATGCGCTCACCGCCCGGTCGCTGCTCGCCCCCCCCCCCCTCTCCCTCCCCCCCACCCCCCCCCCCCCCCCCCCCCCCCCCCCCCCCCCCCCCCCACACACCACCCC
>Ga0105053_10002470_pt1 | contig 28681 bp, 29 predicted proteins | sample BON01_FD_78093 | JGI IMG/M metagenome (GOLD analysis project Ga0105053, IMG submission 78093) | Freshwater microbial communities from Lake Bonney liftoff mats and glacier meltwater in Antarctica - BON-01 | ecosystem: Environmental > Aquatic > Freshwater > Ice > Glacier meltwater | place: Lake...
CTCGCCGAGACCCCGATCAGTGCGGATCAAAAACTAAGCTACCAAAACGACGCTTGGCAGGTCGAAGCGACCGTGCGCGACAGCTGGCAATTTCAATTCTGGATCCTCTCGCAAGGCGCGGAGATCGAGGTGCTGGCGCCGAAGGCACTGCGGGCGTCCGTCGCAGGGCAATTAGCGAATGCTGCGACTCCTTATCGAAAAGCTAAATGACTTGACTGCCTTACGGAATTCATCTTTATGTGAGGCATGATTGTATTGCTCAAGTAAAGTGACATTGCAGACCTGTTTAAGGAAGGGCAGGATGTCCCCATCCGCTTTTAGTGTGAGGAGGTGACTCTTGATGAGGGATTGTCGCTTCCGTCCTTCAAAGATTTAAGGAACGGTGCTACCCTTTGATGGTACACGGAGACCTCGCTAGCGCGAGTTCGCTACAAAGATGTAGTCTGCGGGGTGTAGCGACGCGACGCCAGTCGCGTCTCCGTGCCGTGTCAGGTAGAGATTCGCCGACCTGGTGATCACATTACAGGAATTACGGAACGACCCCTGCTTTTGGTCTTCACCAAAAAGCTTGAAGGTAATAAAACGTCGTGTAATATTGCATTAAATGGAGTTGTTGACGAAAAATCAGATCTTAAGTGCCTTGCGTCGCTTAGGCGAACTGGCGAAAGAGGCACATATAGAGCTGGAGCTGTCCATTTACGGAGGCTGCGCGATGCTGCTGGCCTTTGATCGACGAGCTATCACGCGAGACGTCGACGCGATTTTTCACCCGCTTGAAGAAACCAAGCCATTGATCGCTCAAGTTGCTAAAGAAATGAATTTGCCGGATGAATGGCTGAACGACGACGTGCGGCAGTTTCTCGCCCCGGTCGGTGCGATGCGCAATTTGCCGATCGATCTGCCCGGAATGAAAGTAACCACACCAACGGCTAGCTATCTACTAGCCATGAAAGCCCTCGCTGGCAGACGAGCACTTCCGGGCTATGAAGGAGATCAGGCCGATCTCCGTTACTTGATAGGAAAGATGAAGATTCAATCTTTAGACGAAGTTCAGACTCATATTGATCGTTACTACCCTGATGATGCGCCGACGGAGGCCGCCCGTGCGATGATCGCACAAATCATCAAAGAAGAGACTTCAAAATGAAGATTGCCCCGACACTTCCCCGCGAGCTCGCCGACGTCGCTTATCAGAGCGAAAGCCTTAGCGATTTTGGCCTCCGACTGCGCGAATGGAACCATTCCCTCACCCGAAGCGACGTTTCCAACCGCCTAGCACTCGCACTCGCAATCAAGCAAGAACCTGAGATTCTGGCGCAACATTTCCCAGAAGGCCAGGTCGCCGATGCTTACTTAGCCGCCTACGCTGAGTGGATTGCCGATCAAGCGGGGGTTGATCGCCCAACCTGGGTGGGCGATCCAGCCAGAAGTTTGGAGCATCCATGGTTCGCAGACAACGCTCGCGCCTCATTGCTCATACTCGCTCCAGCCTCATTTCGTCAGCGTAATCTGTTCACCATTCCTGAACAAGTCGTCCGCTTGCGGCGTGGACGCCCGCGAGTCAGTGCAGAGCAAAAGAAAGCCAAGGCCAGAAAGCGCGATCAAGGCTACCGCGAGCGCCAGAAACGTTGGTTAGAACTTGGTCGGAAAGTAGAGTACCTTGACGGGGATTAGTGCGATGGAGCACTAGTATTTTTAATAGTCACCCTAGGTTCACTAGCTCGCGAGCAGGGCGTATTGCCTCAAGTTCCCGCTCCATCGCGTCACACTGCGTTTCCATATCGTAGCGCTTTTGCAAATTGATCCAGTATTCCGCGCTCGTGCCGAGGTATTTACCCAACTTCAGCGCGATAGGCACAGTGCTCGTTTGCCGACCTAGGCAGATACCCGTTACAGTGCTATGCGCTATGCCAAGATCTTTGCCTAGTCGATACTGGCTAATGCCATAGCCGTCGATGCCCTCTTTTAGTAAGAGGCCTGGGTGATTGATTGGGGGGAGTGTGCGTTGCTTGCTCATGCTTTTTCCTTTGTTTGGTTTAGTGGTAATCAGTGATTTCGACTTCATAAGCGTTCCCGCTCTCCCAGCGAAAGCAAATACGCCACTGCTTGTTGATGCGAATGCCATGTTGCCCGAGTCGGTCGCCCGAGAGTGACTCAAGATGGTTGCCCGGCGGGAATCTCAAGTCGAGTAGTTCGGCCGCCGCGTCTAACTCTGCTAATTTGTTGCGCCCCCGCTCCTGCATAGCTTGAGGAAGTTTTCGACTGCGGATACGATTCCATATTTTAGTCGTTTCCTTGATTGCTCGATTTTCTAAATCCAAAATGGGCACTTAATCATGCAATAACTCTTTACAATAATACGTCTATTTGTAAAGAGTCATTGCGCGATTGATTATATCATAAATAGTAGCGGGAGCTTCTAGCTCCCGGGTGATGAGTTGATCGGGAGCAGGATGCTCCCACTACTTTTTCCGCGAAATCTGAGCGAGATTCGCCCATGCGACACCCCCGTCGTGCTGCCGTGGCAATCTGTTTACACGTCTAAAACGGGCGTCCTGAAAATCTAAATTAGAGCTGGTTTTAGATTGATAAGGCGTCGATTAGTTTGTCTAGCTGGCATATCTGAACTGCATGCGTGCCTACTTTCGTTTCAAAGGGATCACCAGGCGCGGCTGTAACAATTAGATTTTTGCCGTTTGGATAGGCCGCCCGAAAGGCATCTAGGTTGCGGGTGTCAAAATTTGAACGTGACCATTTACATTCGATTGCTGTGAGTGTGCCGTCAGGTCGAGCGAGGACGAAATCGATTTCTCGTTGTTGTTTATCCCGCCAAAAGTGGATCGGCTGAGTCGGGAAATAGGCTCGAAGTAAATCGAGAACTAGGTGTTCGAGTAAACCTCCACAATCAGCTGGTCTCAGCGATTGCCAGCTTCGGAAGTGGGCGATGAAGCCGGTGTCGAAGCCATAAATTTTGGGTTGTGCGAGCAGCTCTCGTCTACCTCCGCCATGGTAGGGGCGGAGTATGTGGATGAAATGGGTCGTTTCCAGCATGTCTAAATACTTGACGACGCTTGGTCTCGAAAGCCCAGTATGTTTGGACAAGGTGGTTTGTGAGGCTAGCTCGCCACTCTGGCGCAGGAGGAGTTGGCAGAGTTTTAAAAATTCGCTTCGTTTATCGACTTGAAATAATTCCTGAACATCGCGAGCAAAGAATGAGTCTAGCCATTCGGAATAGAATTCGGGATCGGGGCCGGAGCTGAGCAAACAGTCGGGAAGCCCTCCTCGCAGGAGGCGATCTTCGAGTCTCGAAATGCCAAAGGCCGCCAATTCCGTGGCAAGCACTGGGCAAAGATGCACGACCCGCTTGCGCCCAGTCAGGCTGTCTTTGAATTTCTTTGTGGCACTAAGCGTGGAGGATCCAGTCGCAAGAATCCGCAGGTGAGGGAATTCATCGGCTGCGATTTTTAGGATTTCGCTTGGGTTCTCGGTTTGGTGTATTTCGTCTAGAATAACGATTTTCTGGTCGATTTGCTGAAAAACAGCTTCGGGATCTTCTAAGAGCTTGCGGTTGCGTGGGAGATCACAGTTGAAGAAGACGGCGTCGCCCTTCCAGTGCTGCGTCAGTGTTGTTTTGCCGACGCGTCGAACGCCCGTTAGCCAGACGATTGGGGCTCGTTGCCATGCTTGTTCGATTTTCTGAATCCAAAATGGGCGCTGAATCATGCAATTACTTTTTGCAATAATACGTCTATTTGTAAAGAGTAATTGCGTGATTGGTGCGATCATAGTGGTAGCGGGAGCTTCTAGCTCGCGGGTGGCAGGTGAGTGGCTGGTGGGAGACGGGAGCAGGATGCTCCCACTACCATTTACGTAAATAGTAGCGGGAGCTTCTAGCTCCCGGGTGATGGGTGGATCGGGAGCAGGATGCTCCCGCTACTTTTAGAGCACGGGGCTCGCCCTCGCGACGCACCCCGTCGCACCGCCGTTGTAATCTGTTTTCACGCCTAAAACGGGCGTCTTGGAAACATCGATTACACACAATGGCAAAACTCATACTCGAACACCCGCACTCGGGCATTATTAAACAAGCGCCGGTCGGCTACTCGTGGACGACGCTTTGCTTCCCCGCCTTGCCCGCGCTTTTTCGTTGGGACATGAAGGGCTTCGTTATCCAGCTCTTGTTGAATTGTTTGATTCTACCGATCCTCATATTCCCTTCGATTTATAATAAGTCGTATATCCAGCGACTCTTGACGCAGGGCTTCAAGGTGAAGTCGGTTGTCGATGGTGATCTCGATGCGGTGCGCGCTCAGTTGGGGATCAACTTGCCGGAGGTATGAACCGTTGTTCTGGGCGTAGGGGCTTCACTTGTGACGCCCGCATTACTTTAGCCTATGCTGCTGGTGCTTCGGACTTTTGCTCGGCGGGCGTGACAAGTCGCGCCCCTACGTTTTGAATGTTTTACGATTTTTAACCCATGGAAACTGATCTGATTACAATCAATTGGCGCTTCGTGGGCTTTGAGGCCGGGGTGCTTCGTTTACGCTTTGCGGATCTGCAGATGCGTTTGCGGTTTTGGCCGGATGCATTGATCGAAGCGCGGCAAGGGGCGCAGGGTGCTTGGCAGGATGTATCTGAGTATGGGGAAGAATTTCTCGTACGCGCGGGCTTTTTTAAAAGTGGTGCGCCAGGGCAGTGCTGTTTGGATGGGCATTTCCCTATCTCTTCGAGTGAGACGGGTTCCGCGTTTCAGCAGGACGGGCAGCTTCTTTTTGATTTGGATGTTTTGACGGGGGATCGGAACCCAACCTGGGCTTTGGAGCAGGCTTTTAGAAGAGTGGTTGTGGCGGTTCCGACGGATGTTAGGCAGCATCTGCGTCACTTTGGAATGCCTTGTTGGGAAGTGCTGGAGTTCCTCTCACGGTATCGTGAGCCACTTGATTTGATGCGGTCGAATCCTGCTTTGCTCTATTATGTCCTCCGCAGATACGGCGCGAAAATTACAGATGAGAAAGACCGCTTAATCGATTTAATGCGAAAGCCGCAGCATGTGCTGCTGTTTGAAACTCTGGGGCTGAGGCAGAAAGCGTGGGTAAAGATATTCAAAAGAGTCCCGTTGGAAGACTTGCAGTATATTTCAACGGAGGTCGTCATGAATTTTGAGAAGTGTATCGAGCCAGCGGCTTTCAAATGCTTGCAGCATTGTCGAATTGTTGCAGTGCGAGATTTGTTCCTCGTTTCCAGTGTTACGGCTATTAGAAGGATTTTAAGTGAATCTCTAGGTCATAACGATGCAGGACTCGTTACGATTGCTAGGCTCTTCCTCAATGCGATCTATAGTGCCCCAGAGCATTCTAGGGTAGGGCGACCTGCGCTCTTTTTGAAGTATTATCGTGAGCTAGAAAAAGCTAGCGAAGAGGTGCTTACTTATGAGCTAGTGAATTGGAAGTCGTTTCTGCCCTTTGAATGCCCTGTGGGCTGGGAGCATCTGGATACAAGGGATAAAATGATTTCTGAGGGGCGGGCGCAGAAGAATTGTCTGGTGGCTCCGGGGCGGTGGATGACTGAGGGAGACTTCCTGTTCAAAGTCACTCAACCTGTGCGAGCTTCTGTGCATGTAACTCAGGACGGAAAAGGTGGATTTAAAGTGGCCGAATGCAAGGCGGCGTCTAACTACAAACTGAGCAAGGCGGAGCTAAAAAAGGTCGAAGCTGATTTGAACAAAGGGCTTGCTGCTTCAGAGGAGGTCGCTGCTTAATTGGCGTCATCATGTCCCCAGTTTACGCAGAAGGAGGGACACTACTTGTCCTAGGCCACTTCGCATTCCCGGATTAAAGTTCGCTCCCCGTAGCCTCGGAACTCTGTTCCGGGGAAACTCTTCAGGCAGAGCAAATGCGGCATGTCCGTGCTCGGTTGAGCTTGTTGAAGTCCGTAGCCTCGGAAGGTGCCGACCATTAGTTGGGCTACCATCAGTCCACAATTTCCCCTTCAGCCCCACATACGTTGAGGCCAGCTATAAGTAGCCGTTCCTGAAGCTGGTTGCGTCCGCCGGCCTCGACCGAGCGATCATCGAGTTCAAGTAGGTAGTCTAGGCATTCGCTCGACTCGGTCTGGTCAGCGTAGCTGCAGGCGATACAGGCAAAGAGAAGCTCCAAGTCGCGGGGAGGCTTCAGGGAGCAGCCTTCAAGCAGATCGGCGAGTTGCCTCGCTGCATCTTCGTCGTCATCATTCATTCGTTCCGGCTCCAGCGCGTGGCCAGTCGCGAGTTTAAGAAAGACGTAGTCGAGCGCTGCTTTAAGACGGGCAGGCTCCCAGCTATCCACTTGCGCCCGCCAACGCGCCTCGACCGGGCGGAGGCGCTTTTCGCGAAGGTGTGCGAGGAGGGCGTGAGCACCCCTGTAGAGTTGGACTCCGAGCCAATAGAGTCCCTGCACGAGGATCACAAGCACCTGGGCGAGGAAGAGTAGGAAGTAGGCGGCCATCTGAAACAGGCCGACGATGAGGTGTAGGTAGATCGCGTTCTTCCCCCGCACCTGAATGCCGCCGATCTTGGCGCTGGAGTAGCGCGGTTTGAACCAGTTGACCGTGCCGATCTCCGTCTTACTTGATACCGAGACCCCGCTCTTCGAAAGATTCAGTTTGGTCGGCCCGTCGCCGTAGCGTCCCCGCAGAATGAAGCGACCGTTCTGGAAGGCCGCCTGTGTGCCCTTGGCGATCCGTGTCGAGACCCGCGTGCCACGTGCTGTGTTGGCCGTGAGGTTGATGCCCGCTGCCCGCGTCTGCGCCCGCAACGCCACCCCGCCGGTTCGGCTCGCTCTCAGGTAGCGGCCCCGATATTCGATCCGCTTCAGGCGGCCGTCTTCGTCCTTTTCCAGCATGAGCTGCTTAGTCTGTCTCGCCTGATGGGGCGTGCGAGAGAAATCAGTTGAGTCGAGCAGTTTCTGCTGGCCAATGATCAGGGCTTGTTTCGAATTTGCTAGGAAATTGGAACTTAGGGAGAGCCGTCAGTCGGGCCGGATTAGGCTTAATGGTTTGGCCAGGATCTTATCATCGAGTTGGATTTCCCTGGAGCCTAGATAGACCACCCAAAGCATGTCCAACTCTAGATCTGCAATCGCCTGCCGCATGGACTTGGTCACTTTGGGGGCGTCCTGCCGCTTGAATTCCACACCAAGTGACTGTCTAATCTTTTTACGTATTCGTACTAGTCCAGCGATTTCCTCTCTCCTCCCTTCAACCCCTGGCTGTGCGTTTGGTTGTGGATAAAACGCACTCAGCCCGGGCACAAAAAAGATCGACCCTACGGGACGATCTAACGTGTAGGAGAGTGCTTGGATTCAGTTGCGTCAAGCTGCACATCATTGGACCACCGTGGTGACTCTCCAGAATTGGAAGACCCGGTTGGCGTGACACCCGAGGGGACACTTCATGATGCGTTTTACGACGCGTGATGTTTAAAAATAATGAATTGAATAGGTTAGGGGACTTTGGAGGGGAAGGAAAGTCGTTTTTGTGTCATAGTCGACGCATTAGCTGTCCGTCCTCTCAAAAACATTGTTTCGGTGCCAATTCAGCTGCTTAGAAGCCGGGCGTGATTGGGCTTCTGGCTAAGCCAGTGTCAGGTTGGTTTTTCGAAGAATCATGAAAAATTGAACCCCATCAGTGTTTCAGAAGCCCGCAGTCACCCCTGCGGGCTTCTTTGTGTTAATGAAGGGACGACTCTCCCTTGTTGTCTGCTCATCAGGGTCAGGTAAACACTAAACAGCTAGACGTGAGGCAAACTATTCAGCGTGCTTCGCTACCCATTCCCGAGACAGCTTTTGCGCCTCGGTGATCTGCTCGTGAGTCATTCGCATTGCTATAGTCGACCTCAAAACTCTAGATCCAAGATGTCCTTTGCTTGTCGCAATATTAGCCCATACATAGGCTTTTACGTCGTCGAGCGCTGTGCCTTCCCCTTTGCTATATTTTAAACCTAGATTATACTGAGCCGCTGCGTGCCCATTATCGGCTGCTTTGCGATACCATTTAACGGCCTCGACCTCATCCTTATCTAGACCATCGCCATTCGCACACGCGACGCCCATATTGAACTGAGCCTCTACGTATCCCTGTTCAGCAGCCTTACGCCACCATTTAGCGGCTTCGATTTTGTCTTTGGCAATGCCATATCCATTTGCATACACGCCACCTAGATTATACTGAGCCGCTGCGTGCCCTTGCTCGGTTGCTTTGCGATACCACTTGAGGGCTTCATCTTCATCTTTGGCTACACCTGCACCATTCGCACATGCGACGCCCAAATTAAACTGAGCTTCTGCGTATCCCTGCTCAGCAGCCTTACGCCACCATTTAGCAGCTTCAATATCGTCTTTGGCGACGCCGTAGCCATTTGCATACGCGATGCCTACATTATATTGAGGTTCTGGGTGCCCTTGCTCGGCTGCTTTGCAATACCACTTAAAGGCTTCAACTTCATCTTTGGCTACACCTTTACCTTTAGCATACGCGCTTCCCAAATTAAACTGAGCCTCTGGGATTCCTTGATCGGCTGCTTTGAGATACCATTTGACGGCTTTTACATCGTCTTGGGCTACGGTGTAGCCTTTGGCATACAGCAAGCCCAGATTATATTGGGCTCTCGCTGTCCCATTCTCCGCTGCCGTATGCCACTCAGCTACTTGTTCAGCGGTTGGTAGCTTGGCAAATCCCACTACCACTGAGCAGAGGATAGCGAGAGAGAGGGAGAACAGCAGTTTATTCATATCATTTAAATGTCTCAGTATGACGGCGCAAGCAAGGTTGGCGGTGCAACAAGTTATCTGTAAATTCAGTCGAGCCTAGGCGAGACGTCGGTTCCTCCCTTTCGGGGGATGGAGCGTAGCGGAATCCCCCGAAAGGGAGGAGACCATTATGCAACAAAGGGAATTGAAGGCGTCTGACCAAGGCTAGAAGCTGAGGGTGCTAAATCCAAACACAGCACCAACAATGACCAGACACCAAAAACACAATACTCACACAGAAGACCCAATCAATGTTCTTCTTGAAAACGGCTTATCCGAAGGTTTGCCCCAAATCGCAGAGATGCTTATGAATACTGCGATGCTCATTGAGCGTAGCATTCATCTTCGAGCAGATCCATATCAACGTAGCGAAGGCCGCAACGGATATGCTAATGGGCTTAAAGGCAGGGGCTTCCATAGCGCTGTCGGGCCGCTCGCACTGCGTGTGCCCCAGACCCGAGATAGCGATGAACCTTATCGCCCTTCCATGCTGGAGACTGGTTCACGCTCGGATCGATCACTCAAAGTCGCCATCGCCGAGATGTACTTGCAAGGCGTCTCCACCAGGCGCGTGACCAAAGTGATGGAGAAGCTGTGCGGACTCGAAGTGAGCTCCACTCAAGTCTCCAGACTGACTGCTGAACTCGACGAGACTTTTAAACTCTGGCGCGCACGACCATTGCCCGAGATCGCCCACCTTGTAATCGATGCCACTTACATCAAAGTTTGTATTGGCGGCTCCGTGCAGGACTGCGCAGTCTTCACCGCCATCGGCGTGCGCCGGGACAATGGAAAGCGTATGATCCTCGGAGTGTCTACAGCCCTCTCTGAGGCCGAGGTGCATTGGCGCACCTTTTTAGTATCACTGAAAGAACGAGGAATCGGCATCCCTGAGTCAGTCACCTCAGATGCGCACGAAGGCATCAAAGCCGCGCTCAGAGCCGTCTTCAATGCAACGCCCTGGCAACGCTGCCAGTTCCATCTCCAGCAAAACGCACAGGCCTATGTGCCAAAGCTCGACATGCGCGAAGCTGTCGGTGCCGACATACGCACAGTCTTCAATGCCCCCAACCTTGCACACGCCGAAGCGCAGCTTGATGCCATTATAGAAAAATATAGTAAGAGCGCTCCAGAATTAAGTGCTTGGATGCAAACCGCTATACCCGAGGGACTTCAAGTCTTCAATCTGCCCGAACACAAGAGAAGACGACTGCGCACCTCGAACGCATGCGAGACACTCAATACTCAGATCAAACGTCGAACAAAGGTAGCTGGACTTTTTCCAAATACAGACTCGATTCTCAGGCTCGTTACTGCAATAATCATGGAAATCTCAGAAGAATGGGAAACTGGAAAAGCCTATCTCAGAACCTAAATAAACTAACCGTTAAAACGTAATAATAAAAAGCACTCTCAATCAGCTTGAACTAATTTACAGACAATTTTTTACGCGGCCCGTTGTTTGCGAGCAATGCGCACGCGGCGCTGAATATTGCTCAGAGTGGAGCATCAGGCTTTGATGACCAATTCTTTTCAACTGATATCACTAACAACACAGGAGTCGCTCTGGATTCAGCAGCACTTGATTCCTCACAAGTATTTTCAGACACTGCTAACTTGGATTGAAATAAATCATTATACGCAAATGATGGAGACGATACCACTACCTCAACTGAACTATCTAACTTTATCTCATATCTTACTACTAATAACTTAGCTACATTCACAATTGATAACATTGGAGATGTATATACCGGTTGGAATAGCGCTATTGGAAACGATGGTATTGTTGATTTGAGTAAAGGAGGATTTGCAGAAGATTGGAATAACACCGAAACTATGGAAACCTTCCTTGGCATCGATAACTCCTTATTCCTTAACCCCGCGACCTCCACGATCGTGCCGATCAGTTTAGACCCCACCCAGACGATCACTGACTTTGCCAGTGGAGATGACTTAAACATCCTGACAGACACATTCACCACCGATGGTTTCTGAAACATTGTGCCCCCCGCGTTTGATGCCATTTTTTGTCTCCAGATTATCTAGAGAATTCTAAATCATCACCTAAGCGACACTGCCTGAGTAGATGCCCTCTTCACTCTCTGGGTATTTCTCCAAGATATGCTGGAAAAGGGCGCCTGACTTCTGTTCGAATAGATCGACGGTGTAGGCTTCAGGAAGTCCGGCATCTAACATTTTTTCGATTTCGACTCTCACAGCTGCGCGGCTGGTTCGCTTCTTCCGCCAGTTGAGCACGAGCATTTCCGTTTTCAATTTAGCGAGCAGGTCGCGGCATATTTTTTTGATCTCGTCGATTTCCTTCTGGCTGAGTTCGGGCCCGGGGCGGGTCAGAATATCAAAGGCGGCCAGCTCTTCTTCGCTGAGCTGTTCGCGCATGTGCCGCGTTTCTTCCTCGTTAAGTTCTTGGGAGAATTTTACCAAATGCTCGAAGAACTCTTCAATCGTGACCGAACCTTTGTTGTAGTCCTCCACCATTTTTTCAAAGCGTTCTAAGAAATCGTAGCGACTGGCGTTGAAGCGTATCAGGTTCTTGAGTTTGCTTTCAATCAGAGCACGAAGCTTGACCGCTTCACTGTTCTTCGTTTTCGATTTGGAGAATTTCTTTTCAAGTGCCTCGAAGTCGACTTTGCTTAAGTCGATTGTTGTGGTGCTTTCCCCAGGGCTGAGTCCGGGGTCTGCCGCGATTGAATCGTCTAGTTTGTGCTCAATCGCTTCAATCACAGCGCTCACATCCACTGGTTCTTTCAAGGCTCGCAGTGCCTTCGCCAGTTCCTGCACGACCTGACTGCGTGGTGCGAGCTCCGGAATGACTGGATCGGGCATAATCGCCTTGTAGAGCCGACCAATGTCGTTCGTCTGCCCGAGGAAGTCATCTTTAATGGCATCTGTTTTAGCCAGTCGATCAACAGCGAGACGGAAGTGACTGAAGGGTGCCGCTTCCACGTCGGCCAAGCTGATACCCTGTTTCCGGCAAAATTGATCGATCTGAGCGAGGGCGATACGCAGAGCCTCGATAAGTTCGCTCTTATCTTTTACGGGCATCCCGCCTCCTTTACCTCCCGCGTAAACGGCAAGTGCCTTTTCCAATTCAAGGAAGACATTCGCATAGTCGACGATCAGACCGCAGACTTTTTCTCCATGCACTCGGTTTGCGCGGGCGATTGTCTGCATCAGTGTATGCCCGCGCATTGGCTTATCCAAATAGATTGTGGAGCAGCTGGGAGCATCAAAGCCCGTCAGCCACATGGCGCAGACAAACACCAAGCCCAGCGGTTCATCAGGATCCTTAAATTGAGTCTCTAAGTCCTCTTTAACCATACGTTCGCGGTGTGGGCGTATATCGAGGCCCTTCTTCGCCATATTCGAAATTTCATTCTGCCCGGAGGATACAATGACGGCCTTATCCGTATCGATCAGGATACTAAGCTTACGATCCGCTTCGGCATATTTAATCGAACTAGGATCTAGACGCTCAATCAGCTCCTTGAGTCGCAAGCGCTCGGCCTGCCACTCCACTTCAACTTTATCATACATTTTCACGGCCGTGGCCTTATCAATCGAGACGACCATTGCCTTGCCTTGATGCCCACGGTTGATGAAGTGATGCACGATGTCCTTGGCGACGGCTTCGAGTCGATCATCACGCGTGATCAAATGGTAGCGCTGTCCGAGCAGTCGTTCGATCTTCTCTTCGCCGTCTTCGTCGAGGTCCGCCTCGTCGATGATTGCATAGATCTCGTCGTTGAGGTTCGGGTTGGTGATATCGAGTTCCGGCGTTCTGTTCTCATAGAAGAGAGGCACGGTGGCACCATCTTCTACAGATTGCTTGAAATTGTAGATGCTCACGTAGTCGCCAAAGACTTCACGGGTGCGTTCTTCTCCTGTGATGAGCGGCGTGCCGGTAAAGGCGACGAACTTCGCATTCGGTAGCGCTGTGCGCATATTCATCGCCAGTGTGTCGTATTGGCTGCGGTGTGCCTCATCCGTCAGCACGATGATATCGTCACGCTCGGACAGCACCTCATGCAAAGTCCCCGGCTCCGTCCTAAACTTATGAATCAGGGTGAACACATAACGATGATCCCCCCTCAGTAAATCACGTAAATGCTCCCCGTGTTCCGCCTGACAGTGGCCTTCAGTGGCAGCGTCACAGGTCGCGAAGGTTCGATAGATCTGCTTATCCAGCTCCTTGCGGTCAGTAATCACCACGAAGGTCCAATTACCTGGGATCTTGCGAAATACCTTCTCAGCAAAGAACACCATCGAATAACTCTTGCCCGAGCCCTGAGTGTGCCAAAACACGCCGATACGCCCATCTTCAGACTGCTGCAGCGCTTCGACTGCTCGGTTCACCCCCAGATACTGGTGATTCCGTGCGACGATCTTGCCCACGCCGCCACTGCCCTCAGAAAAGCGGGTGAAGTTCTCAGTCAGGTCGAGTAGCCGCGCTTTGTCGCAGCAGCCTCTTAGGATGGTCTCCAGTGAAAGTTCCGAAACTTCATCTTCCGACTCCACCTTGCGCCACTCACAAAAATGTCCCCATTTCGCGGAAATACTGCCCAGCTTACTCTGCGTGCCATTCGACACCAGGATCAGCGAATTGAAGTGGAAGAGCTGAGGGATCGTCTCTTTGTAATCGCAAATGTTCTTATCGAACCCTTCACGCACATTCACCCCGGGCTTCTTAAATTCGATCAGCATCAGTGGCAGTCCATTCACGAAACCGACCACATCTGGACGCCGCATGTAGAGTTCACCGCTTACCCAGAATTGAGACGTTAAAAAGAAATCATTAGCTTCAGGCGTATCCCAATCGATCACACGGACGATTTTCGTTTCTTGTCCGCCGTTACGTCGATTCTCTACCTGCACCTTTACCCCGTTACGAATCAGCCGATAGATCTCACGGTTCGCTTCGACCAGACTGAGAGCGGAGCGTTCGCGTGCCAGCTCTTCGACCGCACCATCGATTGCTCTCGTCGGCAATTTCGGGTTGAGCGCCTCCAGCGCCGGGCGGAGTCGATCCACCAGCACTACGTCGCGCTTTGCCTCCCGTCCTAAACGACTCGTCCCAGAAATCCACTCGTCATAGCAATTGGAGTAGTGCCAATTCAGCTCATCTCGAATGAGATGGATCGCGGGTTGCTCGACGAGCTGATCTTCGGTATAGGCGGAGGACATGTTCAATAGTGCTTAGACCCTAGTATCGACATCATCAAAACGTTTATTGAGCAAGGTAGATTTCAGTCTATGAGCGGTTCCATCACCATAATAGCTGTGCGTGTTTCCACATCGGCTTAATTTGTTGCTCCAACAACGCGTCTGCCGCTTCGCTTCCGCGACCTCCAGCGTGTATTAAATCCACATAAGTCTGCACTGGATGAGTCGCGGGCATATTATCTAGAGGATGACTGCGCTCACCCGCCAGCACCCCAAGGTCCTCAGGGATCATCACCACTATATTGGCTCCAGATTCCACTCGTTCGGCTTGAGTAATATTTTTAAAAGCGACACGCAGGCTTTCATCGAGATAGAGCCATAGTTTTAACTCTCCCCGGACGTGAGCTGCTTGTTCACTCGCGGCCGAGAATACTGATAAAGCGAACCGCACCTCTTTATCTGCAAAGTGTTCAACCAATCGAGCACGTATAGCCGCAGGCTTTAATAGTGAGAAGTAGTCATAGCGGACATGCTGATCAAAGCGATAGTGCTGACTCCATTCCTTGAGCAACCCTAATGGGTCATGTAGTTTGAACCCACGTCCACTTTCAGCATCCATCAGATACGCCTGATCCTTGAGATAGCGAACGACCTTATTCACCAGCCCTAGGCTCACTTCCGGAGTGCAGGCATCTCTCAACTCCCGCTGTGTCCACTTACGTGCGATGTCCTGCTGAATCAATAGAGTGCGAATAATTCGGGCGCTCTCAGGGGTGCTCAACTTCGCCTCAGCAGGCTTACGTTTATACACTGGCTCAAATCCAGTGCGCTCGATGTAAAGCATTCCCGGGACGCTCAGATTACAGTTACCTGCCAGATCGAACCATCCCCAGCCATGCTCATAACAAAGTTCAGCCATACGCTGTGAAATCCATGGAGCCGCTAATACGGGGACCGTTGTCCGCATTCCATCATTCATCCGTTGGCTCTCATGTCGAACGGCAGGAAACTGTGATGGACGAGGCAATTCCTTACACTCTATCAGTAAATCGACGCAATCCCCGCTAGGTGTGCGGAGTGTCGCAAAAATATCGTATCCCAAGTCGGGTCTATTGCCCGCAGGAAAGATATCTACCGGATCAAGCCCAGAGACTTTAGAGAGTAACTGACGCAGTTGCTCCTCAAGTTTTTGCTCTAAATGATTAATGTTCACAATTTTTAGCGCGTTCACGCTTCCGTGAACATTGCACTTCTCGTGAACATGTCAAGTTTGTTCACGATTAAACTAATGTTCACGCATTCGTGAACATCCTCATTTTCGTGAACATAAACCCCGACGAATTCTTCGCAGTCGCCACCGAAACCTTCTTTGAAAAGCCCCAAGCGCTCAAATACAGTCTCTTAGCTAACATGGCCCTCGCCTCTTCCTTTGTGAACGCGGGGGTTCTTTTTTTTTTTGCCCAGATGCTAGACTTAGATACTGGCGAACACTTCCTTGTAAGGGGCGCGCACCTTATTATCCTTCGTTAAGATACCCGCATCGACCAGCGTCTGAGCTTTGCCCTTCGCGCTCAGGCGATTAAAACGTTTCTCGACTTGATCCATTAGTTTGCGTGGATCGGTGCCGTTGACTGGTCGTGCTCCATTCTTCATGGCTTTAAGATGGTCTGAAATATCCAATGATGCAAGCTGGATTACGCACTGCGATTTGAATGTGCGACTTCAAGCGAATACTGGAGTCGTCAAAAGCAGGTGCAGCTTCTTGAAAGACACCGCGGACAGCATCAAAGGCTACATTACTTTTTTTAAGTTCCGAAATGGTCCAATTAATCACCGAGCAGTCTCGATAACGGAGGAGTTTATCTTCGGAGGTGTCGTGCTTCAAATCGCGATTGGAAGGAACCTTTTCACTCTTGGATCGCTTGGCCTTCACGAAGAGTGGCCATGCGCGTTGAAGTGTTTCCGTGTATCGAATATCTAGGAGATCGAAACAGTTGCCCAAATTCAAAACGGCTCCAATGACAGCAACTTGCTTTATTTTCCCCTGTTTTTTACGTTCATGAGCCCATTCTAAAGCTCTCTGGGGGCCATGTTCCCAGAAATAGATACCGCGCCCTAACCAATCGTAATCCTTTTCACTCGGTGCAAGTGACTCGCCCTTACCAAGCACTTTATCCGCGGTCGCTTTTTCGCAACCGTGATAGGCAATGACTTGGCGTTGGTATAAGTATTCGTTCACAGGCTCGATGTAAAAGAACAGAATCCTGATTAGGCAATAACATATCGCCCGTCCTGCTTTCACAGATCGAGGCTTTGTTCACGATTATCGCTATGTTCACGACTACGTGAACATTGCATTTCCTGTGAACATTAAGTCCAGCTGATCAGTGCCTGCTCTAATTTGAAGGCCAATGAACTGTGTTGCTCCCCGAACAGTTTTGCCAGCTTTTGCACCACTTCACGACCGGCTGGGGCTAGAATTAACCGATTCATGGCTGCTCGAACGCCGAATTTATTCTGTAGGCTGAAGTGTCCAGTTGTCGATCAGTAGATTGTTCTGATAGCTCATTGGATTAACTGCTTCCGAATGGTTTCGATTTGCTGGCTGAAAGCCTTCTCGACTCTCGGGACATATTCGACCATCCATGCCACCATCTCGGGCCAGTTCTCTTTGTCATACCCATCGAAAGACTTCTGGCACTCGATCCGGCTCGCCTTGCGATGATCCAACCGAAGCCATTTCAGATCACTACCACATGCGCCTTCGATCGCTTCTTTTTGAGCATGAAGCCCATCAAAAACCCGCTTGTTCTCCTCTGATTGTCCACGGGCAATATTAAATTCAACCCGTGCCTCAGATTTCGAGAAAATCATAGCGTAATTAATACCACTCAACCCTGAGCCCGCACTCAACCAATGATCACGACTTGGGCTAACGTTTTGATAGAGCGTAACACCTGCGGTTTGTAAGGCTTCGAGAGCTTGCTCCCAGAAGGCATGCCGGAGGGACTGGGCATTACTCAAGCCACGTTCGACTTGCTTCTGCTCTTTCTCCTTTTCGGTAATTCCAATCATGAAATCCGCGGCCTCGGGCGTGGGGATGATTTGCTCCATATTAAGGAAGATGTTCTCCCTATGCTTGAAGGGCGTCACTTTATAACACTCGATTTGAAGCCCGTATTGCAGGAGCCATAGCACAGTCGAAGTGACTTCTCGCCGGAAGTTGACTGCGACCAGCTTGATGCGTTGGTCGGTGCCACTGTTCAAGATAACATCACTAAACTCATCGGCATCCAAAAATTCTACAATTCGTTCACTCGCTTTGCCGCCACTTTCGTAGCGGTCGAGGTAGGCTTGGTAGATCCGTTCAATGTCTGCCTTCTTGAGAGACGAGCAGTAGCTCGCATATTTGAGCGACTGCCAGACCACATCTTTCCCAGAGTCGTCCAACTTGTTCTCGATCAATACCAGGTTCCCGTTCTTATCCAGCGCCAGTAGATCGAGCCGTTCACGAGTGTTATCAAAGCCATCAAACTCTTTTTGAATGATCAGTAGATCTTCCCCCAGTGCAGTCGGGCATTTTGCCAACCACTCCTGCAAGTGCTCACGCTCCTTGAAGCCTAAGTCGGCAAAGCGTTGTTCGCTTAGTTCGATCAGTTCGTTGGTGGTGGCGTTGATTTGATACATAGCTCTGAGGTTTAAATATCGAGGTGCCTCATGCTATTCTCCGACAACAGTCGGCACTTCGCATATACTGAGGGCCTCTTTGGTGTCTTTAGATAGGTTGTCGATATGTGTATAAACCCAATCAACCAGACCCTTCCCATCGATGACTGTGATGTTGTTTTCCTCGGCGCGTTTTTCGAAATCTTTGGAGACTGAAGCAGAGGTCAGAAAGACCAAATCATGGTCTTGGTATTCGGATAGCTTAGCGTTAATGATCTCTTCTAGCTGAGCAAGGCCGTGCTCATTCGAAAAGCCTTGATGATGCTTAACTTGGACAAGTAAGTCAGTTTGCGAGCATGGGTCTACACGAGAAGCTTTTACGTCGGCGTCGGCAAATGTGGGAAATGCCCGTTTCGACAGCACTTCAGCCTGATACCCCTCAAGCTCTAGTAATTCGCGAACCAAATATTCCAAACCAGTGCCACCAGCTAGCAGGTTGGTTCTTCCAATTTGTATATTCCTTAGCAGTTCATCCTTAAACCTAGCTTCCTCCTTACCAATGAGTTCAGAGAGTTTATACTTCCAGGAGTAATCTCGGCCTGAATTGATGCTGTCGTAGGCTGCTTTAATCTCACCCTGAAACTCGGTGAGGTTGTTGACGGTCATCCCTCGGACTCGTAATCGCCGTTGAAATGCTTCCGAGAACTCTGAGCGCGGAACCAGAATCGGTTTCGCATCCTGACCCAAAGGGAAGGTGACTTTACGCTGATTACTACAATCTTGATCGTAGAATTTAATGTCAGAAAATATTCCTCCAGAAGCTTTTCCAATTGCGACCGCGTATGGACATGGAACTACAATGTAGTCGCCTTCATTGATCGCGTAGAATCGGCGGATCTGATTTCCCCCACGACCAATGCCATAATAATTATCAATTTGCTCAATTGCATCTTCAGCATTGGGAATCACGGAGAAGTCAAAATCAGACCAGCCGACACCGACTACGCTTTGATTCAGAAGTTCTGTGATTGCTCTTACTTGATAGCAGCGAATGTTATTTTCTGTGTTTGTCATATGATTAGTCTTTTAAAATGGAATAGAAACCTTTTCCCCGTTTGGGAGCATGGCAAAGAGTTCAGATAGATCCTGACTGATCTTCTCGGGATACACTTCTCCGACAACGGGAACTAGTGAGCGAACGTAAGCATCTGGACCAATGAGCTCTTCGGTGGAAACGGAAGTCACCCCGTTTTCGATAAAATACTGATCTGCACCTGAGGCGAGTTGCCGCAGGTTGTTCATAATCGTTTTCCTTTGAGCGGTTTCACGAACCTTATTGAAGGCAGAAATCGAAGGAATCGCGAAAATCACGAAAAACATCAGTCCGGGAATCACCACCAAATTAACCCACGGCTCAACGAGATTGGGGATGAGCATATTGATCGCCCCAAAGAAAGCCCCTGTAGCCATCATGGCGATAATCCCTGGCCAAGCACCCGGCTTCTTTTTGAAGGCGAGAAACAGAAAGGGAATGATGCCGCAGAACCAGATGGCACCACCAGCAAAAAACTTAGCCAGTTGTGCTGGCTGTGAGGTTTTCTTTGGATTTGTCGCTGGCACAGGTGCTGCAGCCTCTTCGGCGAAGAGTAGACGATTCAGTTGCTCCACCGTGCTCACATAACTAAGTTTTAATTTATCCGATAATGGTGCCCCCGCTTCAATTTCCTGCAATTGGTGCAGGATGGTCGTCGCCTTCTCTAGGCGAGCCAATCGCCATGTCCCCGTAAAAGCCTCAAATGCAAAGAGACCACCAACGAAAAGCATAATGATCAGCATTCCAGCAAAAGCCTTTTTCACGGTCAGGCCGTTTTCGGCGATTTTAAGCATCTGTTCGATGAGAGTTAGCATGGACGTATTCCTATTATTTATTTTAAAAGCGTAAATCTCCCAGGCTCTTCGAAGAACTTACGCCCAAGATTCTAATTTTAAAAGTAATATTTGGGTGTGTAATGTTGAAGAATTGAATACTAGTTTCAATGAGTTCATTCACTGCATGATGCTGGAAATTCAACGTGAATCTATATTTTTGCCACGATCCCGCCAAGTTATTCAGTATCATTTTCTGACTTTGAAATAAGTGTCTACCGTCTGGTAATACAGTAAGATCAGGATAGCCTCCGCCCCAGTCAGGAATTTCAGTGATAAATGGATCAATAATAAAACCAAAGGGGATATTTTTGCCTAAACGTGAGTGAGAGTCTTGGATGTTAAAATCGAGCCCGATTTCTTGCCTTGCTCCGCCGGGGAGCGAGGTTCTCAGGTCGAATATAACCTCCAAATTATTGTTAAGCTCTGATCCGTTCCAATAGGCTTTAATTTTTGGAGTGCAGCTATTGCTGCTTGAAGCTATCTTTTTTGCTGGGGACATCCCAGAATGTAGTTTTTCATAGAGTGAGTTTCGGTAAAACTTCACTTCAGAAAGAGTAAAGTTCTTACTCTGACTTGTCCTCGAATCCAATTCATCGTGGTGCTCGAAACACAGGAAAGCTAAGTTCTCAAAACTCGTATTTGCGCTATTACCATCAAGATGAGCAATTTGCCCTTTCTTAATCCCTTCGCTATGGTTTAGCCCAAAACATAAGCAGCAACGACGCTTACTCATCGTAAGAACCTTGGTTTGCATTTTCGATGTGAGAGGCTGTCTCATTTAATTAATGGTGATTTTTTTGAAGCTCTCATACCCTCATATTCTTTCAAACGAAAGGACGTTGAGCCTCAGGCAGGTTAACTTGGCGTAGTTTCAGAAATAAAACAGAAGTCTTGAAAGACTGGATCAATCTTCTCATGAAGCATCTTTTGGGCAAATTCTGCGAATTCGTGGTCTGCTAAACTGGAAGCAACATGGAGTGCCAAACTGACCCGCGAAAGCAAAGGAACTGAATTCCTGACCAAAACTTCGTCGATCCATGCCTCTGCCCCTAGGCGCTCTCGTGACAGATAAATAAAAATAGAATTCGTGATCACCTCAATAGTGCCTTGGCCGTGACAAGCAATCATTTCGCCACCCAAGGATTCATGGCATGCAAATTCGTTCATCTCAAGGTTACTAGATGGATTTCGGAGAACAAACGGGCAACTGCCGACATCTAGGAGCAGTTCTGTCTCGCCCCTGCCGAGACAATTCTCCGTTTCAACCTCTACGACCTCAAAGGCCACTGAGGCGACATGGGCAAGTATCAACCATCCTCTTATGTTCTCGAGTGGCTTAAAAGGTTCTGCATTTAAGTCTACGTCGATAGATTCCTCAACCCCATGCTTATCCGTGATTACGACTCCTTTATCAGTAAGCTTACCTTTAAAGGAAACTCCATCTGGAGACGACATTAAGAATTGAGTCCCTATATTCATAGTGCCTTGGGTCGGAACACGACTCAGCAGACTTGCAATTATTCCGACAGAAATCCCGCCCCCAAATTTTGCCTGATCAAGAATGCCTTGAGCCGCGACTAGGTCACCAAGAGGAATTGCGCCCGCAATTCCTTCAAGCCATGCTGCCCCTTCATCGCTTGTATCTTTTTTCTCACATAAAATTTCCCCCAACACGTAGGCGACTTCACTGGCTACCAACTCAGGAGAGCGAATGATATAAATAGCTTCGCCCGAGTCGAGAAATCTCGACCTGATCAACCCTTCTTCTTCCAAAGACCTTAAATCATCGACTGACAATTGTCCCTCTGCAGATTTCCGCAGAACTATAAAAACCGAAGAAGACCAGAGACTCAGCTCAGGAGAGCGGTCTTTATCTTCAGCGTCTTGAACAATAGCGATGGCAATACACCTGAGCTTTCTTCGCCTTTCGCCCTTATCTTCCAGTGCCTTACGTGCAATCTGAAGCAGATTGAAGCTCAATACTGGAGGAAGACCGCACCTGCGCTGGGTTGGGGCATCGCCCAGGTTGCTGGCAACAGGGGCAACCATGGCTCGGAGAATCCATGGGAGTCTGTATTCTGGGGAACACTGACTCCCTTTAGTAAATACTATCTGCCTATCCCAAAGAACTTTGGCGGCTAAATTAAACTCATCATCATCGAGTGCTTCGACCTTAACCACCTTGGTCTTTCTCCCGATCTTGGATAGTCTTTCTCTTTTCGAATCGAGGATCACCTTTTCGGCAACATTTTCATCGAGTTCAATAATAACGCTAAGTGACTTACCGAAAGTATCTGAACAGAAATCCGAAATCTCTGCTCTTAATTCTTTAAAATTCGCGCCGATCCCATCGACCACGATAAAAAGCTTCGGCCCATCACTTTTCGATACGTCCTTCAGCCACCGTCGCGCTTCCTCGGGAGTCACCGGCCACTGTAACTCATCCTCAAGTAAATCAGCGATTAATCTCAGGATGCTGGTGCTTTCATCAGCTTCGACGAAAAGGGTGCAGTAGTCGTCATTGCCATTTTCCACAAACTCCCGTAGGACACTGCTTTTTCCTATCAAAGGAGCACCAGAGACTATAATCATTTTCTGCCCTTGTTTTAACATGTGTTGAACATGGCTCGTCACCTTTCTCGGAAATTGAACCCCCTCGACGAAGGGGAGGAAACGATCACCCCAAGATCCAGTCAATTGGGCGACTGCAGCTAGACTAGCCTGCCGAATGGCTTGAGTCCAGACCTGAGAATTAGTCCGCATCAGTGCCGAAACTGCCTCTTTCATCTCGCCTTCAGCGACGGTAGCAGCATTTTTCAAAAGAGCTGCGATTGTAATTTCGTTGCGATTTGTTGCTTCCCAAGGCTGGCCGGTGTGGGTTTCCAAGAGTCGAGATTCTTTTCCGTTGGTAACTAACACTAAAGGCGGACTAGGAAACAACACACGAGCGTATGAAAGCCCCTGTTGCTCATCTTCTTTAGTAAGTGAAACACTTGGACGCTTCAATTCCAGCACTGCAAGCGGTTTGTCGTTTAGATAGACCAGCACGTCAGATCGTGCGCTAACCTTCGACTGACTTGCTCCATCTACTGTGATTGTCTTACCACCAAACTTGAATGAAAATGTTGTTTGATGCCTAACTGAATCAGTTGGCAGCAACGGGAATGCAATCTTAAGGGCAGCAGCTATTCTCGCCTCTAGATCCGCCTCTGTAGTTTTTTTGCTCATAGTAAAGAGGGCTAGTCGTTTCCATAGTCGGGTTCAAATTCTCGTTCTCGTTCTTCTTCGATTTCAAACTCATCAGGCAGTCCTGCTACGGAAAGCTCATCAGTGCCATAGAGCTTCAATTTACATGTAGGACACACGAATTCCTGTGAGCCAAATACGGTAACGACTCGTTCCATGAAATACTGATACTCGTGGTCAATCGAATCATACTCACGAACCTCTTCATGCCATACAGTTCCCGACAAAAAACCTTGAGCTCTGCAAGCTGGGCAAGTTGTTAACTCGCAGTCGTCAGGTTCATCCCTAAATTGTTTAATATGATTCTGCCAAAGAAGTAACTTTGAGTCTTCGATGGCTTTCTTGAGTTTCTGGGGATCCTTATGCGAATCATTTAAATCAGCCCCACGACGGTGAATCCTGTCTTTTATTGCCCAAGATAATGCGTCTTCGGCCTTTGCGACGATTTCAACAGGTGCATGCGCTTTTTTAGCTCCTAGCCAGCTTTCCAATGTCTCGGACTGAATTTCCAATATACATTTTGCAGCACTCCAAAATTCCCTCTCCCATGCTTCAGGTTTCATTCCTAGAAATGGAGATTCACCCGAATGAATCTCGGCATTCCTCCTTAGTGAAATTTGCTCACAAAACGTTTGATGCTTCTTGTCGAATAATTTGTCGAGATGCCCAATCCGAGAATAAAGCGTCTTCGCTGTTATAGTCTTAATATCGTTCGATATGATACGTCCAGAAGCGGCAAATAGTGATTGATAGTGATTAGGATCAACTACAAGCGAAGGGTGGACATTAGCGAGGGCGGCTTTTCCGAGTAACTCTAGTGCTAGAGATGCCCACAATTGATACTCGTCGATGTCGCCTGCATCTTGTGCTCGAAAGCCCCGTTGTATATAGATACGCGACTTTGAGTAGAGTGCTTCTGGTTGTATGGCTGGAGGTAAATCTTCGCTCATTGCACTAATGTCCTAAAGAGGGTTCGGGTCTCGTCGTTTTGGCTGCATGATTCACGACCATGTAGCAGCCTCCAGTTGTCAATTATCAGAGTCAAGCCAGGTTCCCATTCTATACGAACAATCAGCTCCTTCCAGCGACTTTTCTTTAGAATCTCTAATGTAGCATCTGCATTGGGGGTAACGGCTCTCATACAACCTGGGTCGTATCTGACAAAGCTTCGTTTTGAAGAGAGGATACTTGAGAAGAAAGAACTTCGTCCGTTCTTGATCGAAAATACAGTAGTCCTAAGTAAGTCACGCTCATCCTCTTCAAGCTCAAGTTTTTGAATGTCGAGTAAAGTGGTTGCTCGTGTGGATCCACCATTGTTTGCGCAACTTATTAAAACATAGCGGCACGGCGTCGTCCAGTGTGCGGTATCAGTGTGTAGCGGAAATTCCCCCTCTTCAAAAATACGGCTGAGTGACTGCTGGTGTGCTGCATCACCGGAAACTGGTTTCAATATTTCAACTAAAGAACCCTTCTTTCGAGAAGGAACGGGAGTTCCTAGATCATTAGCTATGGATAGTAAATTTTCAGCAAGTGCTTCGGGTTCGACGCTGTCGAAAGAAGTGCAGATCCAACCGTTTTGATTCAATTCAGTTCGCTGATCCTGCGTAAGTCCTCCAAGGCTTTTCATGATAAGAGCTTTGGTAAAAGTAAGTCCCGAGTCTTTCGAAGGTTTTGGTTCTGGCGAATTAAAACCTGTTGCTGGTCGATTGCCTTCTGAAAAAAGGAAGAAAACTGTTTGAGTAGATCCTTTGGTGGTTGAACTATCGGGTAATCCACTAGCACCTTCCAATTGGCACGAGGCATCTTGGCTCCGTTTGCGGTTGCGGATGCGTGGGCTACGAATGCTTCACTTGATACAATAGCTGTGACTAATGAATGGTGCTCCGATTTCTTTCCTTTGATCACGATTGTATCTGCTGAACAAATGCCTTCGAATGGAGCGACAGATACCTTATGGAAATAAGGACGAATTTTACCGAACAAGACTTCACCTGAATGAAAGATTAACTTGTTTGAGCCTAATTCAGTAACCATCTCCCAATCATCTAGTGCCAATGACTTACGGGGAATATGTTCCAAACCAACATAGGGCGTTTGCTGGGAGAGTTTCCCTTTCGGAATGCCACGCCGAAGATCTTCTGCAATAGCACCCAGCTTCTTAACTGCCCAACCTTTGGGGCTTTTACCAAGTTCGGAATCGACAAATGCCGTGCCTTCGTGCCCCGGAAAACGAAAGTGAACAAACCATTCGCGGTAGAGGGATTGAGCCATCTCCTCCAGAATCGCAATGCGCCGCAGGTTGTTTTCGATCAGGTCGTCGTAGGCTGAGAGAATGTCCGCGATCCTCTTTTGAGTGGGGAGATCGGGGTGCCTAATAGGAATAGCACGAAGAATCTTAGTATTAAGATTTGGCATCGTCGCACCCACGGCTTGATTGGAGATATGATGAATGACATCCTCCTGTCGCAGGTAGTGGTGAAGAAACATGGGATCAACCACTTTGTTTCCGAGGTTAATTCGTAGGCAACCAGTGCCACATAGCCATCCCTGCTCACGTTCGGTTATTAGTGCCTGACGCCCAATATCTCCACGTCTACCGTATACAATATCGCCAATATTTAATCTGTGTTTACTCAAGCGGGTTGCGTCAAAATCCGAAATCCGTGCGATTCCCTTAGTCTTGACCTTACCACTCGTAATATCCTTTGGCATCACCACGGGGATTCCCGTCTCGGTGTAATCTGATTTATGCAATTGAGAACCAAACGGGCCTGTTTTTATAACTCCCTGACTCTGGTCACAGATTTCGCCTAATGTTGTTTTCGTCCACGGATTACTCATGTCGGGTCTATGATCTCCACAGCATTCACAGCAATTTTCTCTTCCAATTCACTCGCTTCGTTATTGAGCACAACGAGTTCCTCGTTGAGGAGTTCGAACTGCTCCTTGAAATCCTCGTCACTCAGATCCTCGCCCTTGGCGACGCCGACATAACGGCCGGGGTTAAGGGACCAGCCTTGGGCTTCGATCTCGGCACGGCTGGCGACTTTGCAGAAACCTGCGGTATCGGCATAGGCCAGAGACACACCGAAGATTTCCTGAAGCTTTGCTTCTGAGCCTTGAGGGCATTCGGGGGCACTGCCTCGGTAGAGACGGACGACGTTAGCAATGAACTCTAATTGAGCAGGCGTAAAATCACGGTGGGCACGGTCGACTTGCCTAAAGATATGGCGGGCATCGATGAAGAGCACTTGGTCTTCACGCGTGGTGCCGTGCTTACTCTTATCAAAGAACCAGAGGGCACAAGGTAGCGTGACCGTGTAGAAAAAGTTAGGCGCAATCGCAACCATCACATCGACGGCTCCAGACTCGATTAGTTGCTGCCGAATGGCTTGCTCGGAAGATCGGGCATCGGAGGCCGAGTTGGCCATGACAAAGCCGGCGCGGCCACCCCGGCCTGAGCTTGTCGAAGGCTTGAGCGCCGCGTAGAACTGCTGAATCCAGAGATAGTTGGCGTTGTCAGTTTTCGGCAGCCCGAAAGGATAGCGCGGATCGTCCACCAATCGCTCTTTGTCCACCTTGCTCACGTTGAAGGGTGGATTGGCTAGCACAAAGTCGAAGCGGCCGGGGCAGTCGTGCAAGTCCTCATAGAATGTGTTTCCCTGCTTGATCTCGCCAGTCAAACCATGGACGGCCAGATTGAGCCGTGCGAGGCGGCTGGTCTCGGTGACGCGCTCCTGACCATAGACTGAAATCTCGGCGGTCGGGTTCTTGTGGTGATTTTCCACAAAGCGAGCGGATTGCACAAACATACCACCCGAACCGCAGGCAGGGTCGAGGATGCGGCCGTGGTAAGGCTCCAGAATGTCGACGATGAGTTTGACCAGAGAAGTCGGCGTATAGAACTCGCCGCCTTTTTGCCCCTCGGACATGGCGAACTTACCCAAGAAGTATTCATAGATCAGCCCGAAAGTATCACCGCCCCGATCCATCGGGATCGCATTCATATCCTTCAGCAATTTGGTGAGAGTGGGGTTCTCCAGAATGTGGTAGGTCTTCGGCAGCACATCGGCGAGGTCGGTATTTTCCTTCTCGATCGAGCGCATCGCCTCGTTGATCGCTTCACCAATCTCGGCTCCTTCCGGTAGATTGATCAGCGCCTCAAAGCGAGCTGACTCCGGTAAGTAGAGCACGCCCGCAGCATGGTAGTCCGCCGGGCCGATCTTGCGACGCGAACCCGCAGCTGGTTTCAATTCCGCATGCACAGTGGCAAAACGCACATCCGCAAAGCGAAGGAAGATGAGACCCAGAACGACAGGCGAGTATTCCGAAGGCTTGAGAGCCGCATTCGCCCAAAGGTTATTCGCAGAGTCCCAGAGCCGGGCCTCCAATTGAGCATTGGTCGATTCAGTGTCAGCAGGTTCGTTCCAGATCATAATTGCGGTGAAAAAGCTTAGTTTAGTTTTCGGCAAAGCCCATCTTGCGCTTCTCGCTTACAGTATCTTCAACTGGCTCAAGCAGTGGGAGTAATTTACCGTAAATATCGAAAAGCGCGTTGTCTTGCTGGAGCAAGTTCTTGTCGATCTCGGCTAGACGCTGGAGGACTTCTCGATTGGTCGCCATTTCCTCCCGCATTTTGACGAAGGCTTCAATGATATAGATGCTCATGATAATGGCTTCCTTCGAGCGCAGGACGGTGGACGCCATGGGTGCGCCATGTTCGGTGAAGGCCCGTGGCGGTTTCCTGCGCCCGCCACGAACACTCTTTGATATCACATTTTGTGATTTCAAGTTTGTAACCTCTTTGTTATCAGGAGTAAAAGAGAACCGCTCAGGGAATCTATCAATATTTCTAGAGACCGCCTGATTGAGTGCCATCGTCGTCGTCGTCGTACCGTAGATCTTGGCTAAGTCGCTGTCCAGAATCGCAGCCTGCTGGCGGACGCTGTGAATGTTGCTTGTGATTTTCTGCATTGAGCTGTCGGCCATATCTCGGGTGATCATTCAGTTAGCTGCTTACCTGACAAACTAAATTGAAGGGAGGACACGCTGGAAGCGTGCGCTACTTTGGGCTAATGTTGGTGATTTTATAGTTTCCGCCCTCAAGCGTAATCAGCTGCTGGTCGAGCATTTGAGTGAGAACGACCTCGCAGATTTGGGCGGTGCTTTTGGTGACCCGATTAAAGGCGAAGTTGACGCGGTCTGAGTAATCGACATTCACGCTGCAAGTGGCTGGCTGGGCTGTCATTTTGCTAAAGTAGAACCGGAGCTATTGTTCTTGGAGTGGTTTAGAATGATAAAGTTAGCGTATAGCAAACTGGAGGCTATGACATTGGCTGTCTTTGAGGTGTAACCTTTAGATCGAATTCATTTGTAATGAGGCGTGCAAAGTAAAAATCGGTGTGGAACAGGGTATTTTTTGATAAAGATGCACTTACTCTTCGTTTGTAATCCGCTGAGCACAACCTCACTCGCGCTCAGGCCGCTGTAGTTTTTGGGATGGCCGCGTAAAGTCTTCGCCGACGCGGTAGGCTGTGGGCAGTGTCTAGGCCGCTTAAGCTGTGTCGTCCAACTCGTCGAACTTGGCTTTCATGGTGGGGTTCCCACGGGTCAACTTTTTGATCGTGACGTCCTGAGCTTTGTCGTTGGCGAGGCGGAGGTTGCGGTCGGTTCCGAGGAGGGCTTCTTTGGTCTTTTGGAGGTGGTCGATCGACTTGTCGATTTCGTCGATCGCGGTCTGGAACTTTTTACCCGCGAGGTCGTAGTTTCGGGCGAAGCCGGTCTTGAAGGTTTCTAATTTCTCTTCAAAGTCGGTGACGTCGACGCTCTGTGATTTGACCAGTGCCAGCTCGGCCTTGTATGCCATGGAGTTC
>Ga0105053_10002474_pt1 | contig 28665 bp, 20 predicted proteins | sample BON01_FD_78093 | JGI IMG/M metagenome (GOLD analysis project Ga0105053, IMG submission 78093) | Freshwater microbial communities from Lake Bonney liftoff mats and glacier meltwater in Antarctica - BON-01 | ecosystem: Environmental > Aquatic > Freshwater > Ice > Glacier meltwater | place: Lake...
CTTGCCGGCCTTCGCTACGAGCACGTGGGCAACCGAGCAGTTATCTTTGCGAAAGACGACGGACATGCCGCGCGCCAGTTTCTCAAAGGGAGTGGGTTTGACGACGAGCAGGGTGCCGCTCGTGTAAAGGGGGAACATCGAATTTCCCTGCCCGCGGACCACGAAGGTGCCCGGGTTGGCGGCGGCGACCTCATAAGCGCGCTGCCGGGCCGAAGCCTCGGAGCTCAGCTCGGCTCGAGGTGATGCCGCGACATATTGTCCAGCAATATAGGTTTCGCTCGAGTTTGCTTCGGCGAACGAAGTGGAGACCAGCCCGCAACACAATAAAGAGACGATTAGAGTCGCGAGGGTTCGATTGCTTGCTTCCACGATCTCGAGAATGTAAACTGACCAAGGTCGGGCAAGGAAATACAATTAAGGTTCATTACCTCACGGATTCGTAGAGGATTTTACCGCAGTTTTACGTGAATGATTGGCGGGTCTTCAGGCAAAATGCAGACTGCGCGGCGAATTTCAGGTAGAGGGGCGGTCTTGGTTGCCAGTTTGAGCTGTTGTAGGTGGCTAGGGTGTTCTGCTCATCATTTGCATGACCCATTTCGATGAACGATCATTTCGAGTCTTAGGGAAGATCGGAAAATCGCCGATCGCTTGTCACTCCGGTGAGAATCGCGGCGAAAGTGACCGACCTGCGCCGCCGGGGCACTCGGCCAATCTAGCATTCAACCTCTAGATATATCGAGGTTCAATAATGAACTCGATACGGTTCAAATTCGGAGTGCCCGAGGGCCGAGCCTCGGCGGCTCGCTCATCGCGGTCGCAAACGAGGCGAATGCACACTCAGTTATTGAAGCGGAAGACGACAACGTCGCCATCATGGAAGATGTATTCTTTGCCTTCCAGGCGGTATTTGCCGGCATCGCGCGCTGCCGAGACGCTGCCGAGTGAAGAGAGATCTTGATAGGCGACGACTTCGGCTTTGATAAAACCTTTCTCGAAGTCGGTGTGAATGACGCCCGCGGCCTGGGGGGCTTTCCAGCCCTTCTCAATCGTCCACGCGCGCACTTCCTTTTCCCCGGCGGTGAAGTAGGTTTGCAGTCCAAGGAGTTCGTAACTGGCGCGAATGAGGCTGGAGACGCCCGAATCGTCCACCCCGAGATCTTTGAGGAATTCTTTGGCTTCCTCGGGGCTGAGTTCGATGAGTTCGGACTCGATCTTGGCGCTGATCGGCACATAGGCGGCGTCGTGGTGGGTGCGCACGTAGTTCGCGACTTTCTGAACGAAAGGATTGGCTTCCGCGGTCGCGAGGTCGTCCTCGGCGACGTTGCAAGCGAACAATACGGGCTTGGCGGTGAGGAGTTGGAACATCCGCATCAACGATTTTTCCTCCGGCGACACCTCGAGTGTGTTGGCCGTTTTGCCGTCGTTGAGGTGAGGGGAGAGTCTTTCGAGCAAAGCGACTTCCGCGAGAGCTTCTTTGTCGCCGCTCTTGGCTTTCTTTTGGGCCTTGTCGATGCGTTTGGCGACGGCCTCGAGATCGGAGAGCACGAGTTCAGTCGTGATCACCTCAATATCGCGGACTGGGTCGATTTCTCCCATGGTGTGCACGACGTCGGAGTCCTCGAAGCAGCGCACGACCTGCAGGATGGCGTCGACTTCGCGGATGTTGGCCAGAAATTTATTGCCGAGACCTTCGCCCTTGCTGGCCCCAGCGACGAGGCCGGCGATATCGACAAACTCGATCGCGGCCGGGATGACGACCTTAGTCTTCGCGATGGCTTGAAGAACTTGCAGGCGTTCGTCGGGCACAACGACGACGCCGATGTTCGGATCAATCGTGCAAAATGGGTAATTAGCGGCCTCGGCCTTGCGGGACCGGGTGAGGGCGTTAAAGAGGGTGGACTTACCAACATTGGGCAGACCGACGATTCCAGCTTTCATAAGAGGTCAAAGGGAGTCGGGGGAGTCGGTGCTTGACAAGCCATTTATGGCGCAGTGTGCTTTCGGGCTTTTCCAACTAAGTAACGCTCTGTAATCCTCCTGATATGGCACTGAAAATTCGTCTGACTCGCACTGGCGCGATCCACACTCCTCACTACCGCGTAGTAGTTGCCGAGGCGCGTTCGCGTCGCGATGGCGCTGCGGTTGAACTGTTAGGCACGTATGCTCCTTGCAACAAGACCAACCAAATCAAGCTCGATCTGGCTCGCGTTGACTACTGGATCAGCAAGGGTGCCAAGCCGACCGACACGCTCAACTCCCTGATCAAGAAGGCCCGCAAGGCTCCTCCGGTTGTCGCCACTCCAGCCGCTCCGGTTGCAGAAGCTCCTTCCGCAGAAGCAACCACGGCCTGACCTTAGCCACCAATTTAGGGATTGATCCCCCCCCAAATGGCCTCGGTTAATTCCGAGGCCTTTTTGTTTCAATCCTTGGCGGAATCGACGATTTCCCGTTAAATCATCTTCGTGCGTATCGACGTTCTTACCCTTTTCCCCGCCATGCTCGATGGGTTTTTGACTGAGAGTATACTCGGACGCGCCTGCGATGCCCGGTTGTTGGATATTAAAATTAGCAATGTGCGCGATTGGTCGAAGGACAAACATCGGGCGACCGATGAGCGTCCTTACGGCGGCGGGGCCGGGATGGTCATGACCTGCGATCCGATTTTTTCCGCGATCGAAGCGGTGCAAACCCCCGGTTGCCGGCGAATTTTTCTGACGCCCGACGGCGTGCCTTTCACTGCTGCCAAGGCCGAGGCATTGTCAAAGGAGTCACATCTGGTGCTGCTCAGCGGACACTACGAGGGGATCGATCAACGCATCCGAGATTCGGTCATCGATGAGGAGATCAGTATTGGCGATTATGTGCTGACCAACGGCACCCTCGCGGCCGCAGTGGTCATCGATGCGCTTGCTCGTTTTATTCCCGGCGTGCTTGGTGAGGAAAAGTCATTGACGCACGAAAGCTTCGCACGCAAGTTGCTCGACTTTCCTCAATACACGCGTCCCGCGGATTATCGAGGTGTGTCCGTGCCGGAAGTTCTCCTTTCCGGTGATCATACCGAAATCGAGAAGTGGCGAGTCGCGCGGCAGGAGGAAAAAACCCGTCAGATTCGACCCGATTTACTCAAATAAACTCATAGCCATGAACCCGATCATCAAAGAAATCACCTCTGCGCAAATCAAGCAGGACGTTCCCGCGTTCCGCGTTGGCGATGGGGTTAAGGTGCACATTAAGGTGCGTGAGGGCGACAAAGAGCGCGTGCAAATCTTCGCCGGTATCGTCATCGCCCGGAAAGGCGCTGGGATGCAGGAAGCTTTCACCGTTCGCCGGATCAGCTACGGCGAGGGTGTGGAAAAAGTATTTCCCGTGCAGTCTCCCAATGTGGAGAAGATCGAGGTCGACCGGCAGTCCGAGCCGATGCGCGCCCGCCTTTACTACCTGCGCGGTCGCAAGGGCAAGGCCGCCATGGCGATCAAGGAGCTCCGCGTCGAAAAGCGTGCGAAGCGCTGATTCACTCTCAGTTTAAGAAAAAGGCGAACCTTCCGGGTTCGCCTTTTTTGTGCTCGATACGGTGCCGGGCGTTTTCACGACGAAATTGAGCATGGCCGGGTCTCGGCGGTCGCTTGATGGGATTCCCGTGGTGCCGCGAACATCCTCGTCGGTCGTGAGATTCTGCTTCCCCGTGAGGGAGCGAGGGGCTAATGGTTTTTGACCTATCTTATGACGTTACAGACTGAACTTCTCGCCCTAGCTGCCAATCAAGCCCGCGGACTTGCCATCGACGCGGTTCATAAGTGCTCCTCAGGTCACCTCGGCCTGCCTCTGGGCGCTGCCGAAGTTGGGGCCGTGCTCTATGGCAACGCCCTCGTGCACAACCCCGATCAGCCACGCTGGTTGAACCGCGATCGATTTGTGCTCTCGGCCGGTCATGGGTCGATGTTCCTCTATAGTTGGCTGCACTTGAGCGGTTACGGAGTGTCGGTTGATGACCTTAAATCGTTTCGTCAGCTCGGATCGATCACGCCGGGTCATCCGGAGTTTCATGAAACTGCGGGAGTGGAATGCACCACGGGCCCTCTAGGGCAAGGCATCGGCAACGCTGTCGGGATCGCCGTCTCCGGCAAGATGGCGGCAGCCCGCTTCAACACGCCGGAGCACGAGATCTTCAACTACCGCGTAGTCTGCTTGGCGGGCGACGGGTGTATGCAGGAAGGCGTTGCGATGGAGGCGATTGAATTTGCCGGTCACCAGCAGTTGGACAATCTCATACTGATTTACGACTCCAACGACGTCACCCTCGACGCGATGGCGATCAAGACTCAGAGCGAAAACACGGCGGCTCGCTTCAAGGCGATCGGTTGGGATGTGCAAACGGTTGATGGCCACGATCTGGCGGCGTTCCTGAAGTCTTACAACAAGGCGAAGAGGGCGAAGAGCGGCAAACCGCAGTTGATCATCGCGCGCACCGAGATCGGCCGCGGTATTCCCGAGGTGGCTGGCACCGCCAAGGGCCACGGCGAGGGTGGTGCAAAGTTTTCCGAGAGCGCCCGCGCTGGGCTCGGTCTTCCGGCCGACGAGCACTTTTACGTTAGCGACGAGGTGCGCGCCTACTTTGCCGCGCACAAGAAGCGTCTGGCTCGCCTTGCGAACAAATGGAAGCAAACCTTCAAGGCTTGGCGCGAGGCAAATGCCGACAAGGCTGCTCTGCTCGATTCCTCATCAAAATTTCCGCTGGCGGCCGACCTCCTCGCAAAGGTGCCGGTGTTCCCGGCCGACGTGAAACACGGCGGCACCCGGGCCGCGGGCCGCGATGTGATCCAACCGCTCGCCGCTGAATTGCCGCTCTTGATCGGTGGCAGCGCTGACCTTTACGGATCGACGTTGAATTACCTGACGGCTGACGCCGACTTCGAGGCGGGCCATCGCGCCGGGCGCAACATCCGCTTCGGGATTCGCGAGCACGGCATGGCGGCGATCGCCAACGGGATTGCCTACGACGGTATTTTCCGACCGAGCGTGGCAACCTTCCTTGTGTTCGCCGATTATTCGCGTCCGGCGATGCGCTTGGCGGCCTTAGCTAAGCTGCCGGTGGTCTACATTTATACGCACGATTCGATCGGCGTGGGCGAAGATGGACCGACCCACCAACCGGTGGAGACCGTATCGTCGCTGCGCTTGATTCCAAACTTCGACGTGATTCGCCCCGGTGATGCGGAAGAAGTTGCCGGGGCCTACGCGGCTGCGCTGGAACGCTCAGATGGCCCGACCTTGATCGCGCTCAGCCGGCAAGCCGTGCCATTGATGAATGACATTGCCGCTCAAACCCGCCGCGAAGGCGTGCTTCAGGGGGCTTACGTGTTGATCAAGGAAACCGCGGAGTTGACGCACATTCTTCTCGCGAGCGGGAGCGAAGTGCAGTTCGCGGTCGCCGCAGCCAAGGAACTCGGTTCGGGCGCCCGCGTGGTGTCCGTGCCTTCCTTCGAACGGTTTAATCGCCAGACAGCTGATTATCGCGAGAGTGTTCTGCCGGCTGCTTGCCGCCAGCGCGTGGCGATCGAAGCGGGGGTCACCCCGCTCTGGCGTCAGTATGTTGGCCTCGAGGGTAAAGTGGTCGGGCTCGATCGCTTCGGCCTGAGCGCTCCCGGAGACGTTGTTTACCGGGAACTCGGCATCACCACAGCTGCGGTGGTCGCCGCGGCTCGTTCGCTCTGAGGGCATACTTGATAAGAGGTGATCGGATCATCCTTCGTCGGCCGATGCTAGTTTGGCGGCCGCGGGTCCGGTGGTGGGCGTGGGCGTTGACCCTTGTTTCAGTTTTTCTCCCAAGAGGTCGGCGACCTCTCGAGTGCTTGAGTTGTCCGCCAGACAGGAAGCAACGAGCAGAATTCTCGAAAAAGTTGAGGAGCGCCTTGCAATTATAGTTAGCCTCCTGATTATCAGGCTCCTGATAATTTTGATGATCACCTAATCATGCCGTTTCTCCTGCTCAAAGACCTCCCTCGGTATGAGTGCCTCCTCGAAGGAGCGAAAGAATTTCCCGAACTCGATCCGTCGGCCTGCGTCGCGTATCTGAATTTGTTGCGGACAGGAGACGAGGTGGCGGGCGTGATCGAACGGCAGCTCAACGACCACAATATTTCCCAAGGTCGGTTCAGCGTCCTGATGCTCCTGTGGCGCTCGACTGGCGTCGCCCGCCGCGGCGGTGCGGAGACGCCGTGCGGCACGGTCGGCCCACGCACTCCCGCCGAGTTGGCCGATGCGGCTGGCGTGACCCGGGCGACGATGACCGGTCTGATCGACACGCTGGAGCGTGACAAGTTTGTGCACCGGCAGCCCGACACGAACGACCGCCGCATGATGTCGGTGCAACTGACGGATCGGGGGCGCGAATTCATCAATCAGTTAATTCCTGCACATTTTCGGATGATGGCGGCTCTGATGGAGCCGTTAACAGAGGAAGAACGCAAAACGTTGGTCTCCCTACTCAACAAAGTCCTGCAAAAAGCCTCATCCATGGCGGCCCAGTCCGCTGCCGAATAAGTCGGCCGATCATTTTCAATTCGAATCAGTCCTACCATGGTTAAAAAAATCGCTCTCGCACTCGGAGGTTTTGTCGTCCTCGTCGCTTCTCTGGCCGTCATCAAGGCGGCGCAGATCAAGGAAAAGTCTTCGGCTCCCCATGTGATGCCCGCCACGGCGGTCAGCACGATAAAAGCAGAGGAGGTGCTGTGGAAGCCTTCGCTGCACGCCATCGGCACGCTCGCGCCAGTGCAAGGTGTGATGGTGAGCGCGGATGCCGACGGCACAGTGGTCCGCATCGAAACCGAAAGCGGCGCCCTCGTGAATAAGGGCGATCTCCTCGTGGAAATCGACACGACGGTCGAGCGGGCCAACTTGAAGGCGGTCTACGCGACCACAGAGTTGAACCGCATCAACTTAGTGCGCTCGCAGGAACTCTGGGAGCGCCAAGCGATTTCCAAGTCGGAATATGATGCCGCGCAGGCGGCCGCGGCGCAGTCGATCGCGGCGGCGGCCGCGTTGGAAGCGCAGATTGCCAAGAAACTCGTGCGCGCCCCCTTCATGGGTCGGGTCGGCATCCGCCAGATCAATGTCGGGCAATTCGTAGCCCGCGGCGCGCCGATGTTGCCGCTGCAAAGCCTCGATGCGATTTATGTGAACTTCAACGTGCCGCAGCGCCAATTTCCCTCGCTCTCCGTCGGCGGTTCCGTCCGCGTGGCGGTCGATGCGTATCCTGAGCGCGAATTCGCGGCCAAGGTCACGGCGATCAACGCGGAAGTCGATTCGACCACCCGAAACATTTCCGTGCAGGCGACAATGGATAACCCCGGCGAACTCCTGCGGGCGGGCATGTTTGTCGGCGTTGATGTCGAGCTGGCTTCGCACGGGAAGCAGATCGCGGTTCCCGCCACGGCCATCTCTTACGCCTCCTACGGTAACTCGGTGTTCATCGTGGAGACCATGAAGGGACCCGACGAAAAGGAATACCTCGGGGCGAGACAGCAATTTGTGAAGCTCGGCGCCACGCGCGGCGATCTCGTCGTCGTGATCGAAGGAGTGAAACCGGGTGAGGATGTCGTTTCTTCAGGTGTCTTCAAACTCCGCAACCACGCCCATGTGCAGGTGAATAATTCGGCGCAACCGGCGAGCAGCGCCAATCCGACTCCGGATAATACCTGAGTCCCCTAAGTCGACCTTTTCGTTATGGTTTCCAAAAGCTTTACCGACCTGTTTATCCGTAAGCCGGTCATCGCCCTGGTGGTCAACATCGTGATTCTGGTGTTAGGCATCGTGGCCTACTTCCAGCTCAACACGCGCCAATATCCGCGGAGCGATAGTGCCGTCGTCAACGTCAGCACGATTTATTTCGGGGCGAGCGCTGACACGGTGCGCGGTTACATCACCACTCAGCTCGAGCGGGTGATCTCGAGTGCCGACGGCATCGACTACATCGAGTCCGAGAGCCGCGCAGGCTTTAGCTCGATCCGCGCTTACCTCCGCCTTAACTACGATACCAACGCCGCGCTCACGCAGATCAGTTCCAAGATTGATCAGGTGCGTAATGAACTGCCGCCAGAGTCCGAGGCCCCGACGATCAACGTCGAGACGAGCGACAACCAATTCGCGTCGATGTATCTGAGTTTCTACTCGGATACCCTCGATCAGAACCAGATCACCGACTACCTCAACCGCATGGTCCAGCCGCAGCTGTCGGCGATCAAGGGCGTGCAACGCGCCGACATTTTGGGCGGCCGGGTGTTCGCGATGCGCGTCTGGCTGAAACCTGACGAGCTCGCCGCCCGCGGATTAAGCCCGGCGGAAGTGCGCACCGCGCTGGCGACCAACAACGCGTTGTCGGCAGTCGGGGCGACCAAGGGCTCGATGATCCGAGTCAGCCTCGTGGCAAATACCGATCTTAAAAACGTCGAGGACTTCCGCCGCATGGTGGTAGCCGAGAGGAACGGGACAATCATCCGTCTCTCTGATGTCGCCGATGTCGTGCTCGGCGCAGAAAGCTACGATGAAGAAGTGCGCTTCGGTGGACAGACCGCCACATTCATGGGCATCTGGGTCCTGCCGACGGAGAGCACCGTTGAAGTAATCGATCGGGTGCGCAAGGCGATGCCAGCCATTCAAGCGGCGCTGCCCGCCGGTTTGCAGGGAAAGATAGCCTACGACGCTTCGAAATACATCGACGACGCGCTCAGCGAGATCGTGAAGACGCTGACCGAGACCCTGATGATCGTCGCCGTGGTGATCTTCCTTTTCTTGGGATCGCTTCGGTCGGTGCTGATTCCGCTTGTCGCCATGCCGCTGTCGCTCATCGGGGCGTTGTTTGTGATGCTCATAATGGGCTTCACCGTCAATTTGCTCACGCTGCTCGCGATCGTGCTCGCGGTCGGTATCGTCGTCGACGACGCAATTGTTGTGGTCGAGAATATCGAGCGCCACATTCGAGAGGGGAGGACGCCCTTCGATGCCGCCATTCTAGGGGCGCGCGAACTAGTTGGTCCGGTCATTTCGATGACGATCACCCTCGCGGCCGTTTATGCACCGATCGGATTTCAAGGCGGGCTTACCGGCGCGCTCTTCCGAGAGTTTGCGTTTACCCTCGCGGGCGCCGTGACCGTGTCGGGATTCGTCGCGCTGACGTTGTCGCCGATGATGAGTGCTTACCTGCTCAAGGGAGCCGAAGCGGAGGAGGTCGGGCTCACCGGTAAAATCAACCATCTCTTTGATCGTCTGCGCCACCGCTACGACCGTTCGCTCGTGGCGATGTTGGAAACTCGCAACGTGGCGTGGTGGGGGGCATTCTTCCTCGGATTCTTTCTGACGCCGGTCTACTGGTTGTTCTACATCTGGGATCGGAAGATCGGGGTGAGCCCGAAGTGGGCACCGGTGGTGACGATCTCCGCCTTCTTACTGACGCTCTTACTTGCGCCGTTCTTCATGTTTGCTCAGCGCGAACTCGCGCCGAAGGAAGATCAAGGCGTCGTGTTCAGCATCATGTTGCCCTCGCCAACTTCGACAATCGATCAGAACGTGCTCTATTCCGCGCAGGTGCAGGACATGTTCATGAGCGTGCCGGAGTATGAAAATTCGTTTCAAATTACCGGCGCGAGCTTTGGATTTTCCGGAATCATTCTCAAACCGTGGTCGGAGCGCACGCGCACCGCATTGCAGATTGAGCAATCACTCCAAGGCCCGGCGACGGCCGTTGCCGGGATCAATGCGATTGTGACTACTCCCGATCCATTGCCTTCGGGCGGTTCGCTGCCAATCGAGTTCGTGCTGCGGTCGACCGATGACCACAAAGAGATGGTCGACTACGCGAATCAACTCGTGCTCTACGCCAATACCGAAGCCAACGCCGGTGGCGGCGCCCCCACGTTTTACTTTGCGGACAGCGATTTGAAATATGACCTGCCGCAAGTCGAAATTGTGATCGACAAGGACAAGGTCGCGTCGATGGGCCTCAGCCTGAGTGCGGTGGCTGGCGATCTCGGATCGATGCTTGGCGGCGGTTACGTCAATCGGTTCATCAACGACGGACGCAGCTACCGCGTGATTCCTCAAGTGGAGCGGGGCGAACGTCTCAACGCCGACCAATTGCTCGATTACCATGTGCGCGGACCGAAGGGACAGCTCGTTGCCCTTTCCACGATCGCAACCTTGGAGCACACGGTGCAGCCGCGGACTCTCAATCGGTTTCAGCAGTTGAATTCGGTCAAGATCACCGGCGTGGGCCCGAGTGTGGATGGCGCGCTCAAGAAATTGGAAGCGAAGGCCGCTGAGATCCTGCCTCCGGGCTATTCGATCGACTACGGAGGCCAGTCGCGCCAGTTGCGCAACGAGGGCGATCGTCTGTTGCCTGCGCTGGGCTTGGCGCTGGTGCTGATCTTCCTCGTCCTTGCGGCCCAGTTTAATAGCTTCCGCGATCCGTTCATCATCTTGTTTGGCTCGGTGCCGCTCGCCTTCTTCGGCGCGATGCTCCCGATCTTTCTCTGGAAAACCTCGCTCAACATCTATTCGCAGATCGGTCTGATCACTCTGGTCGGGTTGATCGCGAAGAACGGTATCCTGATCGTCGAATTCGCCAATTCCCTCCAAGAGGAAGGTGTGGCGAAATTGGAAGCCATCCGCCGGGCGGCGGTGACGCGTCTCCGGCCGGTGCTGATGACCTCGGCCGCCACCGTCTTCGGTCACATGATGCTGATCTTCGTCACCGGCCCCGGTGCCGCGGCGCGGAATAGCATCGGCTGGGTGCTTGTGATCGGCATGGCGGTCGGTTCGATCTGCACGCTCTTTGTCGTTCCGTCATTCTATATCCTGCTCGCCCGCGATCATTCGCATGAGCGGAAAAACCAACCTGTTCCTACTCTGGTCGAGTCGGCCAGCTAAGTCCGAGTTCCTTAATCACATGACTATCTCACGTTCCCTCTTGTTCTCCGTATTGACGCTTGGCCTGGTGCTCCCGCTGGTCGGACAGCCGCCGCCGTTTCAAAGCGATGGCAAATCTGATCCCGATTACGAGGTGCCCGAGTCGTTAAACCTCTCGTATGCGTTGGCGTTTGCCCTCGATAACAATCATACCATCCGGCAGGCGCGCGAGCGCATCCGCCAACAGGATGGGGTGATCCTCGAGGTCAGTGCCCAGCGCATCCCGACCGTCACCGCTTCGGGCAATTACACCCGCATCGATTCCGGCCTGACGAGTCCCTTCAATCCGTCGGATCGTGATTGGGCGGTGCAAGTGCAGGCGAGTCAGGTCGTCTATGCTGGTGGCAGTGTGCGCGCCTCGACCAAGAGTGCCACGCTCGTGGCAGAAGCGGCCGAGCTCGAACTGAAGGGCATCATCAACGAGCAACTGCTCGCCGTCCGCACGCGTTTCTACAACGTCCTGCTCACCTCGCAGAAGATCGCGGTGCAGGAGGAGAACGTGAAGCTTCTCGAGGAACAGTTGGCCGACGCCAAGAATCGGTTCGACGCGGGAGCGGTCTCGAAGTTCGAAGTGCTCCGCTCGGAAGTGGCGCTCGCCAACGGTAAACCCGATCTGATCTCGGCGCGCAATGACTTCCGGTTGGCGGTCGAAGAACTGCGGCAAGTCATCGGTTTCACCAACGTGACTGCGCGCAACCTCACCGAGATTCCGGAATTTGTGGGCTCGCTCGTGGTCGACTCCGAAGTGGTCTACGACCTCGGCGAATCGATCCGCAATGCTCGCGCAAATCGCCCAGAGCTGGAGCGACTGGAGCAGCTCGGCAAGGCGGGCGAGCAACTCGTCACGGTGGCGCGCGCTGGCTATAAACCGCAAGTTTCCGTCGTCGGTCAGTATCAATTTGCCAAGGGTTTCGGCGTCAATGGCTGGGGTAATCGCCGCGAAGGTTGGACTGCCGGGGTGCAAGCCCAGTGGAATATCTTTGATGGTCGAGCCACGGCCGGTCGCGTTGCGCAGGCGAAATCGCAGACCATCCAGACCAAGTTGGCGATCGAGGAGGCGGTCCTCGCGATTGATGTCGAAGTTCGCCGGGCTCACTCGTCGCTCACCGAAGCGTGGGAATTGGTCGCGGCTTCCGGTCAGGTGGTCGTGCAGGCCGACGAAGCGTTGCGTTTAGCGATGGTCCGCTACTCGGCCGGCTCCGCGACGCAGCTCGACGTGCTGACGAGCCAAGTGGAGCTCACCCGCGCCCGGTTGAACCAGCTCCAAGCATTTTACCGTTATCACGTGGCCCTCGCTACGATGCGCAAGGCCATCGGGCAAGCCGATAGCTACGCCGGCGGGTAATCTTCGATCCTCTGTCAATCATGGAAGGTAACTCTTTGCAAAGAGAGTAGTTCTGCGGTGTCCTCAATGTTCGCATGAAAGTTTTTCGCAGACTCTTGATTGTCGCCGGGATGGTTCTGGGACTGGCCGTGCTCGTGGGGTTAGCCGCGATGACTTCGGGCGTGCAAACATGGGCGGCGCGGCGCGCCGTGGCCGGTCAGCCGAGGGTCGAGGCGGAGATCGGTCGGGTGAAGGCAGGATTGCACCGGGTGGAAATCGAAGGAGTGCGCGCTCGTTATGCCGGAGCGGTGCTGACGCTTCCGCGGCTGGAGGTCGAGTTACCGTTGATCGAAGCCGGTTGGAATAAAAAAATCGCCATCGGGAAATTGGTCGCACGAGGGTGGACGCTGGATCTGACCGCCTACGCGGCGTTGCCAGGTTTGGCGGTCCTTGGCGATCAACCCGCCGCGGCACCGTTCTCGGTGCTCTCGACCGCCTACGCGGCGCCGACCCCCGCGACGGTGAAAACGATCTTTCAGGGAATCTTTTCTCAATTGCGGCTGCCGGTCGATCTATTGCTTGATGGGGTGGTTTTGGAAGGCGAAGTGATCATTCCTGCGCGGCAGGATGGTGCGACCGCGAAGGTGGAGGTGAGTGTGATCGGCGGAGGTCTCCGCTCCGGCCACGAAGGCGTGTTTGAACTGACCTCACGGGTGGAGCGTTCGGGTGATGCGATGGCGGTGACCGCGATGCGCATTAATGGCACGGTGAGCGCGGTGATGGATTCACCGCGCACCTTCACGAAGGTAGCGGCGTTGTTGAACGGGCAGGTGACCGGCCCGGCCATTCCTCACGGCGTGCAGTTGACCGTCAATGCCGCGGCGCTGAGTGTCCCGGGCGGCGAGAGTTATGCGGTCACGCTCCATTCGGTCGGCAAGCGCTTGCTGGATGTGCAGGCAAATTTTCCGACGAACTCCTCCCGGCTTGGCGGGGTATGGCGATTGGACATGCGCGACACCGATGTGGCGCCGTTTACGCTGGGTCTGGCATTGCCCGCCTTTGAGGCAGTGGGAGCGGGAATGTTTGAAACCGACACGGGCTTTGCCGAGATTCATACGGCCGGGCGCATTAAGTCGTCAGCAGATCGCCTGCACACTCTTGTGCCAGAATTGGAAGAAGTGGGCGCGGTCACGGTGTTTGCCGAGTTTGACTTGATGCAACGTGACCAAGTCACCCGGATCGACAACCTGACGGTCGCGGTAAATCGGGCTGATCCCGTGCTCAGCGTGCGCTCGCTGCAGGCTTTTGAATTCAACGTCGCGACAGGAGAACTGAAAGTTGCTGACCCGAGCTCCGACTTGGTGGCGATCGATTTGCATGGTGTGCCGGTGGGATGGGTGCGCCCGTTCGTGCCGGCTTTTCAGGTGCGCGGGGGGCCTGTCATCGGTCGCTTCACGGCGAGTGCGCGCAATGGCGGCCTAGCCTTGCGCTCGACCGCCCCGCTGCAGGCGGACAACATTTCCGTGTCGGAGCACGGTCAGACTCTGGTTGAGCAGGTGGCCGTCGCCGTCAATTTATCGGTCGACTACACGCCTACAGGGTGGCAGGGCGATGTGAGCAATCTCACCGTGAGCGACCAGGCGGGACCGCTGCTGACGTTGGCGGTGAAAGCGGGCCAACTGTCGGGTGATCGGCAGACGATCAAGGCGACGGGCCAGTTGAAGTCATCATTGCCGGCTCTCCTGCGCCAGCCGTTTTTGAAAGACAGTGTCGCACTGACGCGCGGCGAATTGAAAATGGATTTCGCCGTAAACTGGGGCGCAAAGCAGGAGCTTCAAGGCAGAGTTGGATTGACCGATTTAATGGGTCCGGAGGGCGCCCTCCCGACGATCGGAGCGGAGGCGAGAGTGACGGTCGAGGCGACGGGTAACATTTTGTTTGAGGTTCCCCTCACGTTTGCACACACCGCCCCCAAGCGCACGTCGGATCTCACGCTCGAGGGCACGCTCCAACCACGGAAAGATGGTTATCGGGTCGATGGTCGCCTGAGCGGCTCGGCCGTTTATCTCGAGGATCTCCAGTTGCTCGGCGGCATCGCTGTCTCCGCACCCAAACCAACCACGAAGCCTGACGGGGGAGATGAGACGCCGTTTTGGGACGGCGTCAGCGGGCAAGTCTCCTTGGCATTCCGCAAACTCTTTTACCCCGACCAGTTCGAGATGAGCGACGTCCGTGGGGCCATTGGCATCGAACCTGGGGCGGTGAAGCTAGACGGGGTGAAAGCAAGAATCGGCGAGGGAGGTGAGGGGGAAATTGACGGGGAGGTCACGTTTACCGGCACCGATCACCGCCCCTATCTGATGGCCGCAAAAATCACGGCGCTAAACGTCGACAGCGCTCCTTTGTTCAAGGCGCTCAAGCCGACCGCGCCTCCGCCGGTCGAGGGACGATTCACTCTCAATTCGTCGATCACCGCCAAGGGGCGAAATGTGGCCGACTTGGTCGATGCGACCACCGGAGACATTCACCTGACCAGCAAAGGCGGCGTGTTTCGGCTACTCTCGGCCGACGTGACGGCCAACTTCGAAAGCGTGAGCAAGGTGGCAGCTGTCGGCGCGTTTTTGGGCAGCTTCGCTGGAGCGCTCACGAAGGGCGGCAACGCGGCTGGATTTGCCAACAAGGCCCAAGCGGTCTCGGAGCTGGCGAAAGCCCTGACGGCCATTCGCTACGATCAGCTCAACGTGGTGGTGAATCGCGATGACCAGCACAACACCGTGATGAAAGATTTCACCCTGATCGCCCCAGAGATCCGTCTGGTGGGCGCGGGGCAGTTGAGCAACCGCCCTGGCGCCAACCTGCTGGAGTTGCCGCTGACCCTTGAGATGCAGATGAAGGCGCGCGGAAACACCGGGGTGATGATGAAATATCTGGGGATCATCGACGAGCAGAAGGACGAACTGGGTTATGCCAGTAGCCAGTTACCCCTGAGAGTGGCGGGCACTCTCGCTCAGCCGGACACGTCGGCGGTGAAAACCGCGCTCGTGAATCTCGCGGTCGAGAAGAGTGGCGCCGGCGATTTATTGAACCGATTGCTAGGGAAGTGACCCGATTTTTGGCTCTGCTCGGCCGGCGTGAGCGGCGAGCCTTCGTGCGATGCAGGTTCCCCTTGTCCTGATGGTTTTGATGGGCATGTTGGCGGAGTGATCGCATCCGTGGCATTTCAAAAATTCAAGGCGCTGCGAAACACGCAGTTGGCGCTGGGCCCGTTCAATCTTGTCATCGGCCCGAATGGGAGCGGGAAGACCAGTTTGATTCAGGCCTTGTTGCGCCTGCGGGAGTTGGCCGCTTCGGCCACCGGCGCGGACCAGATGGATGCCCCGAAGCGACCCGCTGGGCCACAGATTACCTTCGAGTTCAATGAGCCATTCGCCGAGCTTCAGGCGCAGCTTGCCTGTGTCTCTGATCAGGTGTGTGACTTGCTCAAGGTGGGTCCACCGGAGCCCACAAATTGGCCGCGACTGTGCGAAAGGATTCAAGCGATTCGCACCTTCACTTTTGACCCTGCGGCGATGGTGCGAGCGATTCCGAAAGCCGAGACTTTGGACCTTACGACGAATGCCGGCAACCTCGGCTCGGTGCTGGCGACATTGCAGGAACGCCACCCCGACGACTTCGAGCTGCTCGAGGCCGAACTGGTGCGGATGATGCCCGAGTATGCGGCCCTCGTGTTGTTGGAACCAGAACCAGGAACGGTGGAGATCGCGTTGAGCTTGCAAGGCGAATCATCGATCATCCCGGCTGAGAATCTTTCCCAAGGGACGCTGTCTCTGCTGGGTATGTTGGCGCTCGCGTTTCATCCGGTGCCACCCTCGGTCGTGTGCATTGAAGAGATCGACCGGGGCATTCATCCTCGGTGGCTACGGGAAGTGCGCGACACCCTCTACCGGTTGAGCTACCCGGAGCCGTCGTCGTCGCGCGAGCCGGTGCAGGTGATCGCGACCACGCATTCGCCCTACCTGCTCGATCTGTTTCGCGAGCACCCGGAGGAGGTCGTGATTTCGCAGAAGCAGGGCAACGCCGCGACCTTTCAGCGACTGTCGGATCGCGACGATCTCGACAGCCTGTTGGCCGAAGGTTCGCTCGGGGATATCTGGTTCAGTGGGATCCTCGGAGGAGTCCCCGACGAGGCATGAAGCTCGCGCTCTTGAGTGAATTGCCGGCCGATGAAGTCGCGATCAAGATGTTGGCCGAGGCCGTGCTGGGTCATCCGGTGACCCGCGTGAAGCCGCACCTGCGGGCCCGTGGTTGGCCCAACGTTGCGCAGGTGCTGCCACCGATCCTGCGTTATCTGCATTTCAAGACCGATGCCGACGGACTCGTCGTCGTCGTCGATTGCGACGACACGGTCGTCCACACCACCACGCACGAAAAAGAAGGCCACTATCATCCGGCCTGTCGGATGTGCCAATTGCGGGCCGTCTTTCGGCAAACGATTAAGAATCTTCCTCCGGCTCGCGGACGCGATCGCGTGATGCGGTGTGTGGGATTGGCGGTGCCCGCGATCGAGGCGTGGTATTTGTGCGGACGCGACGACGCCGTGACGGAGGACGCATGGTCCCGAGGGAAGGAAGTCGGGCAGCGGCCGTATTCGCGTGCTGAGTTGAAACAGCGAGTTTACGGCACCGTCCGGCCTTCCTTGGCGCTCGAGATTAAGTGCGCCCAGCGTGAAGTGGCCCGTCATCGGGGCGATGTGCGGCGCTTAGAAACCGATTTTCCTGGTGGTTTCGGCGCGCTCGCTCGCGACCTGCGCGCTTGGAAACCGCGGTTGGTGTGATGCATTAGGGGTAACTTTTTTCGCGCGTTGCCCGTCAGGTCTCCTGGGTAAATGCTCGTCGGCGGTCGAAAAGCTTTGAAAAAATTACCAGACGTTGTCGGCATGGCGCTCGACGCGATTATGCCCCTACCGCTCACCACCAAGCGTTCCTTTCTCCCCCGACCGCTCGAACTGATTGCCAGTGGGATGGCGCGGCTGCTGTATCGAGTGCGGTCTTCCCAAGCGGAAAATATCCCGGCGAAGGGTGGGGTGCTCATCATCGCCAACCACCTCTCCTACGTCGATCCGATCTTGCTGCAGCTGGCCTGCCGTCGACCGATCCGGTTCATGGGCTACCAAGGGCTGCAGTCTCATTGGTTTTTCGATTTGGCGTTTAAGCTGGGCGGTGCGATCCCGCTCGGGCGCACTAGCCCCAGTGAAGGCATTAAGCAGGCGATCAAGTTGCTCGCCGCGGGTGAAGTCGTCGCAGTGTTTCCGGAAGGGCACATCTCGCGGACCGGTCAGCTGATGACCATCAAGCGCGGGTTTGAGTTGCTGGCGCGCCGGGCCAACGTGCCGGTGATCCCAGCATTCATCGACGGCATTTGGGGCTCGATCTTTTCGTTCGCGGGTAACCGGTATCTGTGGAAATCCCCGCGGTTGATGCCGACGCCGATCTTTGTGGCGTTTGGCGAACCCATCGCGCCGGAAAACGCCAACCCCGTCTATGCTCGCCGGATTCTGCTCGACCTCGGTGCGGTGGCTTTTGAAGAGCGCCCCGTGCTGCGTCGGCATTTGGGCCGCGAATGCGTGCGCGCTCTTGCCAAACGTCCTTGGCATTTACAGGTCATTGATCGGACGATGGAGCGGCGTCCAATGAAGGCGGGGCAACTCCTCGCGGCTTCGGCCGCGTTTTCGCGGCACATCAAGCGATCCATTCCCGAGCAGCGGGTGGGCATCGTGCTTCCGCCGGGGATCGGCGCGTTCATCGCTAATCTCGCCATCTCGTGCGCGGGCAAGGTGCCGGTGAACCTGAACTTCACGTCCGGGCGGACGGCGCTCGAGGCGAGCATGCGTATCGGCCAAGTGAAGACGATCATTTCTGCGGATGCGATGCGGGAGAAAATCCCGAACTTTCCGTGGCCGGAGCGCACCCTCGACTTGCGGACCGAGCTCACCGCGATGGGCGGAAAGAAGGCGATCTTGCCCTGGTTGCTCGCGGCTTGGTTGCTCCCCAATCAACTTTATCCGGTTCTCCTCGGCCTTCCCCGGATCGGCGACCGCGCGGAAGCGGGCCTGCTCTTCACAAGCGGGAGCTCGGGTGAACCGAAGGGCGTGGCGTTGTCGCACCGCAACATTCTCGCGAATTGCTCGCAGGTCTCATCGCTGTCGGTGCTCCCCGATTCTGCCAAGCTGATCGCGTGTCTGCCGGTGTTTCACTCGTTTGGTTTCACGATCACCCTGTGGTATCCCCTCATTCGCGGTTGCCTGGCCGTGACGGTGCCGAGCCCGCTCGATACGCGGAAGATTATCGATGCGATCAGTGAGGAGAAAGCGACCGTGTTGATCGGGGCGCCGACGTTTGTGCGGCCGATTTTGCGCAAGGCCAAGCCGGGGGAATTGCGCACGCTCGAATTGGTGGTGACGGGTGCGGAAAAACTTCCCGACGATCTTTATCAGGCCTTCCTCGAGCGCTTCCACTTGGAGATTTTACAGGGCTACGGGCTGACCGAAACAACCCCTGCGAGTAACATCAACCAGCCGCATCCGCCGATCACGACTTCGACGGCGGAGGAGCAGGTGGGCAAGAAGGCGGGGTCCGTCGGTCGCCTGTTGCCGGGCATGACCGTGCGGATCGTGCATCCCGATACCGGAGACGAGGTCGCGGCGGGCGAGCCGGGGATTGTTTGGTTTCGTGGAGCCAACGTCTTTAGTGGCTACCTTGACGATGCGGAAAAAACCCGGGCGGCCTTTGACGACGGCTGGTTCATCACGGGCGATCTGGGACGCTTGGACGACGAGGGCTTTCTTTTTATCGAGGGGCGTCTGTCTCGTTTCTCCAAAATCGGCGGTGAGATGGTGCCGCACGGCACGATCGAACAGCAGATCACCGATTCATTTGGTTGGGATGAAGAAGAGGGTTATAGCGCGGTCGTGATGGGCGTGCCGGATGACGCCAAGGGCGAGGCGCTCGTCCTGTTGACGACTCGCGACGTCACCACCGATCAGGTGCGCGAGAAACTTCTGGCTGCGGGATTTTCGAGTCTGTGGATTCCCCGGATTATCAAAAAGGTGGCGTCGATTCCGGTGCTCGGCACCGGGAAGCTCGATCTCAAATCCTGCCGCGAAGTCGCCGAAGAATCCGAAGGCTCATGCGTGAATTGAAAGTCGATCTCGCCAACCCCATCGTCATCGCCGAATCGCCGTTTGTGAACGAGCCCGGGGTGGACCGCTGGGGCTTTTATCAATTTCCCGTGCTCGACCGGCTGCTCGATGGGCGGATCGCGGTGACGTTTCACATCAACGCCGACAGTGCGTTGGCGTATGGCAAAGGGACGCTCGAGCCTAATCGCAGCGTCTCGAGTGACGGCGGGCTGACGTGGGAGCGCGTGACTTCCGAGGCCCCCAGGGCGGGGCTACTTTTGTCGAACGGCGAGCAGCTGCGAGTGGGGATGGCTGATCTGACACCGCCGACTCATCCGATCGAAAAGTATGATCTGCCGCCGAGTCGGGGGCGCACGATTGGGAGTTACGGACAACAACCCTACGTTTGCTACCGGCACGGTGAGTTGCCGCCGGAGTTGCAAGGCGTGCCGTCGGCGCGACTCGCGGTCGGAGGCACGGCGTGGACGCCGGAGCGGGCGCGACTCGACGATCCCGATTTGCTTCGGCATTCGGCCGAAGGAGTTTTTCCGGTCACATGGTGGGGCGATGTTCACCTGACTCCGGACGGCTCCCTCGTCGGAGTGGTCTATCCGTGTCGAATTGAGGGAAAGGATTTCGGTCCGTGGCACTGTGGGTGCTACCGATCCGACGACCTCGGCCGCTCGTGGCAATTGCAGGGACGGATCCTCTATCGCCCGGGGCCGACGGCGGATCGCCACGATGGGTTTACCGAACCGGCGAGTGTGGTGCTGCCCGACGGCGAGCTACTAGCGATTTTGCGCACGACCGACGGATTCGGCGACGGGCCGATGTATCAAACGCGTTCTCGTGATGGCGGGGTGCAATGGGATGAGCCGAAGATTCTGCGCGCGAACGGCGTGTTGCCACGACTCCTCCGCCTCAACAACGGCGTGCTCGTGATGAGCACAGGTCGGCCGGGGGCAGATTTAAACTTTTCAGCGGATGGCCGGGGCGAGATGTGGAGCGACCGATTTCCCTTGGTGCCCTTGCTAGGCCCGGGCAATCAGGACGACTCCTGCGGCTATACTTCGCTGCTCGCGCTGGACGCCAACACCTTCCTCGTCGCCTACTCATGGTTTCAAAAACCTGCGGGACCCGGCAAAACGAGCAAGGCGGTGCTGGTGCAACGTGTGCGGGTGACCCCATGAGGCGAGGGGGACCTACGAGGCTTGGACGAAGCGCCTCCCCGTTTGGCCCCCGGTATATTCTGATCTGCGGTCGCCCCTTGCCCCTGGTCCCGGACTGGTAAATGATTTGTCCATGAAGAAAATTGTGGTCACGGGTGGAAGCGGCAAGGCGGGTCGAAGCACCGTGGCAGTGCTCCGAAGCGCAGGTTTCGAAGTGTGCAACCTCGACCGGGTGGCCTCGCCCACAGGAGTTCGCACCTGGCAGGTCGATCTCACGGACTATGGCCAGACCCTTGATGCCATGGCCGGGGCGGAAGCGGTGGTTCATTTGGCGGCAATCCCCAACGATGGCATTCATCCCCCAGAACGCACCTTTCGTGAAAACACCCTCAGCACCTTCAATGTCTTTCACGCGGCCCAGACTCTGGGCATGAAACGGGTCGTTTGGGCCTCGAGTGAAACCACGCTTGGTCTGCCGTTTCGCAAGGTCGTGCCGGGCTCCGCGCCGTTGACCGAGGAGCATTATCCCCATCCGGAAAGCACCTATTCCCTTTCCAAGGTCGTGGGCGAAGCCATGGCGGAGCAAATGTCCCGCTGGAGCGGGATTCCCTTCGTGGGCCTGCGCTTTTCCAATGTCATGGCACCGGCCGACTACGCCGGGTTTGAGTCGTGGCAGGATGATCCGGCCAAACGCCGCTGGAATTTTTGGGGCTACATCGATGCCCGCGATGCCGGGGAGAGTTGCCGCCTCGGTCTGGAAGCCAATCTGAGTGGCAGTGAGAACTTCATCATCGCCGCCGCCGACACCTGCATGCGCCTGCCTAACTCCCAATTGCTTGCCGCCGAGTATCCGCATTGCCAGCTGACCCCGGGCACGGGAGAAAACGACACCCTGCTCTCGATCGCCAAGGCACGCCGGCTGCTCGGTTTTGAGCCTGCTTACAGTTGGCGTAATCATCAAGAATCCTGAACGGGCCGGCGCATTCGGCAGTGAAGCAATTCGTTACCCAGAGACCTAGCCCTGCTGTTTCAACAGTGCCAAACCACTCTGTCATTGCACTTGATTAGGGCTCTCGGAAATGGGGTCTGGGAAATGGGAGTGGCGGGTGGGCGCAAGCGGCCACTGGCCGCGAGTTTGATGAAACGCGTGATCTCTCCCATAGGGGTTACTCCGTCCGAGGGCACCGCCTGAAAGTGTCACCACTCAACTTAGACAATCTGTTACTTATTAGCCCGGATCATACCATGGGGTCTTCGATTCACAGGATGACCAAGCTAAATAGGACGATTCCGACTCCGCCTGAGATCGCCGCTATCCAAGCTAGAACCTCGCAAATCTTGTATTTACTGGGGCGCGCATTGTCGCGTGCGATCAATTCGGACCAATCAATCTTCGCGGCGTAGAGTTCCTCTAAATTGGTCTTAAAGCCATGAAACATCCGCTCTTCGCTGTAGAACATGCAGGCAGCGTAGCCAACCATGCACAATAAACCGGCGGAGAACGAAATGAGCGCTAGAGTAAGGCAAAAGGATCCTTCTTTTGATGCTGCGTAGGCCAGCACACCGGCGACTCCGCCAGTATTCGTCGTGAATAGCCAATTTAGAGCTTGGTTCTGCGACTGAAGGACACCTTTCCAACGGCTCTTCCATGACTCGCTTATGAACTGCTGCTGACTAGGTGTGAGTTGGGTCATATTCTATTTTGCCCATTGTCCCTCATCTGCCACGGAGCGAAGCGGAGTTGGCCGAATGAGCTGGTTCGGTATTCAGTATATTCTCTTCCATCTTTTGAATGCACGGACATCCGATGCTGTAAGTGAAAACCATTCGCCCTCTTTTCGCGTGCTCGCAAACCGACGATGCCAATAAGCCTCAACACCAGCAGAATCATCAGACTTGATGACATGAATTGGTTGGAGCTTCTCCGGAAGTTGAATGCCAATTTCTCCTTCGCGGCGCAGAGGATTCATAGTTCGACCAATTTTGTATTCGCGACGCGAACCATGTTGCAGTAGATAGACGAAGCCGATTTGGGATTCATGCAGGGCTCCTTCGCTACGAATTTTCTGCCGGGAAGGAATGTAAGCCCTGCACATATCGACCACATCTTGATACTCATTCCTGCATCCGCAGAATATTTCTAACTGTCGGATAATCTCTGCTTTTGAGCCAATACGCCTAGCGAATCTCGAGGCGTGTGGAAACTCTGCTTCTTGAGACGCCCTGAGTAGCATGTCTCCCTTGAAAGGTAATCGTCCAAGTTCCTTGGCGAACTTCGCGTATTTTTCAAGAAGATCGCCTACAGGCGCCGCCGGATTCAGTTGATTAGGGGCGAATCCGGCCTCTAGGAGTGCATCGCTCCACCGTGCCCAGTATCGTCCCAGCCAATCAGATTTCCGAATTCCCGTTTCTGACTCAAACTTACTCGATCCGAGTGCGCCGCCACCGATTTTTCAGCGGTCCGCCTAATCTCACGAAGTATATGAACCTTATCCATAGAGGTGGAATATTATTATCGAACGATTGAGGTATGACAAGAGGGCCTGTCAGTGACTTGGGGATACGCCTAGTAGTGTGACCGGCCCGAATTGTCTGCAATGACTAGTTGAACGAAGCCGCTGAGCGGCGTCGGGGATTGGGTGGTTGTTCCAACCAAGGACAAGGTCATGAAGATGAAGCAAAGCTAGGTGCGCTTGGGTGTCGACTTTGATTTGATCACGATCTCGGTCTCCGAGGTGAGTTGGGCGTGGAGGGATGAGTTGGAGTTTTTTTTACCTGGTCGATCGCAACCCTACGTATCGCTTCCGTCCGACGATTCGTTAACCAAGCATCGCAGGGTGGGCGGGGCACTCCGTGCGCCGCCAGACCGCGCGCGGAGCGCACGGTCCACCTTTTGCCGATTTCTCGCACAATGGCTCATCAGAGACTAGCTGACATGGCCGTCCACTCATGCGGGGAATGCGGAGGAGTCAGCGAGTCGAAGTCGCGAGGCCACTGCCGCCTACATCAGACATTAGGGTTTGATCCCTTTCCCCGAAGGAAAGTGTCACCCATCAATCCAGACAATAGGTTGCCGATCGGCCCGGATCATTTCGACTCGGGGCGGGTCGGCGGTTGTTCGGCACTGTCTTATTCGGCTCTGTTGATTCTCTTGTAAATGCTCCAGAGAACTCCTCCCGAAATATATCCGATTCCCGTCGATAGAATCCAATTATCCTTATCGCAAAGGATCATGGCACTGCTGGTGACCGCTCCAACGAGGAAGGAAAAAGTGATGAAAATCGGTATAAGTAGCTTCCAAGATTCAATCGTGTGCCCTCGAAATTTCATGCCCAAATGAATGCCGAAATCTGTAAATATCCCGGTCAAATGAGTCGTCCTCAAAACGACACCTCGGTAGCGATTGGCGAGCGCATTCTGAGCTCCGCAAACCGCACTGGCTATGGCAATGGCAAGGAGCGGGTATTCCCCGTGTGCGAAATGTGCGGCCACCAAGCAAACCCCAAGAGTTGAAAGGATCCGCCCATAAGGCATCGTTATCTCGACGGTCGGATGGTGTAGCAGGAATCCAGAGATGGTGGCCCCTAAGATGAATCCGAGCGTCGCCGTCACCACATTGACGATATGAAAACCATTGCCGCTCCCAAAGTTGGAGAGACCCGACCCAATCCTGGCAATATCTCCGGTCAAATGACTAATGGACGTCCCTGTGCTTAGAATAAAACCTGTGTTCAAAAAGGACGCGCCGAAAGCCAGCAGGCAGCCACCTAGAACTATTTGGGTCGGTGAAAATGGCCGCATGCGATTTCTAGGCTAGGCATGATAGCTGCGATAGGGCAGCGGAAAGTGAAATGTTTGATTGTCGCTGGTGACCACGGGTTACTCTCGAAGGGAGCCGATCCGCCGGGATCATGCTATTGTTTGTTGAGCAACCAGGCCGTGTAGCCGATGTAGACAATCAGCAAAACCGCGCCCTCCATCCGGCTGATTCGACCGCCGCTGCGCACGATTGGCAAAAGCGCCAGCGAAACCAGCATTACGATTCCCAAATCAATCCACGCCAGATCTTCAGCCACGATGGGCTGCACCATCGCGGTCACTCCCAGGATGCCGAGAATGTTGAAAATGTTGGACCCAACGATGTTTCCGATGGCGACATCTCCTTGGCGTCTCACCGACGCAAGCAGTGAAGTGGCAAGCTCGGGCAAACTGGTTCCCAGTGACACGATGGTAAGTCCGATGGCGATCTGACTCATGCCCCACTCACTCGCCAGTGAAACCGCTCCTTTCACAAAAACATGGGAGCCAAATACCAACAGTGCCAACCCACCGATTACCGCCAGCACACTCAAACTAGGACGAAGATTCTCCCCTTGGCCCAACTCGCCGGCAAAGGCTTGCTCCGTCGCAACTGATATCATCGACCGCGCCTGTCGCACGGTCAGCACGGTGTAGACGACCAATCCCGCAAACAAGACCGCGCCCTCCCAACGCTGCACTTCGCCGTCGAGCAAAACTAGCAGCGCCACGACGGTCACACCGATCATGATGGGCACCTCCCGGCGAATCACTTGGGCATCTGCCCGCAAGGGTGAAATCAATGCGCACAGCCCGAGAATCAACGCGATGTTGCAGATGTTCGATCCTACGACATTGCCGATTGAGATCGCTCCATTTCCCGACAGTGAGGCCTGCAGACTCACCACCATTTCAGGACTGCCCGTCCCAAACGCGATCACCGTCAATCCGATCACCAGCGGAGTCAGCCCGAGGCGCGTAGCCAGTCCCGCGCCACCTTTGACCAAGGATTCCGCCCCGAAATACAACGCCAATAACCCGATGACCAAACTAAGCCAGTCGTTCATAAGAGGCGAAGTCGGACGGCCTGATCGCCATTCGTCAATCTATGTCGCCAGCTTGGATGGATCCCCCGATGACCACCTCGGCATCGGCTATTGAGTCGTCACGAGCAGGGCGGACCAATGGAAGAGCGGTATCCCCAAGCCAAGATTGATGGGAAACGTAATCCCCAACGACGACGCAATGGCCATGGCCGTATTTGCATCGGGTATCGCGATTCGCACCGCCGCCGGCGCCGCGATGTAGGACGCACTCGCGATCATGGCACCAAAGACCACCGCCCCTCCCGTGGTGAGCCCGATCAACAGACCCAACTGTGTTCCCGCGACTCCCATCAACAGCGGCCAAATAATGCCAAAGATCACCAGGAAACGCCCGGCGGATTTGATCTCGGCCAAACGAAGCGAAGCGAGCAGACCCATTTCTAAGATGAAGAATGCCAGAATCGGCCGGAAAGCGTCGACGAACAACATCTCAAACGGCGCGAACCGGACTGGCCCCGCGAGAATGCCCACCAATAACCCCGCGATCAACAAAAAGACCGATCGATTGAGCACGATCTCGCGCACCACTTTCCCGTATGTTTCTCCCTCAGCAACCCCACCTGAAACGCGACGATACAGCACGATCGCGACGATAATGGCCGGGATCTCCAGCAGGATCAACAGCACGGGCATGAACCCGTCCGGCTCGGTTTGAGCCCGCCGCGCAAACTCCATCGCCGCTGCAAACGTCACCGCACTGACCGAGCCGTAATGAGCTCCCAATGACGCCGCATCCGCCGAGTTGAGACGGCCCAGTCGGCGGGAAATCGCATACACTAACATCGGCGTCAAAATCCCGACCGCAATCGTCACCAATGCCGGCAACCACACGCGACTTACATCCGCCTGCACGAGTTGCACGCCTCCCTTCAAACCGATGGCCAGCAGCAGGTAAGTGCTGAGCAAATGGTAGACCGATTCCGGCAGCTTGACGTCCGATTTGGCGATCCCGGCCACGAAGCCGACGACAAAGAATAGAAACAAAGGATCGAGAAGCTGGTTAACCATGTTGGGAAGTCTCACCATCGCCCATTGCGCTCCAATTCCAATGGAATTCGCCACGGGCTGGAATGTGGTCCAGCCTGATCCCGTTTGGCCCCCCCCGGGGGGGGCTACCCGATTAGCTATCCTATGTCTTTCAGTCGCAGGTGACTTAACCGACGACGGACGCAGTCTTGGTATCGAGTGCCCAAAGAGTGCTCAAACCTTGATGTGTCCAAGCGGTAGGGGGTCAAACAGGGAAACAAACGGGGGTCAGACGGACGCCCTGAACTGCGCGGCGAGGGCGCCACGGCTCCAGTTCAGCATGGGCGAACGTAGTTCTGGATGGGGACACGCCGCCCTCGGTGCGTCGGTCGATGTCGCGAGACTCAATCAACTGTTTCGCAGTTGAGATGAAAAAATATGTGACGACTTCAGGGCACCGCTGTGACGTCGACGTTGAGTTACGGGCTGTCGGCGAAGCGATAGGCGAAGATGTCGGCGTCGCGCAAAGCGAACCGCAGCCGGACGGGGCGACCGGCAGTCAGCGCGAGGCTCGGCGCCCCGCGCCAAGTAACAGGCCGATCAGTCGCATCGCCGAAGATCGGTTCGCATTGGTCGAGGGCGAAGCCTGGGAGGGCGACCCCAGCGCCATCTTGCACTTCGACCCGAAGGTCGCCCGCGGCGGAAGTTGCGAAATTGAGACGGAGCTCGCTACCCGCGAACGTGATCCAGTCCGTGAGGAATTCGCCGCCGCTCATCGGCGCTTGAATCGAAAAAAAACCGTCGAGGCGCAGTGTGTAGCGTCGCACTTCGCTCCCGTGCTGGCCGAGCCAGTAGTTCTCGACGGCGTAGAGCGAGAGTTCGGGCGGACCGTCAGGGGCGAAACTTGAAGCTGTTTCGACCACGTGGCAGGCGAGATACTGGTGTCCGTAATTCCACGTGCCGGAGCGTTCGGGACCGGGCGGGAGAAACGCTTCGGGCCAACGTTCGAAGTGCCGCCCATCGCGGCTGACCATCAGGAGAGAGTCGGTGATCGCTTCGCCATAGCGAGGTTGAGAGCGGGAGCGCATCTGCCGGTGCGCGCCATCGGGCAGGGCCTGCATCGACGCTCCGCGGTCGCGTTCGACATAACGGGCAGGAAACCCGATGAGAAGATGCGGCGCGCGAGGATAAGGGTTGATTTGGCTGATGTAGAGCTCTTCAGGATTGGGCGGCCCGGAATAAGTGAGGTCCTGAGACTCGCTCCAATGAATCAGATCGGGCGACGTTGCCGTGCGAATCGAGCGCACTCCGTCGGGGTGGGTGTGTCGCACAGGAATCACCGGTTTCTCGAAACTACGCCAGTAGGCGCGATACTCATTTCGCTGACTGTCCCAGAAGGCGAGATTCTGTGAGTCGAAGGCTCCGTCCGTGATGACGGGGTGATCGACCAGCGGCGTCCAACTCAGGCCATCGGGCGACTTCATCGCCAGTAACCCTTTGGGGTGATTTGAACCAAAGAGTCCTTTGTAACGGGCTTCGTCGGGTGCTTGGGGATGGGTGTCTTTGAAGATTCCAGGATGGGCGGCGTCGACGTCGACTCCGTGCTGGGCTCCAGAGCCAACGACGATATTGTTGGCGCGCGAGCCGTGGAACTCGACCAGACCGAGCTCAGGTTTTTGCCAGTGGATTCCGTCGGGACTCTCGGCGTAGCAGGTGAAGCGGTGCGGGATGTCTTCGTTGACGCTGTCGCCCTCGACTAGATTGATCGCGAATCCCTTGTAATACATTCGGTAGCGTTCGCCGTCGCGAAAGACGGTGTGGTAACCGCACCCGGTGCCCTCCCACGGGAGGTCATGGCGGAGGACAATCTCCTTGGGCTGCGGACGATGCATTCGGCGGACGGCGCCGCCGCTCAGTCGGGCGATCAGGGCATCATCGATGAAAAGTTCACGCCGGTGGCCCAGCGCGTGAAAGGGAGGGGTGGGGGGAGGGGGAATCACACCGGCGCAAATCGGTATGGGTTTCGGCCGACCTGACAATGTTAAATATGGGTATTTACGTGACTCAACCGACCCCAACCCGTAGTGTTTTCGGCGATGGCGGAGGATTATCCGAAGACGATGATGGAACTGGAAAGTCGCTTCAACACGGAAGCGGCGTGTCGGA
>Ga0105053_10002481_pt1 | contig 28596 bp, 23 predicted proteins | sample BON01_FD_78093 | JGI IMG/M metagenome (GOLD analysis project Ga0105053, IMG submission 78093) | Freshwater microbial communities from Lake Bonney liftoff mats and glacier meltwater in Antarctica - BON-01 | ecosystem: Environmental > Aquatic > Freshwater > Ice > Glacier meltwater | place: Lake...
ACAAGCTCTTTCCGCCCGAAGGACTCTTTGAAAAACTTATCGTGCGGGTCGTGGACAACAGAATCTTTCATCAGCGTTACCAGTTTTACCGGGAGCGCTTGCTCAGACAAGATTATCCGCTGAAGCCCGACTACCTGACTCGTTTAAAATGGGTCACGGCTACTACTACGGATTTTTGACAGAATTTTCACGATTTTCAGGAATATTTTGTCCCATCGGATGGGATCGGCTGTTACGCGCGTTGGATTTTGTCGAATTCTGACAGCGCCATGCCTACGACCTGGTCCATATTGTAGTAGCGGTATTTGGCAAGGCGGCCGATGAAGTGTGTGCCGGTTTCATGCTCGGTGAGTGCCGCATATTGGTCGTAGATAGCGGCGCTGTCGGGGGCTGGGATCGGGTAATACGGCTCGGCACCGGGGCCGAAATCGACAGGAAATTCGCGCACGATCGTGGTGCAGTTAATTTTCTGGCCGGTGGCATGTTTGATTTCGACGATGCGGGTGAAATCGTGCTCGTTCGGGTAATTCACCTGCATCACCGGCTGATAGAATTCCTGTTGCAGTGTCTCGGGTTCGAACCGTAGCGACCGGTACGGAAGCGGGCCAAAACGATGACCGAAATATTCATCGATCGGTCCGGTGAAAATTAATCGGTCGTGACGCACCTGCTTGCGCACACTCTCGAAATCCTCGCCCAGCTGGACGTCAATGAGCGGGTGATCGAGCATCTTTGCGATGAGCACCGTGTATCCCTCCTTGGGGAGGGCTTGGAAGGAATCGGAGAGGTATCGATCGTCTCGGTTGGTCCGGATCGGGATGCGTCCACACACACTCGCATCGAGTTCTTTCGGGTCACGGCGCCATTGCTTGCGCGTGTAGTTTTTAAAAAACATCTCGTAGAGCTTCCATCCGACTTGGGAGATGATGACCTCCTCGGAGTTGGCCGGCTTGTCGATCGGGACGCGCCATTCATTTAGAGTGACCCGCATTTCTTCCTCGGTGGCAGGATGGCCGACTAGTTGCTCGAACGTGTTTAGATTGATTGGAAACTGCCAATAGTTTCCATCGACCCAAGAGAGGATTTTGTATTCCACCGGATGCCACTCGGTGAATTGGCTCAGATAGTCGACGATGCGCTGCGAATTGGTCCGGAAATAGTGGGGCCCGTAGATGTGCAAGAGCACGCCAGCTGCATCTTTGGCGTCGTGGGCATTGCCAGCGATGTGGCTGCGGCGGTCAATGACCAACGACCGCATTCCTAGCTGGGACGCCAGTCGCTCCGCCATCACTGCTCCGGAAAATCCAGCACCTACGATGAGCGCATCGTAATGGGGGGAACCGTGCGTTGTCATTTTCTCTCCTATGCGCGGCGGTAGACTTCGGCTCCGGCTTCCACAAATTCCTTGCTCTTTTCTTCCATGCCTTTCGCGAGTGCTTCTTCTTCCGAAATTGCTTGTTCGGCAGCGTATCTCCGGACGTCTTCGGTGATTTTCATGCTGCAAAAATGCGGCCCGCACATGCTGCAGAAGTGAGCCGTCTTGGCGCCGTCCTGAGGCAGGGTTTCGTCATGGAATTCCCGGGCCGTCGCGGGGTCGAGGCCCAAATTAAATTGATCCTCCCACCGGAATTCAAAGCGCGCTTTCGACAGCGCGTTGTCTCGGTATTGCGCACCCGGGTGGCCCTTTGCCAGGTCCGCAGCGTGGGCAGCAATTTTGTAGGTGATCACGCCGTCTTTGACGTCCTTTTTGTTTGGCAGTCCGAGGTGCTCCTTGGGCGTGACATAACAAAGCATGGCACACCCATACCACCCGATCATCGCCGCGCCGATCCCGCTGGTGATGTGATCATAGCCGGGTGCGATGTCGGTCGTGAGGGGGCCAAGCGTGTAAAATGGCGCCTCGTGGCACCACTCCAATTGCTTGGCCATGTTTTCTTCAATCATGTGCATGGGGACGTGGCCAGGGCCTTCGTTCATGACTTGCACGCCCTTTGCCCACGCGCGTTTGGTGAGTTCTCCCTGCACTTCAAGTTCGCCAAATTGCGCCTTATCGTTGGCGTCTGCGATGGAACCGGGACGCAATCCGTCGCCGATTGAAAAACTCACATCATACGCCGCCATGATATCGCAAATGTCGTCCCAATGCGTGTAAAGGAAGTTTTCCTTGTGATGCGAGAGGCACCATTTGGCCATAATCGATCCGCCGCGCGAAACAATCCCGGTCATTCGGCTGGCGGTCATGGGTACAAATCGGAGCAGCACACCGGCATGAATCGTAAAATAATCGACCCCCTGCTCAGCCTGCTCGATAAGCGTATCGCGGAATAGCTCCCACGTGAGATCCTCGGCTTTGCCATTCACTTTTTCGAGGGCCTGGTAAATCGGAACGGTGCCGATGGGCACGGGTGAGTTCCGCAGAATCCATTCGCGGGTGGCGTGGATGTTTTTCCCGGTGGAGAGGTCCATCACTGTGTCAGCACCCCATTTGGTCGCCCAGCGCATTTTTTCGACTTCCTCTTCGATGCTGGAGGCAACGGCGCTATTGCCGATATTTGCATTGATTTTCACGAGGAAGTTGCGCCCGATGATCATCGGCTCCAACTCCGTGTGGTTGATATTTGCGGGGATAATCGCTCGCCCTGCAGCAATTTCGGATCGGACAAACTCGGCGGTGATTTCTGCAGGAATACGCTGCGGGAAGCGCGAAAAAATCGATGGTGTATAGCTGGCAGATGCGCCTGCGTCCGTGGAGGCGAGCTGCGACGACCCGATGTGTTGTTTGTCGAGATCATTGCGGAGGATGTCGTCGCTGAAGTCGGCGATCTGAGCGCAACGCGTATTTTCCCGGATCGCAATAAACTCCATTTCCGGGGTGATGATTCCCTGCCTGGCATACCAGAGCTGGGTGACCGGGTGCCCCTTGCAGGCGCGGAGGGGTTTGCGGCGGGCGTTGATGGGTGCCTTGAGCGGGCTGAGCAGCCCTTCGTTCCGCCCTGCCGCGTATTCGGCGTGGTTCTCCGTAAGGTAGCCATTGTCGCGGGCTTCGATCCTGCGGCCATCGTACTCCTCGACGTCCCCACGGCGAAGAATCCAATCTTTGCGCACGCCCGGCAGGCCGTCTTCAACATCGCCATCAAATGCCGGATCTCCCCACGGTCCGCTGGTGTCATACACACGGACCGGTTCGTTTTCCTCGATGCGGCCGTCAAAGGCGCGGGTCGGTGATTGCGCGATCTCACGCATCGGCACGCGGATGTCGGGGTGGATCTCACCGGCCACATAAACGCGAGTGGAGTTGGGAAGAGGGTCCGTGCTTTGAGGTTCGATGGAGTCTTTTGGTGCTATCATGATCGGGCGTTGTGCGGATGGATCCGGAAACGACCGAGTGCAAAAAGAGAACATCCGACCCGGGTTTCGGGTCTTGGCGAGCGATACTGGGTACGGCTGGTGCTTGGATTCATCGTCTCCCTTCGCCGATTCTAGCCGGATCAGGTTCGAAGGGTCTCTCGCCATTTACGACGAGACTCTCAGCCATTGTGGCTCCCCTGCTTTGAGAGCAAGGTATTCTTGACCCTCTCCCGCGTCAACGCCTGATCCAATTGCAGAGGTGTAAAAATGCGTTTGTGGTTTCGGCTCGCGCTCAGGTTACAACGCTCGGGTGGAAAATGAAGAGACTCCTGCTGAGGCCTGAAGGCACAAAATTATTTTGCAAAATACCGGGTTCGGGGCTGTTCCCACCTCGGGTATAGGATCTGTAACTTCCTCTTCTCTGTGCCCTGTACCTGCGGGAGAATGCATCTGGTTTTTAGGCGACCGCGGCGACCGCAGCCCGCGCGATTCGCACCGCCTGCGGAGAATCGCTGTGCACGCAAATGGTATCCGGTTTTCCAAAGCCAAGGATTCCGACGGTTGCCAGTTGAATGACCTGCTTTTTTGCTGCCGCAACCGACTCGATGATTGCTCCCGGTTCTCCGCGCGTAATCAGGTAGCCATAGGCATCATATCCCCGGTCGGCGAATGCCTCACGCAGGACGCTTACACCCACAGCAGGAGCAATCTTCTCTACTTCACCGCCCGTTTGCGCAATCACCGTTAGCTTGGGAAAATACTTGCCGACCGTTTCCAAAAATACGGCTGCGAGCAGCGGCGTTGACTCGACCAAATGGTAAAGCGTGCCATGGAGTTTGATGTGATTTAGTTTCGCTCCTGCGCGATTAGCTACCGCAGCCAGCGTCGAAACCTGTGAAACCAGCAGGATCTGAAGAGCATCGGCGGAGATGCCTGTGGCATGTCTGCCGAAGGTGCCACGGTCCACAATTCCGGGATGCGCGCCAATCTTGACGTTGTTCTTGAGGGCGGTTTCGACAGCAAATTCCATCGACGCTAGATTTCCTGCATGGCCACCACACGAGATATTGGCCAGGTCGATCGTCTGCATCAGAGCTCGAGTGCGGGCAGCGGGCTCCCCCTCTCCCAGATCGGCGTTCACGAAAATCTTCATAGTGCTTTAAACCGAAAACATACCCCCGGCGCAGCTTGTGCAAGCCAATCCAAAGATTCGTCGTCCACGATGGCGATCTTCGGATATCCGCCGACCGTAGGCCCGTCGCGCATCGTGACAATGGGTTCTCCACCAGGGGGGATTTGAATCGAGCCAGTGAGCACTGGCTCACTGAGCATCTCGCGCCCTGCCGCCGGAATCTGCGATCCAGCCAGCCGGAACCCCGTGCGGTCGCTCCTCGGGGAGATGGTCCATTTGGCATCCAGTAACGTTATCCATGCCGCAGCAGGAAACCAGTCGCGTTGAGGACCCGGCCACATGCCAAGGGCTGGCAATTCCGCGAAACAACGCTGGTCGCCCCGCGCCGCCAATCGCCCGCCCGGCCAGTCCGAATGCAATTGCGTCGAAACTCTGGAGTCGCTGAACAAAACGTCACCCGAGCTCAAAATCCGCCCCATACCAGCCCGTGGATAGGCGCTCGCGCTGCCAAAAAGCGCGGGCTCCGCAATCCCGCCTTCGATGGCGAGGTAGCTCCATAAACCAAACGGCGAGGGTCGCAGTTCGATGATCGTATCGGCGGCAAGGTGTTCCGACCGCCACGCCGTGAGCTGGGATGCGATGCTGCCCCCGCCGGCCACGGCAATGCGTGCATCGCGCAGCAGTCGCACTTTGCCGCCATGCATCATCCATTCCAGCGCCGGTGCAGAGGCCTCATTTCCCACCAACCGATTGGCAACCTGCAGGGAATGGCGATCCATCGCCCCCCCGGGCGGAATCCCATAGCGTTTCCACCCACGGCGTCCGAGGTCTTGGATTGTGACGCCCATTCCCAGCGATATGATTTTCAAAACCGGATTCATCGGGCGACGAACTTAACCGAATCTCCCGCTCGCAATAGAAAGGCCGATTCCGCACTGGCGGGATACGCGCATCGGGCCAAGTCAAAGAGGCACACGGACGTTGTGCCAATGAGGTTCCATCCCCCGGGAGTCGGCAGACTGTAAATCCCGGTGAGACTTCCACCAATGCCGACGGCACCCGCAGGAATCATCGGCCGGGGTGCCTCCCGCCGCGGGATGTGCAACCGGGAATCCAATCCGGACAAATAAGGAAATCCCGGTGAGAATCCAATCAGTGCCACCCGGTAGGTCGGCGCTTGATGGAGGGCAATAAAATCATCCACACACATGCCCACCTGCTCCGCCGCAGACTGCAAATCCTCTCCATTGTAAAGGACCGGGATAATATGGGATCTGGATTCCGGATCGTGCGAAAGGTCCGCCGACTTCATCCACTCGATTAATGCGGGGATGTGGGATTCGTAGGAGGCCTGACAGTCATACTCCACCAGTAGTTTCTCGAATGCCGGCGTTGCATCCAGAATCCGATGCGGTGGGGCAAGATGCAGGTGCTCCGCCGAAGCCGCAGCCCGCGTCTCGGCCTGATCGCCTTGAAAGGATATCATTGCCGCACGCGCCCCGCACCGCAGCCAATCAAATCGTATTGCATCCTGCACTCCCTCGAAGGAAGCGGGATGTGACCGCGATGCAAAGTCGAAATTCACTGGATCGGGATGTGTCCTCGATCCAGCAAATTCAGGACTCAGCGGAAATCCGGCAGAAACTCGCGTTCTGCAGCAAACATCTCCAGTGCCATCGCTTTGATTTCCGCGGGCGAGCAGATCGTGGCGGTGAGTGGATCGAGCATGAGCGCATGGATCGCGGCCTCTTTGCTGCGCTCGATGGCTGCCGTCGCGCCAAGGTCGAACATCGACATGTTTGAAACACAAAGAGCAGCCATCTGAGCCGGGAGCGCGCCATATCGGGTGGGTTGCACACCGTTGCGATCCACCAGACACGAAACTTCCACACACCCGTTGACGGGTAGATTGGTGATCAGCGACCCTTGAAAATCAATGCCATTGGGGACATTGCCGTGGATCCGCGTCGGCACATCCTTTTCGCGGGCCTCAATGATCCAGCTCGCGTACTCCCAGCTCCGCTCCCAATCGATAGGCTCTTTGCCGGAAAGCATTGCGTCACGCGACGCATCGGCGGCCGCGCGCCACTCTGGCCAGTTGTTTGCGTAGAATGAGGATTCACCATGATATTTAGGACGGCAATATTTTTCGATCAGGTCTTTGCGCTTGCGGTAGTAAGGAAGGTATTCCGAGAGATGGCCGCTGGACTCGGTGATGAATGCTCCGAAGTGCAGCATCATATCTTTACGGACAAGATCCTCTGCATCCTCGGGATCTGACGCTTTGCCTGCGAGGTCTTGGCGCGCCATTTTAAACAATTGGGGATACAGGTCCTTCCCTCCATGTTTGAGGCTGGTGAACCAAGCGAGGTGATTGATTCCCGCGCACTCCCATTCCATCTCGTCGTATGCGATGCCTGTACGTTTCGCGAGAAGGTGCCCGGTACCTTGCACGGAGTGACAAAGCCCGACAACTTGCATGTATGACGTCCTTGCCGCTGCGAGGCAGAGCATGTTCATCGGATTTGTGTAGTTCAGCACGATTGCCTGTGGGCAAAGCCGCTCCGCGTCTTGCAGCACTTCCAACCAGACGGGGATCGTGCGCAATGCCTTGAATAGCCCGCCGGGTCCAATCGTGTCGCCGATGCATTGATCAATGCCGTATTTCGCAGGGATGTCATTGTCGTGACGCACGCAGGCAAGTCCGCTCACCTCGATGCAGTTCACAATATAATCGCTGCCCTTCAGCACAGACCGACGGTCCGGTGAGGCGAGCACCGACCAGTTTTTTGCCTTCCGTCGCGCGATCAATTTTTCGATCAGCGCCTTCATGGTTTTCAATCGACTACGATCAATGTCCACCAGCGCGATCACTCCACCGCGGTTGCCCGGGGTGCGCAGGACATCATTAAGGAGGCGGGGAGTAAAACCACTGCCGGCTCCGAGGAGCGTGATCTTGATCGGGCGTGAAAACTCTCCCGGAAGGGCGTTGAGATCTGCGGACTTCGTATGAGCGGCGTGGCCGGCGATAGGGAGTTTGGATTTTGCCATACCATTAACTTTGCACCTGTAAACGGTGACGATGAAGTAAAACGATGTGATACGAAAAATCTATTTTGTGATATATGAAAACATAGCTCATGAAAATAGACTCGTTTGGAATCATCGATATCCCTTTCGGATGCGCGTATGAGCGAGTATTTGCACGCAATTATTTCTGGAATAATAATAACCGTAGTGATGTTAATTTTGTGATCATTCAACGAACCCAGTCGGGCTGTGGAATCTTCGATGTCGCGGGCGATTCGATTCCGGTTCCGGCGGGTCATGCGCTCATCGCCGTGGTGCCCGAGCAGACCGTCTACCGCTGGGAGCCTTCTAGTGAAGAGCCATGGGAGTTTGCGTGGATCAATTTATATGGCCCGTTTGCCGTCGAATATTTTCAAGCATTCCGCCGGCGCTTCGGCCCGGTAGTGGCAATGAGTCAAGAAAGCGGTGCCACGCACCGGTTTTGTCATCTGGCGAGATTGGCGTCCCAGCGTGCAGTGAGTGATCCGTATTTGGGAAGCGTAGAGGCTTATGGATTCATGATCGAGTGGATGAGGGAGATGGACTTGACGGTTGGTTCGACCAGAAATCCCGTGGATGAAGTTGCTCGGGCGTGCGAGACGCGGTTTCGGGAGCCGTTGTCGGTGAAAGGGCTTGCTTACGAGGTGGGTCTCACCCGTGAACATCTCACCCGGCTCTTCGTCGGGCGCCATGGAATCGGCCCCGCGGAATACCTTCGAAATATTCGTCGCGCCGAAGCCCACACTCTATTGCGGTCGGGCCGCCTACCTTCGACTGAAGTGGCAATGCGAGCAGGGTTCCCTTCCGTATCAGCTATGAAACGCACTTGTGCCAGGTAAACGAATCCACACGCCGGGTCGTCAACATCCCCCGCGAATTGGGTTGCAAATCAGGCGGATAGAGGTTACCTCTTCCCCCTCCGAAACGGCCAGTCGACAGCACTCCGTTTAGGAAAGATCCCAAAAAGCGTTGCAAAAAATGCTTCGGATGGGTGACCCAAATTGCCTCGTAGTGTAATGGTAGCACTGCAGATTCTGGATCTGTTTGTCATGGTTCGAATCCATGCGAGGCAGGTGATCATCGCCTTCGACGAAAAAAGGCCTGCCCCTCGCTCGCGAGGTGTTCGAAGGCAACATCGCCGATGCGAAAACCTTGGAAATGCTGCTCGACCGGCTCGAAATTCCGGTCGGCGGACGCAAGCCGGACTAAAAGGTGGAGGTTCGCAAGATCGAAGAGCTCCAAAAAAAGCATGCGCGCGTGCGCCGCCTCGATATCCTCAAGCACAGCGGCGTAACGCTCGAAGTCGTGCGCGACGAGGAAAAAATGACCCGCGCGCTCTATCTCTGTGGCGACTGCGTGCTCAAGTCCGAGCAAACGCTCGATGCCACACAGCTCTAATCTCTTTACATTACGCTGCTTGAGGCGGAGCACGGCTTTGCCCTCCTCAAGGGCACGCTCGGACTACGCCCAAACTACCCCCAGCTTGAAGACCGCGTGGATGGGCATATTTTTATCAGTGTGCTAGCCTTCCATCTGCTGAGCTGGGTGCGACAAAAGTTCGAAGCCGCCGGCGACACGCGGGAGTGGAAAACGATCCGACGCCTCCTGAGCACGCACGGCTTGGTCTCCACCTGGGTGCCGCTCTCCGACGGGCGAACCGACCACATCTGCAAAGCCAGCGTGCCACAAGCCTTTCGCAAGAAACTTGGGCTAAGGGCCTGAGGACTCCACTCGTGCGGGTGCGAACGACGATCCGTGACCGCTACTTACTCGCCCGCAGCCTGGCATCCATGATCCATTTCCATGGGATCGCGCCGTGTGAGAGCATCCAATCGTTGAATTGCTTCAGCGTCCATCCTTCCCCCTTCACGAAATGGGTGTGGAGGCGCTCTACTTCCAGACGGCCCAGTAAATAGCTCATGGGGACCGTGGGCGAGGATGTGTACCAATTCACGTCACCCTCGGCCCTGCCGCGGGTGAATCCTACCCCACGCATCAGGAGCTGACAGGCTGCGTCAAATGTGAGCGTTCCGCTGTGAAGGCCGCAATCAATGACAATGCGGTATGCCCTCCACAAAGCGTCGTGGAGCTGGCGAATGCGAACATTGGGCAGGTTAACGATACCATCATCGACGCACATTTTTTCACACCACAAGGTCCATCCCTCGTAAAAAATCGCGTGGGCAAAGAGGCGACGAAATTTGCTTGGGTGACGGTTTTGAATGGCGAACTGCAAGTGGTGGCCGGGATATGCCTCATGAGCGGCGGTCAGCTCGACCCCAAAGTGTTGGCGGATCTCCGCGAGCCGCTTGGCAGGGTCGCTAATGGTAAGGCTGAGGTCATTGACCCAAAATATGCCCTGCTGCTTTTTGGCAAATGGCGGCGGAGCGCTGTAGGCTGCGGTCGGAAACTGATGCCGCAAAAAGGGCGGCACTGGCAAGACCTCCAAAGATTCTGCGACGGGCATCGTCATCAGATCGAGCTCAACCACGCGGTCCTTGATTCCTTGCGTTACGTTGAGGTAGATATCGATCAGCGCGGAATCTGGCGACCAGGTCTCGGGACCGGCCCTCAACGCTGCGTCTGCATCGGGAAATCCTGCCTTCTTTGCCTCGTCAGCGATTTCTCGCTCCAGACGATGAATCAATGCCCATCCATCCGCTTCGATCTCAGGCACGGTTTGATCAAATCCTAGGCGCTCGCGGAGCAGGGATTCAAATGCCTCCCGGCCGATAGCAAAGCCGTTTTTCGGGCCTGGCGGCTTGCGTTGAATCGCGGACGCATATTGTTTGACGGCCTTGCATGCTTGATCGATGCGTTTCTTAGTTGCGTGAGGATCTGCGGAAATCTGGCACAGCTCTTCTTCCAATCCTTGGAAAAATTCCACTGCGCCATCGCAGGATTTCACTGCAAGTTTTGTCCAGAGAGGCACTGGTTTTCGCACGCAAGCGGCGCCATTTCGGAGAAATCCCGGCATGGCCTCGAGCCGGGCTTCAATTGCCGGGAGTGCCCGGGGCAGTGATTTTGTGTTTCTGATGATCAACCCAAACACGGCTTGGGTTGCGCTATTGATGTGGCATTGCGGGTTGGTGCGCCAGTGTTCCAACTTTCGCTCGAGGAGGTCATGCGTGCGGAGCATCGCAATAAATCCCCTGCGATCCAGATAGTCATCACCGGAAAATTCCACGCTCGGCAACCGCTCCATTGCAGCAAGCGTCTCCGTGCACAACCGATTTTGAGCGACATGATCGGCAATCGAATTTCTACTTAAGCGGAAATCAAATTTTTGGTACCCCAATTCGCTCCCGAATTCCGGAACCCTCTCGCAGGTGGCAGCGAGCCATGCGTCACCTAGTTTACTGAACTCCCGGACTGAATTCCGGATTGCGCGGGAGCCGCCGGATGCCTGCTCTTTAGGTGCCTTTGGAGATGCCATGTTCTACTCCAGCGATTTCTGGATGATACGGCCTTCGGCGTCCACTTGGGACATTGACGCTTCAATCATTTCGTTTGCGAGTTGCCGCATTTCCGCGACTTCGGACGAGGTGGGTGCACTGCCTCCCCGCTGGGCGACGATTGCGCGGACCGTCTTCATTTTAGCAAGTAGCTGAGTGACGAGCTCGGTGCGCTTCAGGCGGGGATTCAGCGTTTCCAGCCGATCTATGAAGTAATCCATGACATCCACCCGGTTCAACGCCTCCGCGCGGACCGGAGTGTAATTCTCCGCGGTGCTATTTACCGCGAGTTGAAACCCACGCAACCATCCGCCAAAGCTGATCATGTGGGCCATCTCCTCGTCGCGGAGTTGCATCATCGCATTTTCGATTTCCACCTGCGTCTGGACGAGTTCCTCGCGCAGCTTCATCCAGTCTCCCTTATCGCCGAGCTCGATCAGGCTTTTGGAGCGATTCAGCAGGCTGTCGCCAACGCCAAGGCTGCGAGATTGGCGGATCAACGCGCGGCCAATATCTTGGATGTCTTGCTGCCGCTCGGCAATGACGATGACAAATCCATCGGCGACTAACGACCCAAAATGGAGCGCCGTTTGAAATCGATTGGAGAACGACGCATCACGATTATTGGCTTCGACAATTTCCATCGAGAGAGGACGGAATGCTTCAAGGTCAACCATGAGTTTCTGGACCTGCGGCGCGGTGACTTCATTCACGCCGAGTTCCTCGCGCATGTGGTCCTGAGAGCTTTGTTCGAGCTCGATCAACATTTCCTCCTGTGCAACGAGCGGCCCGCCCGAGATTCCCGCTGCAATGACTACAATGATCAAATACCGCATAAAAACGAGTATGCCACACCAACCGCCTGATGTCCACGGGGGAGGCAGTTCTTTTGGGCCAGTTATCTTACACGAAAGCAGAGGCGCACACCGGGCTTACCTTATTGCCGCCCCTACTCTGAGGAGCTGCCCATTGGACCGGTACCCGGATCGAACGCCAGTGGCAGCGTAAGCTGTGGTGCGTCTTTCAAGGACATCGTAATGACGAGTCCATATTCGGTGTCCGCATTTTGGCCCGTATTTTCGCGAACCTCTGCTCCGAGGGACACTGTCCATGCCGAAAGGTCGCGATGCACCATGTAACGCTGCAGGAGAAGCGTTGAGTCCTCCGCTTCATAGACGCCCTGCACGCTGAATCCCCAATTGGAGTTAAATTGATAATAAGCGTAGCCGGAGGTTTGGTTGCTATTCGCAAAAAACGGATTGTCCTGCAAATATCGATTGCTCACCTGCAAGAGGAGGTCGCGCGCGGGCATGAATGAAACGAACGTGTTAACATCCGTGAATCCATCGTCGATCAATGGCATTTGTGCCTCCATTCCAAGGGATGCCCATGGCACAGGCTGGAAGTTGATCCGATTAATCATGTTGGACAATGAACCGCTACCATCATCGACGTAGGGGTTGTCCATGTTTACGTCGAAAAATGAATCCACTTCGAACCACGAGAAGTTGAGATCTCCACGGCGGGTTGTGAGGCGGTTGCGCACACCGAGGCGGAGAATGCTCCATGTGTCAATGGAGTCCACTGCGACAAATTGCGGGAAATCAAGCGGAAGCACATTGGTCGCAGGAACGACACGGTCAAACTGCGGAATCTCGTCCCGCCCCTTGCCAGCATTATAGACATACGAGTAGTTGAAATACGGCTGGGTGACATGCAGGATTCCATCTACGCCCAGCGCCTTCAACTGCACCCATTCGTATTTTTTCGAGAGTTTGAAGGACCCTTCGAGGCCTAGATTCATTACCGGGCGGAAAGTCGCGGGGCCCGTCTCCAGTGATCTTCCAAACAATCCCGCGCCGCCTCCTTCGAGGAAGGTCGCTTGATTTTGCAGGTTATTGACCGCATTTGACTGCGATTGTTGCACCGTTGTGAGCGTGTCGATCTGGGCCTGCAGGTCTGCGGCTTCGGCAGGGTCGATCGTCGACTGGAGCTGTGATTGAAGCGAGTTGATTTGATTGCCTGTGGCTTCGGAGTTAAAATCATTCTGCCGGGCAAGATTCCGGAGATTCGCAATTTGATCCACCTGCGCGCTATTTAGGGAGTTCACCGTGGTTACGGTCTTATCGTAATACGTTCCGCGAATACCCGCCTTCGGGATGAGTGAGAGCCATCCGAAGTAGGTCTTGGGGTATGACAGTTGGTGGAACGTGTCGAACCGCACCGCGTCGTAATCGGGAAAAATCGAATTTTCGGCAAACGCGCGCTTGTAGCTGCCAAGCGAGGTTTCTCCGTCGTAGTTCACGGGAGTTCCGAAAAACTGGTGCTGTTTGATGTCGAGTGCCAACTCGGGCCGACGTTCGGTGGTCTGATAGAAATCGTTGAGCTGAAAGCGGGCCAATAGCGTCAGCGTGTAGAATTCGTCCCATTTTGTGAGAGAAAGGAAGTTATCCGGCTGGGGATCGGTCGTGAATTCGGACGGGAAATAGTCTTCCAGAAAGTCGATGTCGCTGAGTTTGTTAATGTCAACGGTTGCGTAGATATCGTCCGTTAAGAATAACCTCTGTTGGTAGCTGATCCGGTAGCGGTCGTTGTCGCCTGGCTCCGGGGGTTCTCCGGGGCCGCCAAGTTTATCCTCCGGATCCGTATCGTACGTATAATACGAGCGGAACCGGCCGAAGTTTTGTTCATTCGTGCCGAAATTCGTCACGGCATCCAACCCGAAGGCCATTCCCAATTCGGAGCGGTAATCCACGCGCGCCGTTGCGACGATGGTTCCGCCTGCTAGCGGAACGCTGTAGGCCGTGAGCAAGTAATACCCCCAACGCGAGTCGTATCCAGGCAGAATCTGAAATCCCGGATTGTCAACAAATGCAAAAAGATACGGAAACCAGAACACCGGAATTTTCCCCAAGTAGATCGTGGAATTGGAAAAGACCACGCGGTCGTCGGCATAAAACCGCACCGTCCGGGACTTGATGCGGAACGACGGCTGCGAGGTATCCTCGACCGTGAATTCGGCGTCGCTCACACGAAACTCGCGCAGGGACGGCGCACGCAAACTCATCGCCCGGAACCGAAGCGGCCCATTTTCTCCAGAAAACTCGAGCGCGCGGATCTGCTTTGTTTCCAGGTTGTAGAGTGCCCGCTGACCCGTAAATAAATTGTCCGTGGTGTAGATACGAACATCACCGATCAATAACACGTCGCGCGTGTCCGGATTGTATTCCGCGTAATTCGTGAAGATCCCGACTTCGCCGTAATGGATCTGGACGTTATCCTCCGCGATGGCAACGCCACCTTCAAAACGCGTCTCACCGTCCGCAGTGATTTCAACGGGAATGTCGCCAAAGCTGCCAAATTGGGCATTTACTGCCAATGGCAATAGACAGGCGGTCAGAATGGCGTAAAGCTTCAGTCTCATCAGGTGGTCCGTGCGAAGCTAGAGTGCCTCCGCGTTCACGCAAGGAAATTTCGGGGGGAATTAATCTCCGTAGCCTTTGGGATTTTTGAGGTGCCAAATCCACGCGCTCTCAATGATCTGGCGGATGTCTTGATATTTAGGAGCCCATCCGAGTTGCTGACGGATCTTGTCGGACCCGGCGATCAAGCGCGGCGGGTCTCCCGCACGGCGCGGCTTTTCAATCACCGGGATATGCTTTCCAGAGACGGCCCGGCAGGTTGCGATCACTTCGCGCACGGAAGTGCCACCACCCGTGCCTAGGTTGTAGAATCCGCTTTCCTTGGCTTCCAGCGCGAGGATGTGCGCCTGGGCAAGATCGAGGATGTGGATGTAATCGCGAATGCAGGTGCCATCGGGAGTCGGGTAATCAGTGCCAAAAATTTCGATGGCATCTTTTTGTCCGAGCGCGACTTTAAGGATGTTCGGGATGAGGTGCGTCTCGATACGGTGGTCCTCACCAAATCGCCCGGTGGCACCCGCAGCGTTGAAGTATCGCAGCGCCACAAACCGTAGGTCATGGATTTCGCCGTACCAGCGAAGGATTTTTTCGAATATCAGCTTCGACTCACCGTAGGGATTAATCGGGCACTGCGTGAGCGATTCATCGATGGGTACACGATCTGGAATCCCAAACGTCGCGCAGGTCGAAGAAAAAACGAACCGCTTGACTCCGGTCTCGACCATGGCATTGAGGAGATTCAGGCCATTGCAGACATTATTGCGAAAGTATTTTGCTGGATTCGTCATCGATTCGCCGACCAGCGCGTTGGCAGCGAAATGCATCACAGCATCCGGAGCGGATTCTATGAGCGCGAGTTTGATCACCGCATGGTCGCCAAGATCTCCTTCGAAAAACCGGGCGCGGGGATCCACCGCCCGCTGGTGGCCTTCCGTGAGGTTGTCAAAAACGGCGACCTCGTAGCCGGCATCCAACAACTGCTCCACGCAAATACTGCCGATGTAGCCAGCACCACCTGTTACAAATATTTTGCTCATCCAGAAAGGAAGGTTATCGCCCACGGGTAAGGATTCAAGCGCAACCATACGTCCGGCATAAGAATGTTTGTTTCGTGCGATTCGGCCTTGCAGGATGGCGGGGTCAGCGCGCACATTCTGCCAGACATGGATCACATTCGCCTTCTCAGCACGGATTTTGATGGCACGCTGATCGGGCATCCCGGAGATGGCCGTTGTGTTCCGGAACTGGCAGAGGCGTTGAGTGGTTTCGTTGCCCGCGGAGGACTCTGGGCGATCAATACGGGCCGGTCGCTCGAGCATGCGGTGGAAGGGCTCCAGCAATTTGACGCCCCGGTGTCGCCGCAATTCCTGCTCACGAACGAGCGTGAGGTATTCTGCCGCGATGCGGGTTCCGCGTGGTCTGACTTTGGCGCTTGGAATTCAACCTGTCGTGCGGTGCACGCGGATCTTTTTTCAACGGACTCCGGGATTTTCGATGTCATTCTTGCGACCCTTCCTGAATCAGCGGATGTGACTGTAATCGAAGAATCAGGACATCCGGTAGGCGTGATTACGGCGGATGAAATCGTCATGCAATCCGTCGTGGATGCGCTTGAGCCGGCCCGGCGCCAGTTTCCAGACTTTTCCTGGCAGCGAAATACCATTTACCTGCGGTTCTGCCACAGGGCCTATCACAAAGGGGCAGCTCTGGGCGAACTCGGTCGACTCACCGGGATCGCACCATCCGAAACAATGGCCGCCGGAGATCACTTCAACGACCTCTCGATGCTTTGCGGCACCTTTGCCAGCTACGTCGCCTGTCCAGCCAACGCCATCGAATCCGTCAAGGATGCCGTGCGGGCAGTCGATGGGCATGTCTCTGATTTGAATTACGGGGCAGGAATTGCCGAAGCGCTCAGGGCATTCCACGCAACCAAGTAAAAAGATCCGGCTACTCCGCCAAGCGTTCGAGAATCCACTGCGGGAAGATCCCAAGGACGAAGACAAGCGCTGTCAGCACGGCGAGGACGAACTTTGAAAGCAAGCTCACCGGCACGGGCGCTGCATTCTCAGGGGCGGGCTGCCAATACATCGCGCGGGCCACTTTGAGGTAAAAGTAAAATCCGCAGGCGACGGTGATCGCTCCAATCACGATGAGCGCATATTGGCCATCTGCCAATGCGGCTTCGAAGATAAGGAACTTGCCGAGGAAGCCCGCGGTGAACGGCACGCCTGCCAGCGAAAGCATCGATATAAGCATTGCTCCAGCCAGATATGGAGACCGGCGGGCAAGACCGTTAAAGCTCACAATGTCGTCTTTGCCAATCGACTTGGCAGCAATGATGAGAACCAGGAACGACAGGCAAGTGGTCACCAGATACGCCGAAAGATAATAAACAATGGCAGGTCCGGCCATCACGACACCCACACTGGCAACACCCATCAGGAGGTATCCTGCGTGACCGATGCTCGAATACGCGAGCAGCCGCTTCAGGTTGGTTTGAGGCAGCGCTGCAAGATTTCCGAAAATCAGGGTCATCCCTGCAAGCAGCGCTACGGCCGCGACAATTTTTTCCTGGAGCACCGGAATCACAAAAAATGGCTCTAGCACGCGCAGCAATACAATAAATCCTGCAGCTTTGGAGCCAACGGAAAGAAATGCCGTCACCGGCGTAGGCGCCCCTTGATAAACATCAGGAACCCAGAATTGGAACGGAAAAGCCGCGACCTTGAACCCCAGCCCCACAAGCACAAGAGCGATGCCGAACAAAAGCGATGTCTGACTCGTAGCCGCCATTTGGGGCAGCGCCTCAGCAATCCGCGCGAGGTTGGTGTGCCCGGTTGCGCCGAAGATCCAAGTGATTCCATAAACGAGGAACCCTGTGGAAAGGGCACCGAGAATCAGGTATTTAGTGCCCGCTTCGAGGCATGCTTTGCTGCGGCGCATAAACGCCACGAGGATGTAGAATGATATCGTTACGAGCTCCAGGGCTACGAATATCGTGATGAAATCGGTGGCTGATGCCATCCACATCAAACCCGCACAGGTAAGAATGGGCAGTGTGTAGAATTCGCCTACTCCGGCACCCGGCTTGTTGGAGGCCATGCCGGTCTCCAGCACTGGAGTATACTCGACGGCCATCACCAGGACGAGGATGGTCGTCAGGAGCGCGAACTGTTTGAAGAATATCGCCAGTGCATCACCGGTATAATATGCTGCGTACGCTGCATCTGCGGGGATTGCAGAGGGGGTGCAGAAAAATGTGGCGATGAGCGCGAGGCCGAGCCCAATCATCCCCGCATACGCAATGGCAGATTTTTTCAGCCTGGGCACAAAAGCCTCGACCATGAGCAGGACAATTCCCAGCACGACCACGTAGGCCTCCAGGAAGACAGGATTTAGTCCGACAAAATTACTCACGGCAGCAGGGATGGGGTAATGAGTTCCAAAATGGGCTGGGGATAGAATCCGATCACCAGCATGGCGATGATAAGGAGCACCACTGCGTAGCGGGTCAGCGTATCGACATCAGTCAATGAAGCCCAGCGATCCGGCATCGTACCAAAGAAAACTTTGCGATACGCCCGTAACATATAAACAGCAGAAATCACAACACCCCACACGGCGACGACCGTTGCCCATTGGAAATTGCTTAAGCCCAAGATCGCGGGGGTGGCAATGGGACTGGAAAACGCACCGAAAAATACGAGCAATTCACCCGGAAAATTGGCAAATCCGGGCAACCCGATCGATGCCATGACTGCAAAGCCAAAGAGCAGCCCCAGCTTGGGAGCGACGCGGGCGAGGCCGCCGAGTTCGGAGTAGTCCAGGGTGCCTGTCTTTTCGCGGATCGCACCGCTCAGCGCGAAAAGCGCTGCTATGGACAATCCATGAGCCACCATGAGCAGCCCTGCACCGCTGAGGCTCAATTCGTTGAGCGCTGCAAACCCGAGGAAAATATACCCCATATGCATCACGCTGGAATAGCCCAACGTCCAATCGAGGCGCTTTTGAGAAATTGTCACGAGCCCGATGACCAGCAAATTACCAACGAGCAATACCAGCAATAGGTTCGCATATGTGGCCATCGCCTCTGGGAACACTGGCAGTACGAGACGCAGGAGACCATAGGCGCCAAACTTCTTGAGCACCCCGGCGTGAAGCATTGCTGCTGGTGTCGGAGCACTCGCATAGGCTTGCGGAGCCCACGAGTGAAACGGAAACAAGGACACCAAGGTTCCAAATCCGAAAAGCAGGAGCAGATACACCCAGTCGTCCGGTTTGAGGACTCCCGCGGCGGCAGCCTCTTGGATCACGCGCAGATCAAAGGACCGGATACCCACAGGCATCGCGCTGTAAAGACCGATGATACCGAGGAGAAGTACGAAGCTGCCGAGCCCGAGATAAATGGTCGCTTTCCAGGCGGCGGCTTGGCGGTCTCCGCTGCCCCAGATACCGATCAGGAGGAACGTTGGAATGAGCGCTACCTCATGGAAGGCATAAAAGAACAACACGTCGAGAGACGCAAATGCTCCGACCACACCAGTCGAAATCAGTAATATGCAGGCGTAAAACAGATTTTGACGGTCTTTGATGGGAGGAATGACCCAGACGGCAGCCACGGTGACGATCGAGGCCAAAAACAGCATTGCCAGCGACAGGCCGTCCGCGCCAAACAACAGCGACAATCCCATCGCTTCCGAGACAGTCCATCCGCCCACGAATTGGAAATCACCTGCCACACGGTCGTATTTAAAAATCAGGACGCACGTGAGCACGAACAAGATGACAGACGAAACACGCGCGGTGAGCCGGGCATTCGCACCGAGCATGATAAATCCCGCTGCCAAGAGGGGCAGCAGAGTCAGAAGAAAAAGCGGGCTGATATCACTCATGTCGTAGCAAACAGAAAGTAGATGAGCGCGACCACGCCCGCGCCGAAGAAGAACACGTACGCTTGGATGTTACCAAACTGGAGAAAGCGCAGCGCAAAGCCGACCGACCAAGTTAGCTTGGCCGTGAACTGAACCCCGACACCCTCGATAATCCAACGATCCACCCAGCCGAGTAAAGAAGCAGTGCCGTCCTGCGCCCATCGGACCAGCCACGTGTAGAAGTCGTCAATATACAGGCGATTGGCGAATGCCGGAATAGACACAGGGTCTTTCGCACCCGCTCGGCGGTAGATAAGAATGGCAGATACGACGCCGAGAACCAGAAACCCGAGAATCACCGGGTGTGCCCACCAAGCAAGATTCTCGGGATGGGTGATGGGGATGAATTGTTTTTGAATGATCGGATAACCTGCACCGAAAGCTGCAAGCGAAAGCAGCATAAGCGGCACAGTCATTATCAACGAAGACTCTTGCGCCTTACGGGCGTGATCCGTGCGCGGAGCCCCGAAGAATACCACAACGATGAGCCGTGTCATGTAGGCGGCGGTCAGAACGACCGCACCGGCGGAAATCCAATACCAGAGCATACTTTTGCCCAGTGCGTATTCGATGATCAGATCTTTACTGAATGAGCCGGCAAAAAACGGGCAACCAATAAGAGCCAAGGTTCCAATGACCATCGCGAGGAAAGTGATCGGCATCTTTTTTGCAAGTCCGCCCATTTCCCAAATGTCCTGCTTGTGGTGCATCCCCACGATCACTGAGCCTGCACAGAGAAACAAGAGGCACTTAAAGAACGCGTGGGTGAAGAGGTGAAACATCGGAATTCCCCACACCGGGCCAACCGCGACACCGAGCACCATGTATCCCAACTGCGAAATCGTGGAGTAAGCAAGGATGCGCTTGATGTCGTTTTGCTGAATTGCCATCAGCCCAGCCACAAAGCAGGTCAGAGCACCAATCCATCCGATAACTTCCAACGCAATCGGCGCCGCGAGAACGATGGGGAAAATCCTCGCCAGCATGTAAATGCCCGCAGCGACCATGGTAGCAGCGTGAAGCAACGAGGAAACCGGAGTCGGACCCTCCATGGAATTGGGCAGCCACACATGCAGGGGAAGTTGGGCGGACTTTCCGACCGTGCCACAAAACACAAGAATCACTGCGACGTTCAGCCAGATTGGAGCCTCGTCAAATCCACCAAGCGAGGATCCGACTTCGGAGAATATCACGCTGCCAGTGACAAACCAGAAGACAAGAATTCCCAGCATAAACCCAAAGTCGCCGATGCGGTTCAAAGTAAATGCCTGCTTGCACGCCTCGGCTGCCGAATCCTTGCCGAAATAATGCCCAATCAGAATGAACGAACTCACGCCGACCAACTCCCAAAAAATGAACATCATCACGAAATTGTCCGCGAGGACAATCCCGAGCATGGAAAAGAGGAAGAGCGACAGCGCGGCGAAGAATCGGGTATATCCCTCTTCGGTCGCCATATAGCCTACGGAATAAATGAAAACCAGGGTCGCAATCGTGGTGACCACAAGCAACATCACCTTGCTCAGCGCATCGATCGTCAGCCCGATCGGAACATAAAACTGCGCCGGCGACTCGGCCCCAACGAGTTTTCCAAAATCGATCCACTCGATACGAACGGGATCAACAAAGTCCGCGCCCGCAAACAACCACCAACTCAGCACGCAGGTAAAAGCAGCTCCTGCAATGGCAAGTCCAGAGCTGACGGGCTTGCCAAGTTTTCCGATAAACAAAATCACCACCGCCATGACGAGCGGGGTGAACAAAATGAACCATGCTGCGGATTGCGGTGTCATGGATTAAAACTTCAGCGTGTCCAAGTCTTCGACGTGTGTTGTCTGGAGCGAGCGGTAAAGCGCGACAATAATAGCAAGCCCCACGGCGACCTCCGCCGCGGCAACAGTGATGATAAAGAAAACGAGGATCTGCGCGTCGTAGGCGGGGAGCCCCGCAGGCGACAGATTAAATCTCGAAAACGAGACGAGAGAAAGATTGGCCGCGTTGAGCATCAGCTCCAGCCCCATGAAAATGATGAGGATATTCCGGCGGAGCAGCACGGCTGTCATGCCGAGCGTAAAAAGCAATCCACTGACGACGAGATAATGGGCAAGTGTGGGAGCCATGGAGGTCAATCGAGTTGGCGCTTACTGAGCAGGACGACACCCACCGTGGCGACCAGCAGGAGCACCCCAATGATTTGAAAGGGCATATTAAAGTCTAGAAATAGAGTCATCCCGACGGCGTGCACATCATCCACCGGACCAGAGAGCGCAGGCTTGGTCGCCTGGAAAGCGGGATTCGAGGCGATGACTTTGACGAGCAGCCCGACAAACCCGCCAATCACCAATGCTCCACCCACGCAAGCGGGGATGTTGAGCTTCCGGGTGCGTTCCGATTTCAAGTCCAGAAGCATGATGATGAATAAAAACAACACCATCACCGCACCCGCATAGACAAGGACTTGGATCACGGCGATGAAAAATGCGTCCAGCGTGATGAAGAGCGCGGCCAACGCGACAAATGCCAGCACAAGGCACATCGCAGAATTCACGGGGCTCCGGGAAAACACAACGCCAAGCCCGGCAGCAAGCATGATGGCGGCAAAGATCCAGAATAAAATCAGCGACACGGTGGTTAAGGAATTGAAGTAATAGAAGCGTTTCTGCGGTTCGCGGGAGGTTCTACCACCACGAAGCTGCCTCGACTACTTTTTTTCGTTCCACTTATTCACGACGCCATTCATCACTCCACCCAACTCGTAGAGTTTTTCTTTATCATGGACCATCTCGGCCCGGCTAAGTCCAGTGATAGAATAATCCTTCCGGAGGAAGATCGCTTGTTCTGGACAGACTTCTTCGCACAGCCCGCAATAGATGCAGCGGATCATATCGATCTCAAATACTTTTGGCCGCTTCTCGACTTTCGACCAACGATCTTCGACAGGGATTTCCTCGGATTTAATCGTGATTGCACGCGGCGGGCAGATGAACTCGCATAGCTGGCAGGAGACACAGCGTTCGCGACCCCATTCGTCCTTAACCAGCGTAGGTGCCCCGCGATACCAATCCGGGAGTTGGTCATCCCACTTTTGCTCGGGGTATTGCATCGTGACTTTCGTCGCGCCGGTCATTGTTTTGACGAAATGTTTGATGGTCAGAAACAGACCGCCCAGCAAGGCCGGGAGGTAAAGCCTCTCGGCGAGGGATAATTTGGGACGTTGAAGAACGAGTGCCATAACCTAAAATTTAACGAATGCCAGAACGATTGCGGTAATAAAAATATTCACGAGCGCGAGTTCGAAGAAAAAATACCATCCCAATTTCATGAGTTGGTCATAACGAAACCGGGGGACTGTCCACCGCACCCAGATAAAGAAAAACAACAGGGCAGAAACTTTCGCAAAAAACACGCCAATATTCACCAATCCCCAGAGCGCGCCAGCCATCCATGCCGGAATGAACGGCAATCCAAGAAACGAAGTGGCCGAGCCATCAGGGACGAGCGGCAGACTCCAACCGCCGAGGAACAATGTAACGATAACTCCCGATCCGGCGATCATTGCCGCATATTCACCCAGGAAAAAAAGCGCAAATCCCATGCCGGAATACTCGGTGTGATACCCGCCGACCAGCTCCTGCTCAGCTTCTGGCAAGTCAAATGGAGCGCGGTTCGTTTCCGCAAACATAGCAACAAGGAAGATAACAAACGAAATCAGCATGGGAATCCATAGAAGGATTCGCTGGACGGAAAATCCGGCTACGATGGAGTCGATGATGATTTTCGGATCGTGCATCGCAGCTTCGATGCTGAATCCCTGGGGCCAGAAAGGGAATACGAGCCATCCGTTTTTCACCTGCCAGTCAACGATTTCTGGCAGGCTCAATGTTCCGATGATCAAAAATACCGGAACCACTGAAAGCCCGAGTGCCAACTCATAGGAGATCATCTGCGAACTGGACCGGATTCCGCCGAGAAATGGATATTTTGAGTTGGACGCCCACCCGGCTAGCACGATGCCATACACCCCGAGCGACGAGACGGCGAAGACATACAGCACCCCGATATTGATGTCCGCAATAACCATCGGCACGCCAAACAATTCGCTGCCAAAGGGCAATACCGCCAGCACGAGGATCGGCGGGATCATCGCGAGCTTGGGCGCGATGTAGTAGTAGAACTTGTTGACGCTATTCGGGATGAAATTTTCTTTCAGCAGAAGTTTCAATGCATCCGCGATCGGCTGTCCGAGGCCAAGCAGGCGCACGTTGGTCAGCGGGATACCTACCCGATTCGGGCCGACGCGGTTTTGAATGAATGCGCTGACTTTGCGTTCCGCGTAAACCGTGTAGGAGACGAGTCCAAGAATGATACCAAGGAGGACCAACGTCTTGACCAATGAGGTCCAGACGAGAAAAATTTCGGGTGACAACAAAAGGTTCAAGATATCCATAAAACGCGCGCGACGCCATTTGGTTACTAACAACCCCCCCGAACTGTCGAGGCGCAACATGGCAAATCGCAAAAATTTTACCTCTCCGTCAGCCAGCGAACATCGTCTCTGATCCCGGCGCTCGCAATATTTCGAGCACGGCCGTTTTGGTTCTGGCACCTCACCTCGGCAGAATGCCGCAGGATCAAACGCCGTGGCAAAATGATCTTCGGATGTTGCGCCATCGACATCGAGACGGAGCTCGTCTGGACGTCCGGCTGCCAAATCATCCAGCGCACCGGAAATCGTGCGCGGGATCCCGGCGCCCATGAGCACGACATCAACCCCCGCCAGCATCGCTCCAAATATCGCAGAGCACGTGATGGCATCAGCACCGGCCGAAACGGCATCTCCTGAGGTTTACCACTGCGGATGAAATAGTGGTTCCAAAATTTCTGCGCGATCCCAGGGAACGGGAAGACTGCCAATGCGCGGGCAAAGTGGCCGCCAATGTCTCCGAGTTGAAGCTGGCGAGCCGCCACGACTTCCATCCCGACACGGAGACTCCCATCCCGCCTTGAATTATTTGTGGCAATGCGATCATGATTTGGCCTGGCAGCGTTCCAGCCCGTTCTCTCCGGCGCAACGCGTTCAGACCAAAATCGGGTTCTTCGCTGTTTTCGGTGGGTGAGCATGTTCAGTTAAGACCCGGAGGGTCCATTAGGAAATTAGCCGGTGGTGCAAACCACCGGAATTCGATACGGTCAGTGATCCGCCCCGGCAGGAGCGGAGGAAAATCCCAACCATGCCATCGACCCATCTCTGCATGCATTACCATCTGGTTTTTGGAACCAAGGATCATGCGCCGGGCATTGCATCTGCGTGGCGTGGCGATTTGCATGCTTTCATGGGTGGCATTGTGCGCACCCTTGGTGGTGTGCCGGAGGTCGTGGGTGGTGTTTCCGACCATGTTCATTTGATGGTGGGACTACGAGCAACGCATTGCCTCTCCGATGTAATGCGCGAATTAAAGTCCGTTTCCTCGCGATGGGTCCATGAAACCCCGGGCTTAAGTCGTTTTGCGTGGCAGGAAGGTTGCGGAGCATTCCCTGTGAGTCATTCGCAGAGGGTTACTCTCCGGCGTTATATTGAAAACCAGGAGGAGCACCATCGTACGCGCACGTTTCGCGAGGAATATCTGGAACTCCTCCAGCGACACGGAGTGGAGTTTGATAGTCGGTATGTGTTTTGATCCGTCGCCCCTGCCGGGGCTGATGTCATCATCGGTCGATATTCCGGTGGCTAGTACCACCGGCTAATTTCCGCAAGCCCTCCGGGCTGACGAAGTCGCGACCCCACTGGAAATAGCGAAGAACCCAAAATCGGTCCACTTTTTGCCTTGGCCCAATGAATTGCGTCATAAACCAAAAACTGAAACAGAATATCCCGCAGAGTGAACTCGGAGTGTTAGGCGAGATCGAACCGGTCGAGGTTCATGACTTTGGTCCAAGCGGCGACGAAGTCGTGAACGAGCTTCTTCTCGCCATCGGCGCATGCATACACTTCCGCGAGGGCGCGGAGGATGGAGTTCGAGCCGAAGATGAGATCGGCACGGGTGCCGGTCCACTTTAACTCGCCAGAGGTGCGATCACGACCCTCGAATACTTCCGGGTTCTTGCCGAGGGGAGCCCAGACGGTGTTCATGTCTAGAAGATGGACAAAAAAGTCGTTGGTGAGCGATCCAGCGCGTTTGGTAAATACTCCGTGGGTGCCTCCGCCTGTGTTCGTATTGAGCACACGCAGGCCGCCGACGAGGGCGGTCATTTCGGGGGCAGTGAGCGTCAATAGCTGCGCCTTGTCGATGAGAAGCGCTTCGGCAGGCACGGTATAGTTGCCCTTGAGGTAATTGCGAAAGCCGTCCGCAATCGGCTCCAGCACCGCGAAGGACTCGACGTCGGTTTGCTCTGCCGATGCGTCCATGCGGCCCCCAGTGAACGGAACATCGACTTCGTATCCGGCGGTTTTTGCAGACTGCTCGACGCCGGCATTACCTGCCAAGACAATGAGATCTGCGAGCGAAACCCTCTTGCCGCCACTTTGTGCGGCATTGAAGTCACTCTGGATGGCCTCCAGAACTTCAAGCACACGGGCAAGCTGGACGGGCTGGTTTACTTCCCAGTCTTTTTGAGGGGCGAGACGGATGCGCGCACCATTTGCGCCGCCTCGCATGTCGGAGCCACGGAAGCTGGATGCCGCGGCCCATGCGGTCGATACGAGTTGCGAACCAATAATGCCTGAGGCAAGCACCTTGCTCTTGAGTGAGGCAACGTCCTGCGCATCAATGAGCGGGTGATTAACGGCAGGAATCGGATCCTGCCACACGAGATCCTCGCTCGGGACTTCCGGCCCCAGGTAGCGGTCACGGGGTCCCATGTCGCGATGCGTAAGCTTGAACCACGCGCGTGCGAATGCTTCGGCAAACTCATTCGGGTTCTCCATGAAGCGGCGGGAAATCTTTTCGTAGACCGGGTCAAAGCGCAGCGACAGGTCGGTTGTGAGCATGGTGGGCAAACGCTTTTTCGATGGATCAAACGGATCTGGAATCGTGGCTTCTGCGTCCTTTGCAACCCACTGGTGCGCACCTGCCGGGCTTTTGCTCAGTTCCCATTCGTAATTAAACAGGTTCTCAAAATAGTAATTGCTCCACTGAGCGGGTGCCTGCGTCCACGTGACTTCGAGGCCGCTGGTGATGGCGTCAGCGCCCCTGCCAGTCCGAAAACTGCTTTTCCATCCCAACCCTTGTTCCTCTATGGGAGCGGCTTCTGCCTCCGGGCCGACATGGTCTGCCGGCCCAGCGCCGTGCGTTTTCCCAAAGGTGTGGCCGCCAGCGATGAGAGCGACGGTTTCCTCGTCGTTCATGGCCATTCTAGCAAAGGTGTCGCGGATGTCGTAGGCCGCTTTAAGAGGGTCTGGATTGCCGTCCGGACCCTCTGGGTTTACGTAAATCAACCCCATCTGCACGGCGGCAAGAGGCTGTTCCAGATTGCGGCTGTGGATGTAACCATCCGCATCATCCTCGGAAACAAGTACTGCAGATTCATCTTTATCGACCCCTTCGGAGCCCTGCGCGTAACGCACGTCGCCACCCAGCCACGTCGTCTCGCGGCCCCAATAGACATCCTGATCCGGCTCCCACGTATCCGCACGACCGCCACCAAATCCGAAAGGTTTAAAGCCCATCGTTTCGAGGGCAACGTTACTGGTGAGGATCATGAGATCGGCCCAGGAAATCTTACGGCCGTACTTTTGCTTGATCGGCCAGAGGAGGCGGCGCGCCTTGTCGAGGTTCACGTTGTCAGGCCAACTATTCAGCGGCGCAAATCGTTGCTGCCCACGACCACTGCCGCCGCGACCGTCTCCGGTGCGATAGGTGCCGGCACTGTGCCATGCCATACGGATAAAAAACGGGCCGTAGTGGCCAAAGTCTGCGGGCCACCAGTCTTGCGAATCCGTCATCAACGCGGCCAGATCAGCCTTCACCGCAGGAAGGTCGAGGCTATTGAATTCCTCCGCGTAATTGAAGTCCTCACCCATGGGATTGGACTTCACGGAATGCTGGTTTAGCAGCTCGACCTTCAGCCGGTTCGGCCACCAGTCTTGGTTGGTCGTGCCACCGCCCGTTATAACGGAGGGGGTGGCGGAATGATTAAAAGGGCATTTGCCTTGGGGGGACTCGGGAGATTCGTCTGACATATGTATTTTTCCTCAGGTCTATGAATGCAATTTCTGTCCGGGACTTATTTGCCTTGGACTATTTGGAGTTTTAGCACGTTTCCTCTGATTGGCGAAATACTTGTTTCCTTTGAATTGCATAGGGTTTGCCTATGGCGTTTTCACGTGTTATCGGAGACGAAACTTGGTCGTAACGATCGCGTAATTTCGTCTACCTCCCTGGCTCCTTCGGGACTCAGGCGCACAAATGCTGGGGTCTGACCGCTCGCGGAGCCCACGAGCTGACGCTTCGCAACCTCGCTCTGGATCACGTCTCCCAAGGCGTGATCATCACAGACGTGAACGGCCCGACCCATTACGCGCATGCGGGGCCTTAAAAAAATGACCGGCTACCAAGCCGGGTGGTTCGAAGGGGAGATTCTGAACTATCGGCGGGATAGCACCCCGTTTTGGAACGAACTCTCGATTATTCCCAACTTCGACAAGACCGGTCAACTGGTTCAGTTCATCGGCATCCAACGGGATGTCACGGACTGGCGACGTGCGGAGGCGGCGTTAGCCGAGAGTGAGAGACGATTTCAAAACTTACTCAGAAGCGCACCCGCTGTGGCGATTCAATGGAGTCGATCGAACTATCCAGTATTGAAATGAAGCGTTCGAGCGCTTTTATGGCTACGCGGAAACAGAAGCCACCAGACAAAATTTGCTCGATCTTATCATCCCACCTGGATTGCGCCCGCAGGTTCAGGCGGCTCTCGCCGGAGTCGCCCAGCATGGCCAGAATATCCCCAACGCGGAGTTAGAGCTGATGCGCAAGGATGGCTCCCGGATCAACGTATTTTCCAGTCACACGGTCGTGCGGCGTCCGGGTCATCCGCCCGAGATTTTCTGCATCGATATTGATTTCACTGTACGGAAAGCCGCTGACGAGACGCTGCAGCAGGGCTGGTCCTTGCTGAGCATAGCCAGCCGCATTGGACGGCTCGGCGCCTGGCGAGTGGACTTACCGGAGGACAAGCCCACTTGGTCCGAGGAGGTGCGCAGCATCCACGAATTGCCGCCGGATTGCGTGCTCAGC
>Ga0105053_10002482_pt1 | contig 28596 bp, 21 predicted proteins | sample BON01_FD_78093 | JGI IMG/M metagenome (GOLD analysis project Ga0105053, IMG submission 78093) | Freshwater microbial communities from Lake Bonney liftoff mats and glacier meltwater in Antarctica - BON-01 | ecosystem: Environmental > Aquatic > Freshwater > Ice > Glacier meltwater | place: Lake...
AGGCTATCAAAAACGGGTATGAGTGGGGATTGCATTCAGTGAGAACTTATCATGAAGCTACTGAAGAAAACCAACAGCATCAACGTGTCTTCATATGTTTGCTGATGCAAAGGAATGAAAATAATTGTGAGATAGTGAAGGATGCTTATTTCCATTTGGCGTGATACAAAAATAGTGAACAAACGCTGGTACATGCACCAGATCACTCGTAAAAATGACAGATATTGACATCTGGATACCGCTAGCTCTGTGTCACATGCTCGTTGACCGAATTCATGGGAGAACGCCTCGCAAAGACTCAAGCAGATTCAGCAAGGCAAGAAGCATTGTAGGTATTTGTCACTTGAAATGAAGACGTTAGAAGATATTGTAAAGTAATCAACGGTAAAATAGAGCTATGTATATAGGATACCTGGGGTATATACGGCGAAGGAAAAGTTCACTCAGAGTACGAGATTTTCTATATTATAATTACACGTTTCTTCTGCCATTATCTTCAAAGTCTAGGAGATAAGAATAATAACTGAATGGCAATGAACATATGTCGCCTGTGGAGAGCCATATTGCCTGGAGTACGACGATCTGTCGCTGAAAATAAAGCCACCAGTTGCTAAATTCTAATATTATTAAAAACAAGAGGACTACGAATAGACTTAAATAGTGGACTTTCTGTTCAAGTTTTTTGTTTTCAGAAAGATTTTGAGGTACTAAATTGAGAGCCGCTACCAGGTGATTTCGAATTACTTCGGGGTGTTTCTTAGCTTAAATTGGTCGGAACAAAAATTTCCGTAAGCTTTAGCTCGCCTTCTTCGCATTTCAACTTGGGATACTTGTCGTTTATGACCATAGGAACATGGAGCAGACCCAACAGAAGAAGGAGACTGACGTGTGAGATACGGTTCCAGTTGATTGTTAGGTGTCCTCTTTACGGAAATATCATGATTTGCTTTAATTGCAGATTTTCGAAGTTGACTCACCCATGGTTTTTCTTCAGTTGAATATATTCCAGTTCTAACATTTGGAGTTCCTATTCTTGATCGAACGAAACGTGTTTGACCGGATTGCCTTGGTCTATGCTGCGGATGGTAAGATATAGTGTCAACAGTGAGATTTGGATGGAATGAATCAGGAGGAGGTGGAGGTAAATGGCCAAAAGATATCTCATTATGGGCCAAGATAGTAGAAACCTCGTTCGCGAAAGAGACTATGTTCATATCGTTAAGAGTGCTAGGTATATCAGTCACACCGGATATGCCCAATTCAGTTCGTGACCTTAATAATTCTGTCGAGTATGTAATTATGGCTGCTAATACTTTATCTTCGCCTAACCGACACATGAGAGACGCTAGGACTCTCAAGGCAAGGCATTTTGCTCTTAATTCAAGTTCTTCTTCTGCATCCGAGACACTAGCCCATTGCAACTCTATTTCATCTCGCGACCTTAATAGGCTTTCTAGGCTCGCATTCTCAATCGACAGCATAAACGACATTCAACGCTTAACCACTTCAAAATTCGAAGTGGCGTGTCTTATAAAAAACAAACACTTTCGAGTAGTATGTAGACCCTATTTCTAATTGTACATTTCATAATATGGTCTACCACATATGTCGTTTGTGGTTTCTTGGTACTATTGCGAGGTACAACGCACTCAGTTGTTGCAATCGTTTTGAAGTTGAGCAATGAATAGGGCCATTTTAAATACCAGGGTTTTTATGCGCCGGAGAATATCGCTTTGTAAAAGTTTACCAGGAAATGGGTTGGTGAATAGGCGGCCTTTGACAACATATTCACCACCTCATCATTCTATATTGAGAAGGACTGCTCATGTGGTTGCTGGTTTGTATGCTACACTCGCGTTGATTCCCATTGGATTTACCGGGATGGCTGCTTACCACTGGTTAAAAGGTCACCCCAAGCAAAAAGTTAATGCGTTTTTGTTTTTCGCTTGGACTGGATTTCTTAGTTTGCCAGCATCCATGGTTCTACTTGCATCTGTCCCATTTGTATTTATGTTTGATTATAAGGAAAGGGTCTTTCTAGATATGGTCCAACGTGTTTGGGCTCAAACAACTTGTCTCCCGTTTTTCATACCCACAATCTTAGGTTACGAGCATCTTGCTTCGATAGAAGGCAAGGCTGTGGTTTTGGTGTCAAACCATCAAAGTTGGGCTGATATATATGCGTTGTTTTGGTTACCTCTTCCGTTTCGATTTGTTGCAAAGAAGGAAATATTTTACATTCCTTTAGTTGGATGGTGTATGGGTTTGATAGGCCATATAGGTGTGTCCAGAAATAGTATATCAAGTAGATCATCGGTGGTTGAAACATGCATTGATGAAGTCAAGCAGGGTGTTTCCGTTTTTTTCTTTCCTGAAGGAACCAGGTCTCGTGATGGCACATTAGGTGCGTTTAAAAAAGGTGCATTTGTTATTGCTCTAGAAGCTGATGTTCCAATACTCCCGATTTCAATCAGTGGAACAGGGCACTTGATGCCTCCTGGCGAGACCTGCTTAGATATCGACTCGTCAAATGTTGTCATTAAGGTACATGCTCCGATTTACCCAGAGAATTTTGAGTCGCTTGATGCAATAAGGGAGTATACGCGCAAAGTAATTCAAAGCTAGTGGCTATCTTAAATATTTAATAATTAAAGAAAGGAAAACTTAGGATTTCAAAAATGCATTTAAATCCGACGAGCCCCCCTCCTCTATCCACATTCGATGTCTCAAGAAGAAACTTATACGAAAGCCGAGGATGTTGATGTTGCGAGCACTATAGCCCACCTTCTTGATTATGAGGATGCTGATGGCGATACTCTTGAAAATATGGATAAACCTGTGCCCGTAAGTTCCTTCTCATTAGTTAGTCTGTTTTAATACGTTTTAGCTTGCATGGATTGTAAACATTCTCCAAGGTATATGGGAAACCCAAGGCTTGTTTGACCAGTGACGTTAAATATTGAAATAACAATACAATTAATAAACAAGTTAAATAATTAAGGAGAACATTGTAGATGAGTTTCCAGTGTAAGTAAAGACGCAACTGTGAAAGTCGCTCTTTTATCACCGCATGCACAACGCGGGTCGATTGTTTCAATCGCATTGTATTTTTCAGGAACCAGCATCGATTCATCTGAAGTCTTTGCAGATACAATTTTTTTGTTTGGTAAATATCCTTCATGCTGCCTTGCCATGATCGCACTTCCACCTTTATGATGAGTGATATATCTGGTCAAAAAGAATGGAACGGTAATATCCAACTGGTTTCTGCTAGGAGGAACCGAGCACATACCTCCTCGCTTTGAAATTCGACCATCGTCATGGACAGGTGTATCATGTAGAGGAAACCATCCACTTCTTAATTGTTTCAACTCATGAATTGCGATGGCAAACACATGGATATCATTCAGTCCAATTGAATTTAACACCCAAGGCTTGGAACAATAATCAGCTGGAAATGAGAAAGTTGGAATGCCCTGAAAACAGAGTTGTGCAAGTTCTAGCATTCGACCATCATATAACTCCAACACTCGGGTAAGTAACGCGGATGTCCCTGGGTTTAGGCGAAAGGCAAAAACGCCAGTATCAATACGAAAGTCTGAGCAGTAAGGATTAACTTCCTCCAAGTCATCTAATGTACGAACACCAATCGTAGATTCAAAGCAGTCGGTTTCGGGAATGTAAGATATGTCCCGGGTTCGGATCTCTGAAAGAAAGCCAGAGTACAGCGATTTGCTAACCGTTACGTCAACATCCAGCCATAGCATCATACTCTGCTGATCTAAATGCTTGGATAAATGACTTATCGCAACCGCCTTTCGAACTAAAGCAGTTCCATCCATAATTCTATCAGACAACGACTTAATACCGTCGATGGAATAGAAAGTCTTATACATGGAACCGTTCACGAGAGAATTTAAAAGGTTTGGAGCTGCATCAAAAACATCTATAGAACAAGCCCCAATACTATCCAGTACTTCTTCAGATATTGGATCTCTTCCCATGAGTACATCCCAAGTATTTTCATGGTACACAATCAAAGGAGGTAGATATTTGACGTTGCCCCATAGTGTGTTTTTAAAATTCCTCCCTTTGAAGTGAGCAAATGCAGGAGATGTGACAGAGGTCACGGCAATGAGTGGTGGAGGATCTCCATTTGGGCTTCGCAATTTTTCTAGACAGTTATTTAATTCTTTCGACTTGAGTAGAAAAGTAGAAGACGTATCTGGTAAGTTGCCAGGTAGTCTGCCTAAACTGTCGGTTCCTACTATCGGTTTGAAAGAAAAGCTCTTCAATATAGAAAAGAAGCATAACAAGGATGCAACTGCAATGAAACTATAAAGGGAAACGAACTTGGTTGTCAATCTGGCCATCACGTTTCGTTTTCACGACTTTCGATTTGTAGACCCCGCAATGTTTTCACAGCAATATAATTATAGCGCGGCAAGAACTGACAGATGAATCCAGAACAAAGAAGAAAAAGTAAAACGGAATTATACTTTGTTCCAGATGCCACTCTTATCATTATGGAACAAGTTCCCTCATCTGCTAAGCTGTCACCGGAATTCGCGGGTAGGAAGACCAAAGAATGTTTTGATCAATGGATAGAAGAAAGCAAAAACTTTTCAAAGAGCAAGCATATCTCAATAAACAAACATATACCTTTGAAGGTAGCTCCACTTAAGATAAAGGGGGAATTTTCAAGTAGAAGAAATGCAAATGCTTGTGGCAACAATCGGGAAATGAGAATTAAAAAATGTTTGGAGCACGATTGTTTCTCTGACGACCCCACAGTCAGACTAAACGCAATCAGTTTGTTGTTGAATATCGGATATAACTTCTCGTCACTGGTATCTAAATATGGTCTGCTGAAGATTATTCTTCAACTTTGCCAATCGGGAGAACTCGACCCTAATCCCAATCCAATATTTCGATGGCCATATGCGACGATCAGATATTTCGCAGTTCTCTCATTAAGCCAAATCCTTCGGTTAGGAAATGTTAATTCATATCAAAGAAGATGGATGGTGAAACTCGGAGCTGTGAATGTGATGGCATTGGCTTGCGAACTGAATACCAAAAGTACTCCAAAATTTTCCACCTCTTACAAGGACACAGATTATGAGACTAAGAATATTGCACGTGCTTGTTTGCGTGAGTGTTTCACAGAAGATGAGATCAATCGTTCTATTTCTTGTTTTGTACTGGAAAATAGAGAATGGGATGTGATGTCGAAGGAGCAACTACACCACGAAAGGTCGCATCGAAAGGCCTTGGTTGACTTGTGTACGTATGCAAAGCAAGTAAGAACACACTGCAAGTTGTTTAGAATGAACCCCGAGAGTTCTTTAGAAAAGAGGCTTTTGTGTGCCACAATCGAAACAAAATTGGAGCCAACAGGCATTATTGAATTCCATGAATCACGTTTCAAGTTGCGCAGCGATTTTGAACTGGTGGAAGATGAAATTCCCTCTGACAATGAAGAAGTTTCTTTCGATCTTTCTCCAGAGTTTCAAGAGGCTGCTAGACTTTTAAGACTGAAGAAGAAAGAGGAGCGACGTAGAAAAAGGGCATCAGAAGAACAAAATGAAGTTCAACATGTGTTGGACATAATAATGGGCCAGGTTGAAGCTATTGATTGGTGCCAATGTTTCATCAGAGTGTCTATTTTGGATGACATTGTTTTCCCACAAATACGCGAGTTAGAACGAATCCGCGAAGCAGCAGTGCAAGCACGAGAAGAATCGCTTTTCATGCAAATAGAAGACCAGTTGTATACTATAATTAGAAAGACGGAGTACACGAATATGCTTCGCGAGCAATCGCAGATAGTTGACGAGGATATGAACGGAGTTAAGAGTCGATTGAGAAAATTAAATCCTGAAGAGAGACGAGCCTATAAGCTTGGAGAAGAGGAATACCTACGAAGGTGTGATCTAAGAGAAATACGTGATAGGACACGAACATTAGAAAGGGAATGGGCCGCTATGGAAATAGAAGATGATATTGGGAAGAAAAATCGAGCACGTGACGCATGTGAGCGAAAGAAAGTATTGGTTGCATGGGAAGAGACTGTTGACGAGTCAGGAACCCTTTGTTACATTAATTCCCTGACTAAAGTATCGCAATTCATAAAACCAAGTGGATATGTATCGGCTGAGGTTCGAGAGGAACAAAGTGCTTTGCAAAAGCAGGAGTTGATAAAGGGAAGTTCGGATGGAGACAATGATGTTGATAGAAACAACGAAGATACAACTTGGCAGGAATATTACGATGAAACTTATCAAGCGATATATTACTACAATACAATAACCGGAGAAACAGCGTGGAAATAAAATTCAAAATATAATATATAATAACAAATCTAATATTCCTGGCTCTGGCTAACCTTTCCTTTTTTCTCTGCGCTCTTTTTAGGCATAAGAACAGCATGAATGTTTGGAAGAACTCCTCCAGAAGCGATAGTAACACCACCGAGAAGTTTATTTAACTCTTCATCATTACGAACTGCAAGTTGAATGTGTCTTGGAATGATTCTGGTTTTTTTATTGTCACGAGCGGCGTTACCGGCAAGTTCGAGAATCTCAGCAGCTAAATATTCAAGAACAGCAGCCATGTAAACTGGCGCGCCTCCTCCAACACGGTTTGCGTATCCTCCTTTCTTCAGGTATCTTGCAATACGACCGACAGGAAACTGAAGACCAGCTTTCGCAGATCGCGACGTAGCCTTGCCACTCTTCTTTCCTCTTCCTCCTTTTCCTTTTCCACTCATTATTTAATAATACGTCGATTCGTTGTTGATTTGCTGCGATTTATAATTCATCAAAGCGTTACCATGTTCATTCTTTTCCCTAGAATATCCTCCTCGCCTAAACCGCTAGGTCGCATAATATAGGTTCTACGTTAAGTTCTTTTTAAAATAATAAAAGACCCGGAGACAAATATCAAAATCATGATTTATGATTTTGTATCGATCCATTGAGATTTTTCCCTCGATTACTGAGGAACACACAGCAAACCTCGAACTCATATCTATACTACAATGGCAAAAACCCCAAGCAAGAAATCGGTCAAGGTGGCAAAGGATGGCAAGAAGAAGAGATCGTCGAAGAGGGTAGAGACATACTCCAGCTACATCTATAAAGTACTCAAACAAGTTCACCCAGAAACCGGAATCTCCAAAAAGTCCATGAGCATCATGAACTCATTTATCAACGACGTTTTTGAAAGACTTGCAACTGAAGCAGGCAAACTTGGCAAATACAACAGTAAAGCTACATTGTCCTCCAGAGAAGTACAGACTGCTGTTAGACTTGTTTTGCCTGGAGAGCTTGCTAAACATGCTGTTTCGGAAGGAACTAAAGCTGTTACCAAATTCACTTCTTAATTCTAGATTTTTGACTACTATATATAATAATCTATGTTTTGCTATAAATATCAAATCCTTTCCCGGTATGTCTGTTATTTTTACCAGATGTGCACATTAGATGTGTTACGGGAAGCCGTTTCTCTGAGGCTTTATAAAACTAGTTCATTTGAATTCACGAGTTCGTTCACATGCCTACAGTTGTATCTGTCAACAAGTTCAATCCGTGGTTCGTTCCTCCAAATGGAATGAACGGGTTTTTAATTGATTATAACACGCAAACTTGAATTTATTCAACACCTATTTATCTAAAATCATTTCTTTTTGTTTTTAACTGGTTCCTGTTTCTTTTTAGTGGCGTCGACAGGTTCTTCTTTCTTCGGAGCTTTAACTTTCTTTGCTTTCAAGTTGGAGTCATTTGACTTGAAGCGTATTTGAGTCCGTTGGCAGGAGAGGCGAGAGCATAGTTGGATTGAAGTTCTTCTTATTGAGATCATATTTCTGTTTTACTGTCGGTGCTTGCTGTCAAAGAATTGATTATGTGATGCTATAAACTTTGAACTTCCAATGCTAAAACCTTGCGGGGAGCTATCCGAAATAATTAAAATAATATTTACATGTAAAATTTTGAAAATGAACTAGTGTTTTGAATAGGTATCATGACTAATGTTTTTTTGAAAATTGAGAGAGGCAAAACACCAACGCTTGACAGTTTATAGCTACACGAAGAGAGAGAGAGATAAAGCATGGCAGATGCTGACGGACCAATCATGTACGTGGTGAAGAGAGATGGAAGCAAGGAGGAGGTGAAGTTTGACAAGATAACTTCAAGAATCGCGAAGCTTTGCTACGGTTTGGACAAGCGACACTGTGATCCCGTGAAGGTGGCACAGAAGGTAGTCACTGGGGTTTACTCTGGGGTGACTACGTGTGAGCTGGATGAGCTGGCTGCTGAGACTGCTGCCTACGCGAGTACGCAGCATCCTGACTTTAGCATTCTTGCTGCAAGAATATCAGTGAGCAATCTTCACAAAAAAACGAGTGATTCCTTTGCAGATACTATTGTGAAGCTCAGAAACCACATTCATCCTCGCAATGGAGAGAAAGCCCCGCTGGTTGCTGAGGATGTATACGATATCATCATGGCCAACAAAGAGAGACTTGATGCTGCTGTCAAGTACGAACGAGATTTTGAATACGAATACTTTGGATTCAAAACCTTGGAAAGGTCGTACTTACTCAAGATCAATGGAAAACCAGTTGAAAGGCCGCAACAGATGTTGATGAGGGTGTCCATTGGGATTCACAAAAATGACTTAGACAGAGCGATTGAAACGTACGATCTCATGTCGCAAAAGTACTTTACCCATGCAACTCCTACTCTGTTCAATTCTGGAACTCCACGACCTCAAATGTCATCTTGCTTTTTAGTCAGTGTGAAATCTGACTCTATCGAGGGTATTTACGACACTCTCAAAACATGCGCATGCATATCCAAGTATGCAGGCGGCATCGGGTTGAGTATCCACGATATTCGTGCATCCAACAGTTATGTTGCTGGAACCAATGGTGAATCCAACGGTATTGTACCAATGCTTCGTGTTTTTAACGATACTGCACGATATGTTGATCAAGGGGGAGGGAAGAGAAAAGGATCCTTTGCGATATATTTGGAACCTTGGCATGCTGACATTGAGGAATTTCTTGAATTGAAAAAGAATCATGGAAAGGAGGAAGCAAGAGCACGGGATTTATTTTACGCTCTTTGGATTCCTGATTTATTCATGAAGCGTGTTGAAGCGAATTCAACTTGGACATTGTTTTGCCCAAACGAGGCTCGAGGCCTAGCTGACGTGTACGGTGATGAATTTGAAGCACTTTACACCCGATACGAGAAAGAAGGCAAGGGTCGGAAGACGATGAGAGCTCAAGACCTCTGGTACCAGGTGCTAAATTCCCAAATCGAAACTGGTACACCGTACATGCTCTACAAAGATGCTTGCAATAAAAAATCCAATCAAAAGAATCTTGGAACCATTCGTTCCTCGAACTTGTGTACCGAGATTGTTCAATACACTTCACCTGACGAGGTAGCAGTATGTAATCTTGCGTCCATCAACCTGAGAAAGTTTGTCAGAGATGGCAAGTACGATTTCCAAGCCCTATTCGAGGTAGCTAAAATCATCACCAGAAACCTTAACAAAGTGATCGATGAGAATTTTTACCCTGTAGAAGAAGCAAAACGAAGCAACTTTCGTCACCGTCCAATCGGTTTAGGAGTTCAAGGTTTGGCCGATGCATTTTTCGAGTTACGTCTGGACTTCGACAGTCCTGAAGCAAAACAACTAAACAGAGACATCTTCGAGACAATCTACTTTGGTGCTTGCACTGCATCGAATGAATTGGCAGTGACCGACGGACATTACGAGACATTTCCTGGCTCGCCGATGAGTCAAGGTATCTTCCAATTTGACATGTGGGATCAAAAACCAAATGCATCTCTTGGATGGGATTGGGAAGGCCTACGAGAGAAAGTAATGGCAGATGGTGTGAGAAATTCATTGCTTGTGGCTCCAATGCCAACTGCGTCAACATCACAGATACTTGGCAACAACGAATGCTTTGAACCGTATACATCAAACATTTACTCCCGACGAGTTCTTTCAGGCGAGTTTGCGATCGTAAATAAACATCTGGTGAAAGATTTGCTAGCCTTGGGTCTATGGACTGCTGATATCCGAAATGCAATCATTGCTTCACGAGGGTCGGTTCAGACAATTCCTGAAATCCCAAATGACATCAAAAGTATGTACAAAACAGTGTGGGAAATCAAGCAACGTGTTATCATTGAAATGGCTGCTGATAGAGGCGCATTCATTGATCAGAGTCAGAGTATGAACATTCATCTGGCTGAGCCAAATGTCGGCATGTTAACCTCCATGCATTTCTTTAGTTGGAAAAAGGGCTTGAAAACTGGATTATACTATCTACGAACCCAACCAAAAGCTGCAGCTATCCAATTTACTGTCGATCAAGATGCAATCAAGGCCCGTGCACATGTTGCTGCAGCGGCTCTAGCTGACGAAGAAGAAGAATGTCTTATGTGCGGAAGCTAAAAATACACTCAGAAGTAAAAGAAACCAAATATATAATTAACCAAATGATCTTTTGCAATACTTCAATTGTAGAATAGAAGACACTTCCTTAAACTGCTGCACGCAGTATTCCATATCTTTCCGTGAATGCGCTGCTGATACACATAGTCTTGCCCGGGTTTGATTCAAAGCGCATGCAGGGAAACCTACAACAACAGTCGCTAGTCCCCTCTCTAGACACAATTGATGAAACATAGCCAATTTGGATGGTATATATAGCATAATGATAATCACAGGCGATCCATCATCTCCCAATACTTCACAGCCCATATCCACCAAGGCACGTCGCAGGTAATTGGAATTATTGCGAATGTCTGTTAGTTTTGTTTTTCCAATGTCAGAACCATCTTCACCCTTTATGATACGAAGGGATGTGATGATTTGTTGAGCAACAACAGGTGACATACCACTGGTGAAGAAACTACCAGAACTATGTACACGCAAATAGTTTACAATTTCTTTCGATGCCGCACAATACCCTCCCATAGCACCAAACGATTTAGTAAATGTGCCCATTAAGATATCAATTTCCGATGGATCAACTCCAGCTGATTCACATATACCTCTGCCAGTAGCACCTAAGGCGCCGATCGAGTGTGCCTCATCAACATATATATAGGCTTTATACTTCTTTGCCACATCGACTACTTCACGAAGTTCGCACAGTTCCCCCTCCATAGAATAAATCCCTTCTACCATCACAATGATCTTTCTCCATGGTCGATTAGTCAGTGGTTGTCCCGTAACAACTGCCAACTTGAGAACTTCTTCAAGATTCTTCACGTCGTTATGTCGGAATACCCGAATGGTAGCACCAGAAGCCCGTGATCCGTTAACAATAGACGTATGGTTCAATGTGTCACTTATGATCAGACTTCCCTTGCCTAGTAAAGCTGGAATAGCAGATTGGTTGGTACCGTATCCTTGACCGAATACAACGGCGTCTTCCTTCCCAACAAACGAGGCGATAGCTAGTTCTAAATCACGTGTTACACTTGTTGTTCCACCTTCAAGAGCAGATGCATAGCATCCAGATCCAAATTCATGTAGTGTCTCCATAACACGATCCTGACAGGTAGATGCCCAATCATCAGCGAAGCCTAGGTAGTTGTATGACCCTAGGTTGATGCAATTTACAGATTTCTCCGTCAAGATCGGAACCCCATTGTTGTTTTTCTCGCGAAGTTGAATGTTCATCTTCGCTCCAGGGGAACTAATGCATACATTATCAAATGCCTTCCAAATCTGCGCCTTCCTAGAAGCAGGAGTTAGTAACAGGAAACCCGCATATTTTGAATACTTACAGCCTACGAGAGTAGAAAGAGTCAAACCCTTTTGATAACAGAGCATACCCATCTCTATCTTTCTGTACTACATGTAAGACTAAACTATCTTGAGCCCGAATAACATACCTTCTTTGTTCCTGCTACCACGTCCTTCATGAAGTCAAGCAGGTCGTAGAGGCAACCTATCAGCACAATAGCTACATACTGGTAGTATAATATGTACTGCAAAATAGAGCTATCTACTGGCTCTTCCATATCAGACACGGAGATAGTACGGCGGGGTGCCATGATGAGCGAACAAACAACAAAACGAAAGAATAGGTGGTACGACCCCCACTGAAAAATATAAGGCCAAATACGCATCTAAAATTAATGCTCTGCATAGTTGAACTGCAATCAGACAAAACACTTCAGATATGACCAAAATCTTCGAAGATAATTGGGATTCTGGTTTAAGAACATTTATGCATTCTCAATTTAATATAAAACAGTCGTAGAATATCGTTAATCGTTCAGTGAAAGCGCTAACGTCCCCTGTCCTTCAGAACTGGCTAATGCTCCGATTCCTTTAATAGGAGGAATGAGCCGGAGATGTGCTATCAAAATTTGAAGGACTTCCTTTTCTTGTGTCTTACGAATACGTTGTGACTTTGATTTGTTGTTGTTAAATTCCTCAAGAAAAGTCTCGAGTTGTTGTCCTGAAATAGTCCCCTTATACTCTCGACAAGTGCACATGTCTTTCGCAACAAAAAGGTAACTGAATCCAGATTTAAATCCTTGCAAAAGAACTTGGCAGTCTCTCGTTGTAACACCACTCTTGACTTTGAAATTTTTTCCTCCAGTGTAAACTTCGTCAACCAAAACTCCCATGAGTTTTTGCCTCTTCAATTTCTTTCCTCTTACCCTGCCTACGCAGCCACGTCCAACGCGTTGAATACTAACTGCTCTTTCGTGTAATGACCTTAAGTGGTCGCACCAAAGCTTTCTCCTACATTGAGCTTGTATCACCATGGATGCTCGTTTGCGCTTATCACGAATGCTTTGTTTTTCCAACTGCTTCTTTTCCAAAATTTGAAGCTGGTTTTGCTTTTCTTGTCGAACTTTACGGAGAAAAGTTGCCACTATTCTTGCAAGCTTGCCTCGAACCATCCGCTGGATTTCAACAGAACCCATTTTCATTTTCATTTCTTTCTCCTGTATGCGAATCAATTTATGAATCAGTGGATGCATTAGTCTCAACCCTTTGGATGTCTTAACCACTCGGACTCTCCTAATAAAATTTGAGAGTATTTCAATTCGAAAGGAGTGGTCCCATTTGAATTCATAATCGAATTCAAATTCCTCCCCAAAAGTCACACTATGAACCTGTTTGATGTCAACAACCAGAGGAATACACTCCGAATATTCAAAATACACTAACTGGCCTTTCCTTTGAATTTGAATATTGTTCATTGTGCCAACGAATTTCAAGTTGCATTTCCAATGATCATGAAAGTCAGATCGAAGTCTATCAAACCACTCTTCCGTAAATTTCGGCACTAGTTTCAAATTGCGTTGCTTTTGAATTGTCATCACGCCAGCAGCCCGTTCCCAATATTTAAGTGCACGACCTGTTTGTCCAGATACAATCCCCAAATAGATTGCGTAATTTACCAAGGCTTGAAAGTGGTTTCGATGGTGGCCTTGTTGGGCTTGTATGTACATGTAAAACAGTTCATCCATATCATCAAATACAAATATGCCATCATCTTTCCTATTTTTGCACATGGTGATGATAGATTCCAAATTGAAATGTCGATGGAATTGAGCACTCCTGGCGGCGGTGGAAAGTGCAAGTGCACACGAAGCTATTCTATTGCCATTGGTTACTCTTATAATTCCTTGTAAAGTCAGACAAGATGTTCTATAATTTCCGGCAAGAATGCATAGAATTGAATACTCCAAGTGACTTTGTATCAAAGCAGGTTCTTCTCTGTATTCTCTATCAGAAACAATAGCACGTCGTTCTTGATATAGTGAATACAATGTCCTTGCGAAATTCATTTTACTCTCATAGGTCTTGCGTTTCGTTTCCACTCGTTTTTTGGCATAGAATCCTCGGAAGATTCTTTGTATTGTCCGGGTGCATTTGACATCTCTTCTATGTCTACATTGAAAAGCCACCAAACGACCAAATCTACCACGCACATTCTTTTGAATAACAGTTGAATTCTCATCCCTTTTTTTCTGTAACATCGATTTGCGTGTTTTACATGCAGCAACACATCGCCAAAACTGCTCAAGAACCAACGCACTACTGCTAAGAAGTTCTTTTTTAATATGTTTTGCAACTAGTTTCCCTTTATACCCACGAAATACTCTTTGAATATTCCTACAATATGTTTGTTCTCGAACTCCACTTGGACCCCAGACACCCCAATAAGCTTTCCTGCTTCGCATCCATGACTGTATCACCAAACTTGCGTGATGACATTCAAAAGAGTTCCCAATGAATAGTTTGGTTTCGACACGTAGGTCAATGCAGGATTTAATAGGTTTTAGTTTCAAAGGTCTCCTGCGTTTGACAACTTTCATCTCAATTTCTAGTGTGCCCTGTTTTTTTTTCATTTTATCGTTGTGTCAACGGCTATAATTTTTGAATTTTCATCAAACGGTCAACTCTTTCGTATTGATGACTAAACACGCTTTGCTAGTTATTGTAGCATGCATATGTTCTGTGGCTGAATGCCTGCCTCGCCGACTGACTCAAGGATTGTTTAACAACGCTTTTGTCTTGGACATTGCCGATATCGAAGCTGACGTTGGTTTGTTTACTGTTCATGCTAGCGGGTTTTCGTGTCAGGATATTGAAGTAGGTGGTCTTAACTTTGAACTGGCTTCGGATGAAGCAGACGTAGAAACTCAAAACGTTAAAATTGAAGCTACAAGCCTCAATGTGACTTGCAACGTAAAATATTTATCTCTTACTTCACAAGGAACTGGGCTTGCTAGTCTAGATGAAGGCACGACAGCAACACTGTCTGTGAATCTTGATGTTTTTCAAAGTATTCTTTCTTTTGCTAGTAAAAACTTTTCCTCTTTGCCTGCTAATCGAGTGTTTCTCGAATCATGCGACATTGCAAATGAGCCTGAACTCAACCTTGAGCTAAGTCCAGCGTCTAATGATAACAAGATGCTTCAGTTCGCCATCGAGTTGCTTGTGCAAAAGATTTTTCCTAGTTTTCTCAACTTCAAAGAGCTACTTTGCAATGAAATCGTCGAAATAGCTGTTAATGATCCTATCTCCGCTGTTATACGGGATTTAGAGAATTTGATCCTTACCAACCAAAAAATAGCTCAAACTTATGTTGACCCTTTAAATGCGGAACATATCCCTTGGACGCGTACTGATACATTGCCTGCCGACTGGGTGAACTTTGAGACAAGTAGCTACTTCAATATGGCTTTTGATGCGTTTAACAGTGGTTTTAGCGTGAGTGAAGGTAGCGTAAACAATACAGTGTCCGGTTACATTCGCGATTTCACCGATGAAAATGGCACTTTTACGGTCCCTGACGAAAGCGTGCTGTTGTACCAGGATGTAGGAACTGCCATGAACCTCACGGTCTATTTGCACGAATTACGCCTTCAAGGAATGGACTCCATCATTTCATTTGATCCTGTTGAAGTTATTGGACAGCATACGCTTGGAAGCAATTTTACTCTTAAGAGATTAGTTCTTGATGGAGAGATAGGGGTGAACTTAATTGCAACCAATAATAACAACAAGACGATAATTCAAGAGAGGTTTAATATTTCCCTCGATCTTGGGGGTGCAGCTATGAGCTTGGCATTTCTGCTGGGAATTGATACAGAGGAAGGATCGGATCTGAAATTTGGCTCAGTTTTGAAGTCACCGATGGAATGTGCATTTTCAATCTTCAAACATTTTAATGTCAGCAAATCCCTTCTGTTTATCGACGCACTCAATTCTGCCCCAAAAGTAGAGAATTTTGTTGACGCTGAAGTGAATCTAGTGTTCCAGCAGTTGTTGGATGTATTTCATAGACTGTACAGCAAATCTCTCATGCTTGCCATTACAGGAATGCTCTCAGACGACGGACCACAACTCATCAATGACGGCGTGAATAATTTCATAGATGAAAGTGGCTCGTGCGAAGATCCTGAGGTATACACTGAGAATCCATACTTCGATTTTGCACACGATGAATATTTTCAGCAGCTAGTAGAGGCGGTTCGCAGCGACATAATCCCGAATATAAATAGTGATTTTATGGACGACATGACATTTGGCAACAGTGGAGAGCAAGGAACTTATATTCTTCAAACAGAGAAAGAAATTGGAACATTAAGGATCGATCCGATTGGAGAACTTTATCTAGTTGCAGAACAAGTTAAAGTTCGAGGTTTGAATTCTGTCAGGAATATCACGTTTATGGCCACTCCAGAAGATAACGGATATCCGTATGTATTAAGAAATCAAGTTGGCATCGGAGGGAATGTATCTGTGGCTTCTAGCAACCCCAATGATAAAGTAATAGGACCTGCCAATCATGGCAACAGAGTAATGGTAGAGCGCCCTGTCGAACTCTCGATCTTGTTTACTTTTGATTTCAACGGACCAGAAACAAACTTTCACAATTTGTTCGAATTTTCATTCATCTTTCAAGACTTTTATCTAGCTCTTGATATATGGGCTTTAGTGAACCGCGCGAAATTTAACGACTTATCTATCAGTCAACTACTTGATTTCAATTGCATTTTCTCGCGGATTGATCAAGCGGAAATAAAATCGCTTGTTGCGCGATTTGGAGACGTGAAGGTGAATCTTCATTGTTTGAATTGCACTTCACCTGGCATGCCACAGATGGAGGAGAGAGTCAAGAGTGACAGTGCGAATCAACAATTCACTGAGACTCTTAACAAGTGGCTTACTACAATTCTAGATCGATTGGAGGAAGCTGTGACTCCAGAAAATCTCGAGGAAGCAATTGTCAAAGCAGATAAAACGTGTCGAGGGGTTGATGTATCAGAGACTCACTTCGCTCCTTACCATGCCGAGTTTGATTCCCGTATCAACATTTTTGCTGTGATCGGAGGTATCTTTATCGTCATGTTCTTGAGTGTGATAGTGGGATGCATTCTAAATAGGCATAGGAAACCATTGCAACTGAAGGAGCGAACTGAATCAATAAGTTCTGCAGATGGTGGATGGTCCCATCGGTTTTTTCGTTTTCAATCGGCTGATTCAGATTCTGCTGACATTGTTATCGGGGATGAAGAAATTCGAGAATACGATAATAGAGCGAGTGTAGATGTTATGGATGAGGCATCTCCAATTCGATACCACAACGCCCCCCTTTGTTTGCATCCATCAACTCCAGCATGGGCTCGATATGGAATTATATGTGTTCTGCTGCTCAATATATTTTTGTTTATTGTAGGCCATTTGATCACTTGCGCGAATGTCAATATTAAGTTCATGCTTTTAGGTGATGCTGTTCGAATGGACAATTTCCAAGAATTCAGTATAGGCAAATCTATTAAAGACATGTGGGATGCTGGAGTATATCCTCTGTGCTTTTTGATTGCCACTCTCTCAGGAGCATGGCCTTACATAAAAGTCTTGACGATGTTATATTGTTGGATAATGCCTGCTAGATGGTTGCCTCCAATTAAGCGTGGAAGGAGACTCATGATATTGGACACACTTGGTAAATGGTCGATGATTGACGTCTACGTATTACTATTATTCATGGTTGCATTTGGACTTCAGATTGAAAACCCACGTCTGGATATTCTACCTGATCATTTCTACTCGGTGTACGTGTTTGTAGATCCTGCAATTGGCCTCATTTCATTTACTGCAGCAGCTATGCTATCATTGGCAGCAAACAATATCTGTCTTTATTATCATCGGAATGCAATTGCCGCGGATGAGCAAATGTATGAGTTGCAACAGGATTCTAAAGCAGATGTTAACATTGGGATGCGCCACGCAAACAAAGCCATCGAAGTGACAGCTTCCCAACCAGCAAAGAAAAGCAGACGAAGACTGTCCACTTGGCTAGATGACGTTGGAACGAAAGATACGGAATCAGAACCAATTGAATCTTTAGCGGATCATAAGTTCACTCTCCCATCCCATGGAGATGGTACTATCTCATTCACGAAAGGCGGTAAATATCTTATTGCATCAGTAATATTCTTTGCTTTTGTGATCATAGTTGCTGGCGCTTCAATCCCTGCCTTCGGTCTTCAAGTATTTGGAGTGGTAGGAATGTTTATGGATATCGACACAGTGACTTCTTGGATGCCATTCTCAGTATTTGATCTTTTCAATTTTGCAGTAAATCAGGCATTGACAACTGAAGTTGGGGGTCCGGGATATGTGATAGGTGTTTTCTATCTTGCCTTTGCATTTCTTACCACTGCATTCATCATGCCAGCAGTCCAGTTACTTGTGCTTGCTTATCTATGGCTGAAGCCTTTAACGTTACGAAGAATGAAATGGTTTTACTTTTTGGCCGAGATCTCATCTGCATGGGCAGCAATCGATGTATTTATCGTTGCATTGCTGATTGGATGTCTGGAAATGGGCCAATTAAGTGGATTTCTACTTGCAGCTGTATGTGACAATATCCTCCCTATGATCAATGGTGTGTTAGTGCCGGTTGGTTTTGTTCAAGAAGACAACGCGACTTGCTTGTATATAGCCGCAGGGCTAGAGCCAGGAACTGCTTTATTATTGACAGGTGCATTCTTTACAGGGATTGTGAATCAAATTATTCTCAAAAGCTGCCATTTTGCAATTCATGAAAGAGAAGATGTTGCAAAATATGGAAAAGTGGCTCCTCACCATAGGAAACACCCAGGATGCTTTTTGAGAAACAGTATCAAATTTGCATTAAGACTTAATATCCTACATCATCATGACGAGCAATTGGAAATGAATGTGGGAGACTCCACATTAGCTGTGTCTGCACGAGAAGACCTGTATTTGGATGCAATATAAAAATAGCGAATACATATTTTGATTCATTTGCACCAGGGGATTCGTTCATGCATATCGAACTGATAGTTGGAACTATGTCATAGGATTGCAATTTTTTAGCCGATAAAATATATTTTGATATACAGATAGATTATGTTTACTTTTCGGTGAGTTCCCTAAATCCAGGCCAGTTTTCAGGCGCTTTGTTTCCAAATTGATCTTGCATGACTTGCAATAGGGCAATTGTTGGGCCGTCATCTGGCTTTTCCACAAGTAGATTGTTAAGGCAAGTGAGTGCTTTGTCCCAATCGCCTTGAAGATATGCATCAATTCCAACTTTGAAGTTGGACAAAAAGTTTGGAGGTAAGCCATCGGAGATTGCTTTCATTTCATCAGATTTAAAATCAAAAGCAATTCTATTTCCAGATTCATCAAATTTAATCTCGGCGAATGTTTTTGGGTATGTGACGATATCACAGGTAAAAAGTCCCATTGGTTGTAAACTTCCTTTCACAGTGACTTTATCAATTTTCCTGCATAATTTTCTTGCACCATCTGAGAGGCCATCAAAAAAGTCTTCAGATAAAAGAAGAGGAGTTCTAAACTGTTTCGTTGCTGCTTCTAATCTTGCGGCCATATTTACATTGGGAGATAAATACGATGCGTCTATCTTGTACTTTGATCCGATGGTGCCTTCAATGGCCCATCCAATATGCAGTCCCATGCCAAGCTTAATTTCAAAGTTGTTCTCACCAAACCGTTTTCGAATAGAAGCGTAATCCTTGTATTCATGCAAGCATCCACCAGCCTTATTCTCACGTTTCAAATCAATGATCACTTTGAGAAACGCCACAAGAGCGTTATCGCACATATTGGTGGTAACGATACTATTCATATTCTTTCTATGGCCCATCTTCCAAACAAGAAGAAATGCATCACCAATGTTCTTATTAGCTGCTCCGTAGTACATATGGGTAGCTTCGTGAACTATTTGCCCCACTTTATTCACGTACACCATGACCTTCTCTTGTAAACATTCGGTAGTATCAGTGAAATTTCGAATATCACAGAATCCAAAAACAGCGTTCATCTTTACACCATCCGCCATTGGTTCTATACCACTGTTGGATGCCATGTTCTTTGCTATAATCTCAGACCCCGCTTCACCAAAACCAATTTGAAGAAGTTTTCCAATCTTTGCGATGGTCCTCTGAAGCAAAACAGTCTCGTCAGCTTCTCCATCGACTACATGGTCATCCAACGATGCCCCCATCGGATTCTCAGCGAGCATTTTCACACTAGCAACCATTCTTTCAATGGGACGAATCACAAGAACTTCCGCATCTGCTGAGAAACCCATGTACCCATACGTCAGAATGACCATCACAAATATCGTCTGTAAAATATTCAGTAAAGCGGAATATTGCTTGTCTTGTCGCACTGATATTACCGAAATGGAATCACCTTCTTGAGCTGTCTGAATCTCATCATTTCGAAATTGTTCCAAAATAGTGTCCATATCGTCCAGCATGTCGTACTCAGGAATAAAGGTGGCAGCCTGCAAGGGTTTTGTGTTTTTTGCTATATCCATGATCATCGAAGAGTTGTCACCTTGAATGCTAATGTAGAGTACGTCACCATTACCACCACCATACATAGTATAGTTTTGAATATCGCTCTCAAGGGTAGCTCGCCATGATACGTAGGCATCAGAGGCGGTATCACCCATAAACACAGGGTCCGAAAAGTACTGAGTGTGATGTCTGTGTAATGAGGTTAAACCATATTGCCCATATGTTAAGGTCTTGCTCCATAGATCCAATTGTAGAAATGGCATTGCAATCAACATTGTAAGCACGACAACGATGACTCTTCGCATAGTTCTATCTGAAAGCTTCTTACCAACAAGTGAGGGATTTTCATCCGTTACTTGATCTTCTTCCCCAGAATCACCTCTAGCAACCTTGTACAATTTCACAATACGAATGAGTCGAACTAATCGAACAACTCGAACAATTCTACTAGATTTCGTTCCTACTCTAGAGGCTTGAACCGCATCTAAAGCACCATTAACACCTGATCCTCCTGTTAACGAATTCAAGATAGCTTCCCAGATGAATGTAATGTCTGGAATCATTGTAACAGTGGCCAACACATCTAGCCAAAAGTAAAACCCCCAGCGATAAGCAGGCTTACATCTGGAGAATACCAGCAGCTCAGCACCAAATGCTAGCATTGCTAACAAAGATATAACTCCTAGAAAAGTATCTGCGGATTTTGGTAGTGCCATGATTCGAATATCATCAAAGAAAAGAGCGTAGAGAGTTATACCAGATATGAAGTAATTCCACAGTTTATCTTCCATGAATAGATTTATCTTGAAGAGTAAACTATTTGGGTTGACGCCACTTGCAATGGTCGATGTTCTTCTGTTTTGGCTGCTCCTCGTCTTTGGAACGGAGCATTCTTCGATGATACCGTCCACTTTGCGCTTCTCACCTCCGCCCCCGGCCGGGGCTACTTTCGAGTTTCGTTGCATTTTCTTGTCCTGCCAAGCTTCTTTTGTTGGTGATCTGTCGGCTTTAATGTGTGTCTCCACGTTCATAAACGTCTCAGTTGTTATGTTAAATATCAACGGCTCTAGCTAGGACTCTTATAAAATACTCTACGACCTCGCGTATGATGGTTTCATAGTACTGAATATTTAGTAGGCAAAGTGCTCCTCCCAATCTTTTCAACTTTTATACATTGCTTCATTGCAGATTTCAATGTGAGAAAAGAGCGATCCAATGTTTTATATCTCCTGGCTTTCTAGTACGAAAGAAATAAGAAACTATTTGAATCCAGGATTCAAAATGTCCCACGAAGACATGGAAACAACGAGGCAGACCTTGTGTGCATTGACACTGAAATTGGATTCAATCGGACTGTTTTGTGGTTTTAGCACCGCAAGCGTGTATTTGGGTACTAGAAAACCTTCATTTGACTGCTCAAATCTAGGATTCACACCATCGTTTAATTTCAACTTTTGGAGCAACGAGCAAAGAAGCGTTCCTGACGCAATCGACACCCTAAGCTATACTTAATTATTACATATGTGTTCCTGATTTTGGAGGGCATGATTTCATTTTAATACCAATTTAAAAAAGAGAGTGATTATACAGAGATACTATGAATTGATCTTTCTATGCTATTTCTGAAACGAAGGCCTCCTCGCACTTCGAGTTCGGGAATGTAACAACTTTAAAAGCAGGATTAACTTCTGCGATTTTCTTAAGCCATTCCAAGCAAGCACCACAAGGTGATATTGGATTTAACTCGCCTTCAAACTTTTCGTATGCGTTGAGTGAAGTGTTGCTTGACATTCGTGGTCGTCTGCTGGCACTCGCGGGAGGCGAGGAGGATAACATCATCTTCCTACTAGAGGCTTTCGGCGACTGATGAGGGTTCAGTGTCATACTCAGTACAGCTATGCTGCAAAGATCTTTGCGGGTGAGACTCTGGTCCGAAGCCAACGCTGTTCCGATAACATTTCTTTCTGAGCAAAGTGAGCCCGTGGGCATCGACACTTCTAAATTCATTCCTCTGAAAAAACGAGGGGTGTTTTCATTTGGTTTCTGGACCATCAATACTGAGAGAACCACTTTTTTGGTTTTTCGGAGCCAAAAGGATTCTAATTCACTCACATTGCCCGAGTCTCTTTGGGCTTCAAAGTTCAGTTTGTGCTGAATGATTTCTTCAACCAGTAATGCTATTTGAGGTTGTAGGTCCTCCACAAGAACTGCCGGTCTTGTCTCCATAGAGTCAAATGATTCATATTGCAGATCTCCATCGAAAAATTTACGTTCAAACCAAAACGTTTTCAGTTGCCACATATGCAAATAGTTGGGTCTAAATATTCTTAATGCAGCACTGACTGCGGCAAGTCTAGCAGGGGAACCATCTGTTAGAGATATTGTAATTTGAAGATTGTTTCTCCATTCGTTGCCGTATCTAGACACAAGGGGATGTCGTATTGCTTCCACAGCTGGTAATACGGTGTCAGAACAATACTGGATATTCTTGTCATAGTGAAATACTCCAAGACCAGAATCAAGACAAATAGTTTCTGTACCTGGATAACATCTTGAAATAAACAAACTGATCAACTCCGCGGCTCGTTTGGTGGAGTTACTGAAAATATCCACATTCGGGTCTCTTGGAGTCCCCGCCCCTGAGAGAAGCATAACTACCTTCCTATGTTTCACTTGGGTCATTTTATCAATCCTATTCCAGGTGAATAAAATTTGAGATATGAGAGGAAAGTATACTGCAGATACCAAAGGCATCTCTTCATTAGTTGCAACTATCTGATCTTTTAAATGAAAACTCCCCCAACTTTCCCCAGTCACTGGCGAATCACGCAGACAAAACCCAACAGGTACCATTGCATCACTATTGATGGACCCTCGCTCCTCAAATGTCTCTGTATACAGCAGGTCAGTCATTTCAGTCACGGCATTTTGAAGTTTCAGGCTTAATGGGTAAAACCTGTTGAACTTGGGTCTAGCGATATGAGGTTCCAAAGAGAGTGCTCTTGTAACGTCCAATAAAACATCCACGTGTGACACATTGAATACCAGTACTTGAACAGGCAGTAAATCGTCAAGACGTGATGTCATCTTCAGGATCTAGAATCCACAACCGAAACAACCGGGAATTTCAAAAAAAAATAGGTTCGAGGTCCTTTCTTCATTTATTATTATAAAAATATTTCTAATATAAACTATACGTTGGCAACTTTGACTCCCATTGAGGCACAAGAGGCTATGATTGATTTGCATATTCCTCGAAGAGGTTTATCTGCTAAGCCAGGATCGACCTGTTTTACTATAGCTATCTCATAAATTTGCTTTAAAGATATGGTTGCCACAACCTCTGAAAAGAAATCAGCACTGGATTAAAAAATCGATAATTCACTTACCAGATCCAGGTTTAGCAGCGCCTTTCTCAATACCGGCTACCTTTTTCACGAACCAACTGGTAGGTGGTGTCTTATCCCAAATATTAATTTCAGTAAACTGGAATTTAATTTTGCACCTACCTTTGTTACAAATGTAAAAGTCCTGTCATTGAAGGCAGTCAATACAACTGGTACAGGAGTTTCAGCTTTGATAGCCTCCGTTCTCGCGTTGAACGCCTTGGTATTGTTTAAAACATGTTTATAGATCGAGAATAGGAACACTTACTTTGCAAAACTCCATCATATTTACACCCAGTGGACCCAGTGCCTGACCAATTGCTGGTGATGGTTTAGCACCTCCGGCAGGTACCAACAGTCTCGCTACACCTTTTACTGGACCTGACATGTTCTCCACCAATAAACTGAAAAAACAATAAAAAAATGTTTTTTTAGTTTTCCATTTATCCGTTGAAGGAAACGGTTTGAAATGGATGATGGACAATGGATTCATGTAGAACAGGCAATAACACTATTAAAAAAGATCCCCGCTGCGTCTGCTCGATTGGAACTGAATTCAATAGGGGAGAAGATCTTAGTAGAAAAATCAAAGCTTAAAGGCATGGCATCGAAACATGACCAAGCGTGTGGTGAGCTTGTTCGTGCTCGGAAAGAGGTGATGAAAGAGAGGGAAAAAATGCTAGACACGCATAATCGCGTCGAAAATGAACTGAAAAATATAGCTGATAATAAAGATGTGGATGAAGCTCTAATAAGGAAAAACCAACTTCTAGTGGAGTTAACACAGATTCGGAGACAGTTGGAGCAGAAGAAACAGGAAGGCAAACAATATACTGCTACATTTAGCAAATCAATGCATAAAAAAGAAAGATTGATTCAGGTTCAAGTTAAGGTGGTACAGAATTTACTCTATCGGAAAGTTGGGTTGGCAGAAAAGTTGTTTTCTCCCAATACCACTGAAAATACTACCGGTGGGAATAATCAGGAAGAGATTGCACCCGAAAAGAAATTGTCCAAACAAAAGTCTTCGGGAAAATCTCTTCGTCGATCAAAGTCAAAAGGTAGATAAGGTGTTATTTATAAATAAAAACGAATTAATAATTCCTAGTCACAAGGGTGCTGTTTATAAATAAAAACTAATTAATTCCTAAGAGACTTTTAAGGTGTTGTGCAGCTTGCTGTTCTTGTGACAATACAATTTTTTCATAGATAATATCATTTTGTGGTGGAGGAGGGATTCCTAGCTTCTTTTCTCCTCCTTTTGATAGAAACAAAGGAATAGGCAATGCCGACGGTTCCGGAGATTTTTGATAGGAAGCCCACGCAAATCCAGGACTAAATGGAGTCGAAGGTTTATTTGCAGATGGTTTATTCGCAGATGGTTTATATGCAGATGATTTATTTGCTGATGACTTATTAGCTGATGAGTTGTTCTTGGACTTTGACTTCACTTGTTTGGCTGGAGTAACCAAAGTTGTTTTATCCCTTAACAAACGATTCCGTCGTTCTACATAACTTTTAAGAAGCTGAAACACTGCAGAGAAACCGCTGATTCGAATCCAACTCAACACTTTATTCGGATCCTTTTTCGACATCACTTGCGAGAGTTTTAAACGACGCAACGGTTCAAGCTCAGATAAAGGAATATTAAAGGCATCATCAATTGCTTGTTTATCAACTGTTGCTTCCTGATTCTTATCAAGTTGATCAGGATTAGTTGCTAGGTAAGCTACCATCGAACTCACTTTTGAATCTGTACCAGCTTTCTCTACATATTCATTCCTCTTGTGTTCAACCAAGAGAGTCAACATAGTGAATAGATAACTAGCTGATTTTGTAGTAGATTCAATTTCATTCCCTTTCGGTTTAGTACTCGAAGTGTCCGGTGTCGACATCCCCACAGATCTTTCTCTTTAGTACCTCTAATTGATACCGGTACTTGATACTTTCTATTTTTTTCTTGTGGCAAGTCAATGAACTCGGTAAGTGATGCCAACGTAGCCATTAGAAAGGCAGATGACATATCTCGTCGTAGGTCGGTGAGTCCAGCCCCGCGAAGGAGACGAAGAAGGAGTCACAGCAGAGGGCGTCGACGCGACAGTCGCAGCAGTAGTAGCAGTAGTGCTGGGAGACACAAGAGTAGAAGAAAAGAAAAAAGAAGCCTCTCTGAAGACAGTGAAAAAGGACTTTCCGCTTCAGCCCTTCAACAGAAAAGAGAACTAGAGGAATTATCTCGTAAGTTAGTTGATTGTGATTGAATGTTGTAGTGTTTTAACAAACTATTCATATGAATAGGCGATAGTCGCACGGTTTGCATTACTCAACTTCAAATGAAGGCTGAAGAAAAGGACATTAAGAAATTCTTTTCAGCTGTTTGTAAAGTGAAATCGGTGAATGTCCTTCGAGATAGGAACAACAGGCGATCAAAAGGTATCGCGTATGTGGAGCTAAAAACAATCGAAGATATCCCGTTGGCATTGATGCTTTCCAACCAAAATTTCATTTTTCGGAACGGCAAAAAAGGATTTCCGGTTGTTGTAAAAGCAAGTGAGGCAGAGAAGAATTTTACACACAAAATGCAGAAACGAGAACAGCAATTGACGTCGCACTTTCAAGGCAGCAACGAAAACAACCGAATTGAAAACAACCGAATTGCGATTTCGTCATTGGATAGCAGTTTAACAGAGAAAGATATTCGAGAAATTTGCTCAGCATTTGGCAATGTATATCAAGTATACTATCCTCAAAATTCATCTCAAGGTGTTGCTTGGGTCACGTTTTCTACTTCGTCAGAGGCTAAAACCGCTTTATCATCACTCCCTTACCAATCCATCAAAGGAATTAAACCGAATGTGAAAATGAGCCAGAGAGATGAGCAGCACGCAAATGAAAAGGTATCTTGGCGCTTGGATGATGACAGTCGTGATATGCAGGGAAATGGAGGCATCGCGATGACACCTGAAACGAGAGCGACACTAATGTCAAACCTAGCGGGAGGCGCAGGAAGTGAAATTTTGTCTTCAATACTTCCACCAGCAGCGAAGGAAGTAGATATAGTCCATGGGGAAATATCTGTGTGGATTATGGTCCAAAATATGTTCGATCCGTCTCAAGAGACTCAAATTGGCTGGGAGAAGGAGATCGAAGACGAGGTCAAGGACGAATGCTCCAAATATGGGAAAGTTATTTCATGCAAGATTGATAAAACCAGTCAAGGAAATGTTTTCTTGGAGTTTGGGACCGTGGCCCAATCACAGGCAGCTGCAAGTGCCCTGCATGGGAGGTGGTTTGATCGACGACAATTAGTAGCCACGTTCTTAAACCAAGGCGCGTACACAGCCTATGCATCAGCGATCGCAAACCAATAAATTTCTTCTTAATTATAAAATTATCCTTTTGTGGGATCCTTTAACGATAGTAGCTGTCGGACATTAGAAAAGCAACTTTCATCTGGAAAATCAGATAACAAACAATTCGAAAGTGAAGTCCAGGAACCACCAAGTTTCAAATCTAAACGAGGAATCAGATTTTTGGAAAACTTCAACGAGGCTTCTGAAAGAGGATTAGCGAGGAACGCCGGGATAACACAGTTGTGACATATCTGGAACAACAGAGCAGTTGCATAGAAATGGAGGGAAGGGCCATCACTAATGGTATTACAAACGGCCAGGATAGCCTGGCGGTGATTTTGAATCATCTGTTTGGTGTATTTTTTATCCTCTTTACGTATCACAAACAAACATTCTCTGCCCAAACCTTGCAACGTTTCAATCTGCTCACTTAATTCGGAGATACTTTCAGGATTATTTGAATTTAACAAATCCGAAATCGAATTCCTCAAAGTTTTGTCAGGAAATCGAGATATCACTAGCTGAAGATCTTTCACCGAGTACCAGATCTGCTTTGAATGCTTGCCTGCAATACCTGTATATTCTGGAATACCAGTATCATCCACGGTATTAATGTCAAAGATATAGCATTGGTGCTCGATGAGGCAACCTGTGGAGTAAATCACGAGTCTTTTGATAAGGCTCAATATAAAACTTGACTCTTCAGAGAGTTTCAAAACCTGATTGTACAAAAACATAACTTCCATAAAGAGAGTAGAAAACAAGTCTCCCAATTCAGATTGCTTTTTGCGTCGTAATCCAACCTCTCCATACTTTGAAACTAACGACAACTCGCTAATGGTTTTCGAAAAAATGCGCCGTGATTGTTCCATCAGTAACTCAGCCACTTCAGCAACAAGTTTTTGGTTTGCTACAGCTTCCTCCAGCTCCAAAAAATTGATTTGTATGAATTCTGAAAGGTTTTCCAGCAAATTCTCCTCGCCTTCTTCGCTGAATTGTAGTTCAGCTTGTTCCTTTGAGAATTCTAAGCAAGCAGATTCGATAAGTTGAAAATAAACTCTTTTCAATGCAACAGTTTTATCGCAACATACAATACAGTCAAAAGGTGCATTCGCGATGCAATAATCAAGAATAGTTGCACTATCAGAAATAGAGAATTCAGCTGGGGCGATGTTTCGAACATCTATAACAGAAGATTCTGATAATATCAGTAACGATATCAAACTATCCATGAAACCCTGAGTTATTATTCGAGTAGGTAATAAAACCGCAGTCCCACAAGTGTCTTGCACATATGAAAGGGCTTTTTTTGAATTCAAATTGATCACAGCAAAGTTTTTAAGGGAGCAATAACCTTTATGCCGCAATGAATCATCAATCTCCTGTTTTTGCATCGCTGTAAACAATGCCGGTACGTATTCACCTGTTCTCAAAGTCCCAACAAGTATCTTTGCCCGAATCAGATCTTCAACAGTACGATCTAAT
>Ga0105053_10002490_pt1 | contig 28561 bp, 5 predicted proteins | sample BON01_FD_78093 | JGI IMG/M metagenome (GOLD analysis project Ga0105053, IMG submission 78093) | Freshwater microbial communities from Lake Bonney liftoff mats and glacier meltwater in Antarctica - BON-01 | ecosystem: Environmental > Aquatic > Freshwater > Ice > Glacier meltwater | place: Lake...
AAAGGACATATTTGCAGTCAAACGCCATAATATTTTTAACTTTTAGGGGACTTGAGATCATCTTAAGTGGACTGCGAGCAGTTCACTTCTGGATCACGCGAGGCCCGACCCTGTAAGTTAATTTCTTTTTAAGCCATATCTACCCAACCGGTTAACGTATTATTTAATCGTCATTAATTCATGATAGGTACTGCGTTTTCCAAAGGATTCGAATCTTTGATATTTATCTAAAGAATTGATTACCTCCAATACATAGCTGAAGTCAGAATTTGCTGGGCATTGTTTTAAGGCATCGATTCACTTCCATAAGCAACCGATTTACTACCATCAGCAACCGATTCACTACCATAAGCAACCGATTCACTACGAGCAACGCAACACATCCACGAGGGACAAGACCGACTATGTAACACGTATCCCTCGCAATTTTAACTACCTAAAGAATTTAAGATAGCTATAGTTGCGCTATCCTCGTAATTTGACATTGGGATTCCTCGCTAAAAAAATTACAGACAATGATGAGAACTAGAGTAGTATAATAGAAACTGATTTTGGTCGAATATTGGACAATTGATTGAACAATTACTTCATTCTGTATAAGACAGAAACGCAAACAGCGAGTCCAGTTGAGATCAAAGCTGCTGTTTTTAAACAAGGTGCATACATTGATGGCAATTTCCTTACAGCCTTGAGAGCATTTTCAGCAAATACAGGTAAAACGAAGGAAGCTGCATGAATTTCGGGAGAGTAATATCGCAAGGATCCTCCGGGAATCATTCTGACAGGGGTTTTGAATGAAGTACTCTCGCCACGACTGGCCAATACAAATCCAATCTGGCCACTAGGGTATGTAGGAATGGTTGTATATGCATAATCTACTACCGGAAACCTTTTCCCAGCATTTGCCATGATATTGTGAATAAACTCCAAGTGCAACCAAATACATTCTCCCTGAAAGCACAAGACGCCGTGGTTGGGTTCCAAAGCGTTGTAAGCCAACTCCAAAAACTTATCTTCGTATAGAGAGGCAGCAGGACCAACTGGATCACTGGAATCAACAATAATCACATCAAACGACCTTTTCATTCGCAATAACAACTGGAAGCCATCTTCATGTACAATAGTCAATCTTGGATCTTCAAAAACCCCAAGATTACTAAAAAATTTTTTACATACTTGTGTAACTTCGCTATCAATGTCACAGAGTAAAACTTGATCCACAACAGAGTGGCGCAAAACTTCCCGAGCTAAAAAGCAATCACCCCCGCCTATAATAAGCACCCTTTTAGGTGGAGCTAAAAACTTGATTAGGAAAGAAAATATAGCACGAAAAATATCTTACCTGTGCATGATGTCAAAGGAATATGCGCAATCATTTCCGAGTATGCAAACTCATCTCGCTCTGTGGCTTGAATGGCTCCATCAAGTGCAAGGACCCTCCCATAGTCGGTGGAATCAAAAACGCAAATATCCTGGTATTTGGATTGCTTTTGGAGCAACAACTTGTTTATTTTCAGACTCATTTGCTGTCCCGGCCACATAATCATTGATTCTGCAAACCACTCGCCATCTCTAATGATGCCTTCACTCATTTTCAATGGTCGACGACACCTCAGGGTCTACCTTGTAATTATGACCGTTGAATGTGAAACGCCAGAAAAAAAAGACACTTAGATGGTTGATGACGATCTACCTGAGGGATGGCGCCTTGCGAAGGATAACTATGGTCGAATATACTACGTGCATAAGGACTCCGGGAGATCATCATGGTCCAAACCTGTTAGTGTGGAGCTAACTTGGGCCTATCGACAGGCTCTGAGCATATTTCCGACGCACCTGACTCGTGTAGCCGAACATAAATGGATTCGAATTACTCTTGAATCTGATGAGGATCGCTCGAAGCTGTTTTCTCATTTGTACCAACAAACTGTGCGGGAATGTGGGTTAGACAAGCCTAAAGTATCGCTCTCTGAATGCAGAAGAAAATGCAAGACTTTGAAAATACAAGAAACGAGATATTTGGAATTCATTCACCAAGCCCTGCATATTCATCCTACCAGGATACCTTCTCCAAAGCGAAGCAGTGACGATACAAAACTATCCATGTCCGAGTATGGAAGTTTACAAGCTGTTGCATTTCGAGATATTCAAAGTGAGAAAATGGCTTTTGCTCAAAATAAAAAGAGTATTCTGCAAGCTCATTTTGGAAAACATCTAAGTGAAACGCCATTGAAATCGTCCAGGTCGCGCCTACCTTGTATTCAAACTATGATGGCGAAAGAAAACATCGATATTGTTATTAGTGAACCGATGAACCCCAATAGTGATACGATCGTGACTCCTCCTGGCACTCCCAAATCAGATATCAACGAAACCAAGGAATTTGAAGATTTACGAGGGCGTGAATTGTCAATGAAACGGAGACTTACAGCAAGTGAACAGGCACGTGCCACTCTCCAACGCGAGTCTGTCTTGAACAAAGAGATGATCGCACAATTGCAGGATGAAAATCGAAAGTACAAGTCATCCTACGACGCTCTCGAACTCCAGTGTTTGGAAATTGAACGAGAGTACACAGGTAAAATCGAAGCATTGCAGAATCTATTGCATAATTTAAAATCCACTAGCAGATCGTCTGGAGAATTTAACGACGACATTTCCCCTGTTGCTGCTCTGAAGAGACTGAATAAGACACAATTGGAATTAGAGCACGCCGACGCCGGAAGAGTTCGAGCAGAAACAAGAGCGAAAGAAGCAACGACACGATGTGTTGAGCTCACTCAGCAAATGAGTGAGATGGTACTCAAACAGCAAGACGTGCAAGACCGAAATCGAAAGTTAGAACGGGATCTGACCCATGCCAATGTGACGACAGAGAAACTATATGAAACTAGAGACCAGCTGTTGGATCAGATTAGGGAGACAAGAGGGGGGCTCATCGTCTCTCTTGAAGCAGAGCGCGTGGAGCGATCGGTTCTTAATCGCAAAATGAAAAATATTCAAGTTGTTGAATCAAAAAAGAATCCTAGTTTAGAATCAAGACTTCTTCATGACGCAGAATGCAGCCTATCTCGAACTAAAAAAGAGCTTGTAAACAGTGAACAAGAGAGTAAATCCCTTCAACAGGAGCTGGCTGATATACGAATTCGATTTAAGGAACAATCACAGCACTATGCTGAAAAAAACATCCACGATACTATAACGAACGAATTGGAAACAGCAAAACAAGAGAGATTAAAAGCAGTGAAGGAAAAAGATTATATACAGCAAGTACTATTGGAGTCCGAAAAGCTTAAAAAACAAGCAACATTTCAAATTACGCGACTCAAGCACTCTTTAGAAACTATGGAAAGCGAGAGGCAAGCAGCCGGCGAAGACGTGGAACGAATGAAGGTGGAATTTTCAAAATCTCTCTCCAATAAACAACATGATATGGAAGTATACAAAACAAAATTGAAGCAAACACTAGGCAAAGAAAAGGATCTGATCAGACAAGAGTGTAATGAGAGAATTGAATCCGTCAGAATAGCCCATCGAACGGAATTAACAAAACTGGTTGCACAAAATCGTGAAGACACCGAGTTAGCGCTATCCAACCAACGAGAAAATTTTTCTATGGAAATGAACAAAATGAATGACGACTTTTCCCAACGACTGGAGGAATACCAATCACATACACAACAAGAACAAGGGAAGGTGCAAGAGGAGCATCAGCGCGAAATTCGAAATTCCATTGACAAAGTGCTTCAAGAAGAGCAAAAACGTTCAAATGACATGCTTTCGGAGATGTACGAGGAGCGTGAACTATTGGTGGTGCAAATGCGACAACGCAATGCAATCATGTATCTAAACCAAGTTTTACAGAGCGCGAGTTGCGCACGGCTTTATTCAGGATGGAGTAGATGGAAAACCAAAGTACAAGAACAAAGGGCAGAGGAAATGGTTGAAGTCTATGGCATCGCGATGGATCAAGCAAATGCTGCTGCTAAACTTGCGTGTGTTGGAATTCGATTCCGTGTCAAGAATCTAACACTGGCGTTTTCTCATTGGAAGCAACCAAAACAAGTGATCAAGAAAATTGAGAGCAAAAACAAATTCTTCATCCAACCTATATTTCCCGGTGAGCTAATCCGAAAGATGCGTCGTCAAATCCCACAAAAAGAATTTATGACATTCGTGTACGACTTTGTGAATACCCTGAATTGTGGAATCGATGGCAAAATTACTACAGATTCATTTTATGAAGGACTTGGACTTTTGGCAGAAAGCCGATTAGATTACGTGAACCAAAACCGAACGGAATCAATCCGGGATAAGCAACTCGCTTTTGACCAGAGGATTACCGCGGTGTTCCTCAATCCTCCTCAAGAAAAATTGTCACCTAGCAGGAACAACTTGACACTAGCCACAATGTTTCCATTCTGGTGCCGAAGACGCGACCTAAAGTTGAAGTTCTTAGCTTGGAGTAAATGGTTCGTTTTCAACCGACTACTTCCTGTTGAAAATGAGTTCTTACAAAATATGGAGACAAAGGCTTTGCAGGAAGAGGTGAGATCGCTTCATGTACAACTAGGAGAGTCGAAGTCAGAAGCATGGAACTACAAGCGAAAACTACTAACGTGTTACCAACAAGATGTCTAATAATAAAAATCGAACCTTTATTATTATTATTGAAAAAGTTGTTTTAAAATTTTTGTTGTTGTTAAAAAAAGTGTGAATACGCCACATACGTTAGATCCAGTGAACTGCCGAGTTGCAGTTTAAGCGACTCTTCGCCAAGCAGATTTACAATTTGTTCTTGTCATCTTTCCTATCTCAACAACGCCAGTGATCATCCTTGTCAAACAAATTTTTTTCAGCGATGAACAGTGTGAGGGTTCACGATTTTCTTCCTCAGTGTTTAGATTTGAGCGATAACAATATTACTGTACCAAAGGTCCAATTTTCTGAAGGGGCAGTTAGTTTCATTGATATAAGTGGTTTTACCAAGGTTTCTGAAAGATTGTGCTCGGACAAAGGTAGAGGTGTCGAGTCCCTGGCTCGTTGCTTAAATTCATGCTTTTCTCAGCTGGTACGAATCGTTGCAAAAGAGGGCGGTGATGTCTTCAAATATTGTGGGGATGCAGTTATTGTTTTGTGGTTAGTGGACGGCATGAAAGAGAGCTCGCCCAATACAGGAGTTGCATCACACAGGGCCATTCAATGCGCGCTTGATATCCAAAATACCATTCCATCGATATCTTTAGATGGTCTTTTAAATGACCCGGAGATTGAATCTTCAGAAGAGATTACATGGAGCTTTAAAATAGGAGTTGGATCCGGATCCATGTCGATCGTCCATGTAGGAAGCACTGATAGGTATGCCAGAAGAGAGTATTTAGGAGCTGGGAAAGCGTTTTCAGCTGCATTTATGGCTGAATCGTTTGCTCAACCCGCTTCATGCGACGTTATTTGCTCAAAATCAACTTTGAACGAAATTCCAAACATCTTCGATTCGCAACAACTTTCAAGCACCAAAAAATTTGTCAAGATTCTAAAAGCCAATGTTCAAATAAAGAAAAGAAATTTATCGCTGGGGATGGGCGATGCGCAAGAATTTCAGCCTGAGATTGTTCGAGCCTATATGCCGCAGTCAGTTGTGAGTGAAAGTGTATGGGCTTCCAATTTAAGCTTTCAAACGGTGATGTTCCTTACAATAGATCAACTAGAATTGGACCCTCTTACTTCTGAATCACTTGATGTTCTTGACGAGTCCATCAAGTTAGTTCAAGAGGCTATTTATGATTCGCAAGGCAGCAGCATCAACAAACTTATTCTCGATGACAAAGGGATCGTTTTAATAGCAGTATTTCGCGCCGGAAGATACGGCGCAACAAGAGCTGTGTTTAGTGCCATACGAGCTGTAAACTCTTTGGATGGATTATCAATTCCATGTTACATTGGGATAACATCTGCTGTTGTGTACAATGGCATTGTAGGCCAGGCTGGGAAGGGAAGAAAGGAACATACTATCATCGGGGATCCTGTTAACCTTGCAGCTCGCTTAATGCAAGCAGCCAAATCGAAGAAAGACGACATTCTTGTAGATGTAACCACTAGGCGCTTAATAGGCAATGAATTGGAGTTTTCCAAGCGTGAAGAGGAAATATCAGTGAAAGGAAAACTTCAAACTATCAAAATATTTGTTCCTATGACACGTGTGCGAGCAGGATCAGTGATTGATAGGTGGTCTCAATTCGATAACTTTGATACTTCTGACGGAGCTTGGAAAAACCAAGTACGACTGTACACCCGGAAAATTACTGATGAGATCAAAAATCACGACAAACCTCCATATTCCTTACGCGATGACGGTGACAATCCAAACTCACAACTTTCATTATCTCAGTTGTTACCTGGAGAGGAAACAGTGTCTATGGTGTTTGGCGAGGTTGGATCAGGAATTTCATACCTTCTTTCCATGATTTATAAAAAGGTGAACAAAGAGAATGTTGTGATTGCGGCAGCTGGGAACCCATTTGAAATTGGTGATGCGCTATCACATCCATTCGCTATTTTTTCGGACCTTATATCACAATTGCATGTAGACAACTCAAGTATCGAGGATTTTGTTGAACGTCGTCTAACTGCGAGTGGAAGCTTGGATATCGATGACTCCTTATGGCTTCTGAATGATATTATTGGGACCTTGTATCCAAAACAGAAAGAAATCCCAGATAGCATGGATATACTAGCATCCCTCCTGGCAGATATTATTGTAGGGGAAGCCCTTCATCAGGAGCAAAACTTAATCTGTCTTATCGACGACGCCCATTGTACTGACATTCATTCGTGGGCTGTTATTCGAGAACTTTCCTGTCGCAAAGAATGTTCCCTTCGCGTGATTTTGGCGGTCAAGACCCTGCATTCACCTTATATTGACGAAGAAACGATTAAAACTATAACTCAGGTGATGAATCAAGTGGATACGTATTCCATTTCACCATTCACAGGCCCAGAGGTAACTAACATCGTAAGAGCCAGATTGAACATCGCGTTTGTACCACAAGGAGTCACTTCTTTCTTATTAGATATCTCATGTGGAAATCCACTCTTTGTCCATAGCTTAATCGATGAACTGCTGCATCGAGAGTTAATCCAAGTTGACAGTGGCAGTCAAACTCTTTCGTTTTTCGAAATCAAAGAACCTAGATCCCCCAAAAGCAAATCGAAAATTTTAAAAGTGAAAACGTCGTCTTCCACTGGGAGCTCGAAATCCACTTCACGTAAATATCGATCTAGAAGATCATCGATGAGTGGCATTCAATTCGAAAATGATATTCAAAAGGAAGGGTATTTAAGATCTGTAGATTCGTTTCGGATGAAACCTCCTGTGATCATGAGTGTCGTATTAACCGAGTTGTTTGAATTTCTTCCGCATAGGCAACAGCTGTTTCTAATAACTGCTAGTTTTTACGCGCTAGATACTGATGACACTCACTTTAGTGATAAAATAGTGAGACGCGCGGTATCCCAATTGGGCATTTCCACGGTTGATGAGGATTTTGAACAATTAATTGACAAGAACATATTTATGGAGTATGAAGAGAGCGCATGCAATTATTGTTTCAGATTCGAGTTGATGCAACCCATTATTCGAAGTAGAATCCTCTCCTCGCAACGCCATATTATCCTCAAGGAATTAACTCTTGCCAGATTGTGGTTTGATCAAAGCATCAGAGAAAATTTCAACGAAAAAGCCTCCCAGGTCCTTCAAAATTTATCCATCAAACAAGGAACAATATATATCCGAAAACGCGTCTCGGAAGCTGATGAAGTTGATCAAAGGCCAAAACGCCGGCATAAACGACACTCTTGGGGAAGCGTGTGGAAGAAGCGGTTCGGTAGAATATTCACTGACAGACTCGAAATATTCAATCACGAAAGTGATGACAAACGATCGGGATGCATCTTTCTAGACAATGCTCAGGTGCACCAAGAGAAGCATGAAATTGCCCAACGGCCTGCACTACGAGTTCACACCACAAAGTGGGAGAAATATCAAAATGAATCAAATCAACCTCGGACATTCTATCTTGCGTTTCCTCGTAATTCGGGGGAAAAAATTGATGATTGGCTTTACTCGATTGAATTTTCTATTGAAAGTTGCGGGAATAATGCCGACCAATCTGAACCTAAATTAACGCGGTCTCCATCCAGACGGCACAGTGATAAATAAAACTATTGCTCATGTTTTATTTTATAGGATTGGTCCAAGAGGACTCATTCGTGTATTCATTATGCCAATATTTGTGGCCAGTGCCTTCATCTTCGTATTCAATCCATATCAACCGGGATGATTTTGGCTCAATCCACGTTGTTTCGGCTGTAACTTTATTGAACCAATATACTGCGCCTGTTTCATCATCAGTAAACTCTTGAAACACCTCTAAAATATCCTCAATCATTTCTTCTTCATCTTCAACCAGTCCAGTCACTCTACGAAGATCCACCAATTGCTCTTCAGTACCATTGTCGTATTTCACATTTATCATTTCTACATCGTCATAAGTGATTACCTTGTTAGGTTTCCTGAAACCCCAATTTCTGGTCCATTCATCTGTAATACAAGCATTGGAGAAAGGCATGTCGACTACCAATTGATAATCATACAACACGCCGGTCACCACGCGCTCTTCATAAGCATCATTACCGCAAGGCAATATCAAAAAATCTCCTGCATGTATTTCCTTTAAAAAACAACAAGTATCTTCGAATCCAAAAACATCCGTCGAGGAATCACAATAGATCAATCCTGTTCCAGGCTCAGGAGAAGCGTATACCGGAAGCCTGTAATCATACGTCTCCAAGCACACCCCAAATTGTACAATCTCTCTCTTTTTCTTGGTACGAGGATCCAACTTTTCACACTTGACAGAAACTCTCATCCCTTTAAATTCTAAATCACGACGTTCCGCTTTATCTCGAAATTCGAAAGCCAGAATGGATTTTGAAATAATATCTTCCATTACTTCGTTCAGATATGTGTCGCCTCCGCCTATTTCCATCATCATTTCGTCTAGTAAATCCACTACCTGAAGCTCTGCTCTTCCAAATCCGGCTACTTGATTACATAAATCTCCCACTATATCACGAATCTCAGGAGGAACATATCGTGTATCATCCTCAATAGCCTGGTGCTGATTTTCGTATCGACACTGTCCTACTACAAGCTCTTTCACTGTAAACAGACAATCCCATATGTCGGACTCCACGTCACTAAGAAGTTTCATCATGTCGTCGATACAATCACAACAGTTGTCAAGAATGAATTCATCTTCTCGCGATATCCATGGAAATATTGGGTCTTCATCTCGTTCAACTTTAAAAGTAAACTTGTGTGTCAACTGATACATCGATTCAGCTTCTCTTGCTCGTCTAGTCAATTCCTTTGCTTGATCATTCACTTGTTCCGCACTTACCAAGGCTTCTTTTTGCTCCTGTAACTCCACAAGTTTCAAAGTCTTTTCCTTCTCTAATTCGTAATGAGTTTGAACTTCTATAAGTTGTTCCTTTTCAGCAAGTTGCAATGAATACTTGGCATGCTCTAGATTTTCCCTCGATTTCAAAAGAGACTCGACAGTTTCAACTATATTTTGAGCTGCTTTAATGTACTCATATGCTCCCACGAGAAGGTCAACGAGAGGGAACGCCAGAGCACACACCTGTGTCAATTCATGATTGTCGTTTTTCATTTCTCGGCGATGTACTTGTTTAGACACATCCTTAATCATTAGAGAAGCTTTACATCGAGAGTATACATCGAAGTCGTGCATGAACTCATCCAGTAGTCGAACTTGGTAGTTTCTCAATAAACCAGATTTAACTCCATTCTCTGCATTGACTTTGCTGTTGTTGCACAATAGATGAACGAACTTAGGGTCATGCTTCGGAGTTTCGTCAAGTTCTGGAAGAATGATTTTACAAATACCATTCCAAAGGTGATCCCACAAAAGCGGCGTGTAGGATGCCCTGATACATGCCAGCCATTCTTCCCGAGCAAATCGCTTCAATTTGTAGAGGGCAAGTTTAAAAGCTCTCTTTTTAGAATGGTGCTCCTCTAGTTTCCAAAAAGTATTAACCTCGCATTCGAATAACTGAACCTCTTCTTCCAAAATTTGCAAAGAATACTTGCGGGTTTCCACTTGTTTTTGAGCACGCACCACCAAATCATGTTGGATTGCACATAGTTTTGAAGTTCGAAGGGAATCTGCTTTCAAATCTTCAATGATGGGAAGATATTGCTGAATTGTTTCGTCGCACTTTTTGAGTACACGACTACCCACCAGTGGTCCAGCTCTTCTTAAAACTCCATCAATATGCTGCTCCACTCTTCTATCTTCAGGATCTACTCCAGAAGGTAACTCAGGAAGTAATTGTGCCACTATCATTGCGAATGGACCCTTGTAATCAACATACTGCTCAAATCGAGAGCAAAATTCATCAGTGGACTCTGCATTGATTCCCACACTCGTCCAATGCAACAACTGATCCTTTTGCCAAACACCAAATTGCTCAATGGAGAACCTATTCACTGTGGCTTTAATGAAACTTCCACAACCATCCATTTCATCTTCTACAAAAGGAACTTTGTAAGTATTTCCTTGTGCATCGACTAATTGACCAACTTCGCCATTCGCGGTCCACCGCAAACCGTTTCTCCAACTTCCTGTGTACACAGAACCGTCCGAAAATTGCATGACACCCTCTCCATGAAATTTGCCAAACTCGAAGGCTCCTTGATACACATTTCCTTTATCATCTTCTAAATGCCCGTGTCCATGAAAACGATTCTCCAGATAGTGACCCGAATATTTCGCCCCGTTTTTGAATGTTTGTCTACCTTGCCCTGATTTTTTACCCATATCAAAGTATCCCAAGAATGAACAGCGTGAAGCCCATGTGTAACAACCGAGTCCATGAGGAATACCGTGACTCCATCGACCGCAGTATTTGTCGCCATTCAAATAGTCCATAATTCCAGGTCCATTCCTCATTCCTCGGCTCATGTGCCCAAAATATTTTTCTCCATTGGTCCATGTGATTCGGAGAAGCCCTTGGCATTGACCTGGGATAAAATGATTTGTCACTGTTCGGCCTTCGTAGGTAACACCATTACTCGTCCAAATGCCATGCGATTCATATTCATCATTGAAGACCTCTTCATCAAGCTGACAAATATCATCCATTGTCAAAATACTTGCTGTGATTTGGATTGGTTCATTTGAAAAATCATCAAGTTCTTCTTGTGTGCATAGATTTACTTCAGTATTTTCAAGTTCACTTTTAACGGTTTGGACAACATCATGTGATGCAAGCCAATCAAACGTTTCTTGGAGATATGGACCAACATAGGTGTCTCCATTGTCGAAAAATATCTTTACTACACCAAAAAGTTTGCCTTCTTTTACATTCCCAAGAATCATATCATACAAAGCCGGACTTGTGCTTCCTAGTTCATTGTTTGAATTCGCAAATTCAATGGACGCGTCAGAAGATGTTGCATCCATTGTTTCTGCAACAACTTGTTCTCCTTCGTCTTCTGTATCTGTCGCGAAGTCTTCCTCTTCACTTATATAGCTCTCCTCCGCATTGGCTTCTTTCTTCAATACTGGAGCTCGAATTCTACGCACAGACTTCTCATTGGCTCTTAAACTCGTGGGGTCATCTAGAGACCATAGTTTTGACAACATTTTCTTTTTCGCGTTGCCTCCATCAGGTAGTTCGATAACCCCAAATCCATCTGGGCTTCCGTTCTCGTTCCAAGTACCATGAAAATACCCTATACCATCTAAATTCACATGTTTGCTGTTTTGAAATTGCTCGAATGTATAATTTCCTATCCATGTAAGTCGGTCAGTTGGATCGCGACGCCAATCTGGGCCTCCAATAATCTTGGCTAGGAACTTGAGCGTTTTTCCAACCCAACGTTTTGGCTTTTCATCACCCAGTAAAACTGCTGCTTTGGAGTCCAATTTTTCTGCAAGCGGGGCAAATACGTTATCCGTTGCGGTGTTCATGAATCTCCAAAGTTTCACTTTAGGAAGGTTCCGACTCCGCCATCTCATTTGAATTTGTACTTTGTCGGCTTCCTCATCCAAACCTAAAGGGGAGATGAAACTAGGTTCGTAGCCTTGAGCTGCCACATGCTGGTTAGTTTTCTTAATTGAGAATTGTTTGTCGAGATTCATTTCATCATCAAATCCATCATCGCCAAAATCATCATTTCGAAGCTTCTTCACAGCAGAAAGTCGTGCGATCCTATCTGCTTGAACATTCTTCAGCCGATCTTTCTGAAATTTAATGTACTCCTTTTGAACCTTTCTATTATGCCACCACACCTCTAAGCTAAAAGGGGATTCAGGTAATTCAGGAATATGACGCGGCCAGACAAGACCGCTGGCAACTAGAATTCTTCCAGTTCGAGCATTGTCCAGGCGAAGACGACCAAGTATCTTTAAAAGTTTCTCTTTCTTGACAGTATCAATTTCCTGCTGCTTGGCATATTCCGCCTTGAAATAGGCTCTCATCTTCTTCCCTCTAAAATTTCGCTGTACCATTAAAGCTGCCTTCGTTTCTCTCAAATCCAGTGCCAACTTTTCGGCGAAACTAATAATAGTATTACTATTGTTTTGAACATGCTGAAGAGTCACTTTAGAGGAAGAAAAGTCTTTTTTCAAAGAGTCTATTCTCATCATAGTATCAATAGACTCGCTGTGTGCTGTTGTTGGCGTGAGAAGTGCCATAAAAATAATTTTTTCCGCTCCATCTAGTTTGACTACTGCTTGTTTCCCCCCTGGTAATGAACTTGAACTCCTTATGTTCAGGATATATCCAGTTTTCCCCCTATGAGGACTGAAAGGTGAAACAATGCGCACGCAATTACCTTTAACAACTTCAGTTTCCTTCCGAATCCTTTCATGAAATGCGTTTTCGATTGCTGCCCGTTTTTGGCGCTTTAAACCACCATGACGAAAAGCCTCCAATCTAGCGGTCATGTGTCTTTTCCAAAAGAGGAAGTCAGTTTCCAGTTCCTTCTCCAATTTCTTGAAGTCAAGAGTAAACGAATCAGGATGCAATCCAAAGTAGTCTAATGGGGCAATAGCCATGGCTTGTTGTTTCCTATTCTTCAACAGCATGGATCTCAAGATTTTTGAATTTGTGGACTGCTGCTTTCGGGTTGCACAAACACACACTTTGTGCCGCTTAGTAGCCGAATATCGTTGTCGGCCCAAACGACCACGGTAAGCACGTTGAATCTTAATCAAGGTCTTTGCAAGGAAATCTTCCATCCATTGTTGCTTGTACCAGAGTCGCTGGAGATACCCACGAATCATCTTTTGAATTGCTGCCACTTTTTCTACCATGCCTTCTTCCTCTTCTTTACGCTCTTGCTCGTTCTTGATATGCTCTAACCCTTGAACTGTAATATTGGCTCGTCGTTGCAATTCTCGTTGTTTTGCTCGTTCACGCCTTGCATAGTAATACAAATCACGCGACTTTCTTGCTCTGAAACGCAGCTGTAGCGTCTGGGCTGCGCGATACTCAACTGTCATTGCTCGTCCATCTTCATCTTCCACTGCCATTAGATCCAACTCCTTCTCAAGTCGAACATAATCCGTCAAGTTGCGCAAGCGAATCGCTCGAGACCGAGCCTTATACGCTAGAAAGCGGCGAACATAAGATTGAATTCTGATGGTCATAAACTGTGTAATGATTCTGATCTCTTCTATATTCTCGCGTCCATGAATACCGCGCCATCGAGCTTGAATACGCACAGCGTAACTGTTGAAATTTAACCATTTTTCTTTTTGCACTTGTCGCTTAGCTTTATGATGCTCCACCAGTTTTTTAAGGTCTTCAAAAACTTGAAAAGCCACTCGGTGTTGCAATTTCAGTAGTGATTTCGCACGGAATTCGGCCACACTTTTTGCGACGAGCCTCCAACAGTTAAAAACATTAAGAAGATTTCGATGTTTGAATCGCTTCATAGCAATAGCCAACTTGTCCTGGTTGCTTTTAGTTCTTTGAACGAGTTGTACCCACGCATTGAATTGTTTGAATACAACTGCATGTCGCATATAAATCAATGCTCGATTGATCTTTTCTCTGTTGCTCTTAATATCTGCTATGCGTTGCTTCCATCCTGCAAAACCTTGTTGCATCTCCCGTTTACAAGAGAATAACAACGCTGCGCGAGAAAGTTTTCGCTCTCGAAGTCGTCTGGCAGCATTTTTGGCAATTTTAACGATCGCTAGCTGTTTTCGAAGTTCTATTGTCTCCTCAGTCAAGTCTCGCTGGATTTCACGAATCGCCACTGAGGCTTTCGTGTGATCGTTCCAAGAATAGAACATTTTACCTCCGAATCCAAAATGCTTACGGCCATCTTCCAATGCTCGAACCGAAAAGAAAGAGCGAAGGTGATGATTTACTGCGACTTGAAGATTCTCCGTGGCAATCGCAACTACAGCACGAAGCAAATCAAAGTATTTGGCACTTTGTGATTTGACAAAATAATTGTAGGAAAGGCCTGTTTTGATTTGCCCAAGTTCCGAATTTCGAAGTTCAAGGGGGATGCAATTCAAAAATATTTTAGACATAGTCATTCGTCGTCTTAAAGATTCTTCAGCAGCTGATTTCCAAGGAGGAAAGGCGGCAGAAAAAACTATTTTCTTGCGAAATGCATCTGCTTTTGGATATCTTACTTTGGACCATTTGCTATTCGCAGTATACTCTTTCCATCGCTTTATCACGGATGTATGAGTTTTGCCAATCCAGAATCCTGCAGCTTTTTTCCTTCTTTCTTCCTCTAACGCAGCTCGCTTTTCTATGATAGATTGTTTTGTTGCATGATGCCATCCACGAAACACATTTCGAATCAGGCGATTCTTCCAATACAACACTGCACGCACCGTTCGCTGACGGAGAAAATGTTTACGCCACATATATTGAAATAGAACTGCAAAGTCTGTAAATTGCTTTCGCAACATATAGGCAAACCATCTACCCGCCGAGCCTCTGATGATTTTTTGTATTTTCGTTGCTGCCCTCTCTCGTCTATATTTTCGCTCGTGCCTCAATCTAGTTGTCAAATCCTTTGCAGCTGCAACCCTGCTAAAACATTGCAAAACCAAACTAGCATCTTCTATTTCCTGAAGATGCTTTCGCACATGATGCTGATGGAAATAATGCAATGTTTTAGAGTTTCGACAGCAACCTCGAAAACTTTCTGTTTCAACGAATTCCGTAACAAGTTGCTTGGTGCATTGATGGGCAACCATACGTAGGAACAAAGCATTTGAAATAGCTAAACATCCATATGCGTTGATAGTTTCAATATCTGGCGGAATACAATCGGACAGTAGCAGTTTTTCCAACAAAGTATCTGTTAACAAGGTGCAATTGGAAATGTCCAAGTGCCTTAACTCCTGACACCTGACAACGAGTTCAAAAACATCTAGATCGACTAAAGCTGGTATTCCATTAAGATTCAAATGTCTCAATTTCCAGTTTGGAACCGCTGCGACCGATGAAATTCTAGTGGCTTTGAAAATGCTTAAATGCTCGATATGCTTCAAATGAGACAAAGACTCAAGAACATCATTTCCTAGAGAAGAACAATTATCAGCAACAAAAGACCGAATGTATCGGCATCGTTGTCCAATGGCGCCAATGCCACCCGCAGTAATATTTTCACAATTTGAAATAGACACATGGTGAAGTTTGTGTCCAGCACTCAATGCCAGAACCCGTAAAAATCCATCAGTCATTTGTTCCACTCCTTCTAAATGAATCGATCTCAGAGATCCTCCATTTTTTTCACCGAGTATTTCAATCATCGGAATAAGGCCTCGATCTGAAATATTCAAATATGAAAGATTCACGTGAGAAAGTCTTCCTAAAATCTTGGTGGACTTCTTTTCTTGTTCACCGGCAATGAGTAACAGCCCTTGATCGGTTAACAATGTGCACTTCGAGATATTCAATTGACGTAAGCAGGACATCGTACTCACTGCTCTCAGTCCAAAATCTTTCAAATTGATGCATTCAGTTAAATCCAAAGATTCTAAATTCGGACAACCAGAAGCAATCCAACTTAATGAAACATCCGTTAATGAAACACAATTTCGAAGTTGCATGCTTTTCAAATGCCCGAAACCTGCATGTTGTCTATATCCCCAAAATACTTTTGTTTCCAAAAATCCGCGGATTCCGGCATCTGTCACTTTGGATAGTCCACTAAGGTTAAGCTGTTTTAAATGATGTGATTTTTCAATTGCACCACAAAGACCTTCGTCATCAATAACAGAACATCCTTCCAAAGACAAATATCCTAATGAACTGGAGCACCTCTCGCCAATACTTTTCATACAATAATTTCCAATTTGATAGCATCCAGTGAGGTCAATCGAGGATATATTTGGACACATCTTGACGATACGATCCAAGCTGGAATCAATCCCTTGGTGAGAAAAATTCACAATACGAATGTTCGGACAATATCTAGCCACTGCTCGATAGGAAGCTTTGTCCAGAACCAAACTACCACTGCTACTAAACGGTTTTTCACTGGAACCTAAACTGCTTGATATTGGCGCATCATAGCTACTAAATTGCTTGTCACAATCTCTGCAATTGAACGATTCTACATGATAGTACCTGGAACAATCTAATTCCACAATGGATTCCCCGCATACCTCAAGCACCCTTTCCACTCCTACGTCCGATATGTTGCAGCATCCTGCAATTTTTAGTATCTCTAGTCCCGAGCACACGCAAGCAACTTGTCCAATGCCAGCATCCGTAACTTCACAGCATCCTCGTAAATCCAGCGACACGCAATAAGGATTCGCTTCCATGAGCAATAATAGACTTTCGTCATTCACAACGTTGCTCCATAAACGAAGATCGATTGAATGTGCTGAATTCCAACTAAATGGCTGGAAGGCCAAATATCCAAATGGAATTGGAGGCACTTGAATAGAAATTGGGTAGATATTGCCACTGGTAGCACGCTGTAAATCATCCAATAAAGTAATAGGTAGTGGAGTCACAACTTTCTTCAGGCGAAATTCAGATTGATTTGATGATGCTCTCACATCCCGAAGCAGATTGCTGATCATGGATTTCTGCACAACCACTTTTGCGTTCTCGTGCACTGTTGATGGTCTACAAGATTCCTTCTCGTCTAATACATGTAATGCATTTGTTAGCATCCGTGACATTGGTCGAGTTGACTCTATTTTGGCTTTTGGAAGCTTTGGCAGTCGATAAGAGGAAGAAGTTTCTCTTTGGTAAGTGGAGTGACGATCCGCTGAAACGTATTCTGGACCTATCGAAAGCGAAGGTTTCCGTGGTCGCTTTTTAAGAACCTTTTTGCTTTCGCGTTCATTGATAGTCTCTGGTCTTCCATCTCGCATCATGATTATGTTCAACGGTCAAATGGTTCTTAAAAAATCTGGCACTTCGTTGGGGCAATATTTCAAATCGAATAAGTAGTGGATAAAAGCTATCAAATGCTAATTTCTTTAATAAACAAGATTATCTTGTTGAAAGAAAAGAGCCTGATGGCAATCCGTAAAGCTAATATTAGCATATGACAGTTGGGTCAGGATGAAATGCAGGTTTATTATTCTGAACTCCATCAACTGCTAATTTCTTTAATAAACAAGAGTATCTTGTTGAAAGAAAAGAGCCTGATGGCAATTCGTAAAGTTAATATTAGCATATGACAGTTGGGTCAGGATGAATTGCAGATTTATTATTCTGAACTCTTTGTCCCCAAAAGAGCATTTAGTGTTCTTGGTTTGAGTGTTCGAACTAGGAATTGCATTTTATGGTGTATACACCATCGTGGAACGATTTATGTACGAGAATGCGATTGTGCGTGGATTATAAATTAGAATGATATTATTTATTAAAACTTAAGAGAGCAAAAACACGCAACACCTGCCTTGATCCATTCAACGTGATCACTCAGTTTTCTGTTATTGATAATGTTTCGTCCGCTTGATGGGACGCTTATCCACATGACGAAGTTGGTTGAGTGCCCAGTAGTAGACAATGTTCCTGCTCTTGAGAGGATCTTATAGACCGGCATTCGATATACTCCCTCAGTTAATTCTTTTCTGTATTGTATTGGCTTGAAATAAATAACAGGCATGGACGTGTACAGCACTTTGGGCTCCGAACTTTGGATTGAATGAGATTTTTTGTCCCATCGAGCCCCTTCTATAAACAACCCGTATACGTTGCAACCACAATCTGGTTGGTCCACAATCACTTCCATCTCTTCATCAAGGAAATGTGTCTCAAACGATATCGTGTCTATTGGCATGCTATTTGCACGAGCATAATTCTGAAGAGTCCCTGTGAAGAAGGCCTGGGGAAAGAAAAATCCACTAATCCAGTATACTGGTGGATTTCCCAAATCAATCCACTTTCGAATGAATAAAAGCCTGTCTAGAAATTCTTGTACCCAACTGTCAAGAGGCTTAAGTGACGGATAAGCCCTGGACTCCCACGAAACCGGAATTTTCTGATTGTATATATTATCACCCATTTTTTCCAACTCTGAAGACAAAACCACCAATCCCTTTAATGCTTTGCACAACTCAGGCAACGTCGATCTCACAATCGAAAGCAAGTTCTGATATCGAATACATTCTTGTACCAGCACGGTGTTCATCGATTCCTCATACTTCGTAGGATACTGCATCGAGACTGCTTCAATATCAAAGTCTTCAGGAAGTCTCGACTCAATCTTTCGAGCTGCTTCCGAAATAACGTCTTCACGACTCATACCTCCGCCAGACGATACTCCCGTCTGTAGCAACATGAGAGTATCGAATGTCGCAAATGTCTCTCCCAAAGCACAAGTAATGTTGGCGTTGTCATGCATACCAAAAATATCTGGATCTGCATTTACAGGCAATTGTTCAATGTAATCAATGTAGCCTTTGTGCGGGGTCGTTTCAATCACTGGGGGGCTCTTGTAGGTTCCACTGGTACTGAAACAGTATTCATCAGAGGTAATGTCGCTACAATAAAACTCAGCGAGAATGACATCTATGGTTCTCAAATCAATCGCGTCCGTAACTCTGCCTCCATAATTGATTCGCGAAGTCAGCACATTAAGAACTTCATACGGCGGATCATCGTATTTATTCAAATACATTTCTAATTGAGAAATACTGATATCCAAATCGGTGTCATTGAATTCGTAGCAAATGTTCCATCCAAGAGGTCCAAATTTTCTGCGTTCTTGAATCAACGCATGAAAGAAACAAAGTCCAAACAACAGCTTGCGGAATAAAAACGGCTTATTGGTAACGGATAGTTTTTGGTCATCCAAGTTGTAGTACGCGGTTTTCAAATTCGCTCGAAGTCCCTTTGGCGGTTCCTTAGTCATTTTTATTCCTTGTTGGAGTACCGATACTGGGAATGTCTTGGCTGGCATACTAGTCAACCACAATCTGAAATCCTTGTGCAAGCTTTCCGGATCCAGTTCTTCAACTATCTGCTCCAGTTTCGGCATCCAACTCGAAGCCAAGTGACAATTTTGCAAGAGTACCCAAGTGCCTCGATTAGAACCTTGTTCAATGATGCTCTCAGCAAGAGGTCCTTGGCCTTGACCCAATGAAATGGCTTGAACCTTTCGACCTATTTGATCTGCAAAGGTTAAAAAATCCTTAGTTGGATCCGATCCACTCGTAAGAACAAATATCATCGGCGATACTACCGTGGAGTCCATAAAACATGCTTCAATGTCAAAAGGCGGTGGCTCAATGAATCTCTGACCAAAGTTAACAGTGACAAACTCTTGAATGGATTCAATGACTTTGTCGGCTCGAATACATCGCAAGAGACACATCTTCTCAAGAAGAGTTAAACAAGTATCAAAAGGGGCAGGAAGCGGATCTTCGTTGGCTGTTTCAGAATCAAAAATTTCTTGCCACTGCACAATATTTGCAACAAAGTGTTCCTCAAACATATCGAATGCCTTTAGACCTTCAGACATGTTGCAAATCTCGCTCCACATTTGATCAGTGACCCATTCTTGAGAAGGTTTTTCTCGATTCTGAATGGTTCGCAAACTTGATGCTTGACCACTCAACAAGAAACGCCACGCAATATCATCAACTTTGTCATCGCCTTGAAGAACTTTGATCACCAACGAGAAACTGAATAGAAGTTTATCTTTTTCAAACAAACTTCGACATATATTCTGGTACAGGGCGTAGGTAAAGTAATCGTTCAAGATCTCGATTCGCTTGGAAACATCAGTTGCATCCTCGGGGTGTTCTGATTTCATAATGGCTTGTTTGAACAAACCAGTAAAAAACTGGAGCGAGTACTCATACATGGGATCAATGATTCGAAGATCTGAAATTGCAAAAAAGAGAATACTTCCTCGAAATGCAACTGGTCGATATGATTCTCGTTCTGCATCAATTTCCTTTTCAGTGATTTTTGCCTCCGCAACTTTTTCGTTGATCTCGTTAGAAGTCACTTTTGAAGATGCAAGTGTATCAATAAGTTCTTGATCATCAAGAATATTGCCTTGGGAATTTGAGAGCATATGCAAAATGGTATCTTCAATATCTTTCAGTTCTTTGGACATCTTGGCATTGTTCACAACTAAAGCATTCTTCTTTTCTTCTTTCTCGGGTAATTCAGTGACCATGACAACTCCAAGAAGCTGATCTTCCAAACCTTGCGGCGTGATACTAAAATTTAGTAAACTTACTTTCACTGCAACTTCTGGAGGGTAATGAGGATTCGGCAGCTTGGTGGTCATAAAAAACCGAAAGGTTTCGTTGTATGGAACAGTAGAATCACCCAAACGAATCATCAATTGGGACCCTTGTTTGAACGTCTGTTGCTGGAGAATAGGCTCAAGCGCAGCGTCAATCTTCTCTCCAACATTCTCCATCAACACCCATTTTCCAAATCTCACCCCGTTTTCAAGAATACGAAGCAAATTCTTGTCAGACTGTTTCACGACTTCAATTCCATTTGGTGCATTCATTTTGTCGCGTCCCATATTCTTGATATATCTGTTCGCCTGGGTTTGAGGATCAATGAGCAATGGCCACCTTCGTGCTTCCTTGATTACAATACCATTCTGAGTCGAGTGACTATCAGCAGGCAGACCATAAATATTCCACTGCCTGATAGTAACTGGATCTCCCAGTGTTTTGACGATATCTACCTGTGAAGTATGCGGTAGTTGCAGTTTTTTCAAGTTGTCCAACCAGCGACTAACCAATGATGTGCGATAGTCCGATGTGAAGGGGCCCAGATAGGCGATGCATCCACTTGAAATCAATACATCCCCAATCAAGTTCTCGTAGTCGATATTCAGTTGTTTGATGTCTTCAGTCCATCGATCACGCTCCCCGCCAAGCCCTCCAATCAATCGATGAGCTCGTTCCAATCTACCAGCGCATTGCTCAACGTCAGATTCTAACTGAAGTTTCTTTGCATTAGCAGTTGAAAAATCCGCTTCTAACGTGGCAATTTTGTCTTGAACTACCTTGAGTCTTCCTCGAGCATCATTCAAAGAAGCCATTGTTGCATCCAACTCACTTTGGGCTTCAGCTAAAAGAGCTTTCTTCGGCTCTACAGCTTTGGCAACATTGTGATACTTGTGCATTGCTCGAACCCACATACAAATCGCAGTACACGCTTTTGATGCCTTTTCAATCTCTACAGGTGTAAATTCAGGCATAGCGATATAAGGTTCGATGAGATCAATAGTACTTTCCGCGATATTATCCTTGTCAAAGTTCATCAAATCCTCTAAAAGTTTGTTGGCATTTGCCAAAAGAGTCGTTTTAGAAGCTTGCCAGTAATCTTTCATTTTAGCCCCCATCTTATCTGGATCATTCACCATTATCGGCTTGACGCAAAACATGATACATGCAGCTTCCATCGTGAGCTTTACTCCCTTGGGTGGCGTCTTCAATGACTTGACCTCGTCCAAGTCCGCTTTCTTCAGCTTATTAAGACACGCCACTGCTTGGTCCAATGCTGGTAATGCTTCATCTAGATCGCGTTGAGCATCATCTGCAATGACTTTAGTGGCTGCAGCTTTGGTTTCTGCCTCAGTTTCTTCCTTGGCCACTGTGTCCATTGTTTCTTTCGCTCCTGCTTTGTCGATGTCGATTTGAACAATCATCGCTTCTACCTCCGCTTGAGTCTTAACAAGATTAGGCTGCATAGCTGTGAGTTCTTCTTGTAGCTCCGATACCATGGTGGATGTACTCAATAGTTTATCAAGTCCAATCTGTAAACGACTCACCAAGCCACCAACTTGAACTCTTTTCTTCTGCAACAACACTTTAAAGGTAATTAAAAGCTCAAGGTAAGACGTAGGAGTGACGTAGTTGTATCGTCTACGACTTTCAAAGTAGGAAATACTAGCTTCCGCAACAGATTGATGAAATACTTTGAAGAGCTCAACAATATTTCCTAAGTTGTCTCCTAATTTCAAATCCACTTCTTGCATGATTCCCATTCCTACACTTTTCAGTGCTTCGTCGGGCCATTCACTAAACCAGTCAATGGCACAACAATTTACCAACGAGGGAAACATTCGAAGCCTGTCTCGAAATACTGGCGTACCAGGACTCATACACAGGCACATGTGCATGTTTCGTTTCACCCGAACCAAATACTGGGCAAAGATGTTGATTTTGGTAGGTGGAATTCTTTTCTTCGTGCAATCCGTTCTGCAACAAGTCATGATTGTATCAATATCTTCAGCTGCATACAAGTTTGGGATATCGCCACTGTTCAAAACCCCATTAATGTCTTCAAGCATTTGTTCATCAATGATTTGAGTGTCTACAAACAAAAACGAAACCTGTTTGTCTTGGGTTCCGGCACACAGTAATGCTCGCTTAATGTCTTCTCTCCATTCAGCCATCCCATACCCTTTTGAAATTTCAACTTGATAAATTACATAATCTGCAATGAAAGTTGCTAATTTTGTCAAACTTTGTCTCCCAGATCCTCCAACACCTAGAAGAAGAACATTCCCAAGAGGCTGTCTTAAAACGCGAACAATTCTAGATATATGTTGAATAGCATCCATGAACATAACCAAATTCATCGGCTGCTTGGATTCTGCGTTATAATCTACAAGATATTCTTCCACAGTAGGCAACAATGCAGGGACATCGGCTACTTCTTCGTAGAAAGTATCTCCACCTGGAGTTGAAAAATCACAAAATAATAAATAGTCCTCACTACTTGCAAGCTCATCGCCGCTGAATTCCATGTCATTCAATTTAGAACACAGTTGTTCATCAAACCATTTTCTATCTGTATCGTTGATTAGACGATCTGCAAAGACTCGTTTACATTCATGCACCCAGGCTTTTGCTACCTTTTCTCTAGTTCCAGTCCGTTTTGCGTTCACCATCAAAAGACCTTGAAATACCTTTCCTAGATCTCTCATATTGTACGTGTAATGCGACTTGGCAGGGGTTGGTAAAAGCTCTTGACAAATTGTGCCGTATATATCTATTGTGGCGGATACTAATGGTTTCGCCAAACATTTTACAGAATCATCAAATCCATCAACAAAGAATGCAGACACAATAGTTTCGTAGATATTCTGCATGGAGGATTCTTGCATCAATGTGTAATTGATGACATTGTAATGTCGAATTAAACGAGGGGTAACAGGATTCCTTCCTCCCCCAGGTGGTCCCATTGCAGCTACCATTGTGATATCAATCAGCTTTCGAAAGACTAATAATTTTCGATCATACCATCCTCCATAAGTGAACCACTGGCGAATCACTTCGATTGGTGGTTGAGCAAAGTATGTTTCTCGCTTTGGCATGTTGAGATCATCAATGAAGATAATATATTGTCGTCCGGCTGGAGGACCAAATACCCCCTTTCTTCGTTTCTCGCACTTTCCATCGATGATGTCTTGCGTCTGATTCGCGCTAGTTTGTGCTGAAAAAGTCAGAGGCATAGGAATGTACGTGGCAGGCAAGCCACTTGTAATGTGATTGCTGATGTTGACACTCTTGCCAGTACCTGTCGGACCTGTCATCAAAAAGTGTTTGCCATTCTGAACAAGAATATCGGTCAAATATGTATAACAGATAGAGTCTTTTGTTGGAACTATCGTTTCTACAAAAGGTTGGCTGGGGTCACAGATATATGGTGTAATCGTGTCCATCCATCCTACCCATCTCTTGTTGGTTTCTTCTGAAGCAAGTTTTGGAATTCCCCACATGTAGTCGTATATCAAACCTTCTTCAGGGAATGAAAATGAAGAGCTATGCGAGTCCATCAAGTTGCGAAAATACCGATCAAACACTTTCCGCCCATTTCCATCAACTGTACAGCACGTAGACCAAACTAAGCAAAATAAAAAAAGTGGTTCGATATCCTCAAAGAGCTGATTCACTTTGGCTTTACTAGGAATTTCTCCACCCTCAGTTTCCTTATAAGGAGCTAGATAACAATCGAGACACTTAAGCAAACTAGAATTCAAAGCATTGTCACAAGTGGGTACTGGTTCTTGAAAATTCCTACGCAAGAACCAAATGCAGCTCTTAATGTATCTGTCGAACAATTCTTGAAATTTGTATTTGAATGAAGGTGTGCGAATGTGTTCAGGTAAGTTTTCCAGCCAACTTCGTTGAACAGGTTCCAAGCCCAGTGTATGCGGTTCCATGTACACGATACCTACACGACTCACCGTTGCCGGAGAAGCTACAGCCAGATCTTCAACTTCGAACATCATCGTCATTTCATTACTCAATGCTACGATCTCTCCGGAGTTCAAGCATAGTTTCTTGTTGTCGTCTAGCACTGTATTCATGTTTTCAATCCATATGGCATCCACAGGACCATCGAAGACTACCCATTTACGATCGGATGTCGTACTCTTTGCTCGATCTCGTACTAGATACGCTAGCACACCGTCTTGCCATTCGTGAGTGTTCTGGTCAAATTCACCATACAGTTGACCCATAGTGATGGATTTCGGATTCACCGTATCTCGAAGAACAGTCTCGTATGCAAACCCTGATACTCCACGTTCCTTCAATAAACCAAGCGTTCGGTCAAGACATTCGATATTAGAAGACTTGCCACCACCTGTTGGACCTACCAGCATGAGGCCATGACGGACAACAATCGTTTCATAAAGCTGAATGCATTTTTCTAAGAAAAAGGGTGTGGGTTGGAGTTTCATTTTCTCAGAAGTCAACTTGAGACATGATAATAAGGGACCATAGTCAATATCAGGTCTTTTTAATCCTGGAAAAAGATCAGATATAATGCCTTTGAACAATGGAAGATCATGACTGAGGAATTTGGGAAGATTTACATCTTGAAGTGCTCGTAGTAACAATACTTCTTCGTCTGCATCAGGCTCGGCCGCTTTTAAGTTACCAGCAGCTACTATGGTAGTTTTCACAGCTCGCATCCCGTAATCATAGTGATCCTGACTGGAAAGTTGTTCGGAGCACAATTGAAAGGTGGCTACCATCTTTTGCGCACATATTCTCGCTTTGCCATATCCGAAGGAATACAACATGATTTCACCAATCAGCGCATAATCAGGAACCATCATCGCCACTGGACGAAACAAAGCCTTAAGATTATCCGGTAATTCAGTTCTTCCAGCATATCCTGGATTCATTGTAATGTAAACAGCAAATTGATCGTTCATGTTGATCATTGTGCCTTCAAACTCGATTCTTGTCAATCCTTGCTTCGCCGCCATTTGCAAAGTCATGATTTGTTGTGCAACCACTGACAATACTTCCACATCAATACGATTGAATTCATCAAAGCAAGCCCAAGCTCCGCAACTACCAAGTCCTTTAAAGAATTTACCCATGGCTAAATAATCTAGCCCATCGGAACAATTAAACACCACACATTGCTTTGCAAGTGCTTTTGCTAAATCCTTGGTAGTTTCAGTTTTACCGGTCCCAGCTGGTCCTGCTGGAGCACCGCCCAAAGTCATCTGCAAAGCACCCATCAACGTCAAATAACACTTGTCCGTCAACGGAGTAATGACCAATCGGAAAGAGTTACCCAAGTATTCATATCCATATGGTCGGTTGGATGATACCATCGATACTTGCATGTTTCCATCTAGACCTTCTCCATTCACCCAGTAAAAACGCATCTGAGAGATCCACAAAAATTCTTCCTTGTTTGAGACACCTTCGTTTTTCAACTGTTCCGTCACATCTCTTGCGTGAACGTCAATCACCGTCAAAGCTGATAAAGTAATTCGTGCCATCTTGCCCAGATTTGGATCCCTCACCAAAGCAACCATATCGTTAATCTGTTGCACTTGCTGTTCAAAGCAATCTGCTGCACCTTCATTTCCTTTTTCATCTAATGCTTGTTCAATCTCACGTGTCCAATGGAATTGCGATCCATTAATGGCGCATTGACCAGCCACTACCTGAATCCAATCAGTTCGTTTCATTTGAACATAATCCAACATTGATTTGTATAACACTTCTTTTACACTTTGTTTCATCTTATTATCAAGTTCAGTCATCCAATCTTCCACGTTCGTGTTCGCTGGATTTATCGGCTGGCACAATTGGATCTTTTCACCTTCAGAAGAAAACATATCAGTGATGATTTGATTCTCATCAAAATGTACTCGTTTAATGCCTTCAAAACATTTTTTCAAATGCGATTGCACCATAGTAGGGTCTTTGGTTTGTGAAAGAATCTCCAGTAATTCCTCATTGGATAAAAAGTAGAATCGGGCAAAAGCCCCGCGTTTGGTTTCCAAGTAATCACTCAAGCCTTTACTAACCATGTCCAAAAACTTGTTGCTTTCAATCCAACGATCCAAAAGTTTTTCGTCGGAACAAAACTTGATAGCTAGGGGCCTTTCAAATGCCGATCCAAGAGCAGATCGCCAATTCTTATCCACAGTTTGAAATCTTTTGCCTTCTGTTGGAAGCTGTTTTAAAATATCTGCAGAGTCAAAAATGGGTTGAAGGTATAGCCAATTGCGTTGCACGCCAACCCATTCTTCTAAAACTTCGCTCATGACACTTAATGTTCGGTTCCATTTTTCAATCCGATCTTCGAATGGTCCCTTGAATGCACTAAACATCATTGCTTGTGTCATGGTCACATGTTCATCTAGAATGGCTTGCAATTCATCAAATCCGCGGAGAACATATGTTCCTGTCTCTTTATATGGAGAAATATCCAACATTACGTCACTCCATTCATGTTCCATTTTATCGAGTGCTTGTTCAATTTGATATTCTTTCCCAGCAACTTCTCCTTGTTTTACGATCATTTCTGACACGACATCATTATTCAAAATACCGACGTCGTCACTAAGGAGCTTTGACAAAGTGAATTCCGGATCGTTTGGATCGAGTAAAGGGTCAGTAGCATATCCCAATTTGGTGTTAATCATCTCCCAATGTCGATCTCTCATCCCTTGATTTCGCAAAGCCATAATCAAAGGAACTACTGGTTTGAAGGCCTCAACCTCCAATTGAATAGCTTGACCGACCTGAGTCACTTCCATTAATCCTTTCTTTTCAAACAACTTACAAGACCTGATAAGGTTGCGATGATAGTTGTAGACGTCCTGTTCGATCTCTTCAGAATTAAGGTCAGTAAATTTGCTACTCATCCATTCTTCTTTATTTTGTAGCCAATCGTTGATTGACCCCCACATAGTTTCATATGATTCAAACTCCTTGTTGGTTTCTGAGATGCTGTCATAGTTGGTTAATTCCAATTCGAATAAAACTTCCCTAGAATTAAATCTACGGGCTTGCTCTTCAGCTTCGTTAATCCGGGTTCGAAAGTCAACAATCCGTTTGGCAACAATACTAAGTTTGTCAATGTTGTTAAATTGACTCAGCCCTTCTACATCTTGACGCAATTGTTCAATGGTATACACAAATGCATCTTGCTCCTCCAGCTGAGCTTCGTTAAACGTTATGCGAAGTCGCTCGTTTCGAACTTGGGCTTTTTCGATTGTTCCGGCAATTCGTTTGGGGCATCCAAAAAGAACCCATCGACTATCCCAATCATCTTGCTTGGAGAACATGAACTTCATGCTTTCTAAAGTATCAATGCATTTAAACAGTTTACTACAATCTCCTTGCAGAGCGTAAACCTTGTCTTGAATAGAATCCATGTAATGCTCCAACTCTGTCAATTGCTCTACTGTTTCAGGGGCTTTATTGATACACGTTTCCATCTCTTCAAATTGCTCCAATACATACATTCCAACTTGGCTACTTCGTCTACCAAGCAGTTGAACAAGTGAGTTTGAAATGGTTTCATGTTTCTTCACAAGAAATTTACGCAACGATGAAGCAGACACGGAAAAGGCACCAATGCAAATCGTCTCCGGAATTTCACACTCAAGTTCAATCCTCGCGTTTTGGTGAAAATCAATTAGAGACTTGATCTTCAATGGATCTAAAGACACTGGCTTTTTACTGCTTGATTCCCTTTCGTCATCTTCATCTTCTTC